>Ga0209536_100001881_pt1 | contig 34412 bp, 28 predicted proteins | sample DeeMarSeWOR28_12_FD_187461 | JGI IMG/M metagenome (GOLD analysis project Ga0209536, IMG submission 187461) | Marine sediment microbial communities from White Oak River estuary, North Carolina - WOR-2-8_12 (SPAdes) (version 2) | ecosystem: Environmental > Aquatic > Marine > Intertidal zone >...
CAGTATACAGCCCGGCCTGAATGACCAGATCACAATCAACCAAAATGCCGTACGCGGCCGAAGCACTCGCCGTCACATTGAACGGATCCGAAGCGTTACTACCGGCACTGCCCGGCATTATCGTCCCAAAGGCCCCCGTATTATCGTTGATCGTTAACAGCGGTGATGTACATGTTAACGTGGCGGAAATATTGTCCGCCGCAGCACCACCTTCATTCTCCATGGTGACAACAAGATCTGCGGTCTCACCCGGCTCGAGTATCCCGTTGCCGCCAACAACTACGTATCCCTGCAGGACGAGAATAGGAGCGTAAACATTCACACTGAACTGTGAGGTCCACGTCGAGTCAATATTATCCTTGCAGGTCAAAATGAATAAAACAGAATGTCCATTCGGACATGAAGATGCAATCGCCACATCATAGCCATCTGCGCCTGTATAGGCAGAATCGGTTGGCGGGATATTCCCGAAATTCTTCACTGTATCAGAGATCGTCACATGAGTATCGCTCGTGCTCAAGATACCAGTTATGTTGTTACCCTGATTCTGTCCCCAGTTCATGACCCACAATGGTATTTCTGCGCTCTCACCAGGATTGAGCTGACCGTTATTATTGCCACCCGGTGCCGGGTCGCTTATCAAGCATTTAAGGAATGTGACATACGCATAATTGCTCGGTTGCACCATCAATGAATCTTCATAGGGATAGTGATTCTGTGCCGTGACCGTTATGTACATTGCTCCGGGTGACGTCGGGTTAACACTGAGTGTTACCAGACCCGCCGCATTTGTGTAGTCGCTTGTATAGACTTCACTGCCCTTATGTAGACAAACTAGCGCATTATCTACCGGGCTGCCGCTGCTCGTCACGGACACGTTGATATTCTGGAAACCGACTGGCACCGCCGCCGGATAATTTGCCGTAAGAGTCATCGGCACTTCGGTCCACAGCGGCATCTCAGGATCGCCAAAAAGGTTCAGTTCATAAATGCACCAGCGGGTCATATCATACTGATAGCCTGAATCGGCATAGAACACCCACGCATCTTTGGCAACGGAATGCGCCTCGCCGATATGGAACATATCGGCATATAGAACATTGTAGTAGAATGTAGTATCGATCCGCTCTGATGGCCCGGGCACATAACCACTAACATAGGCGCCCCAGCCATACCGCGAATTCATCATTGCGGCGACAAGACCACCACCCACGCGGTTGACCAGACGTTCGGCAAAACAATCACTGCCCGGTGTAAGGTCCCAGCCACCGCACATGCAGGCGATCGAGTTCGCAATGCCCTGCCGGTCGCCATTGACCAGGCCGTTCGCATCTACGGAATTCAGGTAAGCAGATGCTCCCATATAAATGCCATTCTCATCACCGTGGCCTACCCAGTGCCCCATGCCAAAACCAACATTCATGGAATCGATCATTCTCTGTCGGCTGAGCAAACCGTTTCTCTCGTACAGCTTCGCATCGACCCAATCGGCTGGGGTCATGCGTGCAATCGAGTCCTGCATCGGACGTTCGTTATAGCTCGACCAGAGAATCGCTGTCGGCAGCAGCATTTTCTTAAGATAATCAGTCGGCGGATTCTTCTCATAGGTGAAAACCTTATACAGAAAATTCTGCGCCATCGCCACGTTATACACTGAGGCACGACCGACATGAACATCAGCATACATGTCAACGCTGTCCGTCAGCTGGCCGTAAATATGATTACCATTGAAATCCCAATTGCCATCCAGATCACCATAGTACAGATCGCTCGGCAGACTATCACCGTCTGGTCCGCCCGCATAGGTATAATATGCCTTGCGTGTTGGCACGATGTTCTGACCCGATGTTTCGTAATCTCCAGAGCCGCCGAGCAGTACATATACCGTACCCCAGTTATCATGTGCGTCAATGATAAAATTCCGTACCTTCTCAGCCAGGTCATAGCCAGTGTAGTTGCTATTGATCCACGACATATTAACAACGGTCGCGGGTATTCCTTTCTTGGTCTTCCAATCGGCAAGACGCTCGAACACCGTATCCATGGGTGGTGCACTGATCACAACGTATTCGTAATAGCCCGGGGGGACACGTGTTGGGCCTTGATGTCTTTGCACCTGCGGCGCGAAGCGGTCAACATCCTCCGGGTTGACGACCAGCGCCCTGACCGCGCTGCCAAAAATATCTCTCTGCCTTTCGGTAGCTATCACGTCCGATTTGCCCACTTCCTGATACTCGAATTCATAGGTAATACTCGTCGCCAGTTCGAGCCGGCCCGATGCCGGGGTGAAGCGAACCGGATAAATGTCGACGTGCGCAATATGAAAGCCGCTCATCCTGCCCATGCCGCTCTGCTTGATGCTGACCCAGGGAAAAGCTTCCGTTGACGAGTAAATGTCAGGATCTGGTTCTACCCACTCCGGGACAAAGGTTCTTCCCGGCATGGGCAGGGGCACATCTGGTTGAGCCGGAACCACGTTGAACGTCCCCGGAATCTCTTCCCAGTGCTCGGCGATGATCCGGACACCACCCGGTACGGCACGCGCCGGAATTACCATCTTGTGCAGCACCCAGGGCACTCTCGGAGCGCCGGCTTCGACCATGACTGGATGTCCTTTGAGCTCAACCACGTCATAGCCATTTGCCTGGGATATTAATAGGTCCTGCTGTGAAAAAGTGACTGTCCTGGTGATCGTACCCGCATACAGCGGGATCAAAACCAGTAGCCAGAGGATCATGAACCTCTTCATCTTGCCTCCTCGTATATTATTGGAAAACGCAATTTTCATAGATCTATTTAAGCATGACGGCCTTTTCCACTTGCTCGTGGTCGCCCGCGCTGAAACGCACAAAATAGACACCACTGGGCAGCGGTGTGCCTGCTTGATCCGATACATTCCAGATGACAGATGATGGATGCCCGACACCAGATAACTGCTCAGACAGATCTTTCACCATCCGTCCAGCAGCATCGTAGACCCGTAAGTGGGCAGCGGTAGGCTCGACCCCGCCTAAACTGAAATCAATTCTCAGCTGTCCGGCAAAAGGATTCTGGACCAGCAATATTGTCGGAGTGATATTTGCCGGCCCATTGACTTCACCTTCGGCCGTGCCAAGACCAACATCCGCCCGCACGAGACAGGAATAGTCGCCCCAACCCCAGGATGCATTCTCGCCGCGCACTAAATAATAGAATTCACCGCCCGCATGGCCTGTGAAGGAATATAGCGTGTCGGTTATGTTTGATGAGACCGTATCAACAACAGCAAACAGACACACCGGGGATATGTCATCAACATAAAAACCCTCATCCAAGGTGGCGCCGTCGGTCATGGCGCGGAATCTTATGTAGACCGACTTGCCAATCCATTCCTCGAGCGAGTATGCTTTACGGACCCAGCCGCTTGAACTGCCATTGAAACGTGTAGTATCCAGATTGAACCATTCCTTCGTATTTGCAGAGACCTCAGCCACTGCGACGTCATAGTTTGTTTCAAGATCATACCAGCACCAGAACGTAACCGAATCATCAGCTTCAACCAAGTAGGGATGAATAGTACGCACCGCGTTATTCATTTCATCGACACTCCCTGAGAAGAAACTATGAGTCCCAGAATGGGCCCGCGCTGAGGAAAGTGTGAAACCATCAAGCAGCCAGCGGTCAGTATTCCCCTCAAGGTCATCCTCGATGATCGAAGGGTTACAAAGCTCCAGCAGTTCCCATTGTGTCGGGTTGTTGTCGCTCGCGTTGACCGCCTGCCAGGCCACGGTAAAGTCAGCGCTCACCGCGCCGAGCGGGTATGGCACCGGCGGAGGAACTACGGCATCAAGCAGTAACACGATCGAATCACAGAAACCAGCCAGATATTTTAGCGCATTGAAGTTCTGATGCATCATATGATCGAGGTCGCCCACTGGCTGGTAAAACTGCGTTCCCAGTTCCGTGGTAAAGGACAGGTTAGACCTGCCGCCGACCCAGTGGGACCAGCTGTAGAACCAATCCACACTTGAACCGCTCACTGGGTAGATTGCCGAATAGATGGAACCGCGGTCATAAGTACCGCTGTACAAAGATTGAACCTGATCGGCCATATAATTGCCAACCTGATCATAAAGCAATGAATCCGGGGTCTCCAGTCCGGTCCAACCCCAGGGCCACATGATCAGCTCACCCGAACTGTGATATGACATGTAGGCGTTTATGATATGTTCTTTCACGTAGAGGGTGAGGGCCCTCGTTTCGTCGCCCGAATTTGCGTATGCACCGCAGAATAGCGTATAGCTCGGCCGGTGTGTTGCCTGGTCCTCATCGACCGCACCCCAGTCGCCTTCGATATCAGGCGCGCAGCCCGGGTAGTTCCGGTTCGCATCCGTGCCAATTTCACCCTGGAACGGCTCGCGGTTCTTGCGCCACCAGATGCCGGCTGGATAATCGTAGATATACCCATCAACATTGATCACCGGGAAAAAGTAGATCTCGGTGCTGTTGATGATCTCAGCAATCCCGGGCACAGTATTATAAGCTCTGAGCAAGGAATCTGCAAAGAACATGATTACGGGCACGCATGCCCACTCCCGCGCATGATGCGTGCCGTCGATCAGGAAACCTGGCTCATCGTCCTCTTCAATATGCGGGTTATCAGATATCTTGACCCCATAGATCCAGTTGCCTTCATAAGTGGGGATGGGCAGAGAATCAAATTTGCATATCGCTGGATAATCCTGGGCAAGCTGCCGCAAGCTGTCCTCAAGGTCAGTATAAGAAAGATAATCGGCACGCACGCTTTCTTTTGCAAATGCCAGATCATGCACGATGACCTCATAACTGAGTCCGGAGCTTGTGATCACGGCTAACAAAGCATCGTCCGCCACGATATCGTAGTATACACCGGCACGCGCACCTGAAATATCCAGGTCGATTTTAGGTGCTATTTGCCGCAGTTCGTGGAGCGCCGGGCCGTATAGTCGAACAAGCCTCTGCTGGGCGAGCCCGATCGTCATGAGCAATATAAATATGACCGTAGTTTTTCTCATTGTCACCCCTTTAATAGACTTAATTCTATTGAATTATAACCTTTTTTCTTTTCTTGTCAACCAAAATCTGCAGACCTAAGCGAGAAAATCCTTTAGATATCGATGCAAATTGGGATTGCTCAGCTGAAACCTGTAAACTCAGTATTTGGGTCGTCAATTTAATGCTTTCTTTATATTACCCTGCCGATCCGGGTAATACGTACTGCTCTCCATTGCCAGAACTTGAAAACGTCGAAGAAGTTGCTCACTTCACCACCCGGGTCAAACGAGAAATAAATAAATAATGGTTTGCCTTTCAGGTAGCGCTTGTGCAACGGTCCCCAGAATCTTGAGTCGAGTGAATTATCACGATTATCGCCCATCACGAAAATGCAATCTGCCGGGACGACTACCGGGCCAAAGTTGTCGCGCGCCTGCTGACCGATTATTTTCCCGAGCTCTGCTCCTTCCCATTTAGCCTGATACACACGGTTATCGGCAATGACGCCACGGATCACAGAGCGTTCACCGTGCCGGGCATATGGTTCACGAACCTGTACTCCGTTGACATAGAGCATTTTGTCGATGACCTCAACAGTATCACCTGATACTGCCACGCACCGCTTCACGAAATCTCTGCTTTCAAACGGGTATATGAAAACAACGACCTCACCCTGCTTCGGCATGCGGCCCGGGATCACAGGGATCTGTTTTGTCGAAAATGGTATTGGGATCTTGACGCCATAAATGAATCTGTTCACGAGCAGGGCGTCACCGATGAGCAACGTCCTTTCCATGGATGCCGTCGGTATGACATAGGCCTCAACAAAGATCACCCTCAGGACCAAAACGACGATTATGACGAGCGACCAGGAGTAGACCTCACGTCTTAGCTTTTCTTTCACGGCGTCTATTATAGCATTCCCCTGCTAAAAGTCAACAGCTGAAAGATAGGTTATCGTTGGGAGGTTGCAAAAGGCGATACGTGGTAACCACGGCAAGCATCGTGCTCTTGACTTGACGCTGATTATCAGTAGAATAATACATGCATAAATGCGGGCGGTTAGCTCAGCCTTGGTTAGAGCGTCTGCTTGACATGCAGGAGGTCACCCGTTCAAGTCGGGTACCGCCCATTCTCATGAAAAAAGCACCCTGCCGCCGGATCAAATCAAGAGTAGAAGGGCAAGTATGGAAAACGTCCTGGATCTGCTCGTAAAGATCCAAAGTTTTGACGATGATGTAGAAACGGCCGCAGACCGATTATCACAGATTCCCCAAGAGATAGCACAGCTCGAGAGACAAATAAATGTGAGAGAAGAGGAACTGAAGAATTCCGAGGCGAGAATTCAGGAACTCAAGAAGAATTACAAGCTGAAAGAGCTGGAGATCGCCGACAATGAAACGAAGATCGAGAAACTCAACACGCAGACATTCGCCGTAAAAACTAATGAAGAATACCGTGCTATCTTGAATGAGGTCGAATACCTTAAAAAGTGCAACCGCGAGATCGAGGATGCGATGATCAGCATCATGGAGGAAGAAGAGAAACTCAAGACCTCAATTAACCAGATACGTACCGAAATACAGGACTTCATAGCAAGGAACCGGGCGAAGATTGCCGAGCTCGAACAAGAAAGTGAATCAATGAAAGAAAAGAAGGCCGAGGCAAGGATCAATTTTGACAACAATTTCGCCAAACTCCCGAATGATGTGAAAGAACTATACCTGCGGATCGCAAAATCGCGCGGAAAAGCCGTATGCCTGATCTCGGACAATACCTGCCAGGGTTGTTATGCGAATCTCACCCATCAGTTCTTGAACGAACTGAAAAAACGTAACCGAATACTGGTGTGTGATAACTGCGGTCGCATCCTTATCTACGAAGATTCCGAAAAATAATCGATACTCGTGGCTGAAGAACTACGATTGCGCATTTATGTCGACGGTTCATCACGGGGCAATCCTGGTCCCTCAGGAGTCGGGGTGGTGGTATTTACGCCGGGCATAAAGGAACCCGTCGCGGAAATCTCAAAATACATCGGTATCACGACCAACAACGTTGCTGAATATGAAGCCGTCATCCACGCGCTCAAGTGGCTGCGCCATTCTGGCAAAAAACGCGCCCAATTGACACTCGATTCTGAATTGATATACATGCAAATAACCGGCAAATACCGCATCAAAGCATCTCATATTGCATTACTCTACAAAAGAATAAATGCACTCCTCGCCGAGCTCGATATTACCATCACGCTTGTCTCCCGTGACCGCAACAAGCTCGCCAACCGGCTTGCGCAGAAGGCCTCAAAGAACGTAAAGACCAGAGCCCAGACTTTCAAACAGCTGCCCCTGTAGGCGATGAAGAGTTCAAGCGAAGTCAGAGCGCCGCGAATACTTGTATTTGGCTATCTGGGGATCGCTGCTCTCGGCACGCTGCTGCTGCTGCTGCCCGTTTCCACTCGCGGCGGCATAAATTTCATTGACGCACTATTCAGCGCCTCATCGGCACTGTGCGTCACGGGGCTGATCGTCAAGAACACGGCGGTTGATTTCACGCTCTTCGGCAAATGTGTTATGCTCGCGTTAATCCAGATCGGCGGGCTGGGTTACATGACCCTTTCGACAACCTTCTTCTTTTTCATCGGCCGCAAAATATCACTCCGCGACCGTTTGTTGTTCAAGGAATCGATCAACTTGCTCACCTTTGAGAATTTGCGCCGGTTCGCCTGGCGCGTCTTCAGGATTACGATCGCCGTGGAATTGCTCGGCACAATACTCCTCTATCCTGTTTTCATGCAGCGATTCAGCACGCCCGTCGCATTTGGCCACGCCTTTTTCCACGCGGTTTCGGCCTTCTGCAATGCTGGTTTCTCTACCTTCTCAGAAAATATGGCTTTGTTCTCGCCATCCATCTCCGCACCGTTGATCGTTGCGGCCCTGTTCATTACCGGCGGCCTTGGATTCATTGTCATATCCGATATCTATGCAAAGATCATAAAGCGGGAAAAAAGACGACTATCATTGCACTCTACCGTCGTACTAAGAACAACTCTTGCCCTGATCTTCATTGGTACCCTCTTCATCTTAATCGTTGAGTATGACGGAGCGCTATCCGGCTTGCCGTTCCTCCAGAAACTCGTGCGGGCTTTTTTCCAGGCCGTGACACCAAGAACCGCCGGCTTCAATACGATGTCCATCGCGATGTTCTCACCGGTCACGATCGTGCTCCTTATGTTCTTCATGTTCATTGGAGCCTCGCCCGGCGGCACGGGCGGTGGCATGAAAACAACGACTCTTGCGCTACTCGTCAGATGGGTGAAAGAACTCCTGCTCGGCCGTTATGGCAAAGACATCACTGTCCTGAAGCGAAGAATACCTATTGAACAGGCCAACCGTGCATTTCTGATCTTCACCCTTTCTGGTTTCACGATCACGGCCGCTTTCTTCCTCATCATGTTGACCGAAAACCATGCGCCGATGAAGGTTCTTTTTGAGATCTTCTCAGCGTTCGGCACGGTCGGTCTCTCTCTCGGTTCCTCACAGAATCCGTGCTGCAGCTTTGCCCACGACCTGTCAGCGCTCGGCAAATTCGTCATCATCGGTGTCATGCTCACCGGAAGAATCGGAACGCTAACGATCGGTAGTGCCATTCTCAAACCCCATCCGATCGAGTACGCTTACCCTGAAGAGCAGATCGTGGTTGGATAAATGAAGAACAGCAAACACGCTTCTCAGACGATCTTGCTCGAGAATGCGCATTGCGTGGATTTCGCGAAACAGAGGGTCGAACAGTCAGACCTTTACCTGGAAAACGGTTTGATCAAAGCAAAGATCCGGCCCGCTGAAGAAAAACCCACAGGGGTCCCGAGGGCCGACATTAAAGGAAAATATGTGATACCGGGTTTCATCGACTGCCATACCCACCTCATTTCCAGCGGTATTGAAATGCAGCGGCTCGATCTGGGCTCTTGCCACTCACTGGATGAATGTCTACAGCGCATGAGTGCTCAAGCGAAGACACGCGACCTCGTGTTCGCCTCGAACTGGGACGAGAATCACTGGCGGCGTGACGAGCGCGATCGCCTGGACCGGAGAACCCTCGATAAGATCTCGCGAAAGAAACCCGTCATCATGCGCAGGATATGCGGACACTACGCGGTCGTAAATACACCGGCCCTGCGCCGCATCCCAAAGAGCTGGAAGATCGTTGACCGCAGCCGCGGCTTTCTTTATGAAGATGTTGCTCTTAATTTGAATGAAATATTCAGACCGACCGATGAAATGCTTGAAAAAGCACTCAATCTCGCGATGAAAAAGGCCTTACGAATGGGCATAACGTCGGCACACGAAATAGCCAACCCGCGGCGCTTCCGACTTCTTCAGAAAAATCGTCGTGCTTTGCGCATAAGGGTTGCCGTCTATATGACGGCTCAATATCATGATCACATCGCTGCCTCGGGTCTCCAAAGCGGCTATGGTGACGACTGGCTAAAGTTTGCCGGGACCAAAGTGTACATGGATGGCTCAATCGGCGCGATGACCGCAGCACTGCGCCGACCATACATCCATACACAATGCCGCGGCAAAGTACTCGTTCCGCAGCGCCGGCTGGATGAAATCGTGCACAGTGCAGAGGAACACGGCATTCAACTGATGATCCACTCGATCGGCGACCGCTCAACCATATTGACCCTGAAGGTTCTGAAGGGATCTTTGCAGGCCGGGAATCCACTACGCCACCGGCTCGAGCATCTGGAAATGCTCGAGGATGAAGCAATTAACGATATCGGACGGCTGAAGATCATCGCATCGATGCAACCCAATTTCACCAGGCGCTGGCAAGATGACGGCGGGATGTACAGCCGGCTCATCGGCCCGAAATACCTCAGAATGAACTGCTTCAAGTCACTGATCAAGGCACACGCCAGGGTCGTCTTTGGTTCTGATTGCATGCCGCTCGGCCCTTTATACGGGATCGCAGGTGCGGTAAGGCATCCGTCCGCTTGCGGGAAACTGGATATCGCCGAAGCCTTCAAGTTGTATACGGAAGCCGGCGCTTTCGCCACATTTGATGAAGGGAAAAAAGGCAAGATCGAACCGGGTCACTTTGCGGATCTGATCGTGCTCAATAAGAACCCGCTTGAGGAAAAGAACCTGGATGCGTTAAGGATCGAGTCGGTCATTGTGGACGGTAGATTCGCAGAATGATAAAACAGATCCTCTGGATATTCTCAAGGGCGTACAAGAAATTCAATGCGGACCGCTGTCCGCTGCTGGCTTCGGCGCTCGTCCATGCCACCACATTCAGTCTCTTCCCCCTGATACTCAGTCTTTTATCGCTATCGCTTTTCATACTTGGTTCATCCGAAGGTGTCATCGAAAGGCTCATGCCGGTCATAAGGCAAGTCTTCCCCGTCGCAATAGATGAAATCATAAAGAATATCACCGCGCTGAAGCAGACATCGATCGTTTTTGCGATCATTGGTTTCATCGGCTTCATGTGGGCATCGGCGAGTATTTTTCGAGCCCTCGAATCGACACTCAATGTGATCTGGAAGGTGAAAAAAGATCGTCCTTTTTTGCGAAAGAGTCTGATCACGATCAGTTCTGCTTTCCTCGTTCTGATCGGACTGCTCGGTTCGTTCGGATTGACGATCTGGGGTAGGGCTGCTGGTGGCACAGGCGTAACCCGCTATCTGCCGGAAATCAGTTTTATCGTCAGCACACTTCTTTTCGGCTTGATCTTTAGAATTTTCCCTAACCGTCCAGTGAAATGGAAGGAAGCTTACTTTGGCGCACTGTTCACCGGGATCTGCTGGGAGTTAGCAAAACATTTGTTCTCAATATATATAATCAGGTTCGTTGATTATTCAAAGATATACGGCTCGCTCTCTGCGATCATCATCTTGTTCTTGTGGTTGTATTACTCGGCCTACATATTCCTCTTTGGCGCAGAACTATCATATGTCTACGCCCGGAGAAAACAACTGAAATAGACGCGAGAAGCTAAACGCAAAAACACAAAATGCGAATGACATAGGGACTAAATACTACCCTCGTAATCTGTTTTTTCATCTAAGAAGGATATCAGACGACCAGGAGGCAGAACATCAATCCACCAGAAGATCATGTAATGACCCGTCCGCTCTCACTCTTGAGACGAATGATATTATGTATGCCTCCAGTAATGTGCGTATAGTTGGGTTTAAAGGAGGTAGCTATGTTTTACCTTGGATTGGACATGCATAAGAAGACCAGCTATGTGACGTTGATGGATCAAGCAGGAGCGGTATTGCAGCAGCAGCGGGTGCCATCGACGCGGGCATCAATCGGAGAGCTTATCAACAGCTTTCCAAAGCCTTTGCATGTGGCTCTAGAGGCGACGCGGAACTGGTACTGGATGTATGATTTTTTAGAGGATAAGGTGCAGGATATCAAATTGGCCCATCCACCCAAAACAAAGCTGATTGCTGAGGCGCGGATCAAGACCGATAAATTAGATTCCCGGATCCTGGCCGATCTGCTCCGCACCAATTATTTACCAACTTGTTATGTGCCGGATCAGGAGACCCGGCAGCGGCGCGAGCTGTTACGGCATCGTGCGTATTTGATCCGGATTCGGGTCGCTTTGAAGAATCGGGTCCACGCCATGCTGGCCAAGCTCGGGATTGAGCACACCTATGAAGATCTCTTTACCAAACAGGGGATGGAATTTTTGCACAATCTTGAGTTACCCTCGGCATATCAGAAAGCTTTAACCGATAATCTATCATTGATTGAAGATTTAAATACCAAAGATCGTATTTTGCAGCGTAAGATCCGCCAGTTGTGTAAGGAAACGCCCTGACCGAAATCTTGATGAGCTTACCCGGCATTGCTTACCACAATGCCTCACTGATCATCAGTGAGGTGGGTGATATCAACCGCTTCCCGGATGGCGCACACTTTGCCAGCTACTGTGGTTTGGTCACGCAGGTCCATATCAGCGACCGCACGGTGCATTATGGCGGGATCACCAGCAATGTCAATCGTTGGCTACGGTGGCTCTATGTCGAGGCATCGTTCTTTGCCCGGCGCTATTCCTACTGTTTTGGCCATCTTTGCGAACGGGTGAAACATCGTGCCGGAGTGCAAAAAGCGATTGTTGCGGTCGCACGGGCAATGGCGGTTGTAACTTACTATGTGCTCAAACGAAACCAGCAGTTCAAAGATAATAAAATAAGAGCAGAAGGGACCGCGAGATTTATGTCTGACCCTGTTGAGGTCGTCGAATTATTGCAGGCCCTTCTGCCGAATCAATACTATGCTCCCCAAAGAGCGCATAGATGACTGGCTAATTACAATTGAAAAATAGAAAAAAAAGGAGTCAATTATCGTTAAAAAGCTTACTTGACAGGAGGCATCACAGATGACATAATGACTACGCTGTATCTTCGTAGTCTTCTGCTTGCATCACTGCAATCGATTCGCACAAGCGAACGCTTTTCGAATTCCGCAATTTGCAGCACCCTTAACCTCAGTTACCCAAACCCAGGCAGTTGTTTTCGCAATTTGCTTTCCGAAATTCGAAATCAAGGTCTTGTATCTTTCCCCTTGACATTTTTCCCATTGTGGTTATAATGGTTTAATGACTCTACATATAGTGTCTTTCTGGGGCGGAAATTGAAGTGCCCAAGATGCGGTAAGGATTCGGACCGCGTCCTTGAAACAAGAACTTCCCAGGCCGGATCGGTGGTCAGGAGGAGAAGGGAATGCAGTAAATGTCATTTTCGCTTCACGACCTACGAGACCGTCGAGCGCGTGCCCCTGGTCATCGTCAAACGCGATGGTACAAGAGAGCCTTATGATCGAGCCAAGCTATTGAATGGGATCGCCACGGCCTGCCGCAAGCGGCCGGTGGCAGCTGAAAAGATTGAATCAATAGTAAACGACATCGAAGACGTTTTATCTGACCGGTACCAAACAGAGATAAAGTCTTCTGATATTGGGAGGATGGTCCTGGATCGCCTGTTGGAAATCGACGAGGTCAGTTATGTGCGTTTTGCCTCGGTCTACAGGAAATTCACGAACATCGACAAATTTGCCAACGAGTTGAAGAAGATTAGAAAGGAGCGAAGATGGAGGAAAAAGTAACGGTAAGGATCGGTATCTCTCAAGAGGTCCCGCGGGAAAATATTTTCCAGTACGTTAAGAAGCGAGACGGCGAAATTGTCACGTTCGACAAGAAAAAGATATCAAATGCAATCTACCTGGCAGCAAAGGCTGTGGGTGGTGAGGACAGGGTCCTGGCAGACAAATTGTCCGATGAGGTGATTCTCTATTTATATACGAAGAAAGGCGAGACCACGCCGGAAGTTGAAGAGATCCAAGATGCAGTCGAAAAGGTGTTGATTGAATCTGGACACGCGCGGACGGCCAAGGCCTATATCCTATACAGAAAACAGCGTGAAATACTGCGCAAGAAGCAAATATTATTACGCAAACCGGAAGAAAGGGAAACAACTGATTATGCTTTGTTTGTACGGACGTCAGACGATGATTTCGTCGCTTGGGATCGCGAACGGATCATTAGGGCGTTGGAAAATGAAACAGGCTTGGCGCGCAATCTCGCCGAGAAGATCTCGTTGGAAACAGAAGAGACGATCCTTAACTCCAATGTCCATCTCGTCAGTTCTTCGCTCATCCGTGAGATCGTGAATGTAAAACTGATCGAACATGGCATGGAGAATTCGCGGCTCCGTCATACGAGACTGGGCATTCCGCTGTATGACGCGGACAAGATCATTCTCTTCGCAAATCGCGAGAACGCAAATATCCCCCATAATCCCGAGGCCACGAACATGACCCTGGCCGAGACCGTAAAAAAGCAGTACATGCTCTCCGAGGTCTTCAGCCGGGACGTGGCGGACGCTCATATCAGGGGGGACATTCACCTTCATGATCTCGGTTTTGGCGACCGGCCTTATTGTTCAGGTCAATCACTGGAATACGTCAAGAAATTTGGCCTGAACCTGCCTAATGCACTCTCAATTGCCCGTCCGGCAAGGCATCCGGATACGCTCCTTGCACACATGGTCAAATTCTCAGCCGCGCTGCAAGGACATTTTGCCGGCGCGATCGGCTGGGATGCGATAAATATCTTCTTCGCTCCTTTCCTTCAGGGAATGTCAGACCGGGATATTCATCAGCTCGCCCAGATGCTGATCTTTGAATATTCCCAACAATCAGTGGCACGGGGTGGACAGGCGATATTCTCCGACCTCAATCTCTACTGGGAAATACCAAAGCATTTCCGCGATGTCCCGGCGATCGGCCCGGGTGGCGAGTACACGGGTAAAAAATACGCTGACTACGCGTCCGATGCGCAGAAATTCGCGTGGGCATTATTCGACATCTACATGGATGGAGACGGCACGGGCCGCCCATTCTTCTTTCCGAAGCCCCTCGTTCATATTACCGAAGATTTTTTCACGACTCCGGGCTGGGAGGGATTTCTCAATCATATTGCCAACGTATCATCAACACGTGGTAATACTTATTATGTGTTTGACCGCGGTCAGACCGCGAAGATCTCCGAGTGCTGCCGGCTTTCCTTCAAGCTTGATGAGCACGATCTTAAGGATGCCCATACACCATGGAAAATGCGCTACACTGCGCTCCAGAATGTCACGCTGAACCTACCCAGAGTCGCGTATCTGGCTAATGGTGATGATGATCAACTGTACAAGAAGCTTGACGAGTGGCTCGATATAGTTGTACGTGCTCATGAGCAGAAGAAAGCATTCATTGAAAAGCTGATCGCGTTGAAGGAAGAAGGTCCGCTTGCCCTGCTAACCATGGAGCGCGACGGTGAAGCCTATCTGAGACTCTACCGGGCAACGTTCCTGATCGGCCTGCTCGGTTTAAACGAGCTCGTCCAGTACCATTTTGGCAAGGAAATGCACGAAGACGAAGGGGCGTTGCGGTTTGGCCTCAAGGTGCTTTCGTATCTATACCTGCGGATCAAGGCATTGTCGAAAATGCACGACATAAGATTGGTGATGGAACAGACTCCAGCCGAATCGGCCGCTCATCGTCTTGCACGGCTAGACCTTGAGCACTTTCAGAGACAGGCAACAGACATCGTTAAGGGTAATCATGAGGGTGATGCAGTTTACTATACCAACTCTACATATCTTAATGTCAGCACGCCGATCGACCCGATAACAAGAGTACAATTGGAAGGTAAGTTCCATGACCTGATCGAGGCTGGTGCCCTGACCCATATCTGGCTTGGCGAAGCACAGCCGCCCCAGGAGTCGGTCGCGAATTTTGTCGTTAAAACATTCCGCAATTCGCGCAACGCGCAAATCGCATTCTCGCCGGAATTCACCACCTGCAACAGCTGTTTCAAAACGGCGCGCGGGTTAAAGACTCAGTGCCCGAGTTGTGGCAGTGATAAGATCGACCATATCACGCGCGTTACGGGCTACTTCACAAAGGTGTCTGGCTGGAACAAGGGCAAGAAGGCAGAATTAAAGGACCGCTACCGTTCGCGATTGCAATAATGCTGATGGGCATCAGGTGAGTCTCTCTGCTTGATGCCCATTATCTCTCTTTCCTGAACCCCGCCAAAGAAACCATGCCCGATAAAAAAGACAACCCCGTCCTAAAACCACTCCTCATCCTCGCCTGGCCGATCATCCTGGCTTTCTTATTCCAGAACAGCTACAACATGGTCGATATCTTCTGGGTCGGCCGGCTCGGCGCGACTGCAATTGCTGCCGTGTCGCTTGCCGGCAACATGTTTTATGTCATTCTGGCGGTCGGGCAGATGATCGGCTCAGGCACAGTAGCCCTTGTTGCCCACTCTTTCGGAGCCGGCATGGTCGACCGGGCAAATAGCATTACAAAGCAATCACTGCTCATTGCCTCGATCATCGCATTCCTGGTCTGCGTGCTGGGAATGGTATCGGCCAAGAGCATCATGTTCTTCCTGGGCGGGCGGGGCGAGATCCTGGCGTTGAGTACTGCCTACCTCCGTATTGTCATGCTGGGCTTCTTTTTTCAGCTTTTGACGTTCAGCATAAACTATGCGTTCCGCGGGGTCGGTGACATGGTGTTGCCGATGATCAGCATGCTGGTTGCCACCGGGGTCAATCTGGTTCTCGATCCGCTGCTCATTCTCGGATTCTGGGTCTTTCCGAGGCTCGAAGTTCAGGGTGCAGCTATCGCCACTGCGGTTGCCCAAGGAGCAGGCTTCCTTATCGGATTCGTCATTCTGTTAAAGGGACGTTCAGGCATTAGACTGCATCTGAAAGAAAAGTGGCATCTGGAACAGGCTATCGTGGGAAGGATCTTCAAAGTCGGTGTTCCCGTCGGCATTTCGTACGGGCTCATGGCAACGAGTATCATGGTAGTCTTTGGCATTGTGGCAACGTTCAGTAAACACTCGCTTGCCGCCCTGGGTATTGGCACCCGTATATTTCAATTCGCCAGTCTGCCCGTTGTCGGTATCGGTATCGCTACTACGACACTCGTTGGCCAGAGTCTGGGAGCCCGCGACTCAAAACGCGCGACCAAAGTCAGCAACATGGCACTCATCGTCAGCATTCTGATCATGGTCACATTCGGCATAGCTTTCGTTATCTATGCCCGTCCGCTCATCGGCATATTCACCAATGATGGCCTGGTGATCGACCAGGGAGTACGGTTCATGACGATCGTGGCCGCTTATCTGCTCTTTGTCGGCATTACCACGAGCATGACTGGTGTGTTCCGCGGTGCGGGCTACACCCTGCCGCCAATGTTTACCGGTCTCCTGAAGGTCGGCTTGCTCTACACGCTGGCCCAAATTCTGTCTCAAACATTAGAACTTGACATAGATGGTGTATGGTGGTCCATGATCATTGCCTACGCCATTGAGAGCGCCATCCTGTTCCTGTGGTACAGACGGAGAAGTTGGCGTAAGAAGGGGCTGGAGTTGCTGGAGGGACTCAGCAGTAAGTAGTCATCAATCAGTTATCTTCACCGCCAGAAAACCGACCGCCATCCCTAAAAGCGCGCCGCCGATTACATCGGATGGATAATGCTTCTGAAGATAGACGCGGGAAAATCCGACCACTGCCGCATATAGATACAGCGGAATCCTCAATTTTGTGTTGTGATGGGAATAAACAACCGCTTGCGTAAAAACGAACGCCGTGTGCCCGGATGGAAAGGACGAATCGATACGCTTGGTCTCTCCAAGCGGCCGTGAACGGTTTATCAAGATCTTCAGAGGGATCACCGTTACACAATCGCCTATGAAACCCGCGATCCCGGTACGCGCAACATCTTCCTTGTCGTAAAGATACAAACCTAACGGGGACAGTACATCCAGCGGCGGGTAGGACACTATCTGCACGCCGCGCATGATATAAGTGATCGGTTTGGATTGCCAGTCCTGGCTTATCGTCTCGTACACTGCCTGTTCACACCCGCCCAGTGCCTGACGGAAAGTATGTCGGTACTCATCATCTGCTCCGACTCCCGTCACCGCGGAGAACCTACGCTTGGTCGGGTATGAATAGATCAGGCACTGGCCGTGAACTCCATCGGTCCTAACCAACCAATCCATATTGTTGTACGCACATAATCGATTCTCACTGGAACTGCTTGCCAGTCCGACCAGTAGCAGGATCAGCATTTGTTCATTCTAACGGATTTCTCTCTGCTGTCAATGGCACATCGACACTCTTTCGTAATGAACCTTTAAAATTTTATCCGCCGGTTGACTCTCGATTTTACCCTGCCACTTGACATCTTCATTCATTGTTATATAATTCACACGACCAATTATAAGGAGGTCAGCATATGCCCTGTGGAAGAAAGCGAAAGAGAAAGAAGATCAAGAAACACAAGTTGAAGAAACGTCGAAAGAGAGATCGCCATAAGAAAAAGCTGAGATAGTATCAGCTTAAAAAGCTATTCCTGGCAGTTCCGTGGTATCCCTCTTAAGAAGGATACCACGTTTTGAATTTTTGACAAAAGCAACGAACTCGTCAGCAAATGAGGAGTTCATATTTCTGAGTAATGTAGTACACTCGGTGAGATTGTGCTCCGAGCAATATAACAGACGCAGGATATTCTTTATTTCCTCGATCTCCGACCAGGAAAAAAGATTCCGGACAAGCCCTGTCGTGTTGAGGCCGCATACTACTGCCCGGTTTCCACTTGCCATGAGATAGGGCGGCAGGTCCTTGTTCAAATAGGATTTCGCCCCGAGCATCGCATACTTTCCGACCCGACAGAACTGGTGGATACCGGTGTGCCCGCCCACATTAGCGAGATCACCTATCTCAACGTAACCGCCCAGCTGGGCCATACTCGATATGACCGTGTTGTTGCCGACCCTGATGTTGTGCGCGACATGAACATAGGTCATAATATAATTACCGTTGCCAATGACAGTCTCGTTGCCTTCGCCTGTAGCGCGGGAGATCGTAGCATACTCCCTAATCACATTATTATCACCGATGACGCATCGAGACGATTCGCCCTTGAAATGATAATCCTGCGGATCAACGCCGATCTGCGCACCCGAACATATAACATTACGTTTGCCAACCACTGATCCGTTGCGGATGATCACATGACTCCCGATCCATGAACCGGCTCCGATCGCAACATCATCCTCAACGACCGAATAAGGTCCAATGTTGACATCGCGATCGAGGAAAGCTTTTCTGCTGATCTTACAATCTATCACTCTTTGATACCTGCCAGTATCGTTGCTTCACATGCGACTTCATTCAGCACGCTGGCTGTGCCGGCTATTTTCACGACCTTACCGCGTTGCTGGATCACCTGGACCTCCAGCACGAGCTCATCGCCCGGCTTCACAATCCTCCGGAACCGAGCCTTCTCAATAGCCATGAATAAAGGGATCGCCTTCTTGTACTTACGCAGCAGCATGATACCCCCGGCCTGAGCGATCGCTTCAACGATCAATACTCCGGGCATGATCGGTTCACCCGGAAAGTGGCCTTTAAAAAAGTACTCATCATCCCGTACGCGCCGCAGGGCTTTTATACTACGATCACTGACCTCAAGCACTTCATCAACGAAAAGGAACGGCGGACGGTGTGGCAAGATACTCTTTATCCACTCAATATCCATAATACACCCCTCCACGGATCACGAATTCATTACTCACGCTTATCCCTGTATTCCCTGAGCCTCTGCACCTCATCCGGACCGCATCCAAACCTGCCTATCTGCAGGCCGTTGCGCTGGTGGCCATGACAGTCTGAACCTCCGGTCATTAGCAGGCCCTGACTGGATGCCATTCTGAATAATTGTTCCTGACACGATGGCGAGTGGTCAGGATGCCACACTTCAAGACCTGCCATACCATCATCGACCAGACCCTGGATAAGGTCCGGATCACCATAAATACCAGGATGGGCGATGACCGGAATGCCTCCCCATTTTTTGATCCGCTTGACGAGTTCCTTGGGCTTGACACTCATTTTTGGTTCGTAATACGGGGAGTGATAGCTCAAGAAACGCATGAATGCTTCTCTCGTTGATTGGACGTACCCGTGTTCGCGCAAGGCTTCAGCAATATGAGGCCGGCCCAATGCACTGTTCTTGGCGATCTCTTTCATCCGTTCGAAGTCGACCTTAATGCCGTCATTGGAAAGCCTCTCCACGATCTTTCGCGCCCTCTTTATGCGGTGTGCGCGAAGCGCCGCTAAATACTCGGTGAGATCCCTGTTCTCATAGTCGACAAAATAAGCCAGAATGTGTATGTCCACTGGACCCACATTTGCACTCAGCTCTACCGCCGGCATGAGGTCGATCTCTCCGTGGTCGATATCCCTCAATACTTCTATCGCCTGCACCGAGTCATGATCCGCTATGGCGATCGTTTTCAGTCCGATTTCACCACAATGCTGTAATATCTCTTCCGGGGAAAGCAGTCCATCCGAGCAGTTTGAATGGATGTGCAGATCCGCTTCGCTGTGGTTGAGGGATGACTTTGAGGTCAAGTTTCCTTTGTCAAGAGGCCAAGGTCCTGCACCACATCATCAATGATATTCACATCGACCGTGTCTCTTTTTAGCAAATACCCCTCCAACAAGGCGTTGTCACAGATCGCATTTATCGTTCTCGGATTCCCTTTTGAGTAAAGATAGATAGCGTTCATCGCACCCTGGTCGAACAGGGATCTTGTACAGCCCGCAACCCTGAGCCGGTGAAGGACGTAGTTGTAAGTAGCCTCCTCATCAAGTGTTTCAAGCACGCAGCGGATGGCGATACGCTGGTACAGAGGTGGATCGAGCCTCAAATAATCTTCGGTATCCGGCAGACCGAACAGAATAAAGTTCAAGAGCTTTCCGTGCTCGGATTCAAGATTCAAGAGACCCCGTATTTCCTCCATGATCTCTTTGCTGCGTAGCATGTTTGCCTCGTCGATCAGAATGACCACCTTTTTTTGTTTTCGCTCGAATTCCAGCAAACGATGATAGACCGCAGTTATGATTTCTATCTTATCTTCGGAACTGCCGCTGACTTCAAGCATCAGGGCCAGTTTCTTCAAGAACCAGAGCGATGTTATTTCCGAATGTATGATCACGAGTAAGGTCGCCTCGACCTCCTGGCTGATGAGCTGGTCCAGCAAACGCCTTGATAGCGTTGTCTTACCAGTTCCTATATCACCAACGAGCAGAGCCAAACCCTTCTCTGTTTCGACCGCATGCGAGAGTTTAAGCAACGCCTTCGAGTGCTGCGGCGAATCATAATAGAATTTTTCCTCAGCTGCAAAACTGAACGGGTGTTCCCTCATGTTGTAGAATGATTCGTAGCCCATGGGGTAGCTATAGGTAGGTGATCTTGGATTTCTTGTCTATCGCTTTAGACTCTTCTTGAGAACTTTTGTCAGTCAATTTATCCTCCGACGCGCCTTTGCGTCTTTTTTTCAATTCATCAGTAACTTTCTGTTTCAACTGCAGTATCTTCTGATTCAACGCGGGCACCTTCTTATCTATGTTGTAGGCATCGACGTATGATTTTAACGCGCTCTTCAAATCGTTCTTCCTTTCATAGCAATTACCCATGAGGAAATAGATCCCAAAATAATCCTGATCTTCGTGCCCCTCAGTGGCCAATCCTTCGTTCAACACGCGTATCGCGTCATCGATCTTGTCATAATCGAGAAAGCACGCGCCGATCATCTCGAGCGCCTTCAGCTTCAGCCCTTCGTCCTTGGATGCGATCTCGAACTCCTCGATCGCCTCCTGGTACAAACCCATTCCCTTGTAGGCGACGCCGAGATCATAGTGTGAGCGATAATCTCCTTCACCAATAGATTCAAAGACCTCACGCCGGAATTCGGAGACCAGCTCCTCAATGCTTTGTATTGTCTCCGCCTTCGCTTCACTCTGTTCGATCCGGAGAACCTCACCGAGGTCAACTGAGGCGGCGGCCTTCTCTACCGGCACGAACCGCTCTTTGGCGACAGTATTGTCCGGATCGATCTGGAGGACCTCGCGATATACCTTCTGAGCCTCGCTTTTCGCTTCACGGCGGCTGAGGGCTTCCGCCAGCTCGAGCATATAGGTGATCTTGGATTCCTTGTCTTCCCTGATTCGTGCAATCTCAACGAGATGCTGACGGGATTTCAAATCAAAAGGTCTTAACTCGGCGATCTTCTTATCGAGGAACATGGCTTTGTCATAGTCTTTTTTCTGCCATGCTTCCTGCTCCGCATCGCGGAAGCAATCGATCGCCTCTTCGGTTGAATCGAGTTTCAGGTAAAGCTCGCCCAATTCTATCGTCTTGTCAATTTCTGAAAGACGTTCCACAACATCAGTGCCGGATGGTGTGGAGAATTTCTCATCCTTCAACAGCTCGGCGACCTCTGGAGACACTATATCCTCGATAGAGATTCCTTTCACCGCATCCTCAGCTACCGTTTCCACGGTTTCATCGACCGCCTCTGATGCCGCAGTGACCTCTTCTTCCTGTGCCTCCTCGACCTTCACTTCCTCTTCGGTCTCGACAGGTGCAGTCTTTTGAGCTTCGCGTTCGATCTTCTCTTTCTCTTCGAGGATCGTCTCTTTGAACTTCTCATGTTTATCCTCGATCTCCTTGGCCTCTTCCAAAAGTTCAGACCCGCGGTCTTTTTGCCCGACCTGCTCATAAATCGCAGATATGGTCTTGAGGATCCTTGGATTATTCGGCACGAGTTCTTTGATCATGTCATAGGTTTTGAGTGCGGTGTCGAGATCGTTCGCTTTGCGTTTTCGATCGGCATACTCAAGCAGGTAATTCGCCGCTTCTCCCTTCTGGTCCAGTTCCTTATGTAGCTCGCCGAGCAGGCCGTAGATATCAGTACGGTTCTTGTCGAACCTCAGGATCTTCTTGCACAGAGCAATGGCGTTGGGATAATAGGTTTCGTCCTTGAATACGCGTGCGCCCTTTTCGTAAGTATGTAATGCGTTCTTCTGCCGGTTCACCTTGACGTATAGATCGCCGAGTTTGTTATATAGGGAACCTTCTTTAGGAAATTCTTTGATCGCATCCTCGAGTGTTGCGATCGCGTCTTCGACGCCACCCTTTGCTTCAAGTTCTGCGATTTTTCTTTTTATGTCAACAAGATCAGCCATTACTCAAATTTGAACCCCAGGTTACTAACTACCTTCTCGATCAAGAATTCGTCGATTTCCTCTCTGTTCTGGAGATAACCCTCCAGCAAAGCATTGTCACAGATGATATTAACAAGCCTGGGCCGGCCTTCCGAATAGCGACAGATCAAATCCAATGCCCGGGCCGCAAAGATCTCACGCTGGCTGCCGGCGATGTTCAGTCGGTGTGCAATATATGATCTGACGGTATCACTACCCATTGATTTCAGTCGGATCTTCACCGCAATACGCTGATACAAAGCACGGTTTGTGGACAGGAAATTCTCGAGCTCAGGAAGGCCGCTGAGAATGAAAGACAACAGCCGTGTATCACCGATCTCGAGATTCAGCAATCCCCTGATCTCTTCAAGGACGCTTGGATTGTCGATCTTGTTCGCCTCATCGATGATGATCACGGTTTTCTCGTTGCGATGATATATCTCGCTTAGCCGTTGCGAGATCCGTGCTATTATCTCGGTTGTTGAATCGCTCAGGTCCCTGAGGCCGATGAGATTTGCGATCCTGGTATATAACCATGTCGGCGAGAATTCTGAGTGGGTTAGAACGATCAATCCGATCTGGAACTTACCAATGGAATACAATTCACTCAAGATCTTGCGTGAGAGTGTCGTCTTACCCGTTCCGATATCACCGAGCAATACCGCCAAACCCCTGGCGCCTTTTGCCGCGTGCAGCAGATATTCCCTCGCCAGCGCATGCTGGGGGGAATTAAAATAGAATTTAGGATCAGGATGATTCGCAAAAGGTTCTATGCCAAATCCATAATACTCTTGATATCCCAATCAACCTCCAATCATGCTAGAGAAAAGATATGTTCTCGCCCGGCTGCTCAGGTATCTCCTCGGGTTCTTTTTCCTCTATTATCTGCGGCTCTGTCTCAGATGGAGGAACCTCATCAGTTTTTTTCTCGACCGGTTCCAGACGCACGGGTATCTCGATCTTTTCGATCACAGGTTCTTCTCTTGTCACCGGCTGCTCTTCGATTACCGGTTCCCGTCCTGAAGGTATGCTCTTGCCGCCCAGGAGTTCGTACATTTCCTTGACATCTTTGTAATCAGGATTGGTCGACAAGATATGTTCGATCTCACGTAATGCGTTTTCAAAATCACCAAGCCCCTCATATGCCGAAGCCAAAAGATAACGAAGTTCTATTTTCTCTGCTTGCGGGATATCTTCGAGCAGTATCGCAGGACCGACAGTTCTTATCGCTTCGCTATACTTACCCAATTTCACCAATGCCGCACCGGTCAGCTCGAGGGACAGCGGCCATGTGTGCTTGTTAATCTTGAGCTCCCGGGCATGAGCAAGGGCTGTATCATATAGCTCGGCGGCAAATGCCCTGCGTGCCAGCTCCAGCCTTTTTGCTACATCTTCTTCTTCCCAAACGATATTCGAACGGAAATCATCGAATTCCGTAGCAATCTCAAAACTCGGCGCTGGCGGCGTTTCCATTTCTTTCAGCAAGAATTCAATGTCGGCGATCTGTCCTTCAAGGGTCTGGGGTTCTTCATCCGCCTTTGCCGGAGATTCGCGTTCTGTTTTGCCTTGCGCGCTCTCCACATAGGTCTCAACCTCACGGATCAGATCGTCAAATATGTCCATTCCCGGTTCTGAGACCTCCTTCTTTTGTTCTTCGGCTGGTCCGGCGGGCTTTTCTCCGACCTCTTCAGCGGTGATTCCGGCCGGCTCCTGCTCTCCAGCAACCTGCTGCTCTATGGGTACCTCAACCTCAGATGTCGAAGGAATGACATCTTCTGGTGATACAACCTCCTCCAGTGGAACCGTGGCTTCTGTCTCAACTGTCCCCTTGTCTGGTTCTTCGCCGCGCAATTCACTGATCTTGCTCTGAGCCGCCTCGTTGCCCGGATCGATCTCCACTATCCGGGAAAGAACCGCAATTGCCTCATCAACATCACCTTCTTCGATCAAATCGCTTACCGCCTTATTGAATTCAACGATCGCCTCCTCCTTTGATCCGATCTCGTAGAGCAGGTTACCTAGTTCAACCCTGCTCTTGGGGTCTAATTCCTCGTCCCCGCCGTCGGTCTGGGGAAGCATTTTGTTTATCTCGTCGAGTATGCCCTGTTCATTTTGCTCAGCAGCAGATGCCCTCAGCCGCCTTAACTCTTCCTCGGCCTGCTCGGGGCGGTTCATCGCCCTTAAAATCCGAGCGTATGATATGCCCAGGCGTAAATTCTGAGGCTGCAGTTCCACGATCTTGCGCAAACCATTAATAAAAGTAGTCTCATCCTTGTTCTCGATCGCCCATGAACAGAGCTCGATAATCTTTTGTACGCCTTGATTGGGAAGGCCGGTCTGCTTATAGATCTGTGCAAGGCGCACATACCGATCGCAATTCGTATTTTCGAGCCGGATGATCTTCTCATAGCAGATGATCGCTTGCAGATGACGGGTTTTCTCTAGATACTGCCCTGCTGCCTTTTCGTAATATCCCAACGCATCATCCCTCCGGCCCATACGCTGTGCCAGATCGCCGGAAAGTTCCAAGGCTCTAGCATGATCAGGATTATCGTGTAGCACGCGACGCAGGAGCACCTGAGCCTTCTCGAACTGGCCTTCGTGTATGTAGTTTCTGCTTTTCTCTAACACATCAAGTTCCATCGACAGCCTTCCGGCGAAATTATAACCTATTTCAAAAAGTTGTCAAGAATATTTTCTCGATTTCCTTGAACATTTTCTCTTCCTGCCTGGTTGTGGAATCTACCGTAGTATTCATAGCGTTCTTGAACTCATCGTCATCGATCGACTTCAGGTTAATGAGCACGTTCAATCGCGCTCCAATGAAACCGCTGTGAAGGGCGTGCAGCGCGACACCGACATCCGATATCGCATTCTTCAATCCTTTCTGAGCCAGGGTCTTAGCATACGGGTAGACCAGGAGGATCTTCTTGCAGACTTCCATTGGCACCTGTGCGGCGTACTTGGTTGCTTCCTGGATCGTAGCATCTTTCGTTTTCTTCTCCTCGGGTGATTCATCGGGCAGCTTGAATGCTTCCATCACCTTATCAAAAGCCAGCTTGTCTTTTTCGATGTATTTGTAGAACTCATACATCTCCAGTTTCAAATGACCATGAAAATCCTTGAGCTCCGTGTCCTTGGTCTTGCGCACCGTTATCCCGGTCACCATGGCGAGCAATCCAGTGCCCAGCGCAGCCTCCAGTGCCGCGACACTGCCGCCGCCCGGCGTAGGTTTTGACATCGCTAGTTCGTTGAGGAATTCCAGAATTGACTGCTTCCCCGCCTTGCCCCGCAGCCGGTATTCAAGGATCTGATCCTCGTTGAACCGGTCGAGCTGGAGATAGTATCGCGCCGTGTCGATGAGTGCCTGTTCAGGAACGAGTCCCACGATCTCTGATTCCCGGATGCTGACGCCGTGACGCTCGGCTTCACGCTTTGCCGCTTCAAACACCCGGTACAACGGCGTCTTTGTGTACTCGGTCATGTTTATCGAAACCTGGGCGATCCCTTCGTTCTTGAGCTCAAAACCCAGCGCCTTACAATAGCGGAAACCACCGCTCATGAACCTGATCGCCCTGGCGATCTTCTGGGCTGTTTCCACATCCGACGTATTGAGGTTCAAGTTGAACGCAATGAGTGGAAACCGTGCGCCAACCACGGTCGCCCCGGCCGTTGGATGGATCTTTGCTTCGCCGAAATCCGGCATGCGATCCGGGTTGGTTGCGATCTCATCTCGAATGCCTTCGAACTCACCCCTGCGTATGTTCGCAAGATTCTGACGGTCGGGACGGGTCGCCGCCGCTTCATACAAATAGACCGGTATCTTCAATTCTTCGGCGATCCTCTTGCCGAGACGCTTTGCCAGCTCAACACACTCGCGGGTCGTCGCATTACTGATCGGAACAAAAGGAATGACATCGGTCGCACCCATGCGCGGATGCTCGCCTTTGTGCTTGGTGAGATCGATCAGCTCACTGGCCTTCTTCGCGCCCAAGAACGCAGCCTCGAGCACCGCTTCCGGCTCGCCAACGAACGTGATCACGGCGCGGTTGTGACTCGGGTCCATTTCCCGGTCGAGCAGTTCAACGCCCGCACTTTCGATCTCGCTGATGATCTGGTTGATCTTTTCTTCATCGCGTCCTTCGCTGAAATTCGGAATACACTCAATTATTTTTTCCATAAATGACCTTTCCCCTTTTTATCGTATACCTGACCATGTCCTCACCAAATCCATAGGGAATTTTTTCATAATTGTCGACGTTAAGCACGACTAGATCTGCCTGCTTGCCCTCCTCGATGCTTCCGATGCGGTCGAAGAGATTCAGCGCCTTTGCTCCGTTCTTGGTTGCACCGATCAATGCTTCTTCAACATGCATACCGTATGCGAGGCAAGCCAGCGAGATGATCTTGAGCATCGAATAGATCATGCATGAACCCGGATTGAAATCGCTCGCAATCGCTACCGCTGCTTTCGCGCGTCTGAATGCCTCCATATTTGGCTTCCTGTCCAGACGCAGGAAAACCGACGTGCCGGGCAGCAATGTTGGGATCACCCCCGCTTTCTTCATCGCCAAGATGTCTCCTTCCTTCGAAACGAGCAGGTGATCGGCCGATACGCAGCCGAGCTCGGCTGCGAGTTTCGCGCCACCGATGTTCGCGAACTCATCGGCATGGATCTTCAATGCAAAACCATTATCCCTTGCTGCGGTCAATATCTCGGCACTTTCCGTTTTCGTGAACGCAATGTTGTCGCAAAATACGTCGCAGAAAGTAGCAAGTTTCTTGCGCGCAACATGAGGTATCATCTCACCCGTCACGAGCCTCAAATATTCCTTGCGCTTCATCCCGGCCGGGACTGAATGTACCAGAAAAGTACTTTTGACTTCGATGGGCGCACGTTTTTGCAGCCGCTTGATCACACGCAGCATTTTATATTCAACATCTGGCATCAATCCATAACCGCTCTTAGTTTCGACCGTGGTCGTGCCATGTCTTACGATATTCCTGATCCGCTGCTGGCACAGTTCGTATAGCTTTTTCTCGGTCGCCCGTGCCGTGTTCCGTACGGTATTGGCGATCCCACCGCCGGCCCTGGCAATTTCTTCATATTTCATACCTTTGATACGCATCGCGAATTCACGCTCGCGACTGCCTGCAAAAACAAGGTGTGTGTGAGAATCAACGAACCCCGGGCAGACAACGCATCCATGGGCGTCGATCGTTCTATACCGAGAAGATGCTTTAACCGAACCGACCTTCTTGATCAAACCATTTTCCATTAGTACCGATGTATTCCTGCGAACCCCGATACCACGCGTCATCGTCAATACCTGTGAAGCATTGCGTATCAGCATGTTCATCAGCTATTCTAACCTATTTGCACTATATGTCAATGATTAGCCTGATGAAAGAAGGTATCAGCCTGTAGTTACTCGAAAATGAAACTTGCTACTGGGTTGCCGGTTCACTCCGCCAAACATACTCGCCCTTCTTATTGATGTAGGCGCGTACTGTTGGTGAATCCCATACGACAGCAAGTCCCCCGTTGAAGTTACTTGCGAAAGCAAATCTCGGTTCAATGGCGAATTCGCCGGTCCGGTTGACGTATCCCCACTTTTCTCCGACCCTGACCGCGGCCAGGTCTTCGAAGAACACGTATGCCAGATCAAAATCCAATCCTATGGCCAAAGCACCGGTGCTGTCAATGAATCCCCATTTTTCGGCGATCTTCACTGGCGCCAGCCCGCTCGTGAACGGTCCCGCGAAATCAAATTCAGGTTCGATCACAACATTACCGCTTTTGCCGATAAAACCCCATCTGCCATCAAGGACAACCGGCGCCCGGCCTTCAGAAAACATACCCACCAGGGAAAATCGTGCAGAGATTATCGTATCGCCCGTCTTATCGAGATAACCCCAATGCTCGCCGTTCCAGTAAGCACCCAGACCTTCAGCAAATGTGACCGGCAGGAGATACACTGGCTCGATGACCGTTTTGCCTTTTTTATCTATGCACCCCCAGTTATCGCCGACCTTGACGGCGGCAAATCCTTCGGAGAATCCACGCGCTGCGAAGTATTGCGGTTCCACTTTGACGCGGCCTTTCTTGTCAATGTACCCCCATCTCATGCCGATCCGCACGTCAGCCATGTCTTCGGAAAATGGGCCACCGAAGTCGAATTGTGGTTCAATCACCATCTCTCCTTTTTCGTCAATGTAGCCCCATTTGTCGCTGACCTTCACTGCGGCCAAGCCATCGGTGAAGAGATTAGCGCGATCAAAACGCGCTTCGATCACAAGCACCCCGCTGGTGTCGATGAAACCCACCTTATCTTCAACAATGACCGGGAAAAGAGCGATCTTCTTTCCATTAACAGCACGCTGACATCCTGACGTAAGTAATATCAAAGGCACGATTATAAGAATGAAATTTTTCATAAGGACTCCTTGATCAAATCTGCCAACACGGTGTTCATCACTCGCTCACGCACACCATTGTTACTATTGCGCCACGATGATGAGCATATTACTGTCCTTCTTGCTGTACGGTTCGAACCTGTACGAACCGTAAAACCTTGCCTTCCCAAAACCGGCAAGCTGTAGCAGTTTTGCGTAATCGTCCTTGAGCAGCATCTGGCCATAGTCGACATACCATGTCTTCATATCCGGTTTTGGCTTACCATGCCAGATATCGACCACATTATAGCGTGCACCGGGCTCAGAGTAATCGATTACGAATAATCTGGTGCATTCATTGGTGCTCGATGCCAGAATGAATCTGGGTTTCATTTTCCACTGTCGGTCAGTTGTTCCCTGGGTCAGCACAAGCATACCGCTATCCCGCAAGACCCTACGCATGCTCAAGAAAGCTTTGATGACTTCCTTCTTGTCCGGCATATGCAAAATCGAACTTGAAAGGCAGACAACGGCGTCGAATTTGCGTTTTATGTTCTTATGTAGCATGCGATAGTCGATTTTGTGAAGAGGTATTTTAATGTCCAGGTTCTTGAAATTCTTGCGCGCGCGGGTCAGCATAGCTTCTGAAATATCTGAACCGACCACGTCACAACCCAGCGAATACAAAAGATGCAGATCATGACCGGTGCCGCACGCACAGTCAAGGACCGAATGGATCTTGTTCTCCACGAACAATCTCTGAAAAAAACTCCGGTACACTGGCTTGTGTTCGCCAAAATTGCCGTGGAACAGGTCATATTGGTCGGCAAACCCTTGATACGGATCTTTACTCATCGCACACCTGCCTTATATGATCAATGCTGCCTGGATTCTTGGATATTCGTAGTGCAGCGAATTGTGAGAATGGGATTGATACAGCCACTTTAACATTATACACATAATCTGCCCTGAGTCAACGGTTTTCTTAGATTGCGTTTAAGACGTATCTTGACAAAGGTGAATTTTCAGTTATGATTAGGAAAGTGTATCTTCGAAAAAAGTAAATACTCATTATGAACAGTTCAACAAAAGGAGGTGATTGCAGGCAAAACCGACGTCGTCTCAGGCTTTCTCGGGATAGAGCCTGACCGCAAATCGAATATCCCACGATAGACAGGAGAGAATAATGAAGAAAGGATTAATCATATGTTTGGTTCTGACCACAATCCTCTTTGCCGCGCAGAATTCTGAGCGCAAGGTCGAACCCACGCAACCAGCTAACATACAAGGCCACGTTTTCAAAATACCGAACGTTGGCCACACCCCTTATAATGGTTCCCGGTCAATACCGACCGTGGTTGACCAGATCGATCTGAGCCCGGTAAATTCCACGGGCTATTGCTGGGGTATCACGTATGACTGGGAAAGAGACTGCCTCTGGGTCACCCAGTGGAACAGCTCGTATTCCTATATGTATGCTATTCAGAAAACATCACCCTGCGTCAAGATAGACTCGGTGCTCCTGGGTTCAGGCGTGCCAGCCTACCGTCTCGGTATTGGCTATGCCGGAGGCGATGTAGTGTACATGGCTGGCTATGACGGCAACGTTTATCAGATCAACCTGAACACCGGTACCGGCACTTTCTACCGTTCAACAGGTTGGCCCGGTGATGAAGGGCTGGGTTTCAATGTCGTTGATGATGCAATTTACATTGGCGACTGGAATGTCAATCTGATTGGCTATGCACAACCTGCCCAGACCGGTTCAATGAATACCTGGACCGTCTCGAGTCCGTCCGGAATGAGCGGTGCCCACAGTGCCGCGCTTTCGCCTCAGTGGTTGTTCACCTGCAATGAGGATGCTGCTCAAGCCTATTTCTACCAGCACAGCCTGACCAATGGCGTGCCCAATATGACACCGGATTCGGTATGGGATCTGCCTGCGGGCATGACCCAAGCGTCAACCGCCGACTGTGCGTTTGACGGTCAGTATATCTACGTGCTTGACCAGTCAGGTCCGGACATGATATGGGTCTTCGATGTTGGCATTACGACCGGTCCGGCCGGTTTCTGGGATTTTGAGACGGGTTGGCAGGGCTGGACACACACGAATAATGATACGTTTCCTTTTGCCTGGGATGTTCAGCCGTCCGGTCTGCATGCTATTTGGACCCCGCCCGATGCGGGTGATTCATGTCTGTGGATCGATTCGGATGCGGCTGGTATCGGCCCCACTGTTGAGGATACTGCCTGGTCACCAGTGCTCGTTCCTCTGGCGACCATGGACTGGCTAATATATGGTTTGGGCTACAACAACCTGAGTGCCACGAGCGATTCGCTCTATGTGGGTATCAGGACTTACACGAGCGGCGTCTGGAATCCACCAGTACAACTGATCAGATACAGTGCTGATTTTGGTCCGGCATGGGATTCGCTTGATGTGTCAACTTACAGCACTGCTGATTTGATCCAGATCTACTACTATTATAGCGGTAGTTATGACTGGTACGCAGCGGTCGACAACATCTCCATCAATGCACGCGTTGCCGAACACGATGTTGGATGCAATGCGATCACCAGCCCGCCAGAAGGCAACATGATTCCGGCTGGTAACTATGATGTCATCGGCAATATCAGGAACTTCGGTGACTTCGCCGAGACATTCGATGCCACGGCCGAGGTTTACGACACGACGACGTGGACTCAGGTCTTCAGCTATACTGTAACGCTTACCGCTTTTGCGCCTGATGCTGAATCACTCGTTACCTTTGGCAATGTCGCGCTGGGCGAAGATCTTGTCTACCAGACAATAATCTACACCGAGCTCACCGATGATAACCCGGGTAATGACACATCCATGATCTACACCAATACGACTGCCTTTGACTTTGTCTGGACCTTTGAGAGCGGTACACCGGAAGGCTGGACCCATACCAACGGTCAAACATTCCCGATGGGTTTTGGTATACAACCATCTGGTCTGCATGCAACCATTACGCCACCGGATGCCGGTTCTTACTGCGGATGGTGGGATTCGGATGCGGGCGGTTCTTCATTCTGGATCCGCGATACCGCAAAGTCGATTCAAATTGCACCGAATTCATCAACTGGCTGGCTCAAATGGGGTTTCGGCAACTACAGCACGGGCGGTTCTTATCTCAATGAATTGCATGTTGGTATCAAGCACTTCACGGGCGGAACACCGACTGCAGTCGAACTGACCATGTATCCTTCGAGCGGTCAATCCGGACCGGCCTGGGATTCGGCTAATGTGTCGGCTTACAATACAGCTGACAGTCTCCAGATCTACTTCTACTTTGACGACCTCAATACCTGGGGCTGGTATGCAGCTATCGATAATATAATGATCAATGGTGACTCGACCGGCACCGGCATTGCTGGTGGTTCGAATGTCAATGAACCTCTCACCTTTGGTTTTGCACCGACCATGGCCACCTTGAACAAAGGCTATGTAACAATCAGCTACACGATCACCGCTCCTGGTGACGTGCGCCTGAAGGTATATGACGGTGCGGGCAGACTGGTAAGGACGCTCGTTGAAGCACGTCAATCGGCGGGCGAAAATTTGCTGGTCTGGGACAGCAAGGACATTAACAACCGCACAATCGCCAACGGCGTTTACTTCCTCAAACTGGAAGCTGAAGGCAAGGTCGCCATACACAAGACGATCTTTGTGAAATAACCTAACTCAGGTTACGCCGCCCTGCATTTCGGAAGAAATGCAGGGCGGTTTTTTTTGATTGAACTATTTGGAAACCACAGCCAAGCCAATCCCTGCAATTATCATCAGTATTCCGGTCAACCGGTTCTGTGTTCTGTAATATCTTTCATGATTGAACCAAGACCTTATTCTGTTTGCCAAGGCAGTGTAAAAACCCAACACAAGTGCGGCAACAATCACACTGGTGAGGGCCAGCATCATCAACTGAGTATTTTTGTCAAGGTGGGGAACAACAAACTGAGGAAGCAAAGCAGCGTAATACAGGATCGCCTTGGGATTCGTGCCACAAACGACAAAGCCATCAATGAATGCCTTGCGTACATTCCTTGAATCCGTTTCTTGATGGACCTTTAATTGGGGTTTATCAGCAGCCCAGAGACGATAGCCCAGGTATACCAGATACACCGCGCCGGCTATTTTCAATCCTTGAAAGATGATTGCTGATCTTTCAACGATACCAGATATGCCAAACATTACGACGACAATCTGACAGCAATTGGCAACGAGCTGACCCTGTATCGTGGGCAGGGTTCTGCGTACTCCGTATCTGAGGGCATGGGCAATGGTAAAACAAACAGACGGTCCGGGGATCAAACCGAAGACGATCGATGCGCCAACAAAAGACAACCAAATCGCTAACTGCATTGTTCCTCCCTAATAGTTTGGTGTCAAACTATTTGTCTAAAAAAACCTCGCGGCCTCTAGAAATTATTTAGCATCTTCACGATCGCTCTAACCATCGATTCCCGTTCCTTGCGTGAAAACCCACGGAAGGCGGTAGCGATCAATCTGTCGGAAATGTCATCAAACTTGCGTTCTAAAGACCTACCCTTCGCGGTCAGACAGAGATATGTGATCCGGTTGTCATCAGGATCTTTTTCCTTGGTCACGTAACCGGCACACATCAACTTATTCGCGAGCGCGGTTACCGTCGACTTATCCCGGCCTATTCTATCAGCCACTTCTTTCATGGATACCCTGTCCCTTGCGAATAAAGTGCTCATAATACCGCCGTGCGATGGGACCAAACCCTTTATCTCTTCCTTGCTCAATTCTCGGATGATGAAATCATATGCCTTATCCCTGACCCGGGCGATCAAAGCGATAACATGATCGGTCTTCATGTTCTTATTATACTTTGATATCAAACCTTTGTCAAGTACCTATTGGGGACAGGCATGCACTTTTATTACTTTTCTGCTTCCCAGGTTGATGGCGGTGATAGCAGACAGATTACAATGATAGAAGAAGAATTGGATTCCCCGGTTGAATATGTCCTCCGACGTGATCAAGTGTTGGGCGGGGTAACTTCAATACTTCTCGATGCGCCCGCCGCAGGCTAAAAGCTTTTATATGTCAGTATCTCAGCTGAGAAGCCGGCTGAAACGAAAAGTGGATCAGGATTCTGCAGTCGCAAAAAGGTTCGCTGAGCATGAGATGCAACTACAGCAAATATTTTACAATGTTTAGATTTGACTCCCTCATGATTCTATCAATCAGTTTCCAGTTTCCAGGGCTGATGTTATGAAAAAATTGTATCTCTGGTTGGTATGGGTACAATCGATTGACTGGAGGTGCAAAGATGAATTACGTTGGCATCGATTTTCACAA
>Ga0209536_100001882_pt1 | contig 34403 bp, 34 predicted proteins | sample DeeMarSeWOR28_12_FD_187461 | JGI IMG/M metagenome (GOLD analysis project Ga0209536, IMG submission 187461) | Marine sediment microbial communities from White Oak River estuary, North Carolina - WOR-2-8_12 (SPAdes) (version 2) | ecosystem: Environmental > Aquatic > Marine > Intertidal zone >...
GCCCCAGATGATCGGCACGTCGCTGCCGGGGCGGATGCGCAGGAACTGGTCGGCGTGCGCGGCGGTGCGCGTGAAGCGCGGATCGACCACGATCATCTTCGCGCCGTTCTCCTTGCCGCGCAGCACGTGCTGCATCGCGACCGGGTGCGCTTCCGCGGCATTACTGCCGATGAAGAACATCGCCTTGCAGTTGTGCATGTCGTTGTAGGAATTGGTCATCGCGCCGTAGCCCCAGGTGTTGGCTACGCCGGCAACCGTCGTCGAATGGCAGATACGCGCCTGGTGGTCGACGTTGTTCGTGCCCCACAGGGCCGCGAACTTGCGGAACAGGTAGGCCTGTTCGTTGTTGAACTTGGCCGAGCCCAGCCAGTACACCGAATCCGGGCCGGAGCGCTTGCGGATGTCGAGTACCTTGTCGCCGATCTCGTCGATGGCCTGATCCCAGGAGACCTTGGTCCACTTGCCGCCCGTGAGCTTCATCGGGTATTTCAGCCGGCGTTCGCCGTGGCCGTGCTCGCGCACCGATGCGCCCTTGGCGCAGTGGCCGCCCATGTTGAACGGCGAATCGAAGTCCGGTTCCTGTCCGGTCCAGACGCCTTTCTGAACTTCCGCCACGACGCCGCAGCCCACGGAGCAGTGGGTGCAGACGGACTTGCGGATGTCGGTCTCGGCGTTCGGGTCGATGTCGCGTGCGGCTTCCGCGCGCCGGATCATCGTCGTCGGCAGGGTCGCTGCCACGGCGGTGCCACCGAGGCCCAGGCCGGCGCGGCGCAGGAACGCGCGGCGGTCCACGGTGGAACCGAGCACGCCGCTCGATGCACTGGCCGTTTCGGTGGCGGTGAGGTCTCGCTTCTTGATCAGCTTCATCGCTAATCTCCCAGGGTTGGTTACTGTTGCGCTGTAGTCCGGTTCAGCGGCCGGTTACAGGCGGGCAGAACGGTAATAGCTGTGAATATGGGGGGTCTCGTGGTAACCCTTTTGTCTGGCCGGCTCGGACGTGGTGTCCTGCCCCGGTGAGGCGACGGCCGCTCGGCCGGACATCGCGACCGCTGCCGTTGCGCCCCCCGCCGCAGCCAGCTTCTTGAGAAATGTACGCCGATCCGCGGTGTACGAACTCGTTTTACGACTCATCTCCTATCTCCCACTGTGCGCCGTATCGCCGGCGCTTATGAAATACCCGGGCGGATCGAATCGGGCGAGCTGTCGCCGGATCGTTCCACCATTTCCAGGTAACGCTGGTCCGTATTGATAAATTGCTCTCCGAGCTGACCCACGGCCCGATAAAAGCGCGCCGAGGGAGCCTCCTGCAAGTCGCGGAAAAATCGCGGCATCCAGGGTCCGATGTGTGCTTCGAAAAACGCAGCTTGCGCTGCGAGGCTACCGGGTCCACCTTCCTCCGCGAGCAGCGCCATGATCTCGCACAGTGCGCCGGCATGGTCCTCGGGCTCGGCGACGTTTTCCTGGCGCTCGAAGCCGAGCTTCTGCATGTCGATACGCAGCCGGGCGAGCGGCTGCTCCATGAGGAATCCGGTGAGGTACCACGAGCCGAACGGCACGAGTTCGCCGCGGCCGAGGCCGATGAAGAGGGTCTGGTATTCGTCTGCGACGTCGGCTGGCGACGCGCGTTCGGCGGACATCGCCAGCATTCGCCAGGCGACGGCGAGAAGGCTGTCTTCGTTGCTGACCGGGGCTTCGGCAAACAGGTCGAGCGTTTCCGCGTCGGGCGGCGCCGCAAGCAGCCGGCCGAGAACCCTGTATGTATCGGCGCGGAGCCGGTCCTCCGGCTCCGGGGAGGCGACGCCGGGAGCGGCGGTCGCGTCCTGTGTGGCAGGTGCTTCGGTCATCAAATCCGAGCCCGCTTTCCCCCAGTTATTGTCCATTCATTCTAGACAAATCCGGCGCGTGCCGCCAATGACAAAAAATCACTGTATAGGGAACGCTAATGACAGCTAGACAATGAAGTGTGGCTATAAGTGCGACATTTTGTCCGTTCGCGTCCGGCTGCCCGGCATCAGACCGAGCCCGGGCCGCCACCCTGCTGGGCCCGCATCAGGTCCTTGACCCGGCAGTCATCGCACATTTCCAGGCGCCGGCGGTCGGCCTCGCTCTGGAACATCCAGTGATCCTCGAGCTTTTTCGCCATGACCTTGAGCATCGAGCGTGTGGCAAACGGTTTGCCGCAGGAGATGCAGCATGCCGGCTGTTCTTCGTGCAGCAGTCGCTGGGCGCCGCGCTCCTTGTCGTCGTACAGGAAGCGCGTTTCGAGCGACACGGCGTCTTCGGGGCAGGCTTTTTCGCAGGAGCCGCATTGAATGCAGGACCTCTCGACGAAGTTCAGCTGCGGCAGGCCCTGGCCTTCGCGAAGCGCCGACGTCGGGCAGACTGCAACGCAGCTCATACACAGCGTGCAGGCGGCCGCGTCGACCTTTACCTGGCCGAACGGTGCGCCTGCGGGCAACGCCGCAACCTTCCTGCGGCTCGGGGCATGCTCGAGCAGGTGGTTGATCGCCGCGCGCAGCAACAACCGTTTCTCTGGCGGTGGCGCGAAACGGGCCGGATTTTCGAGGCTGATTACCGCGTCGGACTCCGCCGCCGCGGTTACTGCAGCAATGTCGCCCGAATCGAGCGCCTCGATGGCGGCACCGGGATAACCCATGCCTTCGAGAATAGGCGCCGTGTGGCCGAGCTGCCGTTCGAGCGCGTCGCCGATGCTTGGGGGCGTGCCCTTTCCGTTGAGTATCAAGACGCGGCGTGCCCCGTAAGCGAGGCAGGTCAGCCAGGCATCCATGCCGATCGAACCCACCTCCTCCAGCTCGACGGGCAATGCATTCTCGGGCAGGGCGGCGCCGAGTTCGCCGGCCATCCCGGCTGCCGACGTGCTGTCGAAGAACACCAGCAGGGGATCCGTGCCGCCGGCGTCGCGGTAGGTAACCAGGACCGTGCGCAGGTAGCCGAGCAGGTCGCCGGTGCTCGGATACGCATAGGTGATGGCTCCGGTCGGGCACACCGAAGCACAGGTGCCGAAGCCCTGGCAGAGGTTCGGGTCCACGGTCACGTGTTCGCCGGCGGAGGTGATCGCCCAGGCCGGGCACACGTCGAGGCAACGGGTGCAGCCGCGGATGCCCCTGCGGCCGTGCGCACAAATCTCGGGGTTCAGGTTGAAGAACTTGGGCTTCTCGAACTCGCCGCACATGTCGGGCAATTCGGCAATGGCCCTGTCGAGGGCATCGGTGTCGCCGCGCGGTGCGTAGTAGCCGGGTGGCGGCACCTCCTGCTGCAGCAATGGCGGGTCGCCGAGGTCCAGCACGAGGTCGAAGCGCGCCTGCGTGAGCAGCGCGACGGCGGGCACTTCCTGCTCATCGTCGGCCGCCGCGAGACTCAGCGAGTAAGCGCCGAGGCTGCCCGAGAGCGCAGGGTTACCGCCGCGAACCACCGTGAGGCCGTCGACGGTCGCGGTGGCCGGCCGCGAATCCGCCGGACAGAAGAGCGTTGCTACGAGGCCTTCACCCAGGCGGCCTGCGGCGGCCTGCGCCTGCGCCTCGTCGCCGACGATCAGTACGCGGCCATGGGAAAGAAAGCTGACGACCGACGTGGGCGCCACCTCCGGCCGATGCCGAAGGTCCAGGGCCTCCTTGCGGGCCATGCCGTTCGCGGTGCTGTCAGGAAGGTTCAGTTCGCTCATCGTCGGCCTCGGCGTCAAGGGAGTCGTTTGTCTCTTCGTGGTCGTGCTCCCCGGTTTCCACGGCGGCCACGGCCAGCGCATCTTCGGGGTTTTCCTCGTCCTCGTCGAGACCTGCCAGCCGCTCGAGCTCGCGCTCCACGCGGTAGCGCATCTCGGCCGTGATGATATTGCCCAGCGGTTCGGGATTGCTGAAGTCCCCGTCGTAGTCGTCGAGGCCGTCGCGGATATTGAACTTCGGGCTGTGGAAGAGTTTCTGCAGGGCCTGCTGTTTCACATCGGGCGGCACGCCCTTAGCCAGGAACGCGCTGTAGTCCGAATCTTCGTCCAGCGACTCCAGGGGAGGCAGCTCGGGTGCTTCTTCTGCCGCGAGATCTTCCTCGCCTTCGGCCTTCGCTGGCGCCGCGTCTTCGGCGATCGGGGACACCCCGGTTGCCGCGTCGCCGGCCTCCTGCGCGTCCTCGTCAGCATCCGCAAGAGCCTCCGGCAGTTCCTCGCCCTGCCGCGACAGCGCCTTGCGACGCGACCAGCGCGTCAGGAACCCTTCCTGCTCGTCGTATCCGTTCTCGCTCATCAGCCCGGGGTCTCCGTCCAGTTCTTGCGTTTGCGCTTCTTGCGTTCCTTCGGCACGAAATGAGCAACCACGAACCTCTCGAGTTGCTGGTAAATCTCGGGCGGTATCGGCACCGCGAACACCTGGTCGTCGCTCTCGAGGCAGACCGTGGCCGAATCGTGATCCGCAGTGACCTGGAAAGGCGTCAGTTCGCCGTCGGGCGTCTCGTGACATATCACGTACAGGGACGGGTTGTCGCCCGTCAGGTTGTACCAGTATTCCTCCGCCAGGTCGCGATGCAGCGCCAGCGACAGGCCCGACCAGAGGTATTGCGCCTGGTCGTCGCTTTCAAACATGGGACTGCGCCCGTTGCCCTTGCCGACGACGTGTTCCCCGGCCACCACCGACACCGCGCGCCAGCTCGGCACGGACCAGCGCCCGCGCTTGATCTGGGCGCGCTCCATGATTACGGCTACAGTGTGTCGATCGGGTGGCCTCATTTCTGCCAATATTAGCGCAATGACACGAGCGAGTATGAAGTCCTCTTCAGGGAATACCGGCAATGCCGCGCCGGATGCGGCTGGCGGATCGGCGGACGGCGAGGCGCACGGCGGCGATCCGCCGCGCTTCATGACCGTGAAGCAGGCGGCTGCCTACCTGCAGGTGAACGAGAAAAAGATCTATGCGCTGGTGCGCGAAGGCAAGATCCCCGCGTCCAAACTCACGGGCAAATGGCTGTTTCCGCGCGATCTCGTCGACCAGTGGCTGCTGGAGTCGAGCCACGGCGGGCTGTTGACCGACCGCATCGTCGTTGCGGGAAGCGACGATCCGCTCTTGTTTCGCGCCATCACGCAGGTAGCAGCTTCCCTGCAGTCGAAGGCGCTGATCAGCTATGCCGCCACCGGCAGCCAGCTCGGACTGACGCTGCTGGCACGGCGCCGGGCCGATGTCTGCGGCATTCACTGGGGGCCCGCCGAGGAGAGCTACCAGCGCCATCCCGCACTGATCCGGCAATACGTGCAGGCGGGCGACTGGGCCCTGGTGCGCCTGTTTCGCCGTGAGCAGGGATTGCTGGTGTCGCCGGAACTGTGGTCGGCCGAGTCAGGCCTCGAGGGACTGTTCCAGCGCGGGATTCGCTGGGTCGAACGCCAGGAGGGCGCGGGCTCGCAGCGCTTCCTCCGCGAGCTGATTTCGCAAAACGAGCTGGATCCGGCAGACCGGCGCATCACGGGCCGAGCCAGCACGGAGCGCGAGGCGGCCTCGCTGATCGCGATGGGCCAGGCGGACGTGGGTCCGGGCGTGCGTGCCGTGGCCAACGAGTTCGGCCTCGACTTCGTGCCCATCGGCTGGGAGGCGTTCGACCTCGCCCTGCACCGCGGCATCTTCTTCCGCCGGCTGTTTCAGCGGCTGCTGGATTACCTGCGCGGTGACGAATGCCGGCGGCAGGCGAACATGCTGGGCGGCTACGATCTCGCCGAGCTGGGCAACCTGGTCTGGACCGGCAGCGACTGACGGGTTTCGCGGGCCGGGGCCCGCTCCTAGGTGCCGGTGTCGATCTCGTGCTCGATGACGTGCTCGATTCCCAGCGCCGGAACGGACAGGGTCATTTTCGCCTGCAGCTTCTGCGCATCCGGCAGGGAGCCCGCGTCGGCGGCGTCGCGAACGGCTTTCTCGATTTCACGCTGCGACGTAATGCCGACCGCTTTCAGGAACTTGCGTATCGAAACATTCAGGCGATCTTCGTCGATGTTCATGTTTAAACAGTCTCCTTTACTCGCGTCCGAAGGCGCCGAGCTTGCGATCCAGTGTCTTGCGAGAGATGTCCAGGCGCCGCGCTGCGGCGGACTTGTTGCCGTCACAGGCCTCGAGAACGCAGGCCATGTGATGGCGCTTTACCTGTTCGAGCGTCCAGTCTAACGGATAATCCGCTGTCACGGGGCCGTCCCCGATCGACCCTGCAAGCGCATCCGCGGGCATACGGCCGCGCAACAAAGTCTGTTCCACTACGTCGCGCAGTTCGCGCACGTTGCCCGGCCAGTCGTAGTCATGGAGCGCTTCGAGTTCGTCCGATTCGAAGCGAACCGGCGGCAACTCCATCCCGGCAGACAGGCTGTCGATGAACTGCGCCGCAAGCAGCGGAATATCCGCGCGCCGTTCGCGCAACGGCGGCAGCGCGATGCGCAGCACGTTGAGCCGGTGACAGAGGTCGCTGCGGAAGCGGCGCCGGGCGACGAGGTCCACCAGCGGTGACCGTGCCGAGGCGACGATGCGGTTGCCGGCGCGGGCGCCCTCTTCCATGCTGCGCAACAACTGGAGCTGCAGGTCCATGGGCAATTCCTCGACGTTGTCGAGAAACAATGTGGCGTCGGCCTGCATCGCGGTATCCGGAATACTGCCGGCGAGTGCGGCGCAATCGACAGGAATAAAGGGGCCCTGGCGGCCGCTTCGCTCGTGCAGCAGCCGGGCCAGCAGGCTCCTGCCCGTGCCGGCTTCGCCCTCGATGAGTACCGTGGTGGGCGTCGGCGCAATTCGCTCGATCAATACCCTGATGTCCCGCATCGGCGTCGAGTTTCCGATCAGCGGCGGGCTGTCTCCGCCGTGCCGACCCCGATCACCCGGCGCGACGTTGCGGCAAATGTCGTTAACCGACGCGACGAGTTCCTCCGTCGAGAACGGCCGCAACAGCGCATCGGACACGCCGCCCCGCAACGCCAGAACCGCTGTTTCGGCGCGCGACCTGTCGGCGATGAGGAGCGTCGCCGACGGCAGGTCCGCGCCCTCTTCGAGGGCCTGTTGCAATGACTCCCAGGGGCCCGGCGGATCGACCAGAACCAGCAGGTGGAAGCGGCAGCGCTGCGTCAGCTCCCGCGCTTCGTCGAGCGTCCGCGCCCGCTCCACGGCAAGGAAATGCCGGGCCAGCCGCTGCCTGAGGCGGGACACCTCCGGCCCGTCACCGAGAAGCAGAATGGATGTGGAGTGGGACACACGTTCTCCGGCTGCAGCGTCCGGCGATAGATTCGTCCAAAGCCTATGCGGTGGGTCAAAATGACGCAAGGGCAACGCGCAGCGCCGGGATCATTGCCGCTGGCGCCATCGTCAGGCATCTGAAAAAATGCCGCCTTGCGTGCTCAGGGATTGCAGGAACCGTGACCGGGTTTAGCCGATGAACGAGTTTTCGTCTGCCGTAGGCAGCGCGCTGTCGATGATCATGACGCTCGATGCCGACCTGGTGGAGATCGTCCTGCTCTCGCTGCAGGTGAGCCTGAGCGCTGTCGTCATCGCCTCGGTCGTCGCGCTGCCGCTCGGTGCCGTCATCGCGTTGCAGCGATTCCCCGGCCGCCGCGGTGTGGTGATCCTGCTCAATGCGCTGATGGGCCTGCCGCCTGTCGTTGTCGGGCTCCTGGTCTACCTGCTGTTGTCCCGCGCCGGCCCCCTCGGGCCGATGGGTTTGCTGTTCACGCCAACCGCGATGGTCATAGCCCAGAGCATCATCGTGCTGCCGATCATTGCCGCACTCGCGCGCCAGACGATTGCCGACCTGCACGAGGAGTACGACGAGTACCTGCGTTCGCTGGGCTGCACGCCGATGCAGAGCGTGGCGACCCTGCTCTGGGACGGCCGCTTTCGATTGCTGACAGCCGTCATGGCGGGGTTCGGCAGGGCGATCGCCGAGGTGGGCGCGGTCATCATCGTGGGCGGTAACATCCAGCACTCGACTCGCGTGATGACGACGACTATCGCGCTGGAGACCAGCAAGGGCAACCTGGCCCTGGCACTCGGCCTCGGGCTGATACTGGTGACACTCGCGCTGGGCATCAATGCGGCCGCCCTCGTGGTTACCGATGCCGCAAGGCGACGTTATGGCTGACGAGCACCCGTTATTGCCACTCGTTGCCGACGGCCTGCAGTTCGCAATCGCCGGCCGGCCGATCATCAGGGAGGTCTCTTTCACCATTGGTTCCTCCGGCCGCACCGTCATCCTCGGCCCCAACGGCGCCGGCAAGAGCGTCCTGCTGCGGCTTTTGCACGGGTTGCTGCAGCCGAGCGGCGGGGAGCTGCTCTGGGGCAGTCTGACGGTTGCGCAGGCGCGCGAACAGCAGGCGATGGCGCAACAACACCCGGTGCTCTTGCGGCGCACGGTGGCCGGCAACCTGTTCCACGTATTGCACGTGAAAGGCGTGCCGCGCGGCGAGCGACAGGCCCTGGTCGACGCGGCGCTGCAGCAGGCCGGTCTCGCGGAGCTCGATGCGCGCGCCGCTCGTACCCTGTCGGGCGGCCAGAAGCAGCGGCTGGCGATCGCACGTGCGTGCGTGCTCAGGCCTGCGGTGCTGCTGCTCGACGAGCCCACGACGAACCTCGACCCGGCCGCCGTGCGCCGAGTCGAGGAATTGATCGGTGCCGTGGCCGCGGCAGGCACCAAGATACTGATGACCACGCACGATATCGCGCAGGCGAAGCGCCTTGCCGCCGACGTCCTGTTTCTCAACGAGGGACGCCTGCTCGAACATGCGCCGGCAGCGGAGTTCTTTGCGTCGCCGAAGGATCCGGCGGCGGCGCGGTTCCTCGACGGGGAGCTACTCGGCTAGGATAGCCGTCGCGCGAATAATTCAAGGGAGCTGAATTCGAAATGTCAGTGAAAGCCAGGACTATTGCGGCCTTATGCCTGGCCGCGACCGTGCTCGTAGTAACCGTGGTGAGCGGTGCCGGCAACGGCGAGCCTCGTCCGATAACCGTTGCATCGACGACATCGACGCAAAATTCCGGCCTGTTCGCCTGGCTGCTGCCGCAGTTCAAGGCCGATACCGGGATCGACGTCAACGTCGTCGCGGTCGGAACGGGACAAGCCATTCGCATTGCAACGAACGGCGATGCGGACGTATTGCTCGTCCACCACGAGGCATCCGAGCGCAAGTTCGTTGCCGATGGACTGGGCCTGGTGCGCCACCCGGTCATGCACAATGATTTCGTTCTCGTGGGTCCTGCGAGCGACCCTGCCGGGATCCGTGGCATGAACGACGTCGCCGCAGCGCTGCGCCGTATTGGCAACGGCGAACACGTGTTCGTGTCGCGCGGCGATGACAGCGGTACGCACAAGAAGGAGCTCGAACTCTGGCAGACTACCGGCTTCGATCCGCGTCCCGCGAGCGGCACATGGTACCGGGAGGCCGGCTCGGGAATGGGCGCAACGCTGAATACGGCGGGCGCCATGAAAGGCTATACGCTGACGGACCGCGCGAGCTGGGTGAGCTTCGGTAACAAGGGTAACCTGCAGGTGCTCGTCGAAGGTGACGCGCGGCTGCACAATCCCTACACGGCCATCGTCGTCAATCCGGAACGGCACCCGCACGTGCGCGCCAGCGAGGCGCAGACATTCGTGCGCTGGCTGACTTCGGCGCGTGGACAAAAGGCGATTGCCGCTTTCCGGGTGGACGGCCAGCAGCTGTTCTTCCCGGACGCCATTGGCGCAGACAGCGGCGCGGAGGAGAACTAGTTTGAGCAATGCTGGCGTTACGGTCCGCGACCAGGTTACCGGCGTCATCCTCGCGGGCGGCAGGGCAACGCGCATGGGCGGCGTGGACAAGGGGCTGGTCCCGATCAACAATCGGCCCATGATCGCCTGGGTCATCGATGCGCTGCGGCCGCAGGTATCGGACGTGCTGATCAACGCCAATCGCAACCGCGATCGCTACGGCGAGTTCGCCTGCCCCGTGATCGACGATGGCGACAGTGATTTCCGGGGCCCGCTGGCGGGTATGGCCAGTGCCATGCAGGCGGCGCGGACACCGTATATCGCCGTGGTGCCCTGCGATTCTCCACTGATCGGCGGCGAACTCGTTGCACGGCTGTATGCGGCCGCGGCATCATCCGGCTCGCCAATAGCCGCCGCGCACGACGGCGAGCGCCTGCAGCCGGTGTTCGCGTTGCTGGCCTGCGAACTTCTGGATGACCTGGCTGGTTATCTCGACGACGGAGAGCGTAAGATCGACCGGTGGTATGCCCGCCACGGGTATGTGAAAGTGGATTTCAACGATGTGGCGGAGTGGTTCGCCAACATCAATGCACCGGAGGACAAGCGCGCGCTCGAAGCGGCGCTCGCAGAGCGTGCCCGGCCCTGAGCAACAGAAATCGCAGGACATGAACAGCAAGACAAACGCCGATTGTTGCGCCGACGGCCACGAGGGGCCGGCGCTGAAACTCGCAGATGCGCTGGCTCGCATACTCGCCGAGGTGCGGCCGGTCGACGGTAGCGAAACGCTGGCGGTGCGCAGTGCGCTGGGCAGGGTGCTGTATGCCGACGTCGTGTCGAGAATCAATGTGCCCTCACACACGAACTCGGCGATGGACGGCTACGCGCTTGTTGGCGCGGAGCTGGCGGGCGATGGCGAGACCCGGCTCGAGGTGATCGGAACGTCCGCGGCCGGGCGGCCTTTCGCCGGAGCGGTTGCTGCGGCGCAGTGCGTGCGCATCATGACGGGCGCGCCGATGCCGCCGGGCGCCGATACCGTTGTCATGCAGGAGAACGTGACTCGCGACGGCGATACCGCGATTGTAGGAGCCGGGCAGAAACCCGGTCAGCATGTGCGCCAGGCCGGCGAAGACATTGCCGCGGGCAGCGTGGCTCTGCGCGCGGGCACCCGGCTGATGCCGGCGGAAATCGGCATCCTCGGATCCCTCGGCGTCAGCGAGGTGAGCGTGCGCCGCCGCCCGCGTATTGCATTCTTCTCCACGGGCGACGAGTTGAGAAGTGTCGGCGAACCGCTCGCTGAGGGCCAGATCTACGACAGCAACCGCTACACCATCTTCGGCATGCTGAAACGCCTCGGCGTCGAGGCCCTGGACATGGGCGTCATTCGTGACGACCGCGACGCGGTCGAACAGGCGTTTGCAAAAGCCGCAGACGCGGCGGATGCAATCGTGACCTCGGGCGGCGTTTCCGTGGGCGACGCGGATTACGTCGCCGAGACGCTGCAGCGCACCGGCACCGTGGGGTTCTGGAAGGTAGCCATGAAACCCGGCCGGCCGCTGGCCTTCGGCCGCATCGGCGACGCGTTGTTCTTCGGCTTGCCGGGTAATCCCAATTCGGTCATGGCGACGTTCTACCAGCTCGTGCAGCCCGCGTTGCAGGCGCTCGCGGGAATCCCGGATCCGGCGCCGCCGCTAACCATGCCGGCGGTTTCCGCATCGGCGCTGCGCAAGAAGCCGGGGCGCCGTGAGTTCCAGCGCGGCGTGCTTTCGCGGGCCGACGACGGGCGATTCATCGTGCACAAGACCGGCCACCAGGGATCAGGCGTGCTGAGTTCCATGGCTGCCGCCAATTGCTTTATCGTGTTGCCCGAAGACTCCGGCCCCGTGTCCGAGGGTGACGAGGTGACGGTACAGCCGTTCGCCGCATTCGTGTGAGCGGTAAGGAAACAGCGAGCCCACTATGAGCAACAGCCCGAAGCAGCGTGAATTCGTTGCGCTGAATATTGCAGTACTTACCGTGTCCGACAGCCGCACGGAGGAAACCGACAAGTCCGGCAAGCTTCTTGCGACCAGGCTGACCGATGCCGGCCATGCGCTCGCCGGGAAGACGATCGTGCCCGACGAGGTTTACACGATTCGCGCCGTCGTGGCCGGCTGGATCGCCGACACCGACGTCGACGTCGTCATCACGACCGGCGGCACCGGGGTCACGGGCCGTGACGGCACACCCGAGGCGGTGAGACCGCTGCTCGACAAGACCATCGACGGTTTCGGCGAGACCTTCCGCGCGATTTCGTACGGGCAGATCAAGACCTCGACGATCCAGTCGCGCGCCCTCGCGGGCGTGGCGAACGGCACTTACGTGTTCTGTGTCCCGGGGTCCACGGGTGCGTGCGCCACGGCCTGGGACGAGTTGATCAGCGCCCAGCTCGACATACGCACGCGGCCCTGCAATCTCGCCGAACTGATGCCGCGACTGCTCGAAACGTGACCGGCGGGCGGCGCGGCGCTGATGCGATAATGCTGCTGGTCGGTACGGCGAAAGGGCTGTTCCGCGTCACGAGGGGTACTGCCGACGAAGGGTGGCGCCTCGACGGGCCGCATCTCGGCGGTTACTCGGTGCTGCACACGCTCGAAGCGCCCGACGGCAGACTCTTCGCGGCGACGTCGCACAAGGTCTGGGGCGCACATATCTATACCAGCGACGATCATGGCGCGACCTGGAGTTCTTTCGAGGCCGTGCCGGAGCACCCGGCGGCAAGCGGCCGCGGCGCGACCAAGGCGATCTGGTACCTGGCACTTTCCGGGGACACGCTGTTTGCGGGCATCGATCCCGCGGGGCTGTTTCGCAGCGACGACCGCGGTGCAAGCTGGCAGCCGGTCGCCGGTCTCAACGAACACCCGACCCGGCCTACCTGGGAACCGTCGAAAGGCTGCTTCGCGGTGCACTCGATCTATATCGACAGCGGGCAACCCGACAACATGGTCGCGGCCGTGTCGGCCGGGGGCGTCTACCGCAGCGAAGATGGCGGCGAGACCTGGCAGCCTGCGAATGCAGGCGTGCGCGCCGAGAATCTGCCGGAGCGATACCCCGAGACCGGTCACAACGTGCATCGCGTCGTCATGCATCCACGGTTTCCGAGCCGGCTGTACAGGCAGTGCTACAACGGCACCTACCGCAGCGACGACGGCGGCCGCAGCTGGACGGAAATCACCGCGGGCCTGCCGAGCGATTTCGGCTATGGAATCGTGGTCGACCCGAACGATCCCGACACCGTGTTCCAGATACCCGAATCGAGTTCGCACATGCGCGCACCCGTCGACGGCAAACTGCGCGTGTACCGGAGCCGCGACGCCGGGGCGACGTGGGAATCGGCCAGCAGGGGACTGCCCGCGGAGCACGTTTACGTCACGGTCTTGCGCGAAGCCATGGACATCGATGCCCGCGATCCCTGCGGCGTCTATTTCGGGACTTCGGGCGGGCAGCTGTTTGCAAGCCTCGACGCCGGCGACAGCTGGGAGCAGCTGGCGAGCTACCTGCCGCGCGTGCTGAACGTCAAGACCGTACGAGGCGCGTCGCAGTGACCGCCCTGCTCGACGCCCTGCAGGCGCACGAAGGCATCGTCTGCGCGGTGGGTGCCGGCGGCAAGAAATCGGTCCTCTACCAGCTGGCGCGGGAGCATCCCGGCAGGCTTGCTCTGACCGCCACCGTACACACCACCGAGTTTCCCGCCGATCTCGGCGTTGACCAGGTCATCGACGAGGATGCCAACCTGCGGTCCCGCGTGCTGCTTGCTGACCCGTCCCGTTCCGTCGCCTATGCCTGCCCCTCGAGCAAGCCGGGCCGGCACGCGGGCGCCTCGCCTGCGACTATCCGGGCGATCCACGACGCGGGCGTATTTGCCGCGACCTTCGTCAAGGCCGACGGGGCAAGGATGCGCTGGATCAAGGCGCCGCAAGCGGACGAGCCGATACTGGTGCCCGGCGCCGATACGGTGATCCCCGTCGTTTCTGCGCGCGCCATCGGCGAACCGCTGAGCGAGCGGGTGGCGCACCGCATCGACCGGGTTGCCGAAGTCACGGGCACCGCGCCGGGTGAGCTGCTCACGCCCGAGGCGGTGGGGCGGCTTCTCGCGAGCGAGCATGGCGCGCTGCAGCATGCGGGTAGCGCGCGTGTTGCGCCCGTCATAAACATGGTCGACAATCGAGACAAAGAAGAACTGGCGCGAGCCGCCGCAGGCGCGGCAATCGCGATGACATCGCGCTTCGATCGAGTGGTGCTTTGTTGTCTGCGACGACCCGAGAACCCGGTCGTCGCCGTGGTGACCGGATGAGCAACATAACCGTACGCATACCGACCCCGCTGCGACCGTTCGTCGACGATGCATCTGTCCTCGACGCCGACGCGGACACCGTGGGCGCGGCGTTGGCGCAGATTGGCGAGCGCCATCCCGGTTTCCTGCAGCGGGTCATGCAGGGCGAGGGCGAACTCAGGCCATATGTTAATGTCTTCGTCGGGCCCGATAACGTGAAGTCGGGATCGGGCCTCGAGACACCGGTCAGCGACGGCGATGTCGTCAGTATCATTCCCGCCGTGGCAGGCGGTTGACCGACAGAAACGCACGATACTCAGTTATTGAAGAGGGACATTCAGGCATGCGCGTAGCGGAAAATCATGTGCGGGACAGGATGAATCGCAGTCTGCGCGATCTCAGGATATCGGTGACGGACCGCTGCAATTTCCGCTGCACCTACTGCATGCCCGAAGAGAAGTATCATCGCAATTTCCAGTTCCTGAAGACCAATGAGCGCCTGAACTTCGCCGAGATTGTGCGCCTCGCCGGCCTGTTTACCGCGGCGGGCGTGCGCAAGCTGCGCATCACCGGCGGAGAGCCCTTGCTGCGTCCGGCGCTTGGCGATCTCATCGGCGATTTGCGGGCGCTGCCGAACATCGAGGAAGTCGCGCTGACGACCAACGGTATCCTGCTCGGGCAGCATGCGGCGGGGCTCAAGGCCGCCGGCCTCGACCGTGTAACGGTAAGCCTCGATTCACTCGACGATGCGGTTTTCCGGCAGATGAGCGGCGGCCGGGGCGGTCTCGGCCGGATTCTCGACGGCATCGACGCCGCAGTCGAAGCGGGCCTCACGCCGCTGAAGATCAATGCGGTCGTGCAACGCGGCGTCAACGACCACACCGTAATGCAGTTGCTCGAACGCTTTCGCGGCACCGGCGTCATCGTGCGCATGATCGAGTACATGGACGTGGGCAACATCAATCACTGGCAGGAATCGGATACCGTGCCGTCCGGCGAACTGCGGGCCCGCATCGGCGAACGCTGGCCGCTGCGCGCCGAGCGCAGCAATTACAACGGCGAGGTCGCCACCCGCTATCTCTACGAAGACGGTGGCGGCGAGGTCGGATTCATATCATCTGTGAGTGAGCCGTTCTGCGGCACCTGTCACCGCGCGCGACTGTCGTCCGACGGCCAGTTGTTCACGTGCCTGTTCGCAACCAAGGGCACCGACCTGCGGCAGCGGATGCGCGAAGGCGCGAGCGACGAGGAACTCTTCAGCATCATCCATCGCGTCTGGACGAGACGGGCCGACCGTTACAGCGAACAGCGTGCCGAACTGCACCGCAGCGGACGCGAGATCCACAAGCCGGAAATGTATTACATCGGCGGCTGATCCCATTTCGCCAGCGCTGCGCTGTTAGCGCAGCAGGGGCGCCGGGTGCATAATGAATGCAATCGGCGGCGGCACCGGAAGACACTGAATCCCCGTTGCCGGGGTACGGCAATCATGACTCCTTTTCGCGCCAAGTCGCTGCTCGCGGAAGCGCGCCGGCGACGCTTATTCGGGACGCTCGCGCTTTATGTCGTGGGCGCCTGGGGAACCCTGCAGGCGGCTGATCTCCTGTTTCCCGGCTGGGGCATACCCGAGTCGGCCATTCGCTACGTATGGATCGGCGCCGTTCTTGCGCTGCCGCTGGCCGTGGTCTTCGGCTGGCGCTACGACGTGACAGCGCAGGGCATCCGGCGCACACCACGGCGTGGCGGGGAGGAGCAGCTCGAACTGCGCCGCATCGATGGCCTGGTTCTCGCGGCGTTGGCTTTAATATCCACAGGGCTCGTCATCGGGGTGGTCGCTCAGGTCCTCGGCGAGCTCGACAGCGAGCAGCCATACGTAGCAACGCGCGACATTCCGCCCAATTCGATCGCGGTGCTGCCGTTCGTCAACATGAGCAGCGATGCCGACACGGAGTACTTCAGCGACGGCATATCCGAGCAACTGCTTAACGAGCTGTCACGGGTACCGGATCTGCACGTGGCGGCCCGGACATCGTCGTTCTATTTCAAAGGCAAGACGGCGCCGATGCAGGAGATCGGCAAGGCACTCGGTGTGAGCACGCTGCTCGAGGGCAGTGTTCGCAAGGTCGGCGATACCGTCCGAATTACGGCACAGCTCATAAACGCCGCCGACGGTTATCACCTGTGGTCGGAGACCTTCGACCGCGAGCTGGACGATGTCTTCGACGTCCAGGACGAGATCGCGCGCGCAATAACCGATGCGCTGCGGGTTGAGCGGTTTGTTGCCGGAACCGAACCCGCCGTCCGTGGCGGCACCGACAATGCGAACGCCTACGACCTCTACCTCCGTGGGCTGGCGTATCTGCGGGCGCGCAACCCGGACGCGGTTGACAAGTCCGTTGCGTATTTCGAGGAAGCGCTCGAGCTCGACCCCGAGTTTGCCCTTGCGCTCGACGGGCTCGCTTACGACTACCTGCTGAAGACTTACGACGGTTCCATGAGCATCGCTGATGCACTGTCCCTGGGCTTGCCACTAATTCAAAAGGCGCTGCAGCTGGAGCCCGAACTCGAACAGGCTCACGCAACGCTGGGCATGTTACGGAGCCGGGAAGGCCGTTACGAGGAAGCAAACGGCCATTTCGAGCGCGCGCTGGAGATCAACCCGAATTTTTTCCAGGGGCAGGTGAATTACGGCCTGAGCCTCGTGCATCAGAGCCGGCTGAAGGACGCTGCAGCGGCTTACCTGCGCGCACTGGCGATGGACCCTTTGAACGCAAACCTGAATTTCAACCTCGGCAGCCTGATGATGCTCCTCGGCCAGTTCGAGGACGGCCGAGAACTTATCGACAAATCGATCAGTCTCCAGCCTGTGAGGCTGACAGTGCTGGCTGCAAAGACACACTGGTTGGCGCAGTACGGACAGCTTGCCGAGGCGGTTCGTCACGGTCTGGAAACGTATGAAGAGCATCCGGAATTCGCGCCAAATGTTGCGGCGTTATCTCGCGCGTACACGTTGCTCGGCCGTCAAGACCGTGCGCTGGAGATGCTGGGAGTGCTGGATGACCTCGGCTCCAACGAATTTCAGACCCGGCTGGCGCGCTGGGATTTTTTTCTTGGTAACGGGGACATCGATGCCTTCATTAGTCGAGCGAACGCGGAATTCCGGCATCTCGACGTTCGGCCCGGGGACGAGCTGAATATCGAGCAGGCCGCCACGGTACGGCAGTACGCCCACGCGCTGTTGTTCCAGCAATATAACGCGGAGGCAGCGGAACACCTGCGCTGGGCGATGGGTGGTGATGACGGCCTCGAGCGCGTTACATACGATCATATGGGAATATTGAAGTTGCTCGCTCTCGCGTATCGGCGCCTGGGTGAGGACGCCATGGCCAATGTGCTGTTGGAACGCTGCACGTACCTTGTCGACCGTGCTTACGAAAGCGGTTGGGCCACACCCTTACTGCACGTGCGCCTCGCGGAAATCCACGCCGCGAAAGGCATGCCGGAAGAGGCAATCGAGCAGCTTTCCATCGCCGTCGACAAGGGCTTTCGCGATCTGGGCTGGCTCGACCATGGGATTTTCTGGCGAGACATGCAGGATGATCCCGGCCTCGAACGGATCAAACTTCGCATCCTGGAGTTCGTGGAGACGGAGCGTGCCCGCCTCGAGGAGCCGGGGCGTACGGCAGGGCGCAATCCTGCGTCAGGGATTGAACGCGTAGTGCAGCAGAATGCCGACGAATATCACCATGCCGATGTAACGGTTGTGCAGGAACGCTTCGAAACAACCGGCGGGCTGACGGTCGCGGGCGAGCCACAGGTGATATGCCATTAGACCCGCAGAAATGACGATCGAGCCGTAATACCACAGCCCCAGTTCTGCGCGCAGGCCGATGAGTACCAGCGCGATGATCATCACGAGCTGCAGGCCCGCGATCACGAACAAATCCATGTCGCCGAACAGCAGCGCGGTCGATTTCACGCCGACCTTGCGGTCGTCTTCGCGGTCGACCATCGCGTAAAAGGTGTCGTAGATGACGGCCCAGACGAGGATGGCGCCGAAGACCAGCCACGCGAGTTGCGGTGTGCCGCCGGTGTGCGCGGCGAACGCCATGGGTGCCGCCCAGCCGAAGGCCGCACCCAGTATGAACTGCGGTATCGACACGAAGCGTTTGAAAAACGGGTACGCGATCGTCAACGCCGCCGCGACGATGGCCAGTAGTTGCGCTGGCCGGTTGAGCATGGTCGCAAGGCCGACGGCGACGAAGCCGAGCGCCGCGAACAGGGTCAGCGCTTCCAACGGCAGCACGGCGCCGGATGCGATCGGCCTGGTGCGCGTGCGCTCGACGTAAGGATCGATGTTGCGGTCGACGTAATCGTTGAGTACGCAGCCGGCCGAACGCATGACGATGACACCGAGCACGAACACCACGAACAGCCCGGGATCCGGATGGCCTTTTCCGGCGAGCCATAGCGCCCACAGCGTCGGCCACAGCAACAGCCAGATGCCGATGGGTCTGTCCAGGCGCATCAGCTTGGCGTAGTTGCGAAGCTGGGAAACGATATCGGGAGCGAAATTGCCGACCAGGAATTTCATCGCCGCTAAAGTACCAGAAGCAGGGCCAGGGCGCCGCACCTGGCGGCTAGACTTTTCCGTAGCGCCCGGCGTCGCCGAGCCAGCGACGAATGATTGCCGCGCTCCTTGCCGGCGCGTCACGCGTGATGCGTTCCGCGACGAGCTGCACTCTCGGCATCAGTTCGGCGTCGCGAATGAGGTTGGCGATGCGATAGTCGGGCAGGCCGGTCTGGCGGGTGCCGAGCAGCTCGCCGGGACCGCGCAGCTCGAGGTCGCGTTGCGCCACGACGAAGCCGTCGTTGGTTTCCCGCAGCACCGCCAGACGCGTTTTCGCCGCGGTGCCGAGCGGGGGTTTATAGACGAGCACGCAGTGGCTCTGAGTCGCACCGCGGCCGACCCGGCCGCGTAACTGGTGCAGCTGCGACAACCCCATGCGTTCGGCATTCTCGATGATCATGAGGCTTGCGTTCGGCACGTCGACGCCGACTTCGATAACCGTAGTCGCGACGAGCAGCTGGATCAGTCCTTCCTTGAAGGCGCGCATGCCGCGCTCTTTTTCCGCGGCGCGCATCCTGCCGTGGACGAGGCCGACGCGCAGTTCCGGCAGCGCGGCCGTCAGCATCTCGTAACTGGCCTGCGCCGCCTCGTAATCGAGCACTTCCGATTCCTCGATGAGCGGGCAAACCCAGTACGCCTGTTGCCCGGTCGCGCACGCTGCGCGAACGCGTTCGATGATCTCATCGCGGCGGGTTTCCGGGATGGCCACCGTTTTGACCGCCTGCCGTCCCGGCGGAAGCTCGTCGATGATCGAGACGTCGAGATCGGCATAGGCGGCCATCGCGAGCGTGCGCGGAATCGGTGTGGCCGTCATGACCAGCTGGTGCGGGTGACCGTCTTCGCCGATGCCTTTCTCGCGCAGCGCCATGCGCTGGTGCACGCCAAAGCGGTGCTGCTCATCGATGACCACGAGCCCGAGGTTGTGAAACTCGACGCCTTCCTGGAACAGCGCGTGCGTGCCGACGACCAGCGGCGCGCTGCCATCGGCGATCGACGCGAGCGCTTCGCGGCGCGCGGCCACCTTCTGGCTTCCGGCGAGCCACGCGGGTTCCAGCCCGATCGGCCGGAACCAGTCCGAGAAGCTGCGCCAGTGTTGTTCGGCAAGCAGTTCGGTCGGCGCCATGATGGCGGCCTGCACGCCGCAGGCCATCGCCTTGAGGCAGGCGATGGCGGCGACCACGGTCTTGCCCGAGCCGACGTCGCCCTGGATGAGGCGCATCATCGGGTGCGCTGCCCGCATGTCGTCGAGTATTTCCCCGATCACGCGTTGCTGCGCCCCCGTCAGCCTGAACGGCAGCGTGTCGACGAACGCCTCCACCTGCTCCCGGCCGCCGCTGAGCGCCGGCGCGGATTCCGTGTCTGCGAGGGCCCGCAGGTTCTTCAGGCTGAGGTAGTGGGCCAGCAGCTCTTCGAATGCCAGCCGCTGCTGGCAGGGGTGGCGCCCCGCGGACATGAGCGCGACGTCCGCGTCTGGCGGAGGCCGGTGCAGGTAAAGAACGGCCTCCGCCAGCGACGGCATGGCCAGTTCCTGCCGTATCGAATCGGGCAGCAGTTCGTCGGGCGGTGAGCGCCGCATCGCATTCAGCGCCTGCTCGGTCAGACTGCGCAGCCGCCCCTGCTGCACGCCTTCGGTTGCAGGATAGATCGGCGTCAGCGAATCATTGATGGCGGGATCCTGGCCGTCGCGCAGCAGGCGGTATTCGGGGTGAATCATCTCGAAACCGGCACGCCCCTTGCGCACTTCGCCGAAGCAGGTCACGCGGACGCCATGCCGGAACTGCGCCTGCTGGCTGCGCGAGAAATGAAAAAACCGCAGCGTGAGCTGCCCGCTGCCGTCGCCGATGCGCACCAGCAGGTTGCGGCGGCCGCGATACGCGGTCTCGGCCAGCAGGACTTCGCCGGACACGAGGCAGCGTTCGGCCGGAACGAGAGCGCCGAGCTTGACCAGTTGCGTGCGGTCTTCATAACGCAGCGGCAGCAGGAACAGCAGGTCCTCGACGCGGTAGAGGTTCAGCCGCTCGAGTTTTTTCGCGAGCGCCGGGCCGACGCCGGCAAGCGCGGTCAGCGGCGAGTCGAGCTGCACCGTCATTGCGGGAGCGGTATTCCGCTCGGCCTCATGCGCCCTACAGGGGACGGCTCAGGACAAGAATCGCATCCGCCTCGACGTCGACGCCCTTCGGCAGCGACGCGACGCCGACCGCGGCACGGGCCGGGAACGGCTTGTGGAAGTAGTCCTCCATGACGGCATTTACCGTCGCAAAATTGCCGAGATCGGTGAGAAAGACCGTCAGCTTGACGACGTCGTTCAGGCTTCCGCCCGCAGCCCTGGCCACTGCCGCAAGGTTGTCGAAGACGCGCCTCGCGCGCGCTTCGAAATCGCCGTCCACGACTTCCATCGTCGCCGGGTCGAGGGGGATCTGCCCGGACAGGAATACGAGGTCCCCGACCTCGATTGCCTGCGAATAGGTGCCGATGGCGGCGGGCGCGTTGTCTGTATGAATCGCTTTCCTGGTCATGAGTGCACTTCGTTGGTGATGTTCAGGCGCAGTCACGCGCAACGCGCACGACATTATGCATGTTGCGCACGTCACGCAGGATGCGTGCGAGGTGTTTGCGGTCCTTTACCTTGATAAGGAACGCGAGGGTCGAGTAATCATCATGCCGGCCCACAACCTCGACCTGTTCGATGTTGGAGCCGGAGTCGCCGATCGTGGCCGCCACTTCGGCGAGTACGCCCGGCTTGTTGATCGTTTCGACCTTTATCTGGCTCGCGAATTCGCGATCGATGCCCTTTTCCCAGCTGCAGGCGATCCACTTTTCCGAGTGCTTGCGGAAATTCGAGAGATTTCCGCAGGTGTTGCGGTGAATCACCAGGCCGCGTCCGCTGCTGAGATAGCCCATGATATCGTCGCCCGGTATCGGGTAGCAGCATTTCGCGTAGCTTACTACCATCCCCTCGGTGCCGGCGATCGTCAGGCTGGCGTGGCTCGTATGCGGCTTGCCTTCCTCGTTGATACCCAGCATGAGGCGCGCGGTCAGCGGAGCCAGCCTCTCGCCCAGCCCGAGTTGCTCGAACAGTTCCGACGTATTGTTCAGCCCCAGTTCCTCGAGCGCGGCTTTCGTGCGTACCTTGCCGACCTTGCGCAGCGACGAGCCGAGGTCCTTCAGTGCGCGGTCGAGCAGGCGTTTGCCCAGGTCGATCGACTCGGCCGAGCGCATCTTCTTCATGTGGTTGCGGATCGCGGTCCTGGCCTTGGCGGTCCGGACGAACGTGAGCCAGTTCGGGTTCGGCCTCGCCCCGCGGCTGGTGACGACCTCGACGGTTTCACCGTTGTGCAGTTCGGTGCGCAGCGGTACCAGTGCCCGGTCGACCTTTGCCGCCACGCAGCGGTTGCCGACATCCGTGTGCACCGCGTAGGCGAAATCGACCGTCGTCGAACCTTTCGGCAAAGGCATGATGTCGCCCTTGGGAGTGAATACGTAGATCTTGTCGGGAAACAGGTCGACCTTGACGCTCTCGAGGAACTCCTCCGACGTTCCCGTCTTCTGCAGTTCCGCGAGGTTCGCGAGCCACTGGCGCGCGCGTCGCTGCGGCGTTGCGTCTTCCTTATCCTCTGCCTTGTACTGCCAGTGGGACGCCACGCCGGACTCGGCGACGCGGTCCATCTGCCGGGTGCGAATCTGCACTTCCAGTGGCAGCCCCTTGGGGCCGAACAAGGTCGTGTGCAACGACTGGTAGCCGTTGATGCGCGGGATGGCGATGTAGTCCTTGAAGCGCCCGGGCATCGGTTTGTAAAGACCGTGAACGAGTCCCAGCGCGGTGTAACACGCGCTCACATCGTCGACGACGATCCGGAATCCATAGACGTCGACGATGTCCGAGAGCATGCGATTCTTCCCGGCCATTTTCTTGTAAATGCTGTAGAGATGCTTCTCGCGGCCGATGACCTCGCCTTCGATTCCCTCTGCCTTGAGCGTCTTGATGAGCTCGTCGGAAATACGCTTGACGATCTGCCGCTGGCTGCCCTTGCTCTTCTTCAGTGCGCGATCGAGTACCCGGTAACGCAGTGGGTGCAGGTATAGGAAGCCGAGGTCTTCCAGCTCGACCTTGAAACGATTGATGCCGAGACGGTTGGCGATGGGCGCATATATATCGAGCGTCTCGCGCGCGATGCGCTTGCGCTTGCTGGCGGGCATCGCGTCGAGCGTCTTCATGTTGTGAAGGCGATCGGCGAGCTTCACGAGGATGACACGGATGTCCTCGATCATCGCCAGCATCATCTTGCGGAAACTTTCGGCCTGGGCTTCGGCGCGAGAGCGAAACTGAATCTGATCGAGTTTGCTGACGCCGTCGACCAGCAGCGCGACTTCGTGGCCGAAATTTTCCTCGATCTGCTCGAGGGTGGCTTCCGTGTCCTCGACCGTGTCGTGCAGGATCGCCGCCATGATCGCCTCGGAGTCGAGGTACATCTCGGCCAGCGACTGCGCCACTGCGACCGGGTGTGAAATGTAGGGTTCGCCGGTCTTGCGCGTCTGTCCTTCGTGCGCTGCCGCACCGAACTCGTAGGCGCGCACGATCGTGTCGATCTGCTCCTGCGGCAGATACGTCTGCAACGTATCCACGAGACGCCGCATGCCGTGGTCGCGCTTCGAGGCGCCCGGCAGCTTGGACAAAATGGTGGCGGCGTAGTCCATACGCCAATCATACCCGCGAAAAGCGGCGGGTAGCGCGTCAGTCGCCGATAGAAATACCGCGCATGGGGAGCAGGTCCTCGCCCGAATCGGCCGTGTGCATCAGGTCGTCCGCGCGAGGCTGATCGATCTCGTCGAGGATGGCAGGCGTCACGTGGCCCTCCGCAATCTCGCGCAGTGCGATGACGGTGGGTTTGTCGTTCTCGAGTTCCACCATGGGATCGGCGCCGTGGGCGACGCGCCGGGCGCGTTTCGCGGCGACGAGCACCATCTCGAAGATGTTGTCGATGTTTTCGAGGCAGTCCTCGACGGTAATTCTGGCCATTTATGGTCTTCCTTTTACATATCCGGCAGAACTGATCGCCGGACAAGTTGAATTCAAACGTGGTCGCGCAGCGTAACGCAAGGCGTGGCGCGGTAACCAGCCTATATAACCAAACGTTATGACGTTGGCGCATCGCTCTTCGCCGGTAAGCGCCGGCAGGCAGGGTGTTCCTCTCCCTCATGGCTCACCGCGCTACGCGCGGCTCCGCTTTACTTCGGTCGAAGAACACCCTGCCTGCCGGCGCAGACGCCAGGTCAGTTGCCGCGGCTGAAGCGGCCGGGTTCTCAGGCCAGGAGTTTTCTGGCCGCTCTCTCGACCGCCGGACTGGTCGTCGCACTCTTTGCGCCGCGTCCCGCGAGCACGGCCTCGAGGTCGGCCACCGCCTGGTCGAGGTCGTCGTTGAAAATCACGTAGTCGAACTCTTCCCAGTGCGACATGTCGGAAAGCGCATCGCGCAGGCGCCGTTCGATGACTTCGTCGCTGTCGGTGCCGCGACTGCGCAGCCGCCGTTCAAGTTCCTCGCGCGACGGCGGCAGGATGAAAACGGTAATGCAGTCCGGCATCGCCTCGCGGACCTGGCGCGCCCCCTGCCAGTCGATTTCGAGGATGACGTGATGCCCGGCAGCCAGGTGCTCTTCGACCTGTTGGCGGCTGGTCCCGTAGAAGTTGTCGAAGACGTTCGCCGATTCGAGCAGCGCGCCGTCCGAGCGCAGCTGGTCGAACTCGTCCTTGCCGACGAACAGGTAGTCGACGCCGTGCGCTTCGTTGCGGCGCTTCGGGCGAGTCGTGTAGGAAATCGAAAAGCGGAGTTCCGGGTTGCGCGTCGTCAACGCTTTTACAAGCGTCGTCTTGCCGGCGCCAGACGGCGCTGCGATGACGAACAAGCGGGCAGAGGTGCTGGACATTGCGGCTGCTATTCGACGTTCTGTATCTGTTCGCGCATCTGCTCGATCAGCACCTTCAATTCGACGGAAGCCCGCGTCGTTTCCGTATCGTTCGATTTGGACGCGAGCGTGTTGGCCTCGCGGTTGAGTTCCTGCATGAGGAAATCGAGCCGCCGGCCGACCGGCTCGTCGCGCTTCACGACATCGCGTATTTCGACCAGGTGACTGTCGAGACGGTCGAGTTCCTCGTCGACGTCGAGCTTCTGGGCGATGAGCGCTAGCTCCGTCTCGAGCCGTGCCGGATCGGCCTGCACGTCCAGTTTCTCTATGCGTTCGCGTTGCTTCGCTCGCGCCGCTTCGAGCACCTCCGGCATCCGTGCTCGCACGGACTTCGATATGGACGCGATGTCGGAACAGCGGGACTCGATCATCGCGGCGATCCGGGCGCCCTCGGATGCGCGCATCGCAATGATTGCGTCGAGCGTTTTTTGCAGCAGCGGCAGAGCAGCCTCGAACAGCGGTCCGGATTCGACATCGGGCTGTTCGACGACGCCCGGCCAGCGCATTACGTCGAAGGGGTTGACGGCGCCGGTTGCCGGAAGCTCCGCGGACATCTCCTTGATGCGCTTACCGATCAGCTCGACGAGCGCGGTATTGATCTGCAACTCCGATTGCCGGTCGACAGCACGGCGAAAGTTCAGCGAACACTCGACCTTGCCGCGATTCAGTATTGCGGCAACGGCCTGCCGGAAAGCCTGCTCGTGCGCGCGCATTTCATCCGGAAGCCTGAACTGCACGTCGAGGTAACGATGGTTGACCGCGCGTATTTCCCAGGTCATTGCACCGATTTCCGCTTCGGCGGATTCGCGCGCAAAGCCTGTCATACTGTGTAACATTGGCAGCTATCTCCGGTTGTGACGTGTTGGTCACATTTTTTCAAACGTGGAGCGGGCATACTCCCGCCCCGTAAACGCGGGACCGTTATCTGTCTCGGCAGCCGATCATTCTAAGCGCACCCCACTATGCAGGTCGAATACGCAAAAGTTTCCGCACTCGGCGACAGGCAGGACAACCAGGATCGCGCTGCCGTCGTGGTGGCGGACGAAGCTGCGATCATGCTCGTGTTCGACGGCATGGGTGGACACTCTGACGGCGCGCGCGCCGCTGAGACCGGACTCAAGGTCGTGCAGGACATGTTCATGTCTTGCACGCTGCCGGTCTTCGATCCGCAGGGCTTTCTGTATACCGCACTGGCAAGGGCACACGATGAAGTGGTGGCTCTCGGCAGCGAGGTGGCTGTGGACTTTCGGCCGCGGGCGACCTGCGCCGTATGTCTCGTGCAGGAAGGCGGTGCGTACTGGGCGCATATCGGCGACAGCCGTATTTACCAGGTTCGTGACGGACAGGTGCTCGCCCGCTCGCGGGACCATAGTCACGTGGAAGTGCTGATCCAGGAGGGCGCCATCACGGAAGAGGAGGCGCAGGATCACCCGATGCGGAACTTCGTGGAATGCTGTATCGGCGGCGACGCTCCGGTACCGGATATGTCGATCACACACAAACAATTGCTGCGGCAAGGCGACGTGCTGCTGGCCTGCACTGACGGACTGTGGTCCGGACTGAGCGATGAGGATGTCGGCGGGATCGCCAGACCCGCCGAGAACAATATCGGGGAAAACCTGAAAGCGCTCAGCATCAAGGCGTTGAACGTAAACTCACCCTATAGCGACAATACGACGGGCGCCGCGCTGCGGTGGCTGAGCGACTGATACCGAAAACCCTAAGAGCGGAGAGCGACGATGCGCCCCAGCGGCCGGCAGGCGAACGAGATTCGCCGAGTATGTTTTACGCCCGACTTCACCCGCCACGCGGAAGGCAGCGTGCTGGTGGAATTCGGCGATACGCGTGTCTTGTGTACGGCGAGCGTCGAGGAGCGGGTACCGATATGGATGCGCGGTAAGAACAAAGGCTGGGTAACCGGCGAATACGGCATGCTGCCCCGCTCGACGCACACGCGTTCGGCGCGCGAGGCGGCCCGCGGCAAACAGAGCGGCAGGACCCAGGAGATATCCCGCCTGATCGGACGCTCGCTTCGTGCAGTCACCAATCTCGAGGCGCTTGGCGAGCGCATGGTGACGGTGGACTGCGACGTCATCCAGGCCGATGGTGGTACCCGCACCGCGGCCATCAGCGGCGGCTACGTTGCACTCGCGCTGGCAATGCATCGCCTCACGAGCAGCAAAGCCGTGAGGAAGAACCCGCTGCACGGCCGGGTCGCCGCCGTGTCCGTCGGCATCTACCGGGGCACCCCGGTGCTCGACCTCGACTATGACGAGGATTCCGAAGCAGAGACCGACATGAATATCGTCCTGAACGACGCGGGCCGCTTTATCGAAATCCAGGGCACGGCCGAAGGCCATGCGTTCAGCGACGAGGAATTCGCAGAGATGATCGGTCTCGCCAAGCTGGGCATCGAGCACATTATCGCCGCACAGGACGAAGCGCTCGCCGGCATCGGCGGTTGAGGCCATGTCGTTGCCCGAGAAGATCGTCCTTGCTTCCGGCAACCCGGGGAAGGTCCGGGAGATCCGGCGCATCCTCGCGGAGTTCGGTGTGGAAATCGTGCCGCAAACCGATCTCGGTGTCGGCGACGCGGAAGAGACGGGCTCCAGCTTCGTGGAAAACGCGTTGATCAAGGCGAAACATGCGTCGCTGCTGACCGGCCTGCCGGCGATAGCGGATGACTCGGGGCTCGTCGTCGATGCTCTCGACGGCCGGCCGGGCGTTTACTCGGCGCGCTATTCGGGCGCCGCTGCGACCGACGACAGCAACATCGACAAACTGCTGAGCGAACTCCGGGGCGTGCCCGACGATGAGCGCACTGCCGCATTCCATTGCTGCGCTGTCTACGTGTCCACCGACGGTTCGACGTCGCTGGTCGCTGAAGGCCGCTGGCACGGAATGATCCTCACGCAGCGGCGGGGAACGGGCGGCTTCGGCTACGATCCCGTGTTCTTCGATCCGGAATGCGGCAGGACCGCGGCCGAACTCGGTCCGGAGCTGAAGAACGCTCGCAGCCACCGCGGCAAGGCGCTGACTGCGCTCGCCGGGATGCTGCGAGAGCACTATGCCTAGGCAAACCGTGTCGCCCTTGTCCCTGTACGTGCACCTGCCGTGGTGTGTACGGAAGTGTCCGTACTGCGACTTCAACTCCTACTCCGGTGGCGATGATGCATCCCGCCGCCGTTACCTCGATGCGCTCTGTAGTGACCTCGAGGCGGAAGCCGCAAAGGCCGGCGGCCGGCCGCTTGTCAGCATTTTCCTGGGCGGCGGTACACCGAGCCTGTTCCGTGCCGACGAGATCGGCCGTCTGCTGGACGTGACGCGGTCGCATCTCGATTGCAGCGACGATATCGAGATCACGATGGAGACCAACCCGGGAGCCGTGGAGCGCGGCGACCTGCAGGGCTATCGAGATGCCGGCGTGAATCGCCTGTCGATCGGCGCCCAGTCGTTCGATCCCGGCAAGCTCGCTGCGCTGGGGCGAATTCACGACGTCGAGGATATCGCCCTTACTGCGGCGCAGGCGGCGGCAGCGGGATTCGACGACGTAAACATCGACATCATGTATGCATTGCCCGGCCAGGACGTCCCGGGCGCGCTGTCGGACATCGACGCGGCCGCGTCGCTCGGGCCCACGCACCTGTCCTGGTACCAGCTGACGCTGGAACCGAACACCGTATTTCACGCCCGCCCGCCGCAGGATCTGCCCGACGAGGACCTGTCGTTCGCGATCCAGGAGGCAGGTGAGGCCAGGCTCGCGGAACTCGGCTTCGAGCGCTACGAGGTTTCCGCCTGGGCGCAGGACGGACGCCGCTGCCGGCACAATCTCAATTACTGGTCGTTCGGAGACTATCTCGCCGTCGGTGCCGGGGCGCACGGCAAGCTATCGACGTCCGCGGGCATCGTCCGCTACAGCAAGCCAGCGAACCCGCTGCAATATATGCAGCAGATGGAAAAGGGCGGCGGACAGGATGCGGCGCAGACGGTCGGTGACGGCGACCTCCTGTTCGAATTCATGCTCAACGCGTTGCGGCTGGTCGACGGCTTCGATGAGCAGCTATTCGTGGAGCGAACCCGGCTGCCGCTGCCGGCGCTGCGGGAGCGGCTAATACCGCTTGCGACGCGGGGGCTGATCGCGGTCGAGGAGGGGGGGCACTGGCGACCGACGGCGAAGGGCCGGCAGTTTCTCAACGACCTGCAGGCGGACTTTCTGCCCGATTGAGCGGTCTCCGGGAGCCGCCGCGCCTTGCCGCTCTGAGGCCGGCCCGACGAGCCGGCCAGGGTCCGGGTCGGTTAATTTATGCACAATTCCGCGTGCACCCCTATATTTTCAGTGCCGGAGGTGCCCCAATTCACTTCATGCGTCGAGAAATGTCGATAAGCCCATGATTTAACTGGCTTTATCAAATTGGACACAAATTAGTCATATTGGGAAGCTGCTTTGAAAATCCGCACCTTAGGGCACTCGTTCAAAATTGTTCCACAGGTTTATCCACAGGTTCTGTGGATAATGGGGAGCGCCGCGCGCGGCGCGGCTGGGGCACTTGCGGCGGTCGTCACTTAGCTATATCCTACGCGGCCCTTTTTGACGGCATCGAAGAGACGTTCAGCCATGAAAGCCGATATCCATCCCAACTACACGGACATCAAGGTCACCTGCAGTTGCGGCAACGAATTCACGACGCGTTCGACGCTCGGCGAGGACCTCGTCATCGAGGTTTGCTCTTCCTGCCATCCGTTTTACACCGGCAAGCAGAAAATCGTCGACACGGGCGGCCGTGTAGACAAGTTCCGCCGCAAGTACGGAATGAGCTGAGCCTGGACTGCGGATAATCCCTAGGTCTTAAAGCCACGAGCTTTGCTATCCTTGTGGGCCGTTTTTTTGCTACGGCCGACAACGAAAAAGGGATAACCATGACCGAGGAAACCTTTCGACTGATCAACCCTGACGGTCGCGAACTCGAACTGCCTGTGCACAAGGGCACCACCGGCCCTGACGTCCTCGATATCGGACGCCTGTACCGTGAACAGGGCGTATTTACTTACGACCCTGGTTTCGTTGCGACCGGCAGCTGCAAATCTGACATAACGTTCATCGATGGCGAGAAAGGCATCCTGATGTACCGGGGCTACCCGGTCGAACAGCTTGCCGAGCATTCGAACTTCATCGAGGTCTGTTACCTGTTATTGAATGGCGAGCTGCCGACGGAGAGCGAACTCGAGGAATTCGACACCACGATCCGTACGCACACCATGCTCAACGAGGGCATGCTCAACTTCTTCAAGGGTTTCCGCTACAACTCCCATCCCATGGCAATGCTGTCGGCCGTGGTCGGCTCCATGTCCGCGTACTATCACGATACTACGGACGTGCATAATCCGGATCACCGCGATATCTTCGCGCACCGGATCGTCGCCAAGCTGCCGACGATTGCGGCAGCCGCTTACAAGTTGAGCACCGGCCAGCCGTTCATGTATCCGAAGAACAATCTCAATTACACGGAAAACTTCCTGCAGATGATGTTTTCCGTGCCGGCCGAGCCCTACGAGATTGATCCGATCCAGGCGGAAGCGCTCGACCTCCTGTTCATTCTGCACGCCGACCACGAGCAGAACTGTTCGACGTCGACGGTCCGCATGGCGGGAAGCTCCGGCGCAAACCCGTACTCGGCGATCGCGGCAGGCATCTCGGCCCTGTGGGGCCCGGCCCATGGCGGTGCAAACGAAGCCGTCCTCAAAATGCTTGACGAGATCGGCGACGTAAGCCAGATCGACAAGTACATCGCGAAAGCCAAGGACAAGAACGATCCGTTCCGTCTCATGGGCTTCGGCCATCGCGTTTACAAGAACTTCGATCCGCGCGCGACGATCATTCGCGAGATGGCTCACAAGGTTCTCGATGCGCTGCCCAACAACAACGAAACGCCAATGTTCGAACTGGCACGCGAGTTGGAGGAAGTCGCTCTCAACGACGACTATTTCAAGGAGAAGAATCTCTATCCGAACGTTGATTTCTATTCGGGCATCATTTACAAGGCGCTCGGCATTCCGACATCGATGTTCACTGTCATGTTCGCGCTCGGCCGCTCGGTTGGCTGGGTTGCCCACTGGCGCGAGATGATCTCCGATCCGAACCAGAAGATCGCGCGGCCGCGGCAGCTGTATGTGGGCGCTCCTGAGCGCGACTACATACCGCTCGCGAAACGCTGATACCGGAACCAAAACAGGGCTCCGGGGCAATTCTCGAAAAATGCCCCGGAGCCCCTGTAGCTAACGCAATAATTCCCGCACGGCTTTCTCGTCGGCACGCTTCATCGGCTTGCCGTCTATCGGGCTGATCGGCGCCTGGCGGATGCCGTCGACCGGGAAAATCGTGGCCTGCACCGATGCATCGCCGTAATGGAATTCAAAACCGGCGTAGGTCTCCGCGCGGTCCCGCCGGCTCTTGAGGCGGCGCTCGTAGGGCTTGAAGTTCAGGCCGTGTTGCTCGAGTACGTGCGCTACTGACTCCGCACTGTCCGCGAATACGTGCAGGTTCACGGCCGAGTTGGCGTCGGCGGTGCCGTTGAGCACGGGACCGACCAGCCGCGGTGTGAACGGGGACAGCATCTCCATCGCCGACAGTGCCGCCTGCCGCATCGTCTGCAGCAGGTCCGGGTGCGAATCGGCGGCGAACAGCTGTAGATGCTCGCTGACGGCCTGCTCGATCTCGACGTTGCCCGGCAGCGAGCCGCGATCTCCGAGACCGAGCCGCTCGGCCGCCTTTTTCTTGGCAAGGCCGTAGTCGCGAATACCCTGGTTTACGATGATTCTTGCGGCTTCCTGCGCGACCATGAGGCGTGCGCGATTGCCGTTGCTGGACTTGTTCCTGGGCATGGGCCTAGAACAGCGACTCTTCCGACTCTTCGGCTTGTTCGTCCGTGGTGTCGTCGAGGCCGGTAGTGTCGTTGAAGATATCCGGCAGTTCCTCGACGCTTTCGCACTCGGGCACGCGTTCCTGCCGGAACATTTCGAACGTGACATTGGCCTGGCCCGCACGTGCGGGGCAGCCGGTCTCTTTATCGATGAGCACTGAGACTATGCCGGGCGGCATCGGCATCCGGTTTTCCGGCACCCCGCGCAGCGCGTCACGCATGAATTCGATCCACACGGGTAATGCCGTACGCGAGCCTTCCTCGCCCGGACCCAGCGGCAGGTCGTCGTCGTAGCCCACCCACACTATGGCTGCGAGATCGCCATTGAAGCCGCCAAACCAGGCGTCGCGACGATCGTTGGAGGTTCCGGTTTTTCCGGACAGGTCGCGCCGCCCCAGGACGAGCGCGCGCCGGCCGGTGCCGCGGAAGATGACGTCGCGCATCATGTCCTGGACCAGGAAGGCGTTCTGTTTCGAGACAGCCTGTGGGGCGGCATTGATACCCGCAAACAGCTCCGGAGCCGTGCTGGCGTCCAGCCGCTGGTTCGGCGCGATATCCATCATTTCCTCGAGCGTGAGTTCTTCTTCCGGGCTCGGGGTATAGCCTTCTTCCGGTTCCGCGATGCAGGGCTCGCAAACGACGGCCGGATCCGCACGGTAGAGTGTCGAACCGCCGGCGTCGTAAATTGCGTCGATCACGTAGGGCTTGATCGCGAAACCGCCATTGGCAATCGTTGCGTAGCCCTGCGTCATGTCGAGCGGCGTTGCGTTGCCACCGCCGAGAGCCAGCGAGCCGTTACGCGGCAATGCCGCATCGTTGAAACCGAATTTCGCGATGTGGCGCACCGCGTTACCGACACCGGTCTCGAACAGGAGCAGCCGCACGGACACCAGGTTCATCGACCGCACGAGGGCTTCCCGCATGCGAGTCGGCCCGTAGAACCGCCCGCTGTAATTGATCGGCCGCCAGACGGCCTCCAGTTCGGAGGAGTTGATCACGACCGGCGCGTCGAGCACGACCGTCGCCGGCGTATTGCCCTGTTCGAGTGCCGCCGAATAGATGAACGGCTTGAAGGATGAACCGGGCTGCCGGAACGCCTGCGTGGCGCGGTTGAATTTCGAGGTCGCGAAATCGAAGCCGCCGACGAGACTCGTAATCGCACCGTCCCCCGGATCGATCGAGATAACAGCGCCCTGCGCTTCGGGCACTTGCGCCAGCGCCCAGAAACCGGCGCTGGTGGGCATGACGTAAATCACGTCGCCGGGTGTCAGAACCTCGGCGGCCGTCTCCGGTGCCGGCCCCGTGGTTTCGCGGTCTATAAACGGCTTCGCCCAGTCGATGCCCCGCCAGGGAATGGTCGCCAGCGTGCCGTTGCGAAACACGATCTCGGCCGAGTTGTCTTCGTTGACCTGCGTCACCAGCGCAACCGACAGGCCGCCGGGCGCATACTGGTCCAGCACCTCGAGCGTTTCGGCCGGCCACTCCGATATTTCCAGTCCCGGCAACTCCCGCGGCAACTCGATGTTCGTGATCGGGCCGCGGTAGCCGCGGCGGCGGGTGAATTCGAGAAGGCCGTTACGCAATGCGTAGTTGGCCGCCTTCTGCAGGCGTGAATCGAGCGACGTGACTACCTGGAAACCGGCCGTATAGGTTTCCTCGCCGTAGCGGGACAGCATTTCCCGCCGAACCATCTCGGCAACATACGGCGCATTGAGTTCGACGGCGGCACCGTACATGCGGGACTCGATCGGTGTCGACATCGCATCGTCGTACTGTTGCCGCGTGATGTAGCCGAGGTTCAGCATGCGTCCGAGGACGTAGCCGCGGCGCCGCTCGGCGTTTGCCGGGCTGCGTACCGGGTTGTAGCGGGACGGAGCCGGCAAAACTCCGGCCAGTGTCGCAGCTTCCGCGATATTGATGCTGGCCAGCGGCTTGTTGAAGTAGACCTGGGCGGCGGCAGCCACACCGTAGGCGCGCTGGCCGAAGAACATCTTGTTGAGGAACAGCTCCATGATCTGTTCCTTCGTGAATTCCTGCTCGATCCGGACGGCGAGAGACGCTTCCTTGAACTTGCGCTCGGCCGTTTGTTCGAGTGAGAGGAAGTAGCTGCGCGCGAGCTGCTGCGTTAGCGTGCTGCCACCGCCGCCCGAGATGGAGCCGGTGGTGGCGAGGCCATAAAGCGCCCTCATGATGCCGCGGTAATCGATGCCGGGATGCATGAAGAAGCGCTGGTCCTCAGCAGCAATGAACGCGTTGACGACATGCGACGGCACGTCCTCATACTTGATGAGTATGCGGCGCCGTTGCCCGATCTCTTCTATAAGGTAACCGTCGCGGCTGTAGATGCGCAGCGGGATCTGCAACGGGATATCGCGGATGGTTTGCGCTGCCGGCAGCCCCGGAGCGACGAAATAATACGCGCCGATGACGCCCGCGATACCCGCGATGGCCATGCTCACAGCCAGCCCGACGATCACGACCAGCGTGCGCCATAGTCCTCGATGAGGCCGCTTAACGGCTTGCTTCCTCGACTTTCGCATAGGTGATCGACTCACGCGTAACTGGCATTACCGCGCGGAAAAATGTGCCGCTGCCTGCAGGAGCATACGGCTAATGTAGTGTCCGATCGGTGCTGTTTATGTGGCATTTTGCGGGCAAGCGCCCAAGCGGGGCAGTTCTGCCGCGGCCGATAATAGCCAGCGACGGGCATAAGCTGCAATGCCTACGCCATTCTTGGGGTCCTGGCGCCCACATCACGACCAGTTCACGGAATAGGTGCCGTGCTATCAGTAACATACGTTCCCGGGATCGTGAACAAAGTCACGTTTTATTTAACATTTTGTTGATATATAGTTAAATCGATTTGCTCAGGTCCTTACTACTT
>Ga0209536_100001883_pt1 | contig 34394 bp, 28 predicted proteins | sample DeeMarSeWOR28_12_FD_187461 | JGI IMG/M metagenome (GOLD analysis project Ga0209536, IMG submission 187461) | Marine sediment microbial communities from White Oak River estuary, North Carolina - WOR-2-8_12 (SPAdes) (version 2) | ecosystem: Environmental > Aquatic > Marine > Intertidal zone >...
AATGCACCGTGAGCTGGCAGCATGGGCCAGGGGTAACTTTGGTGGCGTATTGCAGAGTGCCATCCCTTATCTATCACACGTCGAGCAGATGGGAATCTACCGCCAGCCGGTACCGGCCTTTGCCCCCGCTTCCCTTGCCTCCAAGGCATATCAAGATCTCTGGGAGGAGATTTGCCAGGAGCTATTAATTAAACGAAAGTAACTGGACTTTCGCCAATTACATGAAGAGTAAGGCGAAAGCTTGGGACAATTTACAACATAATCAAGCCCAAACGGGTGGCCCGGACCACGGCCGCTGTCCGGCTTTGGGCGCCCAGTTTGCCCATGATGGCATTGACGTGAAATTTGACCGTATGTTCGCTAATATCCAACTGTTGGGCGATGGCCCTGTTGGCCAGCCCTTCGGCCAGCAACTGCAACACTTCCAGCTCGCGGGGCGTCAACGCTTCGGTTAGGGCCGGTTCTTCAAACGATCCGGTCGGCAATATATCCGCCAGGAGTTCCGGTTCTATCGCAACCAGGCCTTGGGCAACGGCCTGGATGGCAGCATATAATCGTTCGATCGTCACGTCACGAAATAACAGGCCCCCCACCCCGGCCAACCAGATGGCCGAGGCTTGCTCTCCATCTGGGATAAGGCCGACGACGGCGATTCCCGGCTCTTCACTTTCAGCCGCCAATTCGGCCACCATTTCGATACTATCCCCTGGTTCCCAGCCCAGATCCCAGACGATCACATCCGGCCGGTACACTTCAACTTCGGCGGTCAGCTCCTCACTTTCGCCAACCTGCCCAACGATTTGCAGGCCGGGTTGGTCGGACAATAACATGGTCAAACCAGCCCGTGCCAGCGGATCCCCGGCGACGACCAGTAGCCTGAGATCAGCCATTGTCGTTCAGGTATAAACGTGGGACGCGGGTATTGATATTGGTTAATATCTCGTAAGGGATGGTGCCTGCCCATTGGGCCAGGTCACTACAGGTGATGGACACGACATCGCCCGAAGCGTTGCCGGCCTCGCCGATGAGCAGCACTTCGTCACCATTATAGGCCGTCTCCCATTCGATATTGACCATCATCTGGTCCATGCAGACTTGACCGACAACCGGGTACCTTTTGCCGCGAATGATGACCTCAGACCGGTTGGAAAGGCTTCGAAAATAGCCATCACCATAGCCGACGGGGATGGTCACCACCCGCACCATGTGATCGCTTTGCCAGGTCGAGCCATAACTGACCGGATGGCCCGGCTGGACAACTTTAAAATAGACCACCTGGGATTTCCAGCTTAGGGCTGGGCGGACGGAAATCGTGCGCATCACTTCCATCGAAGGATAGACCCCATACAAAAGAATGCCGGCCCGAACCATGTCCAAGTGACTTTCCGGTAGTTGGAGAATGCCGCCTGAATTGGCGATATGGCGGATTGGGTACGGTAAGCCACGTCCCTCATAAAAGTGCAGCACCTCACAGAACCGCTCTAATTGTAGACGCGCTGAAGCCAGATCGGCCGCATCGCTGTTGGCGAAATGGGAAAAAATGCCCTCGATCTGGCAATATTCACAGGTGAGAGCCGTCTCCAGCAGTTCGGTCGCGCTGTAATAATGAACGCCGATACGCTCCATGCCGGTATCGATCTTCAGGTGCACTTTGGCCCTCTTGCCCATGGCTCGGGCGGCATCATTGGTCTGGCTCAGCTTCTCGACGGAGGAAGCGGTTAAGGTGAGATCGTATTCCAAGAAAAGAGGCACTTGGTTGCCTAAAATGCCGCCTAATACCAGGATCGGCGTCGTGACGCCATATTCGCGCAACAGGATGCCCTCTTCCAGGAAGGCAACCCCCAGATACGGCGCGCCCAGGGAAGCAAAATGCCGGGCCACCTCGACCAGCCCGTGTCCGTAGGCATTGGCTTTGAGGATGGGCATTACAGTCGCCGGGGTTACGGCGCGTTCAATGGCCCGGTAGTTTTCCGTCAGGCGAGTCAGTTCGACCTCGACATGCGTCGGCCGGACCACGCCATTACTGGTGATTGTCGGCTGGTTGATCGCCATGGCGCAATTCTAGCCAGTTCCTGGCCAGATGCCTAAAGGGACGCAGTGAATGTCCGTTACTCCACCCAATCCACAGCCATCGCACCCGGTGGCAGATACATCTGGATCATGTACCACGATCCTACTTCAACCAGCCGGGCTGTTGGATCCTGCCCCTGTTCCGAAAAACCCTGATAAACCAACCAGCGATTGTCGGGGCTCCAGAGGGGCTTATTACCAAACCCCAAATAGATCTCGTCGCCCTCCTCGACATCGATAGCCCATAGGCCCCTCATGGCCGCATCTAAATCTTCGGTGACAAAGGCCAGCCAGCGACCATCCGGGCTCCAAGCTGGCGGCGGAAACCAGCCTCCCCGACCTGCATTGTAGTAAGGATGGTGTAACCAGGCCGATTGGCTTTCCAAATCAAATATGGCCAGGGCTATTTGCCAATCCGGATCCTCAATGGCCACCGTCCAAGCCAGTTGCCGGCCGTCGGGTGACCAAGCCGGCCCACCGATTCGCACCACATTTGTCAGACCATAGGCGGCCGGATCCAACGGCTCTGGTCCAACGTCCCAACGGTAAATCCAGGAACTGCCTCCTCGATCGTAAGCGATACGTTGGCCATCAGGGCCGGTGGCGGGCAAGCCGTTGGACTGCACTTCCTCGTCCAGAACCGTGTAGCCACCCCCATCCGATTGAACGGCCGACAGGAAACCCGTGGTTGGTCCCAAATCGCTGTCAAGCGGCCACGAGCCAAAGATGATGGTTCCCGGCCGCTCAGGCCACCATTGCGCGCAACAATGCCCACGGCCACTCCCTACGGTCAAATTACGCTCTTCCCGGCTATCCAATTCGACCAGCCAGATATCGTCTCCTGATAGATACAAAGCTTGGCGGCCGTCAGGGGATAGGATCGCGCCAACCGGAAGCTCAGCCAGCAGTTCCGGCTGCCAGTCGCCTGCTACCCGCCACAGTCCCAGGCTATCCTGGTAAATCATGCCCGGGAATGGCGGCACGGGCGTCGGCGTTGGTGGTACGGCCGGCGGCTCAATCCCTGGCGTTAGGCTCAGAGCCAACTCGCCGTCCAGGGTCTCGTATGGAGTCGGCGTGACGCTACCAACTAGCTCAATGGCTGGTGCTGTCTCAGTTGGCAATGGAAACGGCGTTGGCGAACCATCGCGAGTCACCGGCACTGGCTCGCCAAAAGATGGCTCCACTTCGGCCGGCACGCAAGCCACCGCCAACCAAAGCACCATTATCATGAAAATGAAAAAGGAAAGGGCAAATGGCGTATCATTTTTTGTGAACATATAGATATTCTAACATTTAGTGGGAAATGGTAATTGACGGATGTCTGGCGTTCGTCAAACGACTGGTCGGTGGCCACCTCCCAACCAGGTATTGTCGGGTGGCGTTCCTCGACCCGATGATGGAAGCCGTATCCTCTCATCTTCATCCCAGTGCACCTTGACGATGTCGCCATCGTCCAGAACTCGCGTTGAAAACCGGCCGTCTAGCAAACGATCACGTTTGGATGGCGTCAAATTTCACCAATATCAGTTCGTTCTCGCCTTCATCCGTCACCCGGTAGCGCAACTCGTCGGTAAAGGATCGCATCATATGGACGCCCATGCCGCTATACGGCTGCTGGCCTAGCGGGACGCTCACGTCGGGAGTTGGAACAGTTGTCGGATCAAAAGTTGGGGCTTGATCGCGTAACTTGATTTGCAGGTCTTTTCCGGCCTGAGCGATTTCGATGACGACACATCCAGGCTGATCTTTATAGCCGTGGATGATGACGTTTGCTGTCGCTTCATGCACAGCCAGGACGAGTTCTGAGGCAATCTCCTGTTCCACCCCAATGGCTGCCATCACTGCCTCGGTAAAGCGGCGGATCACCGCCAGATCCTTTTTTTCGGCTACCGGATATCGGGCGGTAATGACGTCCATCAAAACGAGGCAATTGCCTCCGCGTATTTCTTATATATATCCAAGAACATATCGTATCCGGCGACGCTGAGGGATTTCATGGCTGTTTTGGACGGTTTCAACAATTTCAGGTGACCCGAGGTATAGCTACCTGAAGCGATTCCCTTACGAACTACCTCGTCACTCTCTTCCGGCGCATCGCTGCGTAACAATTGGTAAACTTCATGAATGGCTCGTAACCCGGCACTGGTAATAGATGGCACTTTTCTCATATCTAGCAGCAGGTAACGTGTACCATCAACGTACGCTTGTTGCGCTTGGGACCATAACGGTTCCTCGTCAGCCAGATCTCCTTGGAGATGAAACACCGTCACTGGCACCCGACCATCGTCTTGCGAAATAGTAATTTCCATGACTGCCCTCCTTATCTATTATATGCCGGTTCACAGCACCTTCTGGCGCTGACCCGGTCAATGATTATTTGTTCTGTTTAAGGCTTTGGCGAGGTTATGCCGGGCCTGGGATTCCAGGGATTTAAAGAGTTGGTCGGTCTGGTAAATTCGTTCACGCTCCAGGAAACCGGTTAGCAGGCGCGCTCGATTCGCCTGAAATTCTTCCTCAGATAACCAGGCAAATTCTTTACGCAAGGCTAACGACTGTTGTTTAAAAACCGTTTCGGGTGAACCGAGGGGGGCCAGATCGGCGTCGAGCAAAATCTGGGTATTGATGTCGCCATCCGGTGCCTGGTGGGTGATCGTTGCCAGAATCAGGTCACTCACTCTGTCGACAACTTCCGGCGACAAGCCAAGAGCCTGCAAAGTCTTTCGAGCATATTGGGCACTCTTCACTTCATTGTCCTTGGCCCTAGGATCGTAGATCGCGTCATGGAACCAGACAGCCAGTCGAATTGTCGTGAAATCAGTAGCCAGAGCCTCAAGTTCATCCACCGTGTCCAAAAGCTCTTTCACATGCCCGAGATTATGATAGTAGCGCCCCTTCTCCGTATAGCGGGACACCAGATCGGCAAAAACTCGCCGGGCTTCCTCCTGGTCCACAGCAAGAGATTCCATGAGATAAAGCCACCGGCGGCTCATTCCTGCTACTTCGGGCTCGGACATTCTATAGAAAGTCATCCTAGGACCGATATCATGAATCATCAGGGTTTTTGGCTGGCTTACGAGCCAGCCACTAACGGCGAAGTCACCTACTGAACCGGCCGCATTGAAGATGAGGCTGAGAACCAATTCAGACACCATCTCAAACGGCACGATAGGCAACAATAACAGGCCAGCCAAGGAAAGGCAAACAAAAGGCGCCAGGCCGACGACCAGGAAATAATTACGGGGAAGGTACCATTCGGGCGCGGCCGCGTAAGCATAAAAGATATGAAGGCCAAATTTTGGGCGATCGCCGGTAAAGATCCAAAAGAAGAAGCCATGCACCAATTCATGGGCAATTAGCACGATAATTAGGCCCAAGGCCAAGCCAAGAGGCTCTAACCCCCCGCGTACGCTGAATATACTCGGGCTTTCGATCTCTGGCCGGATAGCCGAGGCAATCTGAAAGAAGATCCAGCCAAAAAGAAACAACAAGGCCAGCCCAACCAGATTCAGGCCTATGATTACGCGGCGATTATTTACATCTAACTCGCCAGCCAGCACATATTCGGCATCAAGGTTTTTGACCGGTCTCATGACATCATCTTTTATGAACCTCTTTCAGCTGAAAATATTATCGGAAAATATGCAGAAAATACTACTAATAAGCAATTTCCCCGTATCCAAATCCCTTCCTCTACGTCTTAACAAATATGGAGACGATTTGCCGTCGACCGTTCGTGACTGTTGTCGAAATACATGATGACATCTATCACTACTGATGCCACCCGTTCTTGGGATACTCTAATGGAAAGGGGAAAGGAACGAAACACGGTGGCAAGCGAGCGCGAATCCAAGCGATTACAAAAGGCTCGCTCCTTTGATCGCAAAGCACTTGGTGCCATATACGACGATTTTCACCAACCGATTTACAGTTATATTTACCGGCGGGTGGGCGATGTTGAAGTAGCCCGTGATCTGACGGCTGATGTTTTTCGCCGCTTCCTCCAGGCCATTCACAATAAAACAGGACCCAACCAAAATTTACGGGCCTGGCTCTATCGTGTGGCCCACAATATCGTCGTCGATCATTATCGCCGCCGGCAAAACCAGCAACATTATCCCCTTGAAGAAAATATTATCTGCGTGGGGGACGATCCAATACAAGCAGCAGAGTTGAACCTGAAGACCGAAAAGGTCCGCGCTGCGTTATTGTGTTTAACGCCTGATCAGCAACAGGTTGTGGCTCTGAAGTTCCTCGAAGGGATGTCAAACAAAGAGGTAGCCGAAATTACCGGCAAACCCGTTGGTGCTGTCAAATCTCTGCAACACCGCGCCTTGGCCTCATTACAACGGCAGCTTGTCCAGGCTGGCGAGGAGGTTCCAGCATGACCACTCGAATTTCTGATGATCAACTTGACCTGGCGGTGAGCCGCCTGCTCCATGGTGACTCCCCAGCCAATATCCTGGATTCTTTCCCGGCCGAAGCCGCCGACTTGCGTCCAATATTGCACGTTGCCACAACGCTGGAAACGTTAAGGCCTGTAGAGACACCGGCCGTCGAGTCATTGGTCTCCGATCGCAACGATTTCTTAGCCCAGGTAACCGAGCTTCAGCTCCAACCCGTATCTCCAACTCCGATCGTGCGTCTTAAAGATTGGATATCTCAGCAACTTTCTAGGTCCTCGTCGACCTCAACGCCACAACAAAAGGAGATTCGGAAAATGAGTGCCCTCATATTAAAAGCAGCTTTAATTCTCGTTTTTGCTTTCGGTTCCCTCGGAGGAACCCTGGCAGCAGCGGCCGATAGCCTGCCTGACTCGGCCGTTTATCCGCTCAAGTTAGCCATGGAGCAAGCCCGGCTAACATTTAGCAATGATCCCGGCGAACAAGCAAAAATGCACCTGGCCTTTGCCCAGGAACGAACCCAGGAAATGGTGCGTTTAGCCGCTAAAGGAGAGGTGCCAGAAGAGGCCCTGCTAACCCGGATGCAGACCCACATGCGCACCGCCTACCAATTGGCTGCCCAGGCGGGCGAGGAGCAGATGCAAGGTTTGCTCACCCAAGCCCGGAAAATGACCCAGGCCAGCGGGCAGGATTTGGAGGCCGCCCAGGAACAAGTCCAGGAGCGAGCTCAAGATCGCCTGCAACAGGCTAGCGGCATGATGTTCCGCTGGCAGCAGGAAGCTGAAGCAGGCTTGCAAGATCCAGGATCTTTCCGTTGGCGATTTGGTCCAGGTGGCCCCTGTGATGCCGGGGATTGCGAGCCGCCCTTTGGCGATGGGGACCAGCAACAACACCAGCATGGGCCGGGTGGTCCTCCCTGCGAAGGTGAAGAATGTGAACCGCCATACGGCGACGGCGACCGGGAACAACACCAGCATGGGCCGGGTGGTCCTCCCTGCGAGGGCGAGGATTGTGAACCGCCGGGCGACGGTAAACAGCAACAAAACCAATACCAGCATGGCCCAGGTGCTCCACCCTGCCAGGGTGAGGATTGTGAACCGCCGGGCGACGGTAACCAGGAGCAACACCAGTATGGGCCGGGTGGTCCTTCCTGCGAAGGTGAAGATTGTGAACCACCCTATGGGGATGGCGACCAACAGCAAAACCAATACCAGCATGGCCCAGGTGCTCCACCCTGCCAGGGTGAGGATTGTGAACCGCCGGGCGACGGTAAACAGCAACAAAACCAATACCAGCATGGCCCAGGTGCTCCGCCCTGCGAAGGTGAGGATTGTGAACCGCCAGGTGATGGCAACCAGGAACAGAACCAAAACCAGAATACTGAACAGAACCAGGGTCAAGGTGATACCCAGAATCAGAACCAGGAACAGAATGGACAAGGATCCAACGGCCAACAATCGGGTGGATCCGTCGATTCGGGTGGAACTGACAATACCGGTGGATCGGATGATTCAGGCGGAGCTGATGACTCTGGCGGATCTGATAATTCTGGTGGATCTGAGAACTCTGGTGGATCGAATGACTCCGGTGGTTCAGGAAGTTCCAGCGGGTCTGGTGGAGGTAATGGCAGGGGCTAAAGTAAAGGGTTAATCCAGTCTCTATAATTACAGGGCCTTGACCTGGCAGGTTTGCAGCAGACCTGCCAGGTATCTACAACTCAAGCATCAAAGCCCAGGACAGGCGCAAGCCACTTCTCGGCCGTTGTTACGTCCATACCCTTGCGCCGGGCGTAATCCTCTACCTGGTCCCGGCCGATTCGACCAATATAGCATCCCCATCTGACAAACAAGTGCCAGTCGCTCCCACAAACCGAATGTTTCGATTTGTCAAAGCCAAATGCCATGGTATCATTTATGTCTACATCTAAAGGAGTAACTCAAAAACAGTTTGGAAAGTCGTTTGGGGGCGAACAAGACTAGATCGGACGAATTATCAGCACATGTAGAATCGTTTGCTCTTGATCTATCGTCGCTCATGCGTCGTGCATTCTTACCGGCCGACGTGGTCGATAAGGAGGAGAATCATGTCCGAAAACATGCCAGATAACACACCTGATTTTGATGAATCTGATTTCAACGAAGCGGATATTGAAGAATCTAAACTCGAAGAATCTGAAATCGAGGAAGTGCCTGAGAGTAGCATTGAAGAGATATCTGAGGATGATTTTGATGACGATTTGGAAGACGAGTCCGAAGAAGAAGCGGGGACAAATCGCAGCCTGATTATCCTGATCGTCGCCGTCGCCGCCTTGATCGTTTGCGGCGCGCTGGCGATCCTCTTTCTAATCCTTCGACCTGGTCAATCAGAAGTTCCCCCGACGTTAGCGGTCACGGCCGAACCGGTTGAAACCCCTGCGTTCACGCCATCTTCGCCCGATACTACAATCGATCCGGTCTGGGCCAAGATCCAGGAATCGGGCACGATAGTGGTTGGCACTTCGGCCGACTATCCGCCCTTTGAATACTACACCAAGGATTTTCAACTTGACGGATTTGACATCGCCTTGATGCAAGAGATCGGTCAAGTGTTAGGGCTTAATATCGAACTGAAGGACATGGCTTTCGATGGTTTAGGCGGCGCTTTGCAGGTGAACCAGATTGACGTGGCTGCCTCGGCCATCAGTTACACACCCGAGCGGGAACAGGTTGTTGACTTCAGTCAAACATATTTCCTGAGTGAAGATGCTGCCCTGGCCGTAGCTGAAAGCACCATCACCCTGGTCAGCGGGGATGATTTAGCTGGCTATCGTCTGGGCGTCCAAAGCGGCACCATTTACGAAAACTTCGCCCAAAATGCTCTGGTTGAAACGGGCAAGATGCCAGAAAGCAATCTATTTGCCTACCCCCAAATGGATAAGGCTCTTGAGGACCTGACCGACGGCCGCATTGATCTGGTGCTCCTGGATAAGGCTCCAGCCGATGTCGCAGTCCAACAAGGTGGCTTTAAAGTTGTCGCCACCGGTTACAGTCGCCAGCAGATTGCCCTGGCCATCCCTCAAGATTCCTGGTTCCTGAGATCAGAGCTCAATCGTGCCCTGAGCGAATTGCAGGCCAGCGGCACAATAGCCGCCTTGATCGAGAAATACTTCGGCATCGACGAAGATCTGATACCGCCGATCCCGACGCCAGATCCAGGCCAGCCAACCCCCACCCCCGCGCCGCCGCAAGGCTGCGTCAATGCTATGCAATGGGTGGCCGATCTAAGCTACGACGACCAAAATCTAAGCAATATCCAAGAGGTTCCCCCAGGCACAGCTTTCCAGAAAGGTTGGCGCGTACGGAACACTGGCACTTGCACCTGGGACAGTAGCTATTTCCTGGTGCCGACACGCGGCAATAATCCAGCCGCCCGCATGGGTGGCGTTCCGACGCCGGTTCAAGGAACAGTTGCTCCAGGGCAGACTTATGATTTCTGGGTCAACCTGACCGCGCCGATCCAACCTGGCAAATACGTCGAGTACTGGACCATGCAGGCCCCGGACGGCGTCCTCTTCGGCGATGCCATTTGGGTTGCCATCACGGTGCCAGCGGCCGCAACCGCCACCCCGCCGCCAACAGCAACCCCATCTGCTTCCATCAGTTTCACGGCCAGTCCAGAGGTCATTAACCAGGGTGAGTGTTCCACCTTAGCCTGGTCCACGGAGAACGTTAAGGCAGTCTACGTCTATCCCCAGGGTGAAGATTGGCGGAATTATGGGGTGCCCGGTACAGGTACCCAGACCGTCTGCCCATCAGATACGACGATCTACAACATGCGCGTTATTAATTTGGACAGCTCTGTGGTCATTGCCCAGTCAACGGTAACGGTCATACCCAACACAGAAGCGCCACAGATCACCCGCTTTACGGTTGAGCCACCCTATTCGATTACCCTGGAGCAATGCGTCCTGATCACCTGGGTGGTTGAAGGCGATGTAAACACGGTGAACGTCTTCCGTGATGACGTCACCATCTGGCCCAACGCCCCACACAGCGGTAACATGCAGGATTGTCCGCAGGCAGTAGGCAGTTACGTATACAAGTTAGAGGCCACCGGCTCCGGCGGTAATAGCGTTGCCAGCCAGACCATCCAGGTTGTCGGTCCGCCAACGCCAACGGCGACGGCGACCACGGCACCAGAGTTGCCAACCAACACGCCTCCACCACCTCCCACAGCCACCAGCCCCCCACCGTCGCCGACGCCTATACCTGATCCGGTCATCTATTCCTTCTCGGCCACGCCGGGCGAGGTGGAAACCGGGCATTGCGCAACTGTGGCTTGGAGCGTAGGTGGCAACACATCGCTGGTCCAAATCTTAAAGAATGGTGCTGTCGTCTACGATAATGCTCCGCTCAGCGATTCGGTCCAGGACTGTGATCTAAAACAGGCCGGCACGGTACCTTACGAGATCAAGGCCAGCAACGACGCTGGCGGCCAAGCCACGGATAAAGCCACGGTCACGGTTCACGAAAGTAAGCCTGATAATCCCCTGGCTAATACCAGTTGGCAATTGATAGGTTACTTATCTGGCGGCCAATTGACACCGGTTTTGGACGGCACCTCGGTTGGCATCTCCTACCACGCTGATGGAAGTTATGCTGGTAATGGCGGTTGCAATGATTATGGTGGAACCTACACGGTTAGTGGCAGCCAGATTGCCATGACGGCGCCTTCAAGTACTGGTAAGGCTTGTGCTGATGAGGTGATGCAGCAGGAGAATGCCTACTTCAGCTTGTTGCCCACGGCCGCCAATTACCAAACCAGTGATGGTCAAATGACGATTACCGATGGATCAGGCCAGACGATCCTGCAATACGCGCAGCTCGTAGCCACACCATTCTAGACTGTAGCAGATTCAGGCCGGCAAGTCATTTGCCGGCCTGATGAAGATAAACACGTCCGCTTGGGTGATGGATCCCCATCTACACCCAAGCGGACATTTTCTATTTTGTAAGATGCAAGCTCAACGACAAGACGATGGATACATTTTTGTCACCACTAGATCAAGGATTGGCCAAAACCGTTCCGACTACCTGGCTGCGTGATAGTTGTTACAATATAGGATAAGTTCCCAATTTCTGCAGCTTACCACGTAGAGGAGAAACATGCCTAATCTGAACGAATCTCGCAAACGCTTTTGGCTAGCTTTATTTTTGGTGTTTCTTGGATTATTTACTTTCACCCGCTCTGCCCAGGCCCAGGAAATTATGGGTGGCAGCAGGGTTCCCGCCGGCACCGTCTTCGACAACGACGCCTTGCTCCTTGGCGATGATATCATCCTGGATGGCACGGTACTGGGCGATGTGCTGGCTATCGGCCGGACGGTGACGGTGAACGGCAATGTCGCCGGTAGCCTGGTGACATTGGCCGAAACAGTGACCATCAATGGTGAAGTGGACGGCAGCGTCTATTCCGGGGCGATCACATTAGAGGCCGGAAATCAGGCCGCCATTGGCCGCAGCGCCTACTTTGTCGGCGCCCGGTTAGTCACCCAGCCTGAATCGCAGGTTGGTCGTGATTTGGTGGCTGGCACGCTTGGCGCCCAGTTCAATGGTAACGTCGACCGGGACGTGAGAGCCGTCATCGGGCTGGTCGAGATCGTTGACAGGATATTGAAAGCCTTCGATTCCGGGTTCAACTTGTCCGATATCCGAATATTACCCGCTCGAGAATCCACCCCCGAGGCAGACAAAGCTACCACGGCCCAGGTTGAAACCGCACTTGCTGGCCTGGCCCGCTCAAAGCAAGCCAAGTTCGTTCGCCCGGCCGGTGGGCTGCTTTATCAGGCGACGATTCAAGACGAAGTCCAACCACCCGGCGACCAGGCTAACCAGAATGAAGCTGTTGCCTGGTTCCTGGAGCGGGGGCGGCTATTGGTCGAATATCTTATCGTCGGCGCGTTAGCCGCCTGGATCGTGCCTACCCGGTTTTATCGCTGGTCAGACCGATTACGCCACAGGCCAGTTGCCTCAGGGCTCTATGGCTTCGTCGGATTTGTCACCGGATTTGCCGGGGTGATCATCTTGTTTGTCCTGTTCCTGGCTATTGGTATTGGACTGGCAACCATCACCTTAAGCGGTTTAGCTGTGGCTACTTGGGGCCTGGGCTTTTCCAGCACCTGGCTGGCCTTCTCTGTGTTTTTGCTCTTTGTGCTATTCATCAGTAAGGTGATCGTCTCCTATCTTGGCGGTTTACTTATCTTGGAACGTCTGGCACCGCGCGCCGCCCAATATTGGATTTGGCCCTTGTTATTGGGACTGATCTTATATGTCCTTTTGCGGGCCATCCCCTTCCTAGGCCTGGCGATTGGTTTCTTGGTCACAATCTTTGGTCTTGGTGCTGCCATTCTGGCACTCGGCCGGCAAGATGTACTTGCCTGGAAGGCGGTCGACGAAGAAGAGTAGCGTGCCCCAGGCGAACCAAACAGGCTTCAACATCACGCTGCTGATGGCCCTTCTTTCGGTGGCTATCCTATCCGTTTCATGCCGGCCGGTGACCAACTTTTCTGATCCTGAAGAACCCCTCTATGCAGGAAACTATTCCAATGAGACACCTGAATTTGATGGCCCGTTAAAAGTCGTCACCTGGAACATCGCCTTTGCCGAAGAAATTGGAGAGGCCATCGCCGAACTGAGTGAAAACGAAGATTTACAGGGGGCGGATATCATCTTGCTCCAGGAAATGGATGAGTCGGGCACAGATACCATCGCCCAGACACTGGGATATAACTACGTATACTATCCAGCCTCGATTCACAGCCGCCACGATAGAAACTTCGGCAACGCCGTATTATCTAAATGGCCTATTGTCGATTCGGAAAAGCTAATTCTTCCGCACCAGAACCCCAGGAACGATCAGATACGGATCGCCGTACGGGCGCTGATCTCGTTGGGAGATATTGAAGTGCCGGTTTACAGTCTTCATACGGAAACCTATTGGCTGGGTCAGCGGAGCCGTGAAGACCAGATCAAATATTTAACTGATCAGATCGATCCTGCCTACACCTATGTCATTGCTGGCGGCGACTTCAATACGTTGACGCCGGGTAGCGTTGATGCATTGGAAGATCGGCTCGGAAAAGCCGGTTTGGATCGCGTCTCGGCCGGCGCCGGCCAAACGGTCGGTATAGGCGATATTGGCGTTACGCTTGACCATATCTTCGCCAGGGGCATGTCCCCGATTGACACGGGCGTCCCTACCGACATCACTGCCAGCGATCACTATCCCCTTTGGGTAGATCTCGTGCTGGAGGATAAGATTTAAACGGCCGTTCTAATAGGGTGACCGGTGGGGCGATAACCCATAGAAGAGCAGTGGTTACAAGAAGAAGTGTAATATGATAGGAAGATTAACGGCGGAACGAGTGAGAACCACCTGACGTTATTCCCCACGTGCAACAGATGGTTTGGTATACCGCCGGAGCGAATCGCCCGGCGAAACCTGCTGCAAAACAAGAAGTTCCCAACCTTTGATTGGGCCTTAATCATGCCTATTTCTAGAGAGGAGAAATGTAATGCGAAATAAAATTGGTTTGGTAGGTATGCTTCTATTCACCGCCAGCCTGGCCTTGGTGGCCTGTGCCCCTGGTGGAGGTTCGGGTCCAAGCTCAGACCAGGAACCGGCTCAAGATATAGAAACGCCGGTCATCGCCGAAGAAACGGAGACACCTATGACAGATAGTGAATCCCAAGAGATGGTCCTCTACGTCGGACCGGTTCTGGTCGATTGTGAGGGTGAAGGTCCGCAAAAGTGCATGTTAGTAAAAGAAGACCCGGATGGCGAATATGGGCTTTTTTACGATCAGATCGAGGGTTTCGAACACGAAAAAGGCTTCGAGTACCAACTGCTGGTGAGCACTGAGCCTGTTGAAGACCCACCGGCCGGTGCATCTTCAATAAAATGGACACTGGTTGAGGTCGTGGACAAACAACTCAGCCTTGAGGGTAATCTATGGGGACTTGAATCGTACGCGGGTAATGATAGCCAAATGGTGGACGTGATTCCCGGCTCAGAAGTTACGGCCGAGTTCGTGGATGGCCAGATAAATGGATCGGCCGGTTGTAATAACTACTTCGGCTCTTATGAGCTTAGCGGTAACAGCCTGACCATGGCTGGCCCCTTCGGTATCACGGAGATGTTTTGCGCCTCGCCTCCCGGGGTCATGGAACAGGAAAGCCAATACATGGTTACAATACAGGACGCTGCTTCCTATGTAATTGAGGGGGATCAGCTACAAATTTCCAATACCGACGGCGAGACCATCCTGGTCTACACTCTCGTACAACCAACTTCGCTGGAAGGCACGTCGTGGCTGATGCTTAGTTACAACAATGGTAAAGGGGGTCTGGCAAGTACATTACTGGATACAGAGATCACCGCCGAATTCATGGACGGCACCGTATCCGGCTCGGCCGGCTGCAACAACTACCATGCCTCATATGAACTGGATGGCAATCACATCTCTTTTGGACCGGCCGCCACCACCCGCATGTTCTGCGCTGAGCCAGAGGGGGTCATGGAGCAAGAAAACCAATACCTGGCAGCCCTCCAGTCGGTCGCCACGTATGAGATCAAAGCCGACGCCCTGGAGATGTTCGATGCGGATGGGACCCGGATGGTAACTTATCAGGCCGCGGCCATTGGTGAGGCGACAGACGCCCCTCCGGCACCAGACGAGGTCCTGGCCAACACGGAGTATCAGTCAGAGTGGACGGAATCGGGTACAGCACCGCTAGTCGATGGCGAATACCGGGAACAGGCGGCACCAGGTTCCGCTTCGGAAATCGTCGTCAGGCTAACAGAGCATGTTGCCTATGGCCAGCTTTCTGACGGCCGGGAGGCCGCGGCCGTGATCTTGGTCACCGAGACAGGAGGCAGCGGCACCTTTTATGATCTGGCGGTCGTCGTCGAGGAAGATGGCCAGCCGGTGAATGTAGCCACAACCTTTCTGGGCGATCGGGTCAAGATCGAAAATCTCGTCTTCATCGGCGGTGAAATCCTGGTAGAGATGGTGAACCAAGGTCCGGAAGATCCCATGTGCTGCCCCACCCAACGAGTCGTACAGACCTATGAATTGCAAGGCGAGGAATTAGTACAAACCTCCAGCCGGATCGTCGGCACCGAGGGGTCCACAGGAGATGGTGGTTAATTCGACGCATTAACGTTGTGCAAACTGGCTTGAATTTAGATTAGGGTTCAAATTCAAAAATAGTCCAGGTGCCAAGATCCTGCTGGACTGATAAAAAACCTGTCTGTTCCACTTTCGCCTTCAGATCAGGATTGCGTAACGCAACGTATCGAACGTGCTGGGTTGACAGAATTTCGTAAATGTCATCTGGCTCTTTTTCAAAAACGGACGGTGTTTGGCGGTCTCGGATGTCTCGTACGCGATCATAAACGATGGCATCATGATGACCGGCCGTTAGTTGAAAGGCTAGAAAATCCCAATACTTCAATTCTAACATGTAGGTCGCCGCTCCATCTGGGTCAGTTTGGTTGAGCAACTCGTTGAGATAGCGGCCAGCTTCAATTGTCGTTTGCGGTCCTCCCGGATGGTTCGAACTTCGGACAGCTCCCCACCCGAGGCTATAAATGAACAACGCCGTTGCCAACACTGTCACGGAATAACGAGTTGCAGGAAACGGCCGCTGCTGCCCCCAATTGAAGAGATGATAGGTCCCGTATGCTATATACGGCGCTAGCAGCAGGGTGTAGAACAACGAATAGCGAGGTGGCGCGGCACTTGGCGGACCCGAGAAGACGTTCATCGCGCTGAAAAGAACCAAGGCCAGGATAGCCAGCATCAAGGGCAATAATTTCCAACCCCGATCTCGATCCGACCGGAGGAAAATCAATGCTGCGAGTATAAGGGCCCAAATGACAGGGCTGACATTCTCCAGGATCAGCCGGGGGTAGAAAGATAACTTTTCCAATACAGGAACATTATAGCCGCCATAAAACCACCTCGAATAGCTCGTATGATTTGCTAAAAAGGCAAAGGTTTCGCCGGTATAGGCAAACTCGACGATGGCGAAGGTGATGATCAACGCGTTACTTAAGAGATAATAGCCGATGAGACGACCAAGACGACCGTATTGTTTCTGACGTACAAACTGAAACAAGAAGCCGACCGTTAGTAGATTGACCAGGTTAATCAAGATCCAACTCTGCACATGAAAGCCGCTGGCGATCAAAAAACTGCAGCCAGCCAAAATCCAAAACCCCCGGCGTTCATCCTTTAACCACACCACCAGGAAAAATAGGCCCGCAATGAAAAAAGCAAGGTAATACATCTCCAACATGGGCGTGCCGCTCAACCAAACATACCAAGGTTGAAAGACAACGAAGAGGCTGGTTAGCATTGCAATCGTGAAGCTGTCGAAAAGGTAATAGATGAGCACGTACAACCCGATGAGCACCAGGCACGAACTTAAGAACACGGTCACCCGGGGAGCTAAAACAGGATCAGGCCAAATGGTTAGCAACAAGCCATTGACGTATCTTTCGAAAGGCAACCAGGCACCCGGTGGACCATCCAACAAGTCAAACCTTGGCTGTAAGGCCCATTGTGAGGCATAGATACCACGGGCAAATTCATCGGCCGAAACTCTGAGGAACCCTCTTTGATATAACATTACCTGGCCCACGAGCCTTAATAGTAACAATGCACCTAAATAAATGATGCTGCGGAGTGGTTCAGATATTGGAGATTTCGACAACATTTTTCCAGGCCGTAAAATTTAGATAGGCCACTTTCACCAAAGCAAATTCTGCCATACGCTTAATCCTGTTGCAATAATTGGCAATTGCAGCAAGGACAAAATTCTAGAAACATGTCTTTCGCCAAGTTGGTAAATATGGCTTTTGAGAAAAAATAGAGCGCATTTGTAAGCTCGTTAAATGCGGGTACGATCAAGGGAAATATGTACCAACGTATCGTCATTAAATTGGGCACAAGCGTGCTTACCAGCGGCTCAACACGGCTGGATCGGGCCCATATGGTCGAATTGGCCCGCCAATGCGCCGGCCTTCACCAACGAGGAAAAGACGTGATCCTTTGTACTTCCGGAGCCATCGCCGCCGGCCGGGAACGCCTGGGTTTTCCAGATTTACCAGCAACCGTGGCTAATAAGCAGATGCTGGCGGCTGTGGGCCAGAGCCGGTTGATGTTTGAGTGGGAACGCTTTTTCGAGATCTACGGCATGCACGTGGGCCAGATGCTGTTGACCCGGGCCGACGTCGAGGACCGGCGGCGTTTTCTGAACGCCAGAGATATGTTGCAATCCTTGCTAGAGCAACGTATCGTGCCTATCGTCAACGAAAATGACGCCGTCGCTACGGCCGAGATCAAGGTAGGCGACAACGATAACCTGTCGGCCCTCGTCGTTCTGTTGGCCGAAGCCGATCTACTGCTCCTTCTGACCGATCAACCGGGGCTTTTTACGGCCGACCCTCGGACCGATCCCGGGGCCCAACTCATCCCTGAGGTGAAAGCCATCGACCAGACCCTGCGCCAATTGGCCGGGGATAGCCTGAGTGGGCTTGGCGTGGGCGGCATGATCACCAAGTTACAGGCGGCCGACGTGGCCCGCCGGGCTGGCGCCGAGGTCGTCATCGCCGCCGGACGGACACCTGATGTGATCAGCCGCATTGCCAACGGCGAAGCCGCCGGTACCCGCTTTCCCGCCCTGGAAAGCCCCTTGGAAAGCCGTAAACGATGGATATTTGCTGGACCGACACCGGCCGGCAGCCTCATCGTCGACGAAGGGGCGGCCCGGGCCCTGCGCCGGCACGGGCGGAGCTTATTGCCGGCCGGGATCACCGCTGTCGAAGGCGACTTTGAGAGAGGAGACACCGTTTTGATTTGCCGGTCCACAGGAGAGGAAGTTGCCCGGGGAATGGCTCGCTATGGTGCCCATGAGCTACACCAGATTCTCGGCTGCCGTTCTGATGAAATAGCCGGCCGTCTCGGTTACGCCTATGGTCCGGTGGCCGTTCACCGCAATGACCTGATTCTGGTATGATAGGGCGAATTCCGGCTGATTAGGTGGCCCTTGTAGTATTGAGCGAACAGGAGAAAAATAGCGTGAGTATAAATCTAGCGAACATGGGAGCGGCCGCCAAAACGGCCGCCCGATCCCTGGCCACATTAACCACAAACCAAAAAAACGAGGCCCTTCTAGCCATCGCCGAAGAACTTGAGGCACAGGCGGACATGGTCCTGGCTCAAAATGGCCTGGACATAGCCGATGGTCAGGCCAAGGGACTCAGTGACGCGTTACTGGACCGGCTGTTGCTGACCGAGGAACGGGTTTACCGGCTGGCGGCCGATACGCGCCGTATCGTCGACTTGCTGGACCCAGTTGGCGCGGAGATGGAAAGCAGATTGTTACCTAATGGTCTACGCTTGAGTAAACGGCGAATCCCCATTGGCGTCATCGGCGTCATTTATGAAGCCCGGCCGAATGTGACTATCGACATCGCCACCCTATGTCTAAAGACGGGCAATGCCACCATCTTGCGGGGCGGCAGCGAGACTTTACGCAGCAACCTGGCCCTGGTCAACGTCATCCAATCGGCCTTGGGACGGTGTGGCTTACCGCAGGCGGCCGTGCAATATATCGACGACCCGGATCGGGCTTTAGTGACGCAATTATTACGCCTCGACCAATATGTGGATATGATCGTGCCCCGGGGTGGCGCCGGCTTACACCGGCTATGCAAGGAACAAAGCACCATCCCGGTTATTACTGGAGGCATTGGCATCTGCCACATCTTCGTCGACGAGAGCGCCGACCTGGAACGGGCAGTGGACATCGTGGAAAACGCCAAGGTACAACGGCCCAGCGTCTGTAATGCCCTGGATACCTTGCTGGTCCATCCGGCCGTGGCCCCGGAATTTCTGCCCCGGGTGGCGGCCCGCCTGGCTGAATCAGGTGTCGAACTGCGGGCTGAGGGGATGGCTGGTGAAATATTGGCTCAGGATCAGCATGGGGCAAAAGTAGTGCCGGCCGGGCCGGATGACTTCGACCAGGAATGGTTAGCCTTGATATTAGGTGTCAGAGTTGTGTCCGGATTAGACGAAGCTATCGATCACATCCACCAGCATAGTACCGAACATTCGGACAGCATCTTAACCAATGATTGGTCCCATGCCACCCGTTTTGTGAACGAAGTCAATTCCGCGGCCGTCTTCGTCAATGCCAGCACCCGTTTTAACGACGGTGGGGAATTCGGCCTTGGGGCCGAGGTAGCCGTTAGCACCCAGAAACTGCACGCCCGCGGGCCCATGGGCCTCGAGGAGTTAACCACCTATAAGTGGATCGGCCTCGGAGATTGGTTAATCCGTGGTTGACTCCCACTCCAACTTCCATATCATTTAGTATATGCAGCCAGTCGTCTTTCCGGTCGAACAGGAAACTCTGGTCCAGGTCTGGCACTCCTTCATGGAGTCGGGCCTGGTTGGCTGGCCCGAAAACACTATCGCCGATCCAGCCATCCTCCGCTCCTGGCAACGCTGCATCAAACGCCTAGATCCCACGGCCAAACCGCGCCCCAACAAAGCCGTTCAGCAGGTGCTAGAATCGATCCTCAGAACCCAGGCCAATCTTATTTCAGTGGCCATTCCCTTCATGGAAGACATTCACCAATTCATCGACGGTTCCGGATGTGCGATTCTGCTAGCCGATGGCACAGCCTGTGTCCATACGGTGGTCGGCGATCGACAGGCGATCACCAACCTGGAAGAGTTTGGTTTAGGACGAGGCACTTACTGGTCTGAGGGACAATTAGGCACCAATGCCCTGGGCATGGCCCTTTTCGAAGCCATGCCCGTCCTGGTCATTGGGCCGGAACACTACGCCACAGCCTGCCACAACTTTTCCAGCGCAGCCGCTCCCATCCATGACGTCCGGGGCCGCATCGTCGGCATTATCGCCATTGTCGGGCCGGCTGAAGGGGGATCACCCCATATGCTGGCCCTGGTTATGGCCGCCGCCCGGGCCATCAGCAACCAATTACAAACGGATTGGTACCTGGAAGAGGCCAACCTGCACCTGACCGAGGTCAACACCGTTTTAAGCGCTGTATCTGAAGCCGTCATCGCCTGGAGCGAAGATGGCCGGATCCATCATGCCAATGCCCGGGTAGCCGACATCCTGCACCTGAATCCAGCCGCCATCGTCGGCCGGCTGTTAGAAGAGACGCTAGATTTACCGGCCAACTTGACCAGGGCTATCCGGGATGGCAGTGAGGTTCGTGACGAGGAAACTACTTTCCAGGTAAACGGCCGGACCATCGCCTGTTTGGCCAGTTTGCGTACCATTGACCAGGGGACAACGCGCCCGGCCAGCTACATTGTCATGCTACGCCCCATCGAACAGGTACGCCTCCTGATTCACCAGCAAATGGGTACCCAGGCCACGTTGACGTTAGACGACTTGACCAGCCAATCCGCCCGGATGCGTGAGGTTTTACGCCAGGCTCGCATCGCGGCTAAAGGTAAGGCACCGGTTTTGATCAGGGGTGAAGGCGGTGTCGGAAAGAATCACCTGGCTCGGGCCATCCACAATGATAGCCAACGGGCCGACAAACCCTTCGTCGTCATCGACTGCCGGGCCATTCCCCATGAGTTGATGGCTGGCGAGTTTCTGGGACAGGAAAAAGGCACTGGTATCCTGGGACGACCGAGCAAATTCGAATTAGCCCACGGGGGGACAATGCTTCTGGACCAGGTGGAAAGTTTATCGCTCGAACTGCAAACAGCTCTTTTACGGGTGCTGGAAACGGGCCACGTCATGCGCCTGGGTGGCACCCTCCCCATCCCCCTGGACGTGCGTATCATGGCCGCCACCACGGCCAACCTGGAGCGAATGGTGGCCGAAGAAATCTTTATCCCACACCTGTACTATCGATTTGGCGTCTTTAACATTCACATCCCTCCCGTTCGCGAACGGCTGGAAGATGTGCCTTTGGTCGCCGAACGTTTTCTAGCCCGTATCAGCCAGCGCGACGACCGGCCGTTTTGGATAAACGACGAGGCCCTGGCTATCATGCACCGCTACCCGTGGCCGGGAAACGTGCGCGAGATGGAAAGCGTGCTCGAGCGGGCCATCAGCCAGAGCCAGGACGGCATCATTCGCGTGGTCGACCTGCCCGAAGTAGTCCGCAGCGGCCGGGTGATCACCAGCGACTCCCCCCAACCCGAACCGGTTCTCTCCGTGGCCGACGCCGAGCGAGAAGCCATCATTCGTTCTGGCCGGGCCTGCCAGGGCCGGGTAACGGAGATGGCCGAGCAACTCGGCATTGGACGGACCACTCTGTGGCGCAAAATGAAGCGCCTGGAAATCACTCCCGAAGACTTTAAATAACCGACTGTGACGTGTGAAACGTGAAGACTAACTTCCCGCTCGCACGTATTTCGCCTCACGCATTCACGTTTTACGCTTTGCGCCTCACGCGTTCCGTCTTGCGTTCCATAACGAAACACATGCTCGGGATCTACGTTTCACTATGAAACATTTATCGCCTTTCTATTGAACGTAATGGGGGATTCTTTATCATTATAGAGGTTGTGCTCGTGCTGCTCGCCAGTATGAGAGTCGCTTTTGGCCTGAAGACGACGATTAGGCCAAAAGCCAGGGAATTGGTAAAAGGGTATGATGACGGCTTTTTATTTCTGGTGGCCTGCCTACCAGACACTTCATGGCGAATCAGGCATCCTGTTCCCCCACTTCTGGGGATAACGTGAACAGGGTGCTTTTTCTTTTAAAGGCCTCGACTCGAATTTAGAGTCAGTTCATCTTATCAAGGAAATTGGCCTGATAACCATTATTGATCCGTTCAACGTCAAACTATTGTCAGGTTTTATCCGTTTACGGCGCCCTATTCATCACCGCGCCGGATATAACAAAAAGGAGGATCTTATTGGGAAATTAGAGAAAGGAGACGCGACTTCACGGGGGGCCTAGCAGTTTCTTATTTTTGGTAAATTGAGAATCTTAGCTAGCATAAGGAGAGGAAAAAATGACTAACTATTTAGCTGAAGTTATCGGCACGATGATCTTGATCCTATTAGGTGATGGCGTCGTGGCCAACGTCGTATTGAACAAAACCAAGGGCAACAATTCCGGCTGGATCGTCATTACCACCGGTTGGGGTTTGGCGGTCTTCGTGGCCGTCTTCAGTGTAGGCCTGGTTAGCGGCGCCCACATTAACCCGGCGGTGACCTTTGGTCTGTTTGTCGCCGGTTTGTTCCCATTTGGCGATGTGATCCCCTACTGGATCGCCCAGGTCATTGGTGCCTTCATCGGCGCCATCCTGGTCTGGTTGGCCTACTTCAAGCACTGGGAAGGCACTGACCCTGGTGGCCAACTGGCCTGCTTCTCCACCGGCCCGGCCATCCGTTCCTATGGTTGGAACCTGATAACCGAGATCATCGGCACCTGGATGCTGATGTTCGGCGTGTTTTACATCATCGGCGACTCCGCAAACATTGGCTCACTCTTCGCCTTGACCGTCGGTTTCCTGGTCTGGAGCATCGGCCTATCCCTTGGTGGCCCGACCGGATACGCCATTAACCCGGCCCGTGATCTGGGCCCGCGCATCGCCCACCAGCTCTTGCCGCTACCTGGCAAAGGCCCCAGCGATTGGGGCTACTCCTGGGTGCCCATCGTCGGTCCCCTGATCGGCGCTGCCATCGCTGCTGTTACCTTCATGGTTTTGCCCTGGTAAATAGAACGAGTTTAAGAGCAGGGTTTCGACTCGATCGGGTTGATTCCAGAATAAAAACTGTATACCAAGCTTCTGGCAGCACGTTTTAGGGTCTGAAAACTGTTCCTTAAAAGGAGCCTTTGATGAAAAAATTAATTAACGCAGTAGAGGATGTGGTCACCGAACAACTAGAAGGTATGGCTTTGGCTCATCCTGATATCCTCAAGGTTCACTTTGAACCGAAATATGTCTACCGGGCTGACGCCCCGGTAGCTGGCAAGGTGGCCATCGTTTCGGGCGGTGGCAGCGGCCACGAACCGATGCATGGCGGCTTTGTGGGTATGGGCATGCTCGACGGCGCCTGCCCCGGCGAGGTGTTCACCTCCCCGACTCCCGACCAGATGTACGAGTGCGCCAAGGCTGTGGATAGCGGCGAAGGCGTTTTATTCATCGTCAAGAATTACACTGGCGACGTCTTGAACTTCGAAATGGCGGCCGAAATGGCCTACGCCGATGGCATCAAGGTGCAGAGCATCCTCATCGACGACGATGCTGCCGTGAAGGATAGCCTATACACGGCCGGCCGTCGCGGCGTCGGTACCACGGTCCTGGCCGAGAAGATCGTCGGCGGGGCGGCTGAAGACGGCTATAGCCTCGATCAATGCGCCGATCTGTGCCGCAAGGTCAACCAGTATGGCCGATCCATGGGTATGGCCCTCACCTCGTGTATCGTCCCGGCCGCTGGTAAGCCCACCTTCGATCTAGGCGATGACGAGATGGAAATCGGCATCGGCATTCATGGCGAACCCGGCCGCGAACGCTTCAAGATGAAGACGGCCGATGAGATCACCGAGATGATGGCCATCGCTATCATCGAGGATGAGGCCTACACCCGCACGGTCCGCGAGTGGAACAACGAAGATGGCGAATGGTTTGACCTGGAACTGACCGACGATCCCTTCCAGAGTGGCGACCAGGTTATCGCTTTTGTCAATAGCATGGGTGGCACACCGGTTTCGGAGCTCTACGCCGTCTATCGTAAGCTGGCCGGAATCTGCGCGGCTAAGGGACTCACCATCGTCCGCAATTTCATCGGTCCCTACATCACCTCCCTGGAGATGCAGGGTTTCTCACTCACATTGCTCAAGGCTGACGACGAGATCCTGAAGTACTGGGATGCACCGGTGAATACGCCCGGTTTGCGTTGAGGTGTCAAATGAGATCGGAGAGTGGAGATGATGAAATTATCTCCACTCCCGGTTTTCAATCCGTTAACAGCCTACATCATACAAAAGAGGGTCATTTGAGATGGTGGTAACAAGAGACCAGATGGTGCAGTGGCTTGAAAATACGGCCGCTGTCATGAAAGAGAACAAAGAATACCTAACACAACTCGACTCGCCAATAGGAGACGCTGACCACGGCATCAACATGGATCGCGGTTTCAGAAAGGTCTTGGAGAAGTTGCCAGGTGTTGCCGACAAAGACATCGGCAATGTTCTCAAAACGACGGGAATGACCCTCATTTCCAGTGTGGGCGGGGCCAGCGGACCGTTATATGGCACTTTCTTCATGCGTGGTGGGATGGCCGTAGACGCGAAAGAGGAGTTAACCGGCGACGATCTGGCCACTATGCTGCAGGCAGCGGTCGACGGTGTCGTCCAGCGTGGTCGGGCCCAGGCAGGTGACAAGACCATGGTCGATGCCTGGTTGCCGGCCATGAAGACGCTCCGCGAGACCCTTGACGGCGATAATGACAACACCATCGCAGCCCTGAGCCAGGCCGTATCGGCCGCCGAACAAGGCATGAAAGATACTATCCCCATGCAAGCCAAAAAAGGCCGGGCCAGCTACTTGGGCGAGCGCAGCATTGGCCATCAAGATCCGGGCGCAACTTCGTCCTACTTGATGCTCAAGGCCTTGTTAGACACTTTAGAGGGTTAAAGTTGGGCGACTGATTCGATACAAGCTCTAGCTGGACGATAGCCCGGCGGTCAGCCTGCTGCCGCTTCATCCGTCTAGAGCATTTGTTCCTCAAACAATCGCTCATTTAATATCTAAAAATATAAGGAGATTATTGAAATGGCAAAATATGTCGCAGCAGTCGATCAGGGTACGACCAGTACCCGTTGTATGTTATTCAATCATAGTGGCGGCGTCGTCAGCGTCGACCAGTTGGAACACGAGCAGATCTACCCCAAAGCTGGTTGGGTGGAACACGACCCCAAGGAGATCTGGGCCCGGACACAAGACGTGGTCAAGGGTGCGCTCCAAAAAGCCGGCGCACAACCAGGTGATATCGCTGCCGTGGGCGTCACCAACCAACGCGAAACCACCGTCGTCTGGAATAAGAACACCGGTGAGCCCTACTTTAACGCCATCGTCTGGCAGGACACCCGCACCGATAGGATCTGCAACGAATTGGCCAAAGATGGTGGTCAAGATCGTTTCCGACCCAAGGTGGGTTTGCCGCTGGCCACTTACTTCTCTGGACCGAAGATCAAGTGGATCCTGGACAACGTGGACGGCGTTCGGGCGGCGGCCGAAGCCGGCGATGCCATCTTCGGCAACATCGACACCTTTGAAATCTGGTGGCTGACCGGCGGTCCGGACGGCGGCGCCCACGTCACCGACGTTAGCAACGCCAGCCGCACCATGTTGATGAACCTGGAAACGCTGGATTGGGACGACGAGATCTTGGGCATCATGGGTATCCCACGCAAGATGCTACCCAGGGTCGTACCCTCGAGCGATCCGGACATCTATGGTTATACGCCGGCCGATGGCCCCTTCGGCGACAGGATCCCCGTCTGCGGCGACCTGGGCGACCAGCAAGCGGCTCTCGTCGGCCAGACCTGCTATAGCCCCGGCGAGGCCAAAAACACCTATGGCACTGGCTGCTTTATGCTCTTGAACACCGGCACCGAGATCGTGCCCAGCGAGAGCGGCCTATTGACCACGCTGGCCTACAAGATCGGCGATGAACCGGCCGTCTATGCCCTGGAAGGTTCCATCGCCATCACCGGCGCCTTGGTGCAGTGGCTCCGCGACAACCTTAACTTCTTTGAGAAATCCACTCAGATTGAGGACTTTGCCAAGGAAGTTGATGATGCCGGCGGCATCTACTTTGTACCTGCCTTCTCCGGCCTTTTCGCCCCCTACTGGCAATCAGATGCCCGTGGCGTCATCGTCGGCATGACCCGCTACATCAACAAGTACCATATCTCCCGGGCAGCCCTGGAGGCCTCCGCCTACCAGACCCGCGAAGTGTTGGACGCCATGGAGAAAGACTCCGGTGTTGAGCTAAAGGCGCTGAAAGTCGACGGTGGCATGGTTTACAATGAGCTGTTGATGCAGTTCCAATCTGACATTTTGGGTGTGCCCGTGGTCCGGCCGCAAGTAGCTGAGACCACCGCCCTGGGTGCGGCTTACGCCGCCGGTTTGGCTGTGGGCTTCTGGGACAACCTGGAAGATCTGCGCCAGAACTGGCTGGTGGATGAAACCTGGGAACCCCAAATGGATGAGGCAACGCGCGACCAGCTTTATCAAGGATGGCTGAAAGCGGTGCAACGCACCATGGGCTGGGTTGAACACGACTAACTCTTTTACCGCCCTTCGTTAATTCAGGGATCAGGCCAACCTGCCCCATCACCGCCAATGCCTGATCCCTGATTTTCATTAAAGTGCCCGGCACTTAGTAGAACTTCACCTATCAATTGCCTAAGGAGCTAAAGATGGAGAAGTTTCATGCTCTGATTATTGGGGGTGGTGGAACCGGCGGGGCTTTGGCCCACGATCTAGCCCTGCGTGGATTGCAGGTGACCCTGGTCGAACGCGGCGAAGTCACCTCCGGCACCACCGGCCGCCATCACGGATTACTCCACGCTGGCGGCCGCTATGCTGTGAAAGATAAAGAATCGGCCATCGAATGCATTGAGGAAAACCTGATCCTCAAAAAGACCATGCCTGGCTCTTTTGAACATAACGATGGCTTGTTCGTCGCTTTAAGTGACGAAAATGTGGAGTACAGCCACTTATTCATCGAAAGCTGTGAGGAGTGTGGCATCCCCACCAAAAGATTAACCCGCGAAGAAGCACTACGACTGGAACCCAACTTGTCTCCTGAAACCAAAATGGCCGTCCAGATACCCGACGCATCCATGGACGCCATGCGATTAGCCCTGCGCTGGTTTGCCACCGCCAAGCATAATGGCGCGCAGATAAAAACCTACACCGAGGTGATTAGCATCCTCAAGCAGGGCAACACGGTCACTGGCGCCCGGGTAACCGATCATACGAGTGGCCAGGAATACGAAATCGGAGCCGATATCGTCATCAATGCCGCTGGACCCTGGTCCGGCCAGATCGCCGACATGGTCGGCGTGGAAGTGCCGATCAAACCCTCGCCTGGTGTTATGCTGGCCGTTCGTGGCCGGTTATGTAACATGGTCATCAATAGATTGGCCCCTTCTGGAGATGGCGACATCATCGTTCCTCAACGAGGTCTTTCCGTCGTCGGCACCACTTCATGGGTTGTGGAAGATCCCGATAACCTCGGTTTACCCAAGGATCACGTACAAAAGATGTACGATGAAGGGGGTAAGTTGATTCCCCTGGTAAAGGAAGCGCCCTTCCGGGCAGCTTGGGCGGCTGCGCGACCTCTCATTGGCCCCCGAAAAGCAGAGGCGGATACCGGTCGCGAGCTTAGCCGGACCTTCAAATGCTTCGACCATATCGATGAAGGCGTCGAAGGTTTCGTCACCATCACCGGCGGCAAAGCCACCACGGCTCGGGGCATGGCCGAGGCCACGGCCGATGTTGTCTGCCAAAAGCTGGGCATCGATGCTTCTTGCCGCACTCGGGAAGAGATATGTTTGCCCCATACGGCCTACTACGACTAAGGACGGCAAATGATGGCTGAACAACAAGTTCAATTCAAAGTACTCCGCTATAAGCAAGGTCAGGCATCCCCCACCTTCCAGACTTTTAACCTGACAGTGAACGAGGATACGACCGTCCTCGTCGCCCTGCAAGATATCCGGCGCGATCAGGATCCGACCCTGATCTTGCGTCACTCTTGTCACCATGCTTCCTGTGGCACTTGCGGCATGAAGATCAACGGCCAAGAGCAATTATCTTGTGTGGTTAAGGCTCTTGATCTGGGGACGCAAACCGTCATGGTAGAGCCGCTGGACAATTTGCCCCTCATCAGCGACCTGGTAGTCGACATGAACGGCTTTTATGACCGCTATACAACCCCGGAAATGATGTATCTGCGGGAAAGTGAATTTTTAACAGAAGCTGATTTGCCGGAAGGCATCGAAAAATGGCTCCGTTTTGAAAACTGCGTCGAGTGTGGCTGTTGCGTATCTGCTTGTCCCATTGCCGGTAGTGATGCTGAGTATCTGGGGCCGGCTGCCTTAGCCGCCGCCTGGCGTGTGGTTGCCGAACCCCGGGAAAGCAATCCTCAAGAGGCTCTGGAATGGGTTGACAACGAGCACGGCTGCTGGCGCTGCCATGCCGCTTTCGAATGTAGCGAAGTATGTCCTTCAGATGTGGATCCGGCCGGGGCTATCATGTCCCTGCGCGGCGAGTTGACCAGGCGCAAATTCCGCCGCCTTTTCGGCCGGAGATAAAGGAGTAATAGCTGTGCAAGAAGCAGGATCAATGCCAGACACAGTCAGGCCTAAACGGCCGCTAAAATCCTGGTTTGACGTCCGCCACCGCAAGGTGGGTACCTGGGCTTTTGCCCTCAACCGCTTGACCGGGATAGGTTTATCTCTCTATCTGATCATTCATCTGGTAATATTGTCCCTTTTGCTGCAAGGCGAGCAGGGTTGGAATGACTTTGTTACCTTAGTGAAATCGCCTTTCTTTTTAACGCTCGACGTCATCCTTTTGTTCGGTTTTCTTTTCCATGGTTTAAATGGTGTTCGGGTGGGCCTGGTAGGCATGGGTATTGGCGTGGACAATCAGCGTACACTTTTTTGGGTCTTAATGGCCGTTGGCATCGTGCTGCTACTGGCTGGCGCCTGGTTGATCTTCACCCTGTAGGAGGTGGTCCGTGGCAAGTATTACAGCAGACCAGAAAACAACGAAAAAAGTTGCCGGCAAAGATTCGGCCGGTGCCTGGTGGATCGTACAGGCCATCACCGGCCTGCTCCTTATCTTATTATTGGGTTTGCACATGATAGCCCACCATTTCGTGGTCGAGGGTGGATTGCGAAACTTCGAGGAAGTCATCGACTATGTCTCCAATCCAGTCATCTTCGTCCTAGAAGTTCTCTTCCTGATCGTGGTCACGCCCCATGCTATGCTTGGACTACAGAGTATCGTCATGGATCTAGGACCTGGTGAAAGTGCAGCGCGGACCATCACCTGGGTTTTTCGGATCCTGACCATCGTGATTCTCGCCTACGGCATCTGGCTAGCGGTGGCTCTGCAAAATCTATAATTCTTCGCAGCTGGTCGAGAAGAAAGGATTGCTCACGAAAGATACGAATTAGGAAAGAGGATGGCCAAAAAGTCGGGACAGGCGAGAAAAAGGAAGAAACAGCCAGCCAACCAACGGTCACAAGGGCCTGGCAGTAGAAGTTATTTGTACCTGGGTTTGATCGGCCTGGCTTTGGCAGCCTGGATGGTCTGGCGGCTGCAACCGACTCAGGGATTCGAAAGAGCGCTGCTATGGGGTGTTGTGGCTGGCCTGGCCTGGGCGGTGTTTATCTTCTTCTACTACATGAGCCAGCGCAGCAGTGGTGAGAAAGACGAATGACGATAATGGTAACTGCGACCGGGCCCAAGACCGCCGATGAGTGGGAGCGATGGTGGGCGCCTTACGACGAACCAACTTATCAGGCGGTGCTCGACCACATCCAACCTGACGACGTCGTCCTGGAAATTGGCGCTGGCGATCTGCGATTGGCCTACCGGCTGGCTCGACAGGCGCGCCTTGTATACGCCATCGAGATTAATTCTGCCTTAGCCTCCATTGACCCACGTTACCAGCCCGTGGACAATTTTCAAGAGATTGGCCAATCAAATGGCCAAGCTCAGGTTAACAATTTACGCCTTGTCTGGGCAGACGCCTACCAACAACCATTCCCATCAGGGATAACGGTGGGGGTGCTGTTGATGCGGCACTGCCGACACTTTCGTTTGCTGGCCGATAAGCTGGTTGTGGCCGGTGCCCGACGACTGATCACCAATGCCCGGTGGGGGTTGGGCGTGGAGCTCATCGACTTGCTTGCTCCACGAGCCAGCTATGCATCTGTACATTTCGGATGGTATGCGTGCTGGTGTGGCGCTTGGGGCTTTGTATCCGGTCCCCCGGAGGAGCTGACCCCTGAGCTTGAAGCCAAGATACACGAAGTTGTCGACTGCCCGGCTTGTTTGTTGTCATCAAGCTGACAGTCACCTGTCAAGTTGACAGTTACCTGTGAGGTGATTGTCAACCAAAGTAAGTAAAGATAAACCGATTTCGTTTGGCAAACATCATGGTAAGCATCGTCATCGTCTCTCATAGTGCCAAACTGGCCGAAGGGGTGGAGGAACTAGCACAACAAATGGTGCAAGGGCAGGTTGCCCTGGCCACGGCCGGGGGGATCGACGACCCGGAAAACCCTATTGGCACCGATGCCATGAAGGTCTTTGAGGCCATCAACGCTGTCTATAGCGAAGATGGCGTGGTGGTGCTGATGGACCTGGGCAGCGCTTTGTTAAGCGCCGAAATGGCGCTGGAATTTTTGTCGCCCGAACAACAGGCCAATGTTTATCTGTGTGAGGCACCTCTGGTAGAAGGCCTGATGGCCGCGGCCGTGCAGGCCTCGGTCGGCGGAAGCGTCCAGCAGGTGATGGAAGAGGCCAGGGGAGCATTGGCCGTCAAAGTGAACCAGCTACAGCCCGAGGCCACAACTGAAGTTGCGGCGCTGGCCGTCGATCGAACTGAACCAACTGGACCAGCCGAAGAGTTGACCCTGGTAGTCAGAAACCGGCTGGGGTTGCATGCCCGGCCGGCGGCCTTGTTCGTCAGCACGGCCAACCGCTTTGAGGCCGATATTCTGGTCAAAAAAGGGGATAAGTCTGCCACCGCCAAGAGCATTAACCAGGTAGCCACGCTGGGCGTGCGGCAAGGGGACGAGATCCTGGTGACGGCCGTTGGAGCTGACGCCATTGCCGCCTTGACAGCCATCAAGAGCCTGGCCGACGACAACTTTGGCGAATCAGAGGAAGATATCGCCGAACCAGAACCCTTGCCAGTCACACTGCGGCCGGCGGTTGAAGGTGAACTGGCTGGTATCGCCGCCTCGCCAGGTATCGCCATTGGCCCAGTGGCCCAATACCGGCCACGACTGCCCCAAGTGCCCCTCCGCCAAGTTGACGATCCGGCCGGGGAGTGGACCAGGCTACAAGAGGCCATCAATCAGGCTGAGCAGGAGATCAAAGCCATTCACGAGCTGGCTGTTCGCCAGGCCGGGGCAACTGAGGCGGCCATCTTTGAAGCCCACTTGCTGTTCTTGCAAGATCCAGCTCTCGTCGATGTGGCCCGGGCGCGGTTATTCGACCAGTCGATTAACGCCGAGGCAGCCTGGTACCAGGTGATTGAAGAAACGGCCGGTTCATATAAGGCCCTGGATGATCCTTATATGCAAGCCCGGGCGGCCGATGTGCTCGATGTCGGGCAACGTGTCCTGCAACATTTGATGGCTTTCGAGCCGCCAACCCTGGACTTTGAGGAGCCATCCATTCTATTGGCCGCCGATCTGAAGCCTTCGGACACAGCCCGGCTTGATCCGGCGAAGGTGCTAGGTATCTGTACCGAGTTGGGAGGCGCAACCTCGCACAGCGCCATCCTGGCCCGGGCCTTGGGTATTCCGGCCATCGTCGGCCTGGGCGCCGCTTTAGAGGCCATTGCCGATGGCCAAACCATCGCCATCGACGGCCGACAGGGCAGGTTGTGGTTGCGACCCGGCGACGAGCAAATGGCCGAGTTACGGGCTCAACGCGCCGAATGGCTGGCCGATCAGCAGCGGGCTAAAGAAGCCAGCGCCGGAGCGGCCATCACTCAGGATGGTTACCAGGTAGAGATCGTCGCTAATATTGGCGGGCCGCACGACGCACCCATTGCCTTGGAATATGGCGCTGAAGGTGTAGGCCTTTTCCGAACTGAATTTTTATTCCTGGATCGCGATACCGCCCCTACAGAAGAGGAGCAGCTCACCGCTTACCGGCAGGTCGCCGAAACTATGGCCGGGCGGCCCCTGATCATTCGCACCCTCGACGTCGGGGGAGATAAGCCGCTGCCCTATATTGACCTGGGGCAGGAAGATAACCCTTTTCTGGGTTGGCGCGGGATCCGCTTTTGTCTCGACCAGCCAGGGATATTTAAGCCCCAATTACGAGCCATTTTGCGAGCCAGCAGTGGTCACAATCTCAAGCTCATGTTTCCCATGATCGGCGCCATGGACGAAATAGTTGCGACTAGACAGTTGCTGATCGAAGTGCAAGAAGAGTTATCGGCCGAAGGCCTGCCTTTTGACCAGGATATGGAAGTCGGCATCATGATCGAGGTGCCATCGGCTGTGGCCATTGCCGATCAGTTAGCGACGAAAGTCGATTTCTTCAGCATCGGAACCAACGATCTGACCCAATACGTCATGGCGGCCGACCGGGGCAACGCCAAAGTCTCCGGATTGGCCAATGCCCTCCAACCGGCTGTTTTACGAATGATCCAGATGACGGTTCAAGCGGCCCATGCCGCTGGTATTTGGGTGGGCATGTGTGGCGAGCTGGCTGGCAACCCCCTGGCCACCCCTGTGCTGGTTGGCCTAGGCCTTGACGAACTGAGCATGAATGCTCCGGCCATTCCGGCCATCAAACAAGCCATTCGCGGGCTAAAACTTGACAAGGCCCGGGAAATCGCCGGCAACGTGCTGCATTGTAGCTCGGCCGAATTGGTCGCCAACTACCTGTCATCCGGCTAATGTGGCTCTTAACTGTTTAATTCGTTTCCGCACCGGCCGCGCCTACAACACCATTATACTCACCGCCGACCCCCTCCAAAATCAAAAATTCTAACTCGGCCATCGGAATACCGGCCTACCTGCCCCAGGGAGTTGGCAGTACAACACATGACATATTTGAGAAGGTATTTCCCCCCAACCTGAGTAGGCACTGGTGTTGAATCTTCAGAGGCGATATGATCCTGCGGGTCCATGTTAGTATCATGCGCTAAGAGCTTTCACATGAGTAAAACAGCATTATTAGCTAGTAAAGGAACTTGCATAACTCCAGCCCCCATTACAATCGAAGCTTATCGTTTTTTTCCATTAATTCTATAACCGCTAAGGCTTGCTCACTTGGCGGTTGGCCATAGCCAATCTGGGCGCAGGTAGCGATCATGGCCACTGTGTTCATCAGCGCCTCGATCTCCGCGCATAATGCTTTATGGCGCTCCCCGTAGGCTTCTGTTGCCTCGAATGTCAGGGCCTTAGCCCGGTCTAATAGCAACCGCTCCAGGTGCCGGGCCCGGCCGGGGGTGACTCGATAGTTTCTAAGATAGGTGGGAACGGCTCCGCGGCATCGCCGCGCTTTGACGACCGCCCTGAGCTCCAGAGCGCCGTATTCATCACGGTTGGGGTACAGGTAAATTGACTTAAGATACTTTCTACTCATGATCTCCGCTTAACCTTAGCCACCATCAATTATACCAGGGTAACCTTCTCCAAAACGAACACTCTTCAAGTAATTCCGACCCATCGTCTTCATCACAGGCTGCACCTCTAGCAGAACCGGCCGTCGTTTGAGTTTCAGTAAATGACGCGTAGTAAATACGTTCGCCGGTTTTCTTGTCCATGATTCGCCAGTAGCGTTTTAGTTTTTCAACGTCATATCTCAGTTTTTTGCCATATCATCCCTCCAAAATCCTGGCCATCTTGCGATATCCCAAGTCTAGCACGAATCACTGCTCGGTTCGTATCAATCAAAAAGGGTTATTAAACCCTAACCTTTAACGCCCTATCAACCCAACATGGATTATATTGACGACGATCATTTTATTGTGCTATCTTATGTAAGGGGTCGGTAAGTTCATCGTAGTGAAAGAAACTGATGGTTGGAAGGTCGAGTCTGGTGAGATAGATTGCCCATAAATCAGATGTGATCAGCCAATACGGAAAG
>Ga0209536_100001884_pt1 | contig 34375 bp, 30 predicted proteins | sample DeeMarSeWOR28_12_FD_187461 | JGI IMG/M metagenome (GOLD analysis project Ga0209536, IMG submission 187461) | Marine sediment microbial communities from White Oak River estuary, North Carolina - WOR-2-8_12 (SPAdes) (version 2) | ecosystem: Environmental > Aquatic > Marine > Intertidal zone >...
GGATGGGGAGCACTGTGTGGTCGAAGCCAGGCACAAGAAGCACATCAGGATAGAGAACCCGGACGGGTGCTTCAAGGTGGGGGACGGCGTGGTGATAGCGGCGAGGCCGGAGAACCTGTACCTGTCAAAGGAGAAGAAGGACAATTCGTTGGAGGGGTGCATCGAGGACAAGATATTCATGGGCTCCTTCGTCAGATACAGGATCATGCTGTCGACCGATGACCTCGTGCTGGTCGAGCTGCCTGAGGCCATCGATAAAAGCTTTAATATGGGCGAGCAGGTTAACGTGATATTCCTGCCGAGGAAGCTGCTCGTCTACCCGAGACCCGAGGAGGGACTGCAGGAGGTGTTGAGCCTTGAGTGAAGAGAAGTATACTATGTGGTTTACGAGGAGAAGGGAATCCAATGTCATGGACGGCACGAGGGCCCATATCTTGAAGGTCGTGGACACCTGCGAGGAGCTCGAGAAGTGCATCCTGGCCATTATCGAGAAGGACAACGAGAAGGCGTTCCAGGCGATCGCCAGGCTTGACAAGAACGAGAAGGCAGCCGATAGCATCGAGGTCTCCCTGAACGAGGACCTGGCAATAGGCCAGCTTCCCTCGAAGGACAGGGAGGACCTGATGCACCTGGTCAAGAGAATGGACCAGATAGCGGACTTCACCAAGGACGCGTCCAGGAACCTACAGGTGGTCCTGGAGGCCGGCATCGAGGTCCCGGACAAGGTCTGGAAGTACTTCAGCGTGCTGGCGAACAACGGTCTCCGGGGCGCGAAGGAAGTGAAGCTCTGCCTCGATTTCCTCGGGGACGACGACGAGCAATTCTTCATCCATCACAAGAACGTCCACAACATCGAGCACGAGAACGACGACCTCTACTTCAAGATTAAAAAGGAACTGGTGACTTCGCTCACACTGTCCCCTAGGGTCATGTTCATCATGAGGGACATCATACACGCCATCGAGAACGCCACCGACAACTGCAAGGCCGCGGCCGACCTGATGCACATAATACTGACCGCCAATAAATAATGACAACCTCCATCATATCGTAGGAACCGGTCCTTTCGGATGAGGTTATGCTTTGATCGCCACAAATTGCATGTTACACAATACACGATGCTGGCTATTGCGAATCTTACAGTAACGCCGTTAAATCTATATAGGACAATTCATTTCTCAATAGTGTTATATATCGGGGGGTCGAAATGGAAACGAGAAAGGTCCAGATGACAGGCGGTTCCTCTTACGTCATCACGCTTCCGAAGGAGTGGGTCACGGGATTGAAGATAAAGAAGAACGACCCGCTGGGCGTGGAGGTACAGCCCGACGGCACGCTCGTCATCACTCCGAAGACCAGCGCAGAGGACGTCCAGAGCACCAAGGAGATTCACATCGAAGCCGTGGACGACCCGAAGTACCTCTTCAGGCAGTTGATAGGAACATATATACGAGGATATAAAAATATTAATATATTATCGAAAAATGAAATTGACCCGCAGATGCGCAACTCGGTGATGAAGTTCACCCAGACGCTGATAGGGCCGGAGGTCGTCGAGGAGGATTCGAGGTCCATTATCATCAAGGATTTGCTGAGCCCGACCGAGATGCCCTTCAACAAGACCATCAAGAGGATGTACCTGCTCGTCAAGAACATGCACGAGAGCGCCATCCTCGCCCTGACCGAGAACAACAAGGAGCTCGCCGACGACGTCGTGAAACGGGACAGGGACGTGGACAGGCTGCAATGGCTCATCGCAAGGCAGTCGAACATGGTCCTGGAGGACATCACGCTGGCTAAGAAGATGGGCGTGATGCAGAACTCGGCCACGTATTACTTCTCGACGAGCCGTATCCTCGAGAGGATAGGCGACCACGCGGTCATAATCGCCAGCAAGGTGCCGATCCTCATAGACAAGCGCCTGGACGAGAAGGTGGTGAAGAACATCGTCTCGGCCAGCGAGCTCGCCCTCACCAACCTGGCGAACAGCATTGAGGCCTGGAACAAGAGGGACATCAAGTCGGCCAATCAAAACATCGAGAGCGTGAAGGCGTTGACGAGCTACTGCGAGAGGATCAACGACGCGGCCATGAACATCCGCGGCGAGGCTGCCATTGCCCTGAGCTACGTGAGCGAGAGCCTGAGGAGGACGGGCGAGTACGCGGGCGACCTCTCGGAATTGTTGATTAACCAATTGATAGACGATTGAACAATGAAGGGAACTCGTTTCAATGATTATACCCTGGTAATTGGACTTAACAAGCTGCAAACGAGATATTACAGCACCCGCGGGCCGATGACCTGCCACAGTATCAGGAACAGGATGAGGAGCGCCAGGGATATTGTGATGCGGTCGACGACCTTCGCCCGTGCCTTCTCCTCCTGCCTGATGTAGTTGCGGAGTCCCTTCCTGAACATGACATCTTCTTCCTGGCGCGGGATTATGCCGGCGTCGACGTCCCTGGAGACCTTCTCCTTGAGCTTTCTAACCGAGGCCTTGTTCCTCTTCAGGCGCTTGCGCTTGAAGTAACTGTCCAGCCAATCCCTGAAGATGTAGCCGCCGTCGAGGGGCACGGCCGGCAGAGCGTTCGTCAGGCCGACCATCAGGTTGAGCCAGAACAACCAGTAGAATGCATTCGCGATGATCCAGAACACACCATCGGGCATGAAGGACCAGAAGCCGGATATCTCGTAGAAGTCCTGTGTGGGACCGGAGACGGGGCTCAGCCGCTGCAGCGGAAGGACAACGTACATCGATATTGACTTGACGACGCCCCCCAGCTCGTCGGCGCCGCCGATGGGATGGAAGTGAGCGGTCGAGACGGTCATCGTGTTCACGCCCAGAAAGCCCTTTCCGGCGTCGGAGTCGCTCTCGGTTGCAAGGGATTTGTCTGTTAGGGTGGCATTATAATATCGGACTTGGCCAATTGCCGCCGAATCATGAATTCCAACCGCCACCGTCTGATTTGCCCTGGTGCTGCTCACGGCGCGGCTGAAGTCCTGGTACTCCTCCACGGGAACGCCGTTGAAGCTGACCATGACCATGCCCGCCTCCAGGCCGGCGATGTCCGCCGCGCTTCCGTCCTCCACGTTCGTGATGCCGGCGCCCGGTGCGACAGGGTTCACGCTGCCCATGAGTATCACGGAGAATATCACCGAGCATATGCCGGCCACTATGATGTTGGAGGCCGGTCCGGCAGAGTACATGCGCACCCGTTTTTTCTTGTCAATCTTCTTCAGCTCCTCCTCGTCCGGCTCGACGAAGGCGCCCATCGGCAATATGAAGAACAGCAGCCCGAGGCTCTTGATCTTCACCTTGGCCAGGGCAGAAAGGATGCCGTGGGAGAACTCGTGCACCACCATCGCCACGGCGAGGGCGAATATGCCGTACCACAGCGGGATGAGGGGATTCAGGCCCGGCAAGCCCAGCAGCATGTGCGGCTCCAGGTTGAACTGCTTCAAACGCTCGATGGCCAGTATGGCCGCCCAAACAAGAAATGTGAACATCGTGACCATCGCAACACCGGTGATGACCACCGTGGACCTGCCGTACCACTCAACGAGCCTTGACCTCTTCTCGGCCACGCCCTCGATGAGCTTCTTCCCCTTGTTGGTCTTCCAGAGGATGAACGGACCGGCAAGGCTGACGCCCCTGGCCTCCAGCCTGTCCTTGAGCTTCGTCATGCCCAGGGCTAACATCACCGCGGTCCACGCGAATATTATGAGCAGCGCGAGTGCGTACCAGAACAGCATGCTACCGGATTGGGGGAATGAGGCATTCCGTTAATAAATTTGTTGCATGAATGGTGCATTTGCCAGGGGATTCATTATAATAGGATAACGATAACCAAGCTTGAAACAGCTACCCAACAGATTAATATCATCATAGGATTATCCGAATCCATGGGGTCCGCGTCGAGGGTTCTGAAGAACACGCTGTTCCTGGTAGCCAGCAATCTGACCACTAAGTTGCTGGGAGCGGCCTTCATCATCGTGCTGGCCCGCTACCTGGAGGACTTCGGTTTCGGGCAGTACAGCTTTGCATTCTCGTTCGCGGCCGTGTTCGTGATAATATCGGATTTCGGTCTCGACGCGCTGACCATCAAGGCGGTTGCCAGGAACCGCGAGCTCGCTGGTGATTTCCTGGAATTGGTTGGGATACTCAGACTGGGGCTTTCGCTGCTCATGGTGGCGGTGTCCATCGTCGCGGGCTGGCTCATCGGCCTGGACGAGCACCTGCTGTTGATCATAGTGGTCGCCGGGGCGAGTTATCTATTCGACAAGATGTCAGGGCTGTTCTACGCCCTGTTCCGCGCCTACGAGAGGATGGAGCTGGAGGCGGCCATCCAGGTAGTGTGGAAGCTCATCCAGGTCAGCGTAGGGCTGGGGGCCATATACATGGGCTTCAGCCTGCTGGAGATCGTGCTGCTGCTCCTGGTGGTCTCGGTGATACGCTGCATCATCGGGTTCACGACCCTCATGTCCCTGGGCGTCAGGCCGAGTAGGAAGACCGTGAAGCCGAAGCAGATAGCCAGGGAATCGGCGCCCTTCGCTGCCTACGAGATCGGCAACGCCGTCTACTTCAACCTCATCATCATCGTCTTGTTCCTCATGACGACGGCCGAGGAGACCGGCTGGTACACCGCCGCGTTCCGGGTCTTCATGTTCCTCATCCTTATACCGGCGGCGTTCGAGACGGCCATATACCCGCTGTTCTCCAGGCTGTACGACACCTCCCCGCAAGAGATGCGCTTCGCATACGGCAAGTCAATGAAGTACACGCTCGTCGTGGCCATCCCGGTGGCCCTGGTCCTCTGGATGCTCTCCGGGACCTTTGCCGGGCTCTTCGGCTCCGACTTCCTTAACACGGAGGAGAGTCTCTCGATAATCGCCTTCGCCCTGCCCTTCTTCGTGCTCAACATGCTGATGAAGACGGCGCTGTGGAGCTCTGACGCGCAGAAGCGGATGGCCGTGAACATCTGGGTGTCGGCGATCATACTGGGGATCGCGGCATACCTGCTGGTGACCGAGGAAGGATACCTGGGCGCGGCAATGGCGCTCGTCGTGGGCGAGATAGCGCTCTTCATCCTCAACTTCCACGCCCTCAAGAGGAAGGGGTTCGGCCTGGGCGGTCACATCTGGAAGGCGGCCGCGGCCGGCGCCGCGATGTTCGGCCTGGCATACATGCTCACCGAGTTCATGTCGGCGCGCATCTCCCTCTACCACGCCGTCTTCCTGTCGCTGGTCGTGTACCTTCTGATAATCGTCGCCTCATCGACCTTCACGAAGAACGACAGGCACATCATAGGGAACGCGCTGCGGTTTCGTAGGCCTTGACGAGCCTCGATACCGCGATTTCGGGATTGTGGAACCGCTCGACGAACGCCCTGGGGTCCCCGGCCTTGTCGGGATTCTGGCCCTCGTAGAACTCAGTGAACTTCTCCTCGAACATTGTGAAGGTCCTGAGGCCGCAGGCCATCGCCTCGAGCCTTGCCATGCTGATGACGTCGCCGACCGTGCCTATCATCGCCCTGTACCGGTTGAGGAACGCCGGGAACCTGTCCCGCTCGACGAAGGGCAGAACCCTCACGTTACCCGGGAAATCGAACTCATGACCCGTATTCACGCAATCGTATTGCTTGTCAGGTTTGATGAGGTCGGGCAGGGGCGAGCCCTTGACCTGCTTTCCGCAGATTAGTATCCTGTCGCTTTTCTCGACATCCGGCATGGGCCTGAAGACCTCCAGGTTCACCGGGTTGGGAACGTACTCGCCCTCGGGAGCGAACCCGATGAGGTCAGGCGTGCTGAGGAAGACCTTGGCTGAGCGCTTCCTCATGTATTTGGAAATGGCGTTGTAGTGAAAGGGCAGCGGCCTCCTTCCGGTTCCGGTCAGCAGGCGCACGTCAGAGCCGTGGCAGTGCAGTATGAACGGGATGTCCAGCCTCCTGGCCAGCCTGAAGGCCCTGATTGTCTTCTTGTTGAGGGCGTAATGGCCGTGAACGACGTCGAAATCCTTGATCTTCGCTGCGTCGGCCTCCTCGGCGAACTCGGCTTCGACGCCCCTCTTCCTCAGCTCCGCGACCAGGAACCTCGGTATGTAGGCTATCTCGTGGACGTGCAATACCCTCATCGTTTAGAAAAAGGGCTCTGGTTATATAAGTGTGCGGACGCCCCGTGACGGTCTATGTCCTTCCCTTTTGAAAATCATCGTAATATCATGCTGATCCTTGAGAACGGGTCGCATTCCAGCTTGAGGGTCTCGCGGCCGGACGGCAGGGTAATTTCCACCGTCAGGACCGAACCGCGGAACCTCGGTTTCTTCGGAAGCAGGCCGTCCCTCTCCAGTATCCTGAGCAAGCGGTCCGAGTATTTCCTCGCCCTGGACCGGTATCCAGTCACCAGTTCCTCGAATCTGGACGCGACCTCATAGGTGGTGCCCTTGCCGCGCCCGGACTTCTCAAGGACCTTCGCCGTGCACAGTAGCTTGAGCCAGACGTTGAGGTTCTGCTGCTTGACCCTCAGGCTGGCCTTCAGCCCGCTCTCGGTGATGCCCCGGGCCTTTGATATCTGTGCGAGGACATTGAGAATCTCGGGCCTTCTCAGCAGTGCGGCCACCTTCGCATCCGGTCTCCTGATCATCGCCTTCGGCCAGAAGACGCGCTTGCGGTTGACGAAGGCATGGTCGAGAAATCCGGCCCCGCAGAGGCGGTTGAGATGCCAGGTGGCGGTATGGGGGCTCTTTCCCACCGCCCTGGCGGTCCCGCGGACGTGATCGCAGGGATTTGCGCACAGGTGTACGAATACGGCGCGGCGCACGTCGTTCATGAGATGGGAGACGCTCGCATTCTGTTCTTCAATGTTCCTGAGCTTCTCCTCCTGATGGAAAACGATGTTGAGGGCCCGGCCCATGCCCGGCCTCTTCGGACCGGAAGGACTCATCAGACGCACACTCTCTTGCCTATGTTCTCGAACGCCTTCTCCACGTTCTCCCCGGTCTTCGCGCTGGTGAGGAAGTATGGGCAGCCGAACTCCTTGGCCTGTACGGAAACGTCCTTGAAGGTCACCTGGAACTCGTCCTCGAGGTCGAGCTTGTTGCCCAACAGGAGTATTGGTATCTTGCCGACCACCTCAGAGAGCGATTCCAGCCACCAGCCCATGTTCTCGAGGGTGTCCTTGCGTGTCAGGTCACATACGAGGATGGCGCCCACGCTGCCGCGGTAATACTGCTTGTGTATCTTCTCGAACTCCACCTGCCCGACGATGTCGTGGATCATCATTGTGCACTTGTAATTCGTGCCCTTGTCCTCGAAATGAACCGTCTTCTTCGTGACCTTGGCACCTATGGTGGCCAGATACTTGTCGTCGAAGGCGTCGTAAACGTATTTTCGAATAAGCGAGGTCTTCCCGACAGCGCCGTCTCCGAGAAGACAAATCTTCTTGATCAGATTACGCCGAGTCATGAACCCGATAATACATGGTTTTGTGGTATTTCAATATTTCGATGTTTTTTTATTTATTATTAGATATAAATAAGCGCGTACAGTATCAGGCCGAAGGTGATGACGAACGCCACGACCTGGCCCGGGTAATCCCTCCTCCTGAGCCCGGGGTCGCGTGTTACGTAGCTGTGCGTGTTCCTGACGAACAGGAAGACCAGCAGGATGACATATATGGTCCCGATAACCATCAGGAAGACCAGGGCGCTACGCGACCATTCGATGCTGGACCACGAATACAGGTTCAGGAAAAAGGCGAGCGTGCAGACGATCAATCCCGTGGACAGCCTCAATCCGAGGTAGATGACCGCGACGACGAAGAAGGACAACGCGACCAGTATCAGGCCTACCACCTGCGGGATGGCGTCGTGGTAGAACACGGCCACGTCGATGTAGGCGCCCACCGCGGACAACATGGGTATCGCCCATATCCAGTTGGCCGATATCCTCTCCTCGAAGTCCAGGTAGAACAGGACCAGGCAGGGTATCAGCAGGATGCAGGCGTTCAGCAGCAGGTTCACCAGGAACAGCGCGACAGTGATCTCCAGCTCGTAGGAGCCGAAGAAGAAGGGAGGCTTGGGGACCTTATGACCCACATCGGCCAACACAACCGCAGCCGACACGGTCATCAGACACACCGACAGGACCGAAAAACCACCGACCCGCACCCTCCAACTCATCAAAACAATATTAGCCCGACCTACTATTTAGGTAGATTGGTACAGGGTTTTGTAACTGTGGCCTTTGTGCTGTTTAATCCCCGATGACCCTCGTGACCTCGAAGCCCTTGTCGTCGTCGTGCATGAGCGTGAAGTAACCGGTGTTGTGCTTGGTGGAGCGCATCTTGTCGATTACGATCTGGCGGGTGATGTCGATTCCCTGGCGCTCCTTCTTAAGGCGGATGATGCCGTCTGCGAGGAAGTCCTCGTCGTGGACCACGTTGACATCGGACGCGGCCTCAGCGATGATGAAGGTTGTGACATCGAGCTCCCTGAGCCATCCGAAGAAGTGGAACAGCTCCGTTCGCCGACCCTCGACCTCGGCGAGGAGCTCGAGAACCGGAAGCGAGTCCACGACAAGTATCTCGTATTCCGCGCTCACGTGCAGGTTCTCGGCGTACATCTTGAATATCTTCATCCAGGATTGTTGGTCCGCGAGGTCGTCCGTCATGTTCAGGCGGAGATAGCCGATGTCCACGAGGTTGACCCTGTCCTCAACCTCGTTATGTTTCAGGCCCAGGCCTTCCATGTGCTCGATGATGCTGTCGCGGCCCTGCTCGAGGGACATGTACAGGCCCTTTATCTTATCGTTCTTGGCGTTGTGGAACAGTATGTTGTATGCAACGGACGACTTCATCGTGCCCGGCATACCGGATATCAGAACCACGCTTCCCTTGGGCACGCCGCCCGACATCTGCTCGTCCAAACCGACGATGTAGGTCTTTATCCTGGGCTTCACTCGACCACCGAACCTCGTAAGGTGTCCATACTAAAAAAGCTTGTTACGGGTTTTTCACGGGATCATTCGCACTGGTTCGACCCGTTCTGTCGGTAGCTGGTAATTCGAAACGGACTTGAACCGGCGAACCATCACGGTATCTCGGTCACGACGTTGAGGCCCCGGCCGCACTGGCCGCATTTCCCGTCCCTGCTCACGTCCCTGTTCACGAAGAAGCCGGCGCGCTCGATGGCCAGCGTGCCGCACTCCGGGCAGATGGTGTTCTCCTCGTCGCAGTGGGGGATGTTGCCCAGATAGACGAAGTTAAGCCCCGCTTCCTTGGCAGCACGGTAGGCCATTGTCATGGTTTCCATGGGGGTCCTGGGCGCATCGCGGTAGTTGAAATCGGGGTGGAACCGGGAGAAGTGCACCGGAAGGTCCGGACCGAGGGAGTCCCGCACCCACTCGCAGAACCTCTTTATCTCGTCCGGCGTATCGTTCTGCGTGGGTATTATCAGGTAGGTCACTTCGATGAAGATGCCCAATTCGAGTGCGAGCACGCAGGTGTCCAGGACCGGCTGGAGCTTTGCCTGGCAACGTCTCTTGTAGAACTCCTCGGTGAATCCCTTGACGTCCACGTTCGCGGCATCGAGGTAGGGTGAAATCTCCCGCAGCGCTTCCTCGGTGATGTATCCGTTAGTGACGTAGGTCGTGGCCAGGCCTGCGGTCTTGGCCAGCTTGGAGGAGTCCAGGGCGAACTCGTGCCAGATGGCCGGCTCGTTGTACGTCCACGAGATGCTCTGGCAGCCGTTCTTGAGGGCCAGCACCGGCACTTCATCCGGTTGCACCTGCCTTAGGCCCCTGGACGAGTAATCCTGGGATATTGACCAGTTCTGGCAGTAGTCGCAGCGGAAATTGCAGCCTACGCCGCCGAGCGAAAAGGCCCTGGTCCCCGGCATGAAGTGGTAAAGAGGCTTCTTCTCGATCGGGTCCGGGCCCATCGAGGACACCTTCCCGTAGCTGGTCGCCATCAGCCTGCCCCCTTGATTCCGGCGGACCGTGCAAATGCCAGAGGCCCCGTCCACTATCTTGCAGCGGTGCGAGCAGAGTCGGCATTCGACCTTGCCGCCATCGAGGGATTTCCACTGGAGCGCTTCCTTCATGCCGAACCCCCGAAGTGCTCGTACCCTTTGTCGGGCAACTGCGAGGTGGCGCCGTCCTTCAAGATGAACACGCCCGTGTCCTCCGTCACTTCGCCGACCTGGGTGATCGGCGAAGTGCCGAAATCGGCGTTGAATACATGTTCGGCTCTATCGGGAGAGACGGTGAAGAGGAGCTCGTAATCCCCGCCGAGGTGCAATGCATGTTCCTTTTCCTCTAACGAAAGGCCCTGGGCAAACAACAACCTATTAAAATCAACCTCCAAGCCTACTCCTCCGGCCTTGGCCAGGTGATGCAGCGACGTGCTCAGACCGTCCGACATATCGATGCAGGATGTCACTGCCTGGCTCTGCGCGAGGATGCGCCCCTCGCGGATACGGGGGACCACGCGCAATAAGAATTGGGCCTTGTGTGGGTCCTTGGCCCTGAACCACTCCATCGGCTTGCCGAGAACACCGGTCATGGCGATGATGTCGCCGGGCTTTGCTCCCTTCCGCCAGAGTATCTCGGACTTTGGCACTGTGCCGATCGCTGTGCCCGATATCGTCAGCACGTCCGACTCCTTGGTGTCGCCGCCCAGCACCGGAATGGCATAGTTGGAGCAGCACTCCCTGATGCCCTCCGAGATCTCTGTCAGGTCAGACACCGGCGCATCCCCCCTCAAACCAAATGCGAACAACATGCCCAGCGGCTGCCCACCCATGGCCGCGATGTCGCTCAGGTTGATGGCGGCGATGTGCCAGCCGACGTCCCTGGAACCGGCCCCCTCAGGTATGTGGGTCTTCCGATTAATGATGTCCGTGGTCACAAGAAGATAATCGCGGCCGAGGTCGACGACGGCGCAATCGTCGCCGAGATTGTGGGCCCCGTCAGGATCAAATAACTCAATCAAATCGGAAACGATGGCCTTCTCTCCCAGCTCGTCAAGGCGCGTCATCAATGGTGTTAAGGATTCTGGATATAAGGTCTTTATGGACACCATATAATCCATGGTTCGTCGAAGGTCACATAAATCCAATAAGCTTCGCCTGGCAGTTGGAACTCCCCCCAGACATTGAACTCCCTGTTATGGTACGGATCCATAGGGTCGTAGGTGTACACCGGCTCCATCAATCCTCCCAAAGTGCCGATCGTCCCGGAAGCAGGCTGACCACTTGGCAGAGGATATCCGACAAGGTTCCACCCTGTAATCATGGTTATCATAGCTGATTCACCGGTAGTGGCCAACGGTCCCTCGATCGAGAGTATTCCGTCACCGTAGGTAGAGATGTGGAGGTAGAAGCCCATGGTGTTATCCACGTAATTAAATTCGTTAAGCGAAGGAGGCCAGAACTTGGCCGACCTTATCCACTTCTTTTGAAGGTCGTCCCAACAGCATATCATGTCCCAATCCGTATCACCATAATAATCAACTATCACCGAAAACGGATGCCCAGAAATTTTATTGGGAAAGGACATGAGTATCCAATCGTTGGATTGTGCGGCGATTCCAACATTTTTATCATATATGCTAACAATCGTAACTGTCATCAAATCGGTGTCGGTCTGACCGGCTGAATCTGTTACAGTCAGTGTGACATTATAAACGCCAGGATTAGTAAAGAAATAACTAGGCGATATACCGGTAAGGGTCACAGGTGTCCCGTCGAAGAACTCCCAAGTATAGGTTGTAATCCCTTTATCATCATACGATCCGCTCCCGTCGAAGGTGACAAGACTCGAAGGGGGATGATACTGGTCGGGCCCGGCGTCGGCGACCGGACTCAGGTCCAGGGTCCAGTGGTAGTTGTTATCAATATATGCGCCTACGCCGGTATCCCCGAACCAAACCATGTCGGTAACCTCAGAACCGAGAGGCATCATATCAGAATCTTGGGCATACTCCACACCATCCCACCATACGGAATATGTGAGGGAAAACTCGTTATATTCCACCCAGAGCTCGTACCAGGTGTCCAGTGCCCATGTTATCCCGGGTATCTGGGTATACACACCACCATCAAAGGTGTATACATGAAAATCGGTTTGCAGTACAACCTCCACCATCGTGCTTCCCGCGCCAAGGTCATAGAGGAGCAGGTCGAATCTAGCTACATTGGCCATTCTGACCCACCCTCCCGCAAAGGCAGCAGTGGCCAAGCCTCCGTTTATGTCATCTCCCCAATACATTCCGTCTGTAATGAAATGTGCGCAAGCGTTTCCAGTATTTAAACCGGGGTAGATAGTACCCGACGGCCAGCCAGGTGGGGGAACAGCAGCCTCCACGCCAGGTCCGATTGGCTGGCCCGGCGTATATCCCTCGAAATCCTCCTTCCAGAGGACCGTCCTGATGTCCAAGGGATCGTACGAGGATTCGCTGATCTCTAGGGACGGTGTGCCCGAATACCCTGCCAGTGTGGTCAATCCTCCAAATGCCGATAGGACCATTAAGCCAATTAATGCAATCGACAAAACCTTTCCTCTTCCTCTGCCCAACGTAAATCCTCCACTAAGATTAATAGTGATTATCACTACTAATAACTTGTTATGATGAATTGTGAAATTGTAAGTAAGCTTCAGGGAATATTTATAATCCATGATACCATTTCAGGCCTGAAAAAGGGGGTTCGGAAATGGACGAAAGGATACCGACTTATGTGAAAGGATTGGACAAGAACATGGAAGGCGGGATACCGAAGGGTTCACTGGTGCTCCTCTGCGGAAAGCCGGGCAGCATGAAATCCTCGGTCGCCTACAACATCTTGTACCAGAATGCGAAGCAGAACCAGAAGAAGAGCGTCTACATCTCGCTGGAGCAGGGGCGGGACAGCCTGCTCGAGCACATGGGGCGGCTGAAGATGCCCAACCAGGACGTGGAGAACCTTCTGACTGTGGTCGACCTGGGTTACCTGAGACAGAACAGCGAGAACCTGGACTACGGCTCCGGATGGATGTCCGTCTTCCGCATGTACGCCGAGAACCTGAAGGACACCTCCAACTACGATATCCTCGTCATCGACTCGCTGGCAGCCATGGAGGTCCTCGCGGACGTGAGGAACAGAAGGGCAGACCTCTTCCACATCTTCGGCTGGCTGAAGGAGCTGGGCGCGACGACGTTCGTCATATCGGAAGCGGTACCGCAGGAGGAGACGGTCCGTGAGGAGGATTTCCTTGCCGACGGCGTCCTGCACCTCGACCTGAGGCGGGAGGGCAACGGCGTCAACCTCTACCTGGGAATCGCCAAGATGAGGATGTCCAACCACGCCAGGGGCTATTCTCCCCTGATATTCGAGGGCGGCGAGTTCGAAATCGTGACTGAATAGGCGTACAAAGAATTTAATAGGTTTTTGCCATCCACTTAGTTCGTGATATTGCGAGTGTGATTCGCCCCAATACTATTGTATAAGGTCTTTCACCCGCGCCTTCATTCGCAACCTCATTCATGCGAGTGTGATGTAGCCTGGTATCATTCTAGCTTGCCAAGCTAGTTACTCGGGTTCAAACCGAAAGCCGGCGAATATTCATAATCGCTGGCTAAGCTGGCTGAGGCCGTGCCCAATGCAAAGCATTGGAGCCGGTCCACGATGAACTTGTTCATCGTGATGCCAGCATTCGTTGGAAATCCCGGCACTCGCATTGTTTTATTTTCGTCGTTTGAATATTGTCCTTATAAAACAATGCTCCATTTCGTTTGAATACGCCTATTTCTAGTTTTCCATATGATTGTAAACGAATTAGGCTGGCGCGTAACTTCGGGGTGTCGTCGTTTGATACCGAAGTTACGCATCCCGGCACTCGCATTGTTATTTTAACGTCGCTTGATTAATGTTTCCAATTACATTGTTAATGATTGTATTCATACGCCTATTCCTCTACTTCATTGATTTTTTTATCGTATTAGGCTGGCGCGTAACTTTGGAGTTTCGTCGTTTTATCCCAAAGTTACGCATCCCGGTACTCGCATTGATATTTTCCCGTCGTGTGCATATGTTTTCAAATAACAATGCTAATGATTGTATCCATACGCCTAATTCTCTAATGCATATCTAATTCAATCGATAAAGGCTGGCGCGTAACTTCGGGGTGTCGTCATTTGATACCGAAGTTACGCATCCCGGCACTCCTATGCAATATTAATCACTGGCACTCGCATACTTATGACGTTTCTTCCGTTTTCTCTTCTTCTTCATCGACGTCATCAGTATCCCGATGAGGATGAAGGCCCCTCCGATGAGGACGAATCCGGTAAGTTCCTCTCCCAGCAATATCAGGGCCAGGAGGGACGAGCCTATGGGTTCTCCGAGCAGGCTAACGGAGACCACGGTTGCCGTGACGTGCTTCAATGACCAGTTGTACAGCGTGTGGCCGAGTATTCCCGGGACGAGCGCCATCACGACGAGCAGGATCCAGGCGTTGGTGGAGAGGGGTGCCAAGGCGGTTCCCGTGACAAGGCAACCGATGAGCAGGAATATCGTGCAGAACAGGTACACAAGGAAGGCATAGGTGATCACGGGTAGGTTCCGGCGCATCTTCCTCCCGCCGAGTATGTAGACGCCTGCGCAGATGCCGGCTGCGAACGCCAGCAGGTCCCCGAGGGCGCGGGTTCCTGTTAGAGCGCCCACGCCTTCGAAGTCCTCGAAAGTGAGGATTATCATGCCGAATATCGCGACCGTTATCCCGATAAAGTTGAACTTGGTCAGGCGGTCCTTCATGAAGAAGTGTGAGACCGAGCCCACGAGAATCGGGTGGACCGTGACCAGCAGGACAGAGCTGGCGACAGACGTCAGTTCGAGGGACGATATCCATAATGAGAAATGCAGGGATAGGACGAAACCGATGACCGCTAGGACCCCGAGGCGCTTTCCGCCGATGGCCTTGAGCTCAGTGCCCTGCATGAACAATGCGAAGGGCAGCAGGAGCAATGTCGTGAACAGCAAACGATAGAATGCGATGGCCAGCGGCTCCAGGTTCTCCTCGTACCCCCACTTGATGAAAATCGATGAGAAGGAGACGGCAATAACGGCAATGACTATGGCGAACTCTGGCCTGCGCATCGTGTAATGAACGGTTTGGCATTAATTATGATTTCCTCTGTTGTAGCCCGTGAGGCTGAGTCATGCCCTCTATCAGTGGTCGAACCTATGATTCCACTGTTATCGTGATAGTGGCCTGGTACAGGCCTTCGGCCTGGCCCGGAGGTATTGTCACCCACCAGTATATGGTGGTGAAATCCGGGACACCGTACCAGAACTCGATGAAATCAGAACTCGGTCCCGCAGATACGGTTCCGTTCATTACTGGAGACATTGGCACAACCGGACCGGATATGCCCCATGCACAAATATCGACTCCCGCTCCGGGCACACCCGCGGGCATCGGGATGTCCGAGTTGGACCCTGTCGCCGAAGGGTGAGTGTTCTGGAGCATCAGGTTGGTGGCCGGTATCCAGTACGGGCTCATTATGTCGCCGTCCTTGTACAGGTTGGGTATAGATATGTTGATCCAGTAGTTGGTGTTGGAGGAATAGGTGATATTGCTGGGGTCGCTCAATAGGTAATTGGCCGTTCCGGGGGGAGCGGCGCCGTTCGGATTGCCCAGCACGCTGATCGACAAGGCTTCCTTGATGCCGTATTCCTCGTACGTAATGTTCCTTGCCCCCGGGGAGGTCGTGTCGTACAGTGTGAAGTTCAGGTCCCAGCTCCAGGCATCGTTCAGCGCGAAGTTCTTGTCCCAATAGTTGGCACCGGATGGCGGGCCGTTGGGGAACGCGCTGTCGGCCTGGTAGGTCTGCGGTCCGAAGGATACGTTGATGTATAACCTGTGCCAGGAGTTGTCGGGGCCATATAGGCCAGGGTCCTCGTAAGTGCTGTGAATCGTGAACTCTCCGGGGAATCCTTGCGGGTACACCATGTTCGAATTGCCGGAACTCACATCGTACGTGAGATTGAACTGGCGGGTCCTGTGGTCCTCGGTGGTCCAGGTTGGGTCAAGCGGATTCGAAGGGGTGCCTGTCGCCCCGTTGTCGTACCACGAGGACAACATCAAACCCACGTCGTTCCAGTGGTCCACCCTGTTCTGGGTGTAGTTCCCCTGGACGTAGAACGTGTATACGGTATCCGGGTCCACCTGGGTGTTCAAGACCGAGGTTTGGAACTGGTCACCCTGTCTCCACATGTCCACGTTAAATATGTGCGGGAATCCGGCGTCCAGTGAGATGCCGGTGCTCTGATCGTTCTCCAGTATGTTAATGCGCCAACCTCCGGCGTTATACGGTATGAAGAGCCATTTCGGGCTCGACGGCGGTTTGAAGGCGCAGCAGTCGAACTGCGAGGGTGGCGACCTGGAGCCGCCGAACATGACCACGGGGTTTGTGTGGTAGTATCGCCAGTATACCGCATCACCGGAGTTATTGGTTCCCACGATACCGGCCTCGTTCCATCCGTCCGTGTCCCAATCGCAGTCATAGAATATGTTAATGGTGAATTCCTCCTTCGCGGTCCAGTTCAGGCTGGAGCCGCCAGAGTATGGGTCAACCAGGTACACGCCACCATAGCCAACGACCATGCCGTAATCACGGTAATGGTTCCAGGCAATCGAGTTGAATTGACCATGGGCACCGGGGAACGTCGACTGGTCACGGTAACAGGTGCCAGAGCCCGAAAGCCCCGCGTCCGTGTAGAACAGGGCTCCGTTTCCACCCATATCGTATCCAACCGCATAGAAACGCAGGTCGTTTGGGTTGTAATCGATGCCGGTGATGGCATATCCGCTCATCATGCCCATGCTGTCTGGGACCAGGTTCCAATTAGTGCCGTCATGATAGTACATCTCCGTGAACCAATATCCCGCGCAAAGCGGATTACCTGTATCGTCGACGGCGATGGCCGTGAACTCGATGTGGCTGCCATACTGCGGGAATGTGCTGACCTTTTGCAACGTCAGGTTGTGCTTCGGTTCCAACTTGTACACAGTGGCGCCGTTGTTCGGCAGGCCTGGATTGTTGCCGCAGAGCCAGAACGTGCCTATGGTATTGTTCAACGTGCCATTGCCGGTCCCGTTTCCGCCCCCGCTGTAGGTGTAGGTGACTTCGAGCACGGGCCGCTGGTCGTATGTCCTGTTGGAGCGGCTGCTGAAGCGCTTTGAGGTGACCGGGCCGCCTTCGTTGCCTACGACGATCCAACCATGGTTCGATGAGGGATTATTAAGCCAGTTCTGAACGTTCGTCCTCATGACGCCCGAGGACCATGTGTAGTATTGACCTGCTGAGTTCACCATCTGGGCTGCCGCACCTGTGCTGTTGTAGTCACCGCCGGGGGCAACCCAGTTGTTCGTGTTCAATATCCTGAAGTTCCACGTGGCATCGCCTAACTCTGCCGGAGCGGGCGAGCCTTCTTGGCCTATGGCATGGGATGAGGCCTCTCCCCATTCGGTATACACTTGGTGAAGTCTTACCGTGTGCGCACCGACCGTCGTCCTGTCGCAGTACATGGTCAGGTTCACGTTGGATATCACGGCCCCCGCGGGGATATTATTTGCGATGTCGAACTTGATGAGGGATCTTTTCAATCGGCCCATTGCGTCCATTCCAGTGAAGAGGTTGTCCCCGTAACCGTTGCTCCACTCCGGTGGTGGCATGTCGTCGTAGATCGTATTGTCCTTCACGGGGTGTATCGAGACAGTTACCTGACCGCTCGGTGGGGTGTAATACACCTTCAGTTCCGGTCTCTTGGTTTGATTGTCGCACTCGCGGCTGCTGAACTGCTTAACCCTTCCCATCATGGATTCATCGGCCACTATCGCCCAGCCGTAATTCGAACCGGGATTGTCGAGCCACCCCTGGACGTCGCTGACCATCCATGAGGTCGTGCCCCACGTGTAGAAATGGCCCTCTAGCGGTATGGTCCTCATCGCCGAAACACCGGCATAGCTTCCCCCGTCCGAGAACCAAGTGGTCGTCGGGTAGAAACAATAGTGCCAGGTCGTGTCTCCGGGAGTCGCGGGATCGCCCGAATTCGTACCGCCATCGTCGGAGGTTCCCTCTCCCCAATTCACCTGCACGCGGCGCAGTGTCACGTCCTGCGACCCGCCCGATGACCTGTTGCAATACATCTTCAGCTCCACATGGTCGATGACCGAGCCTGCAGGGATGTGGCTGGCAATGTCGAAGTGGATGAAGCTCCGCCTGATTTCTCCCATGTTGTTTTGACCGGCCCTGAGGACCATTCCTGCGCCGTTGCTCTCGTCCCAGCTCTCCTCGAAGATGCCGTTGTCCCTGTCGGCGCCTATCGTGGCGCAGGGTACGCCCGTTGTCACGTTGGCAAAAGTGCGGAACATCCAGTCATACGTTAGTTCCCCCGACCAGGGAGGTATGTCCTCTATCGCGATGCCGGGATTGTATTGCTTGTCCATATCGGCGAGCCAACCTTGTTGAAATGTGTACCCTCTCCTGTCGCATTTGATCCAATATGTATCGCCAGGTGTAAGGGCCGCACCCCCGTCCTCGAACCAGCATTCCACCCAGTCCATGGCAGGATAGATGGGGATCTGGATTGGAGATATCCAGCCGTGCGTTATATTCATGGATGCCGGGAATCCGCCGGCGTCAGGGCAGATCTCTATGAGGAAATGGTCCGAACAAGTGCCCATACTGTACATATAAAACTCCGCTTTGACTATGTTGTCCAGGCTCGGGACGAAGCTCTGCGCCCATGGATCTCCGGTATCCGAACCCACGTCCCAGAATATGGTGTTCGTTGAATTCTGGTTCGCCTGGTCTGGTGTGGTGTCGGTCGTGACCGAGGGAGCGTGTCCTCCAGCTCCCAAGGGGGAAGGTCCACCGGAGCCAGTGACGTTGATGTTGAACCAGCCAAGCGTCCGGTTCCAGAACTCGTCCGCGTCGACCTGCTGCAACACCTCGAACGGGAAGCCCATGAACATGGTCTTGTATGTCCCGGCATCGTTCTTCACCCCGCCAAGGTCCGCCCCCGGCAGGTACCAGATGTCCATGCAGCCGGCACCTGCCCAGGCTTCTGATAACCGGTCGCAATACAGTGGTGAGAAAGACGGCGGTCCCCCCCAACCGGCGCGTGCCCAATCGAGGGCACCGGACGCGTAACCATCAAATGCAGAGTCTCCAGGAACCCCGGACACCTCGTCGTCATACCACTGGCCGTCCAACCAATCGCTCATGGCCATGTAATCGTATTGGAAATCGCCGGGACTGAAAGGTGCAGCGGGCCCATAGGCTAGCCAGCATGTGCTGGATAGGAAGAAATTGCCGTCACCGTCCAGGTAGTTGGCCACTTGACCTTCATCGGTGGTGGTGAAGGCATCTCCGACGCCATAATAGCCATCCATGTCGCGGCTCGGAACCCACACTACCAGATCATAGGGGTCCATATCGGAGGTCGTCGGTTTACCCTGGTTGAAACCACCGCTCATGTAAACATCCCAAACTGTGACAATGGCCGAGTTGTTCTCCAGCGACCACACGTAATAATCAGATATTCCTTCCTCATGGTAATCGGCATCGACCACGAGCACCGAACCGCCGCCGCCCCCGCCGGAGGGAGCCAACCAGCCAATGGCCCGGTTCATCAATTCGTCGCGGTACCCTGTCGACAGCGGCTCTATGGGGAAGCCAAAGAACATCGTCCTGTATGTCCCCTGGTCATATCTGACACCTGAGTTATCCCAAGGAGGGGGATTGAAGACGTTCATGCAGGGGAAGGCACTCCCGATCACATCGATCCCGTCACATTGGCCCGGCGGTGTGCCTGGTGGATTCCATGAGTATTTCATCCAGTCGAAATTGCCGATACCGATGCCGCTGAACACGGCATCGCCGGCCGCTTCCTGCACATAATCCTCACTGGGGAATGTCGGGTTGGTGATGCCGTCCAATCCCAGATAGTCATAAGCGAAATCACCGCTCACGTAATCATATGGAGTTCCGCTTCCGTAGCTGAAGTACGATGACACGATCGCATTAGCCATGAAGAAGTTGCCCCCACCTTCGAGGTATCCGGCTACGTTGGTCTCGTCAAGAGGGCCAAAGCAATCCCCGGTTGGAGCCCACATGTTATACGAACAAACCCAGACGACAACATCATATCCGGCCATGTCGGTGGCTCCAGGGTGGCCCTGCGGAGCCCCCCACTTTCCGAATATGTCCCAAATGGTGACGACCGGTGAGCATGAGGCGTTTTCTATGGACCAATATGTCACGAGGGTCTGGCCGTCCGAGTACCCGTTGGCATCGACGACCAATATCTCTGGAGGAGAGGGGGGTTCGGTCCCATTCCCGGTTCCGTTGCCTTTTTCGGAATAATAATCTACGCTGTAAAGGGTTTGTCCTGAGTAATAACCGTCCAGCGGGATCCAGGTCTCGTTATCGGCAAAATAGGCGTAGGCGTTGGGCCCGCCCATCGTGTCAAAGCCCACCACCACGGCCATTGTCCCGGTGTGGTCCCATTTGACGTCCTCGGGATAGAAACTGCTTGATAATCCCATGGTCGGCACCTGTTCTATGAAGGCTGCCTCCGCTCTGTTGCTGAATCCAACGTTGAATCCGACCAGCATCATGCTCACAATCATCGCAAGCGCGAATAATCTCCTCGCAGTCATGCACTCCCTCCCAGTTAATACGAGTGCTAATTTTCAAAGGACATAATTATTCAACTACTAAATAAGTTACGATTGGCTGAACTATTTCTTTATAATTAAGGAGTCCTTGAACCTGGCGACCTTGACGCTCTCTCCGATTTCGTCCATGTCCCTCGGGCGTGATACGGTAACGGTCTTCAGGCTCCAGGGGTCCAGTATCTGGAGGGTGCCCTCATCGACACTCACCACGACCGAGTCCTCGAGCTCCTCCGCTTTCGCTATCGACCTCAGGTCGTCATCCGCCTGGACACGGGTCTTCGTGCCTTGATGCGCGTGCCTTATCGTCATCTCGTTGGACCTTACCGATTCGACAACGTAGGCCTGGCCGTCGTACTCCACCACATCACCGGTCTTGTGCATCGGCAGGCGGATGAGCAGTGTCCAACGGTACAGGTCCCTGCCTTCCTTCTTGCCTATGAGGCTGGAGCTCTCGGTGATGCCCGCGCCCTTCGAGTCCTTGAATCGCTTGGCAACGGTTCTGGCAGCACTCACCGAGCCCAGGTAATAATCGATACCGCCGGTCACATTCTCCTGCTTCGATATGAAGGCCATGTCGTCATTTTGGTTTATCTGGTCAATGATATCGTACAGCAGCTGATTTGCCCTCTCGATAGGCTCACCGCGAAGCTGGACGATGGCCTCGTAGTAGTCCCCCCTCATCCTCGAACATACGTTGCATGTCTCGGAACGCACCTTCACTAAGATCTCGAAGGGGACCTGGAACCCATCCCCGCCCAGCTCGGCGGTGACCTGGCAGTTCAGCCTGTGCTCGCCCTTCTCCGGCTCGAAGTCCGGAATGTCCCAATCGACCACGATAACCTCGGGGCGCGTGACCGTTTCCTTGAGCAGCAACTCCCTGACCGCGTCGATGTGGTGAGCGTCCATCCATCTGGAACCCCTCAGGACCTTCCCGCAGCCCCCGCATATCGAAAATGAGATGTGCTTGGGAGCCTGGATGGGTTCCTTGGACAGCAGGCACTTCCTGCAAAGGTGCCCGAAAAGGTCCTCCTCGGCCCCGCACTCTACACAGAATTCCATGGAAAACCTCATATGTAGAACAGGAGGGCGTGGGGAATCCCAGCGATCTCCCTCACGTTCGCCTGCTCGACCTCGCTCTGCTCCACCGCGATGCTCACGACCGTCTTGCCCACAAGGTTCGCGGAAGTTGCTTGTGCCAGCATTGCCCTGAACTCGTCCTCGTTTACCTCAGGACCGTCGTAGAAGCTGCCGCCGAGATTCAGCACGACCTCGGCATCCTCGAGGACCTTGCCGAAGACCTCACAGTCGCACGCGGCGAGGAGTCGCTCGCCGCCTATCTTGTGGAACTTGGCCCGGATCACTTTCCCGCACTCCTCATCACGGACTGTAGGAAGTTCGCGGTACTAAACTTTGCGCCTGTCATGGTCTCACAGCTCATGCGTCAGCTTGAAAAGGGTCTCGCCGTCCCGTTTTCCGGACTGCTGGTAGATGTCCCCGTCCTTCCTCATCTTCTCCCAGATGGACGTCACCTTGTCCTCCGCGATGCCCTTTTCGTCAGCGCGCTCGATGACCTCGTTTATGGTGAATCCCGAGCTGTCGGCGCGGATCAGGTCCTTCATGATGTCCCTGACGCCCCAGACCCTCTCCTGTTGGGTGTGCGGCACGTCGGTGTAAAGCGAGTCGGTGTCCCAACTGAGCTCGTCCTCGCCTCGGCCGACAACGCGCCTGAGGTACTCCTTCACTATCTTGATTGCCCTGTCGGCGTCCTCGCGTGTCACAACGTCTTTCATCCTGGCCCTTGCGCTTGCCTCGGCCACGCGAACGAAGGCCTCCAGCTGCCGGGCCGTGATGGGCACTTTTTTCGTCTCGTCGGCCTCCCCGAGCTTCCTCACTTCCAGGTAATAGGCTTTCAGGGCGTCCATGGCCTCTTCGGTCATTATCGGATAGCGCTTCTTGGCCACAAAGACATATTTCCTTAAAAGTTCAGGGTCGATGGGCGGCTTGAAGGGCTCGTCCATGCTCTGGATCTTCTCGAGCTCGGCCTCCGAAGCCTCGTCCTCCTCGAAGGATTTCATCCTCGCCCTTATCTCTCCTACTAGATGAGACTTCAGGATGTGGTCGGCGACGCGGGTGTCCTCGGCGACGTCGGGCCGGTCGGTGATTGGGAATATCAGGTCGAACCTGGAAAGGAGGGTCACTGGAAGGTCTATCTGCTCTGCCACGTAATCGCGCTCGCTGAAACGTCCCCATTTGGGATTCGCGGCACCGAGGATGGCGCACCTGGATTGCAGGGTAGCGGTTATGCCCGCCTTCGCCACGGAGATGGTCTGCTGCTCCATGGCCTCGTGCATGGCGCTGCGGTCCTGGGGGGACATCTTGTCCAACTCGTCAATGCAAGCCAGGCCCATGTCGGAGAGCACCAGGGCACCGGCCTCCAGGGTCCATCGTCCCTCGCTCCAATCATCCTTCACGGCTGCCGCGGTCAGGCCCGCGCCGGTTGCGGTCTTTCCCGAGGCGTATATGCCCCTGGGCGTGATGTCGGCCATGTATCTCAACAACTGGGATTTGGCAGTGCCTGGGTCGCCGATCAGGAGGATATGGATGTCGCCCTTGATACGGGTCCCGTCGGGCATGTTCTTGGGCACACCGCCGAAGAGCTGGAGGGCCAAGGCTTCCTTCTCGTACGGAAGACCGAAAATTGTCGGCGATATCGAGTCCCTGATGACGTCGATGATGTTTGGGTTCCCGGCCAGCTCCTCTATCTGCGCCATCTCCTCCTTGGTGACCTGGATATCATAGGCATCGGCCTCGATGAACTCGATGCTGTTGGCCTGTAGAAAAATGTCGAACGTGGTCAGGCCCTGAGCGCCGCTCCTCCGCGGCGTGCTGTTGAGGATCCCGTTGATGACGACCCTCGCGCCGGGGAATATCCTGCCGGCGATGTCATCCTCCAGATAAACCGTCAGCGACTGGGGTTGCGCACCGGCCCTCAGGGCCTCGGGCTGCTCCTGGACCTCGATCTTCTCGGTATCGATGAAGGTCGATATCTCCTTCTGAAGCTTGAACTTGGTGGAGCCGGCCGCCCTGCCGCAGCCGCCTTCCTCCGGGCACTGGAGCGGCTCCCTGAGGAACGCATCCTCCTGAAGAATCGTGATGATGTGGCTGCACCTCATGCACTTGAACGCGGCCTGGGAGACGCGCGGTCTCACTTCGTTAGCCTTCCTGACCAGCCCTTCCATCGCGAAGAAGCGGCCCATGTCCTTGCTCCTGATATCCCTTATCTCGATCTTCAAATTTGCCGGGAGGGATTTGATCCTGAGGTGGATCACAGCGCCCTCCTCCATGGTCTGGGTCATCTGGGCCAGTATCTCGATGGCCTTCTCACCAGCCTGTATCAACCGGGTGGGATTTTGGAGGAGATTATCCGCGAACTCAACGTCGAAGTGCTCGATGTCCGTGTACTTGACGTAGAGGCTCCTCTCCTCGGGGAAGACTGCCGCGATCTCCCTTATCTTCTCGTCGTAGCCGTATTGGCCGAGGAATTCCTCCCACTTCTCTATCAAAGGCGTCGTTTCTGCCACTGGATGCTCCCCCTCAGCGAGGTCTACAAGTGCGTCGGTGTAAAGACGTCATCTATTAAATTGATTTCTCAATAGTATAAAAGAGGGGTGCCGGGGTTCCCGAAAGTATTATCCTTGCGAACACAATCAATAGCGCGATAACATGAGTGAATTGGAAGAGGAGATATACGCCGCGACCAAGGGTGGAAAGATATCTTGTTCCCAGGCCCTTTTGATCGCCGCCACGCTGGGCGTCTCGCCGAAGAAGGTTGGCGCCAAGCTCAACGAGATGAACATCAAGATAGTCAAGTGCCAGCTCGGATGTTTTCCGTAAATTAATATTGACGTTGATTAACTTATTTACGGGCACGGTGGCGATTGTTTATTCTTGTGAAGAACGAGTTGGACCGTGTCTGAAAATTGTGTGATCCGCTCTCACGGCAAAGTTTTCAATATCAGCAGGTTTTATGTGTTCCCGATACAGATGATAGTCGTCTCGGTTGTCGGATTGAAGAAGAGCGGCAAGACCACTTGTGTCGAGGCCCTTGTGACCGAATTCAAGCGAAGGGGCATGAAGGTGGGCACCGTGAAGTCGATGGTTCACTCCAACTTCACCATCGACACGGAGGGAAAGGACACGTGGCGGCACAAGCAGGCCGGCGCCGATTTTGTGATCTCGTTGTCCGGCAACGAGCTGGCCTACCTTGAGATCAGGGAGGGCAGAGCGACACTAGAAGAAATCAAACGACTCATCCCGGACGGCACAGATATATTGATATGTGAAGGATTTGAGGCTGAAGAACCACAAATCCTTAAAATCGTTGCTGCGACCTCCCCCAAAAAACTCTCTGAAACATTCGAAGTTCGGGGAGTGAAGGACGGCGTGATCGCTTTGTCCGGTATCATGGCGAACGAGACGAAGGAGCACGATGAGTATCCTGTTTTCAACTGCACCGTACCGGATGATGCGGCAAGGCTGGCCGACCTGATACTGAAGAACCTCTAGATCTTCCTCTGTACCGCCCTGGCGACCTCGTCGGCGAGTTTGTTACCCTTCCTTGCCAGGGTCGCGCATTCCTTCCTCATCCTGTCGATGTACCTCTTGTCGTTTATTGATGGCAGGTTGATCTTGACGTTGAGTATGGCGCCGTGCATTCCGGCATGCGCCATTCGGGCACCCACGCCCACGTCCGATGCCGAGCTCTTCAGGCCGATGTCGATGAGCTCCCTGGCGAGCTCCAGGACCCTGTAGCACCTCTGTGCGGTGTCCAGCGGTATGTCTATCGCGCCCTTGAAGGCGTTCTGGACGGCCTTGTCCCTGGCCTTCTGTTCCGCCTTGGTCTTCTTGGGAAGCCGGTTGGCCGCAATCACGGCGTTGAAGGCCTCCGTGTCCGCGTCAACGTTGTATAACAGCGCGGCCTTGATGGCCTCTGCCTCCTCGCCGATGCGGCAGATGTCTTCGTAGACGTCCAGGAAGTCCTTTCCGCCGCTGAGGTTGGATACCATAGCTATCAGGCCGGCGCCCATCGCACCGCTCACGGCCGCGACGCTGCCGCCGCCCGGGGCGACCGAATCGGTCTGCACTTCGTCCGTGAACCCTGAGACCGTCATGTCCACGAGCCTGCACTTCTCCTCGAGCACGTATTCGACCACCTTCTCGTTCAGCTCGAAGGGGGCCAGGTCCCTCAGGCCCAGCGACTTCACCGCCGTCTCGATGACCTCCCGCTCCGGGTATCCGGTGGGCTTCAGTTGTTTTCGCAGGTAATGACGGCCGGCCTCGACCATGGCGGCCTTCGGCACGAGCCCGACTATCTCGGAACCGGTCACCCTCAGGCCCCTTTGGGTCGCAAGCACGCAGACCTCGTCGAAGACCGCGTGGATCGACGTCTTCTTGTAATTGGTGAGATTGATTGATATCTGCGCCTGACCGTACTCGTCGATGAACCAGCCGATGGCCCGGCAGTGCGAGAACTTACCAGGGATTACGACCTTCTCGCCCTTCTGGTCGCGGATGATGTCGCCGTCGCGGTAGAATTGCGTCGGGCTCTCGGTGCGTTCCGCGCGACCCTTCTCCCTGATGTCCAGCGCTATATCGGATGCGAATTTCCTATCCTTGGTGTTGAGGTTGATGTTGTACGCGATGAGGAACTCCCTTGCCCCGCAGGCCATCGCCCCGAACTCGGGTATGAACTTGGCGGGTCCGTAGTCCGGTTTCATATCCCCCGACTTGAACCTCCTTTGCAAGCCCTCGTACTCCCCCGCCCGGACGAAGGCCAGGCTCTTCCTCTCCTTTGACGATGCGGATTCCTCGTATAGGTAGACGGGGAATCCCAGCTCCCTTCCGATGCGCTGGCCCACCGTCTTGGAGATGGCCACGCAGTCCTTCATCGTAACACCGCTGACCGGTATGAACGGGCAGACGTCGGTGGCGCCGAACCGGGGGTGCGCGCCCTTGTGGCCTGTCATGTCTATGAGCTCGGAAGAGACCTTTACTGCCAGGAAGGCCGACTCCGCCACGCTTTCGGGCGTTCCGAAGAACGTGAGGACGGTGCGGTTCGTGTCGGCTCCCATGTCCACGTCCACGACCTTGCTCCCCTCCACAGACTCAATGGCCTCGACTATCCTGTCCAGGACCGCCCTGTCCCGTCCCTCGCTGAAGTTGGGCACGCATTCCACGATCTGTTTCATGTTATCACCATTACATTTTCTGATATAATGGTTTATAATTTAATGTTTGCTACTCCATAATCTCATCGTTCGTACATTGCTGATTATGGAGATTATTGACGCGAGTGTGTTTGGTTTTTGGTTCGTCAGGTCGGATTCTTTGGATTTCCATTGTTTTCATATGAATCCGACGATTGTCTGCATTCCGTTTGGGGTCGCATGAAAATTTGGTAATTTGGGGTTCTTCGATGTCATTGCCCCCAGCAGCCTGGCGGTTATTATCCGGGGTCCCTGTACCCGCGAAAGTTATATACCCAATGAAATTATCGTGCGAGCAATATGGCAACGGAATTCGTGTGCACATCCTGCGGAGTGAGACTTGTCGACAAGGGCACGGTCGTCTTCAAGTGCCCCAGCTGCGTCAAGGCAGACATAGGCAGGTGCGCGCAATGCCGTGACCAGAGCGTCGAGTACGCTTGCCCGGAATGCGGCTACGAAGGCCCGTGAGGTGATTGTATGGGAGAAGTGGCGATTGGTTTCGAGATAATGCCGGACGGCATCGAGATCGACCTCGGGCAGCTCAAGACCCAGGTCGAGGGCGCGATCAACGACATCTGCAGGATACAGAGCACCGAGGAGAGGCCGGTGGCCTTCGGCCTCAAGGCCCTCCACATGACCGTGGTGGTCGAGGACAAGGAAGGCGTTATGGACCAGCTGGAAGAGACCATTGGCGGGATAGAGGGCGTGCAGAACGCCAAGGTGGCCTCGCTGACCAAGTTATAATTATTATTAGATTTATATATTATTTGGTTTCTTAATTTTACTCAGACAATCGGAACAAGCCTGATGTGTGGCGGCCCAAGCTCAACGTCGTTTACTATCCCGAAAATCATTGTCTTGGGTTTGATGCCGTAAAGGCACGGGCATCTGTCGATGCTCGATATCTTGAGATAAGTATCGGCCATGTTCATGATCTCCTGCGTCAGCTTGAGACCGGGCTTGAGTACACCAATGCCGATGTCCTTGGAGATCTTGATCTTCGCCACGGCATCCAGCAGCTGCTTGATGGCCACACCGCCTCCCTGTAGATATTCAAGTGTGTCGAATCCCGTGTAGTCTATTATTGGACGGTTCTCCGGACCCCTCAGCGCCTCCTGGTTGCTCTTCCACACCCTCAGCGCCTCGTCCTTGTTCCTAGTCCCCAGGGCCATGACGTACGGCTGATTGCTGCGGGGGATGAAATAATCGGCTATCCTTACCGAGTTATCGAATTTTGCTGCAGGTATGAACCTGGTCATATCGGCTCTGAACGACTCGGCGTGGTCACCGCCGGACAAGACCGCGAAGACGCCCTTGTCTTGACTGAGGAAGTTCAACAGGATGGGTCTGATGACCGAGTAATATTCATCTCCGGAAACGTTCTCGTCCACCTCGATGACGTTATAACTCCCCGGAGAGTAACCGCCGACGAGCAGCTTATCCAGTGTCTCGGTGCCTGTGCTGTAGTGGGTCGGGGTGTCCGGGATGATCTCCCAGGTCTTCGGCTCTTCGATCGCCGAAAGACTGAAGGGGTCAAAGCTCGTGAACCTTCCGTCCTTAAGCGTGATAAGGTATGAGGGCTGGTATATCTGGGTGGCCCTGAGCTTCTCCAGGTGGAGCTCTCTTATCCTGCGTCCTTCCCTGACGCCGTGGCTGAACCTCACGACTCCGTCGACCAGGAACTCCACAGTCCTTGCCTCGGTATCCTCGAGCACAAACAGCACGTCGGCGTTCGACATCTCGACCAGGTCCTTCTGGATGCACGTGACCAGCTCGTCGCTCTCGATGCTGTAACGGTTCGAGATGCCTTCCACGCTATCTATGACGAGCATCGATTTCTCGGGCAGGTTGTTTTCAACACTTTGATACAGTCTCTCGATCTCGGGGAAGTCCCCCGGGGGTCGGTCCTTGAGTTTGTTCAGGTGCAACTTGGAAACCTTGGTCGGAGGTGCCAGAGGTTCGTCGCTTACGCTTCTGAGGAACTCCCTCGCGCTGCTCAGGCGCTCCATGTTCTCCCGTTCGACCTCCTCGTCCATGTCCTCCTCGGGGTAAAGTTTCTGCAACAAGATCCGGCTGGCGTCAATGATGCGCCCGCGCATCTCCTTCTCCCTTAGCCAGGGAAACTGCTGGAACAGCGCTTCGTCGGAAACCCTTGTGGAAAGATATATGCTCTTTTCCGGGTCTGCGAGCTCTTCGAGAAGCTGGAGTGCGAAGGTCGTCTTTCCCGTACCGGCGGAACCCTTGACAAGAAGGGAACGTCCCCCTATGTTCCCGAAGAAATTCCTGATCTCGCGCGGAATGGAAATCCTGTTCGACTCATGGTTGGTCACTGGACATCACCTCCTTGATGCGTTTTCCTGCCTCGAGCATTATATCTGACATGCCCATGTAGTCGGAGCTGTTGCTCATGGCCACGAAGATTGTCTTCTTATCCAAACCCATGGCGATGAACAATCCCCCGTTGTTCGACTCGATTGTCACCTTGTTCGGGACGTTCTTCCCGAGACCGGTATAGACAACCTCAGAAGCCCCGATGATGGTAGCCGATAACGTGGCGAAGGTCTCCACTTGAGTGTCGTCGGGAAAATGCCATACTATCGGAACGCCGCTTCTCGAAACCAGGGCAGATATATCAATACCGTGTTCGGAAGAGAGTCTATCTAATTCCGTTTGGAGTTTTCCTGCCACTGAGATAAATGCACCCCCGATGGTTGCATTCATATATGATAGAATGGTTATATAAGGGTTTGGTGGCTGATTAATATCTGATGTCGAAGTCGGTGAACTCTCCGGAGGCCTCCTCCCATTTCACATCGGCCTTTTCAACCTCTGCATAAGGCTGCGAGGTTCTGCACCACCCGATCACCTCTTCGACGTGTGTCCTGTCGCCCTCGAATACCGCCTCGACAGAACCGTCCCTCAGGTTCCTCACCCATCCACGAACAGAACAGCTCCTGGCCTTCTCCGCGGTGTTCGCCCTGAAGAAGACGCCCTGCACTCTTCCCCTGAATATCACACGAGCTCTTGATATCACGATTCACGAATAGAATAGGAGTTCATAACTCTATCGAATTAACCCTAACATTTTATATTATAGGAATATATAACGGTCCAAGAGAGTAAACTATGTTTACCTTGCTTGTTGATGATGGAAGGTGATTGGATGAGTTCCATTGTAAAAGAGGTATTATCCCGCTCGGTTCCCGAGGTAGACGCAGAGCCAGCCCCGACCACGCCTAGGGTCGGAGGTCTGAGTGCGGAGGACGAAGAGCTCGAGCGGATACTGGCAGGTCTGAAGACCAACATCAAGATTGTAGGCTGCGGAGGCGGCGGAAGCAACACGATCGACAGGCTCGTCGAGGCCGGGGTGATGGGCGCGGACCTATTCGCCCTGAACACCGATGCTCAACACCTGTTAACGGTCCACGCACCGCACAAGATACTCCTGGGAAGAAGGTCCACACGAGGACTGGGCGCGGGCGCCCATCCGCAGGTTGGAGAGGAGGCCGCGAGAGAGGCGGATGAGGAATTGAGGGCAGCGCTCACCGGTGCAGACCTTGTGTTCATCACGTGCGGGCTCGGTGGCGGAACAGGCACCGGCTCGGCCCCGGTGGTGGCCAGCATCGCCAAGGAGCTCGGGGCTCTAACCATCGCTATCTGCACGGCGCCTTTCAGGGCCGAAGGCCAGATACGAATGGAGAACGCCGAGTACGGGCTCGATAAGCTCAGGTCGATAGCCGACACGGTGATAGTTATCCCCAACGATAAACTGGTGGAACTGGTGCCCAGGCTTTCCCTCAATGCCGCATTCAAGGTGGCGGACGAGGTACTCATGAGGTCGATCAAGGGCATCACCGAGGTCGTGACCAAGCCCGGTCTCGTCAACCTCGACTTCAACGATTTCAAGACGATAATGCGCGGCGGAGGTGTCGCCATGATAGGTCTGGGCGAGGGAGAAGAGGAGGACCGCGCAGCGGAGGCCGTGAACGAGGCCATAGACTCCCCGCTCATCGATGTGGACATCTCAGATGCCACTGGAGCCCTTGTGAACGTCACCGGGGGTTCTGACATGTCGGTCGCAGAGGCCGAGCAGGTCGCCGAGATAGTCCAGAACAGGATAAGCTCGAATGCCAGGATAATCTGGGGAGCTGCGATCGACCCGGAGCTGGAAGGACGCATCCGCGTGATGATAGTCATCACCGGAGTCAAGTCCGCGCAGATGTTCGCCCGACAGGAGGTCAGAAAGGGCAGGGACATCGGAGTCGACCTCATAAGTTAGGATCAAAGGAGCCAGATATAATGGTGGACATTGTCGAGCAATCGTGGGACATACAACGCCGTATCGAGGGCAGGGTGAAGAACCTCGGCAAAGGAAAATACGGGCGTGTACTGAAGATGGCCCGGAAACCGGAGATGGACGAGTATGTCAAAGTGCTGCAGATAACCAGCATAGGGCTCTTCCTCATAGGAGGATTGGGGTTCCTCATTTACCTGCTGTGGACAACCTACATTATGTAAGCTGAACCGGAGAATTATATGTCGCTGCTTGAGGACATGAAGAAGGACGAACTCAAACCCGTAGAAAAGAAGGATGATGAGCTCAAGGAGGTCCCCGCGAGGACCATCAACCTGATCTGCCAGGGGGAAAAGCAGTTCACCATTACGACCGGCGTGACAGCCGATTACCCGGTCAAGCTCGAGCACGGCTCCTCGATAGCCGACAGGATCAAGTTGACCGTCAATGTGATGGCCGAGGCAAGTCTCGGCGAGGCCGCCGCTGAGTGGGATATCAACGTAACCATCCCCAACGAGAAGAAATGGGAGATCACCAAGAGCGGGATTTCAGAGAAGGAGATAGAAATCGAGGCCAACGAGACCAGGGAAATGGTCCTGAAGGTCACTGCACCGAAGGGGGCGAGATACGGGGACACCGTGACCGTCGTACTCACTGCCATATCGGTCTCCGATCCTGCTTTGTCAGACTCATTGACCACGAGGACCACGGCAAGGCATTCCATGCTCGCCGTGAAGACCCAGATAGGGCACGAGAGGAGCGTGGCGGACACCCTCGCCGCCAGGGCGGAGAACATTGGAGTACACTCGATAATATGCCCGGCGCCCCTGCGCGGATACGTCATCGTCGAGGCGATGAACACCGACCGCCTGGCGGAGGTCGTGAAGGGCATCAGAAGGGCCCGCGGAATCGTTCAGGGCGAGATGGACTTCAACGAGATAGAGCATTATCTCACACCGAAACCTCTGGTCTCGGGTATAGTCGAGGGTGACATCGTTGAACTCATCGCGGGACCGTTCAAGGGTGAGAAGGCCAGGGTCCAGCTGATCGACGAGCCGAAGGAGGAGATTACGGTCGAGCTGTTCGAGGCCTTGGTCCCGATTCCTGTTACAGTAAAAGGAGACAGCGTCAGAGTAATTGAAAAAGACAGGTGAGCACATGGCAGAAGTGATAGACGTTCTTGTTGACGGGGGGAAGGCGACGCCCGGGGCACCGTTGGGACCCCTGCTCGGACCCCTCGGCGTGAACATACCCCAGATAGTCGGCGTAATAAACGAAAAGACAAAGGCCTTCGACGGGATGAAGGTCCCGGTCAAGCTGAAGATAGACCCAATGACCAAGGGCTTCGAGGTCACGGTGGGCACTCCGCCGACCAGCGCCCTCATCCTGAAGGAGCTGGGCATCGAAAAGGGCTCCGGTGAGAACACGCAGGTCAAGGCAGGCAACCTGACCATCGAGCAGGCCAAGCGCATAGCGGAGATGAAGAAGGACTCCATGCTCGGAAAGACACAGAAGGAGCGCGTCCTGGAAGTGGCCGGCTCCTGTGTGTCAATGGGTATAACCGTCGACGGTTTGGATGCTAAGATGGCCCAAGCTGATATAAAAGAAGGTAAATACGATTCGCAGTTCGACTAGTTATCAAACATATCTGCCTGCAACATTTTACAACCGGTAATCATGGTGCGGCAAGCTTGATTTGAAACCGTTATAGACGCTTGCCTGGGGTACCCCGCCCACCCCAATTATGAAAGAACCGAACAACTGGGAAGGATGCTAAGATGGCCCAAGCTGATATAAAAGAAGGCAAATACGACAAACACTTTGATTAGAATTTATTAAAATATGTGTTTGTCGGAGGAGTAAAGGACATCAGTTGTTAGTTGATTTCCTTTCTCCAAGTTTGAAAGAATCAATTAGCTGTGCAAGATTATGGTGAGTTTGAAATACTTTCACCCGATATCATTGTCCGGCAAGCTTGATTTGAAACCGTTATAGACGCTTGCCTGGGCACCCCGCCCACCCCAATTATGAAAGAACCGAAATGTCGATAATAAATTAATCCGCTCCGAGCAGGCCGATGGGGCTTGGGGAAGGCCAGCGTAGGAGGGGAGGGGGAAAACGAACGAAGTGAGTGGGGCTATAACATTATACGTTTTAAAAAAACCTTTATAACCCTCTGAGATAGCCCCATGGAGGGTCTCCATGGGTTATACTATCAGCGAGAAAATCCTTATGAAGAAGGCCGGCGAGACAGAGGTCGAGCCGGGCGATATCGTGAACGCGAACGTAGACCTGGCCATGTCCCATGACAACGCTGCATTAGTGTCCAAGGTCTTCGGCGAGATAGGCGTCGGCAATGTCTGGGATGCGGAGCGCATCGTCATTCCCATCGACCACCGGGTGCCGGCGAACAACATTAAAACGGCCGAGGGGCACAAGAGGATTCGCGAGTTCGTGAAGGCGCAGGGCATCAGGCACTTCTACGACATCAGGGAGGGCGTTTGCCACCAGATAATGCCCGAACTGGGCCATGTCGTGCCCGGGGACCTCATCGTCGGGACGGATTCGCACACCACGACCTACGGCGCATTCGGAGCCTTCAGCACGGGCATCGGCGCGACGGAGATGGCCGCAGTCTGGGCCACGGGAGAGCTGTGGCTCAAAGTTCCGGAGACGTTCAAGATCACACTCAACGGCCAGCTGCCCGAACATGTGTACTCGAAGGACGTGATTTTGCACATCGCGGGGGAATTAACCGCCGAGGGCGCGAACTACAAAGCCATCGAGTATTACGGCCCCGCATTGGATGCCATGAGCGTGGGAGCTCGGATGACCATCACTAACATGTCAATGGAGATGGGTGCGAAGGCAGCCATCTCGGTCGCAGACCGCAAGGTTCTGGAATATCTGAAGGGTAGGACGGATTCAGAGGGGGAAATCGTTACCGCTGACACAGATGCAACCTATGAACAAGAGCTGGAATACGACGTGTGCGAGTTGGTTCCTAAGGTCGCGTGCCCGCACGCCGTCGACAACGTCAAGGCGGTAGAGGAGGTCGCCGGAACACCGATCCACCAAGCTGTCCTGGGCTCGTGCAC
>Ga0209536_100001885_pt1 | contig 34357 bp, 36 predicted proteins | sample DeeMarSeWOR28_12_FD_187461 | JGI IMG/M metagenome (GOLD analysis project Ga0209536, IMG submission 187461) | Marine sediment microbial communities from White Oak River estuary, North Carolina - WOR-2-8_12 (SPAdes) (version 2) | ecosystem: Environmental > Aquatic > Marine > Intertidal zone >...
AACAGCGTGATAAAATTAAATTATATTTTTACAATTTCAAAAGCAATGATCTCTAAAACTTTATTTCATTTAAATAAAGAGAAGAAAAGGATTGTTTTTAATGAACTGACAAAAAGACTAAATGAACTTAATAAATAAATCAATTTAAAATAGAAAGAAAAGAAAAGGTTTTTAAGGAAATCGTGGAAAATAACGCGGAGATTCTCGTCGCTTTTCTCGTCGAGATTCGTCGAGTTCGTTCAGTCTTTATAACCAGTATACCACTGGCCTGTTGCTTGGAGCAAAGCGCTTTCTCATTTTAGTATTTTACTATGTTTTTATCTAAAATTTAAAAGAGAACAGGATTTTAAAATAATTATATTTATTTTGTGTATGCTTCTTCTTTAACTAAACATTCAAAGAGATCCATATCTTTCATATAGCGAATTGTTTCCAATACCAGGATTATTTTCTGGTCCTTTTTCCGGTACATTGTTTTAAAGTTCATTTTCCCTTTGTCCTTTACCAAATCAACTTTATTTTTAATATTATCTTTTTTCTCAAAGCAATCAATTTCCTCAAGATTCAATGAAAGAATCTCCTCTCTATCATAACCTAATTTCTCTGTCATATTGTTAGAACATTCAACAATATTTGTATTATTATCAAAGAAAAAATAATAATCAAAATCTTTCTTGGTAACAGTACTTATAGTTGGACTTTTTGTTGGTATAGTAACAATTTTTTCCTTTTTTTCTGGAGCTTTTAATTCTTCTTTATTTGGTTCAATTGTTTTTTTTTCAATCTTTATCTCCTCTTGAGGCAACTCACATATTTTCCTACTCATTCCCCTTAGACCAAGAAAATCATAGTATTCATCATAAAAAGGAACAATCGATGAAACAAATAATATGTTATCTCCTGTTTTATGTTTAAAATTAATTTCAAAGGTGGTTGATAGATTCTGATTTTCATCAGACTTTGTTGTACTTTTCTTTAGTATTTTCTTAAATTTGACTTTATCTTTAGAGTCTATAAACTCAAAAATATTTTTTCCAACAATTTCACTAGGTTGATAGCCGAGTGTATCAAAGATTTTCTCAGAACAAAATTGCCATACTCCATTATTATCAATCTCCCAAATCCAACCGTCAACAACCTTTAAAAGTGATGTATATCTAGATTCAGCAGCATTTTTTTCCTTCATAGTTTCCTCAAAAATGTCTTCCTTTGTAATTCCTACTTTATATATTGCAAGCTTCAAACTAACCATAACTCTTTTAAGTGAATTTATTAGATTATTGATTTCATAAATCTCACTTTTTTCAAGTCCTACATCAAGATTTCCTTTACTGATAACCTCAATATTTTTTGTTAATTTTTTAATTGGAACTGTAATTAGTGAAGACATCATGAACGAGACAATTAGAATAACAACAATAATAAGTCCAAGAGAAACTGTTGCAATTTCAAAACCCTGATATCCCCCTATTATACCAATTGGTATCAAAGATATAGTCAAACTCATGATAATTAACAATGCTCTCAATCTCATATTTCAATATCACCTATTTTTTTATCTTCTTCAACTAGTTCATCATTCTCATTTGAAGGTTTATCTCCAAAAATTTTTATTATTTCATACTCAAAATCCTTAGAGCTCTTCTCATCTAAAATTCGTTCTTTTTTCAATTTATTAATATAGTCTAAAATTTTATCTTTTTCAATTTCATTATTAATATGCAACTCATCAAATTCAGCAATTCCCATCGGACCTAGGGTTGAAATAAATTTTTCTTTTAATTCCTTTTCTATTTCAAACTTAGGAGAAAATAACACCTTGATTGGTTCAATCTTCTCTATTGGTTTAAGTGGTATTGTAAAATAAAATGTACTTCCCTGACCTTCAATACTTTGGATCCATATCTTTCCTTTTTGAGCTTCAATTATTCCGCGACAAATTGCAAGTCCAAGTCCTGTTCCACCAAACTCCTTACTACCTGCTTCCACCTGATAAAATGGTTCAAAAACTCTAATTTGATCTTTAGGCGACATTCCCCTACCATAATCCTTTATACTAAATTGAATAAATTCTTTTTTTAGTTGTGCAGAAATTTCGATTTTTCCATCTCTTGGAGAAAATTTAATTGCATTATGAATTATGTTCTTTAATACCTGAGAGACACGATCAGGATCAGCATCGATTGTTGGAAGTTTTCCAAATTCTGTCTTAAATTGAATATTTTTTTCTTTAGCAAATCCTTCCATCAAGTTCATAGTTTCATATACTGTTTCGCGGATATCTGTTTTTTTGAAAATAAATTTTAGACGTGCAGATTCAATCCTTGAAATCTCAAGGAAATCCTCAATAATTTTATTTAATCTTTCAGTATTTTTTAAGATGTTCATCAATGTCTCTCTTTGTTTTGTTGTAAGTTTTCCATAATACTGTTTATACATCATCTGTAATTGAACTTTTAAAGGAGTTATTGGCGTTCTTAGTTCATGTGATGTCATACTGAAAAATTCTGATTTTGTTTTTTCTAATTGTTTATGTTCCTCATCCATTAAACCTAACGCAATTGCACTTTTATTAAATGCTCTGCTAAGTTCCCCCAATTCATCATTTGTTGTAATATTTGTTCTCACATCAAAATTCCCTTTTTCCAGTTCTGTTGTTGCTTCGTGTAGTTCTCTTAATGGTTTTGTAATTGATTGGGAAATGAAATATCCAGCAATAGCTGTATTTAATGCAATTAAAATAATTATTGCGATAGCTGTGGAACTTAATAATGTATTTTGTTCAAGAAAAGTATCTTGATCAATTGGGAGAATTGAATATGAAATTAAATAAAAGTAAGATATACCTATTGTTGGAGCAATAATTCCAACTATTAAAAAGAAAAATGTTAATTTCCTACTCATCTTGCTTAATAAGAATCTTTTTAAACTAAAAATTTCCTCAGTTAAGATAATCCCCTCCAGTAAATAAATTGTTATAAAAATAAATAGAATTAAAATTTCCCAAATTAAGATTTATCTTTAGCATCATCCCTTCCTTATTAGATAAGATAACTACCTTATTTTGTCTATTTACCTATTTAGTATTAAATCCTTATTAATAAACGTTTTTCAATTATAATAAATAATATTATTAATTACAAAGTTATAAAAAATAAAAATTTCATGTTTAAACGAGAGTTTTTTTAAAAATTATATTTTTTATCTGTTATGATTTTAACATTATGACATTTTAACAGGTTAGATTAATATAGAAGAATTATAAAAAAAAGTATGTATGAGTAAATCAAGATTAAATAATAAAATACTAATTGTTGATGACGATTTAGATCTGTTAAATATCCTTCAAAATCTTCTTGAAAAATATAATTATAAAGTAAAGACCGCAGTAAATGGAAAAGAATGTTTAAAAGAACTAGAAAAGGGTTTTGAAGGTATAATAATCCTAGACGTTATGATGCCTGAAATGGATGGATTAGAAACCATTAGAAATATGATTTATGAAGGATTTATTGAATTTAATAAGATTATTTTATTAACAGCAAAAAAGATACAGGGTAAAGAGTTTGATGATATTTATCATCTTATTGATAAATATATACATAAACCATTTGATATTGATGAACTAATTAAAGCAGTTGATCAATTAAGTAAAACAAATAGTAGGAAGGAAGTAAGTAATATCCATATATAAATCAAAAATCAATAAAAAAATGGAAGGAAAGGATAAAATGCAAAAAATATTGATTGTTGATGACGACACAGAACATACAAAAATAATCAAGAACTTACTGGAAGAATGGAATGAACCTTATGAAGTAATTTGTGCATGTAATGGTTTGGAATGTCTTGAACTATTAGATAATCTTTCATCAAACAAACATGCATTGCCAAATCTTATATTGCTTGATATAATGATGCCAGTTATGGATGGATGGGAAACATATCATCATTTACGTAAAAACTCAGCATATAAACGAATACCAGTAATATTTTTTTCAGCAAGAAAAGATTATTTTGCAAAAAAATATGGTGGGTTATTTGGAACTGATTTTATAGAAAAACCCTACGATGTCGATGAACTATTTGATAAGATTAGAAGTATAACAAATCCCTGTTAATTTTTAATATTATTACTTTTAAAAAACGAAAAAATATTTTTTAGTTCTATATCAAAACAGGTCTACCTTGACTGCTAAATCCATTATTTGGCTCATATGGATTGAAAGCAGGGTCACCATATAATGTTCGAACATAATAATTAGGAACTTCTTTATCAATTCTCTTTTCACCTCTAAGTGCTTCACCAACACTATAGTTATCTATAATCATATGATTTTCAAAAATTGTTAATCCTGCTTCTGAACCAGTTTCCCTTGTTGCACCTATAAAACAGTTACATCCAGCATGAAGTAATGTAAGTCCAATACTCATAGTTGGTGGAATACCATCAGTTCTCCCCATTAAACAGGCAGATGCCATAAATATACTAGGTTTTGTAAAAATCCAATTTTGTAAATGTGCAACATCAATTGCTCTTGAATAAGTATCAATACCATATAATGATGGTGCAAACCAAAACCAATCTGCATGACTTATAAGTTCAATATAATTTGAACCAGTATATGTTTTAAATAGAATTGCTAGTTGTCTACTATTTCTAAAATCACCAAATACTCTTGGTTTAAAACCATATTTTTTGATTTCAAGTGCATAAGGTATTTGATGAAACAGTCCACCGGTTTCTCCAAACCCTTCACCAAAGACAAAACTGAAACGGTTATGCCAATCACTATTATTATTTGGTTCTTCACAGATTTCTCTATAAAATAAAGTTCTTGATATAAGTAATGAAACATCTTGTACATTCCACCCGATTACCCTTCCAACTGAAAGATTCCAATCAAGCGAATATGGATTATCGGATGGCAAACCTTTTTCAGGGATTGCCTGGGAAGGACCATAATAATACATAGGTATCATGTTTGTTCCTCCAATTATTGCAAGCCATGCAGGGCCATTGAGATATGAATCAAGAATATTATGAGCATCTAACAAGGATAAGGAATATCCAAGTTGTTCTATGGTATAGTTTACCTTTTCATTTGTAAAATTATGCAAGCTTTCATTATACCATGGACCAGTACTACTACCTTCAGCTGCAATTGTATAATCATCACTAGTTATTTCAAAATTAGAATCAGCAACAATAATTCCACCATGAGAACTTGTAAGATATGGAGCCATAATAGAAAGATTTGGAATAATTGGCATATGTGGTTTGTTTAATTTAGATATATTTATAGAAATCTCAAAATCAGTATTTACAAATGAAAATCCACGCTGTATGAAATATCCTCCTCTTAAACCATGATAAAACTTCACAACAAATGTATAATTTCCAGATGCATTACAGATTAATGTATCTAGATATGTTTCTCCAATTTTATAAGCAAAACTATTGGAATATGCAACAATGTTACCCTCGGAATCATAAAGATACATGTAAAGAATTGGATCAATAATATTTCTTTTATCCATTATCTTTCCATGGATATTTACTCTGTTTACACCATTAGGAATGCTTATACTATATTGTTTAGTATCTGAACCAATCAGATTGATTTCTTTTCCCAAAATAATTGATTTAATATTTCTAATATGATCAATAAAAGATGAAATAGTATTTTCAACAACATATGGTGAAACAGTATCTGAAGGATTTGTTAATGTGATATAATTAATCTCACTAAATTTATTGTTAATAGCAGTTAGAACAGTGTTTTGTATAGTCTCTTTAGTTTCAAGATAGATAATCGTAATATTTTGTAAAGTTATTTGAGTATCACCGACAACATATGCATTTGTTACATTCAATGTATTACAAACATTTTGAATCTCAAATTGGTTATTATCATAAATGATAATAGGGATGTTAAGATAGCTTGCAAGAGGACTTGCTGTGAGACCAAACTCATATGCATTATCAGTGTTGTATGGTACTATTAGAACAGTTGAAACCTGTGTAAATGAATGCAATGCAGCTTCTATCGAAACAGTTGGAGCATCACCTAATATCTCATTAGTATCATAGTCCAAATCAATTTTTTCACCCAATAATAGAAGCTTTTTATCATATGTTTTTAGAAATTGATTAAGAAATAATTCCTGGTGATTTGTAAGTCTTTGATTATTTTGGACAAGCAAAGGTAGAAGTCCTGAAGAATTATTATCTGAATCATACCAACAAGACAAATATGAACCTATTAACCCAAAAAAAGGATCATTATCAGGTATGATTATTACATCTTCAATTTGTTGTCTTAATGAAATAAAATTGTGTAGTTTCTGTAAAATAAGATTGGAATCTTCTGTATTTTCTGCATAAATTGTAGGTGGAATAAGTAACAAGACAATTAAACAAAGTGCAAATATTTTTTTCATGAGATATAAATACAAAGCTTTGAACATTAAAAATCTTTTCCTATAAAAATTTGAAACAAAAAATATATCTTTTAAAGGTCGTCAATACTTTCAACGAACTCTCATTGATTTTTTTAATATATGACGTAAATGCAAATATTCTTTTTAGGGGAGGCAAAAAAATGAAAAAGCCCAATCTCTCAATCCATTCTATCGAAAAATCCGATTTTCAAATTGCAAAAGAAATAATAAAACCAGATATTGTAGTAAACTCAGGAGTAAAAGAAATAGATAATATTACTGGTGGTTTCAAGCAAGGAGAAATAACATATATTGATGGAGATAGCAGCATAATTTCAAAGATACCAGATCAAATCTGTGTAAACACCTATAGAACATTTCACAGTGATACTATCTACATTGACGCAGGGATGAGTGTAGATCCATATAGAATTGCTCAGTATGCAAGGAAAATAGAAGTTTCTCAAAGAGAAACCCTTGAAAATGTCCACATAAGCAGAGCCTTCACAGTATATCAACTTTCAACACTGATACAGGATATGTTAGAGCAAGCAATAAAAAGATACAAGCCACAGACATTGATAATCGGTAGACTACCAATTTTTTATCTGGATTCTGACGTAGAACCAAAAGAAGCTCAAACATTGTTAAGAGTTAATCTGCATAAAATAAAGGAACTTACTAAGAAGTATGGTTTAATAACTATTTTTACAAACTTTGATAGAAAAATGCTGTCAAGTAATAGAAATATTCGTAAAATCCTATATAGCAATGTCGACGAAGTTGTTTTAATGAAAGAGCTAGAGCTCATAACTCGTGTGGAACTTGTAAAAAGACAAGAAAGCGCAGTGATTCTTCATTTGTCAGAAGGGCAAGTACGACTACAAGAATTCGGGATGGTGATATAAGTGGGTCGTACAGTTCCAACATTTAGAAACATAGTGGAGTCCTTCGGTTGGGAATGGAATGATTTCAAAAGAGCTCTAAGAAACATTGATCGTGAAGCCTTTGAAGAACTAATGAACCATGCACGCAGGCACGCATCAGCAGGTAGCAATATGAGCAATCCAAATCCGTTTGAACCTGTAGTTATGAGTATTTTGGTTGAACATGAAAAAACACTGAGAAAGCTTAGAGAACATGTTGAAAGGGAGCATATTTGATGTTTATCCGGATAAAAAGAAAAATGCGATGATTACATGGATAGTTGATAATGGTAAATCTGTGAAAATAGAAGAAAAGTATATTCCCAGCTTTTATGTTTATGCACAACGTGAGGACCTTTATACCTTAGTGGGACTCCTTAGAGATTTACCACAAGTAGAAAATCTTAATTTTACCTCTAAAAAAACAGTTCTAGGTTCAGATAAAAAAAGATTTGTACTTGAAGTATTTCCAAAAAATATCGGTTTAATTAGCAAGCTTTCCGAAATAGTTGATTCATGGGGCGGTTACCATCGTTATCAGCTATTTGATGTAGATATACGCCTGCCAACTAGATATCTGCAAGATAAAGGAGCATTCTGTAATGCGTCTGTTAAATGGGATGGGAAAAATTTCATTCATGACGATTCGCAATGGGCAATTGATTATATTATGCCATCCTATAAGAAAGCACATTTTGATGTTCAGCATAAAAAAATGAGCAGAATTATGTCTTTTAACGACCCTTTAAAAACTATACGAGTGGATAATCATGTTATATCTGAGGAAAATGAAATAGACACAATCATTAATGCAGTAAAGTTTTTACAAAAGGTTGATCCAGATATCATATACACGCATAAGGGAGATAGTATTATTTTTCCATATCTTTATCATCGTGCAAATGTACATAACATACAAAACTTGTTGAATCTTGGTAGAGATAAAGACAAACGTTTACGCCCCACAAAACAAGCTAAATCATATTTCAGTTATGGTCAAATCGTTTATCGACCTGCCTTTTACACAATTCCTGGCAGAGCCCATCTTGATAAATATAACTCTTTTATGTATGGCGAGAGTGGTCTTCATGGACTTATAGACATATCTAGATGTTCCAACATTCCTTTGCAAGTTCTATCACGTGTTGGACCTGGTACTGCAATCAGTCAGATACAGGTAAACAAAGCAAGAGAAAAAGGTTATGTTATTCCATGGAAAAAAAATAGACCTGAAGATTGGAAAACTGCAATGAGTCTTTTAACATCTGATCGGGGAGGGCTTATTCTTGATCCTATTGTTGGTTTACATGAAGATATAATTGAACTGGATTTTGCTTCGCTTTATCCTAACATTATGCTAAAATATAATATCAGCCCTGAAACAATGCTATGTAGCTGTTGCAGGACTGCTCCATATTTTATTGTCCCACAGTTGGGCTATCACATATGCAGTCTTAAGAAGGGTCTATTGCCTGAGGTGCTCGAACCAATACTTTCGAGAAGATTTTGCTACAAGGCAAGATCTAAAAATAAAAAATACAACAAAGAAAAATTCAAGGAATTACAGCAAGCATGGAAATGGGTTCTATTGGTCTGCTTTGGTTACACTGGTTATCGTAATGCCCGTTATGGTCGTATAGAGTGCTATGAAAGTATTACTGCTTATAGTCGTGATATTATTTTAAGCGCAGTAGAAATCGTTCAAAATGCAGGATATGAAGTAATTCACGGAATCATTGACTCATTATGGGTCAAACCTAAAAAGGGTTGTGTAAAACCAAATCATCTATCAAGAATGATTAGCAACCATACTGGAATACGTATGGATGTTGAGGGACATTACAAATGGATTGTCTTTTTGCCTAGTAAGAATACTGGTGTTGGTGCTCTAAATCGCTATTATGGTTTGTTTGATAACGGTGAAATCAAGGTTAGAGGTGTAGAACTACGTCAGAAAAACTCTCCTTTATTTTTAAAAAACATGCAAAATGAAATGTTAAAGGTTTTTTCAAGAGCAATTGATGCAAAAGAGTTTCTTGATTTAATTCCAGAAGCTATGGATGTAACAAAAGATTATGCATCAAGAATAATAAACATGGAGGTAGAAAAAAAAGATCTGCTTATTAAAACATGCGTATCTAGAGATATCTCAGAATACAAGGTTGATACATTGGTCAAATCAGCACTTTTTCAACTTAGAAAGCTAGGTGTTCAACCCGAACCAGGGCAATCTGTTCGTTATGTAGTTTGTGATGAAAACTCACGTAAACCAAGAGAACGCATTTGTATAGCAGAAATGCTTGAAAGTTGCGACAAAATTGATGCTGATTTTTATCTACGTCAAATAGCACAATATGCAGAAAGTATTCTCGTACCATTTGGTTTTACACTGGAAAATATCTTTGATATGTTACAAAAAATAAAGATTAGGGAGAAGTTAAATGTATCCATTTTACCAGGAATCAGAGCTCATCAATCCAGTCTCTGAGTATTTCAAAGATAAGGGATACAAGGTAAGATATGAAATTAGAATAGGATTTTGCAGGGCAGATATTGTAGCATTCAAAGATGAAAAAACAACAGCTGTTGAGCTTAAGCTACGTGATTGGAAGAAGGCAATTGTTCAAGCAAAAAATTACCAACTCGGTACAAATTATGTATATATTGCTATACCATTATCAAGAGTCTACAATTTTCTACGTAAGGCAGAACACTACATAAAAAATGAAGGGATCGGTCTATTGATAATAAACGAAAAAACATTAAAAGTTAATAAATACATAAACGCAAAACATTCAAAAAAGCAGATTGGTAATATATCTTTTGATGCTGTAAATAAAAAAATGTTTAAACCTTCCAAATATAAGTTTTTATAAACTAAGTATTATTAAGTTAGATTTCCCTGAGGAAAACAGATGTGTTATAGATATAGTGTTCCAGGTCCAGATGTTGTTAAAAATACTTTTCAAGTAAAGTTAGGAACCAACTTTGAAAAAAGATATCATGTTGGTGCTTTTGAAAATGTTAAATTACCAGTTATTACTGATGAAAATCCAAAACAAGTTAGTCTATTTGGTTGGGGCCTAATACCTTTTTGGGTAAAGGATGAAAAAACTGCAAATGATATCAGAGAAAGAACAGTTAATGCTAGATCAGAAACCATTTTTGAAAAACCTGCATTCAGAGGTTCTGCTGGAAAAAAGCATTGCCTTGTGATTGCTGATGGGTTTTTTGAATGGAGATATTATCAAGGTATCAATTATCCATATTATATCAAAATTAAAAATAGAGAAGCATTTTCAATGGCTGGTCTCTGGGATTGTTGGATAAATAAAAAAACAGAAGAAAAAGTCTATTCTTACACTATAATTACCACAGAAGCAAATCCGTTAATGGCAAAAATTCATAATAAAAAGAAGAGAATGCCAGCAATTCTAAATAAGGATGATGAAAAAAAATGGATTAGTGGTAATTTGGATAAAAATAAAACAATAAATCTTTTAAAGCCATTTGATGAAAAAGAAATGGAGGCATACACAATTTCAAAGTTGATAACAGCAAAAGGTGAAAACCCGAATATACCTGAAGTTGTGAAACCTTTTAAATATAATAATCTTGAACCTTTACCAAGTCAAAGCAGCCTTTTTTAAAAATAATCAAATTTCTATTGAGGCATCATCTTTTATATTTTGGCTAGTAGCATTTTCCAGTTCAATAGTCTCTTGCTTTACAAAATCAAGTATACCTAAAATCGTATACACACTAAGTTTTTTAATATATTTTCGACAGCTATTCATTAACTCTCTATGAAGTTCAATTTCATAATCTTTATATCCATTAGGTGTTTTTTGAGTTGTTTCTTCAATTTCCATATTCCTCTCCAATGTCTATATCTACTTTTGTTTAAAATCTTTTTTCAAATAAATCAAAAAATTTCTTAGATAAGAATCAATTTACGAAATTTGATAATAATGAATATTACTCCAGAATCTTTATATAAAATTCTTTTCAAGTATTTTAGAAGTTTAAATTGGTGGCCAAAAGATTTAGGATATCATAAAAAAACTGGTAGTGATCCAAGATTTGAGGTAATTGTTGGGGCAATATTAACACAAAATACTGCTTGGTCAAATGTAGAATTAGCGCTTGAAAATTTAAAACGTGAAAAATTATTAGACATAAAATTAATATCTCAATTGGATTTAAAATCATTAAAAAAAATGATAAGACCAACAGGTTATTTTAATCAAAAAGCAACTCGTTTAAAAAATATTGCAGAACATTTAGAAAATAAATATTCAGGAAATTTAGATTCTTTTTTTGACAGAAATTTAAATGAAATCAGAGAAGAATTACTTTCATTAAATGGTGTTGGACCTGAAACTGCGGATTCTATTTTATTATATGCTGGAAATCATTCTATTTTTGTAGTTGATGCTTATACAAAGAGGCTTTGTAAAAGATTACCAATGGAAACAAAACCTGAATATTACGAAATACAAGATTTTTTTCAGAAAGAATTATCAAAAATATATAAAAATAACGAGATCTCAAAAATTTACAATGAACTACATGCATTGATTGTGATATTTGCAAAAACCTATTGTAAAACCAAACCAAATTGTGAAGACTGCCCTCTCAAAAAATTCTGTAAATACGCAAGTCAATTAATCTAATAAATCTTTTACTTTATCACTTGCAACTTCAGCAGGAATATCAGGTAATGAAATAAGTTGAGTAGTACCAAGATGACCTTTTCCTGAAAGTTTGATTGTAATAAAACCTGCACTTTCAATTTCTTTTAAGTAATTCCAAAACATAGTATGGGTTCTAGGTTTTTCATTATACTCTTCACAAGTAATAGCATATGTTTTTTCAGCTTCTCCAGTACTTACATAAGCAGTTCCATCTTTTTTTAGTCTCTTAGCAATGGAATACAGAGTAATAAGCTGATGACGTTCTAAATTTTTTAGTTTTGTTTCTGTAATAACAGAGAATGTTTCAGCTTTAGCAGCTCTAACATGTTCAGGCGTAACAATTTGTAAATGTTGATGGTCAGCAGCAATACCTGCCTTCCATAATAACTCGATTGCAAATCTTGCATCCCCCCATTCAGATGCAATATCTGCAATTAAATCTATAGAATCGTCATTTACGATATTGTTATGAAAAGCCAAATCTATACGTTGTCTAACAATATTATATAATTCTTCTCGTGTATATTTATCTAATAATAATACATTGCTTCTTTTGAAGGTACTAATAGAAGAAGAATCTAACATTGGAATAATATCTTTCTGAGAAATAAGTAATAGGGAAATTGGAACTTTTTCTTTGTATGATTCATCTGAAAAACGAGTTAGGTTATAAATTAAATCAGATTTACTTTTTTTAACAAGTGCATCTACCTCATCAAGAACGACTAACAAATGAGCTTCTCTTTTTTTAAGTTGTTTTCGAAGAACTTCAAGCATTTCCTGAACAGAAAAACCTCTATCAGGAAAACGAGAATCAAAATGATTTAAAATCCCAAGTAAAGCCATTGCATCTTTAGATCGTTTTCTACAATTTATATGAACATATTCAATAATATAACCTTGCTTACGCGCTAGGTTTTTAATTGAATTACAAAATTTTTTAGCAATCACAGTTTTTCCCGTTCCAACTGGACCTCTGATGATAGCATTTTGGGTAATGCGGGAAAGCATAGGTTTGAACATTTGAGCAAGAAAACGAAGTTGTTCTTCTCTATGTAGAAGCTCCTCAGGCACATAATCAAAATCAAGGGGTTTTAAATCCTTTATGACAGATGATGACATTAATTCGTCTTCTATAATATTTCCCATTGATACCTGTAATATCATGTCTTTCATAAAACTTTGTCTCCTAAATTATAATTTTAAAGGAATTGATTTAGAGTAAAAATTATAGACCAAAAAGTCATACGTGCTATGTATGGGGAATTTCTTGAATTCAAATGAATCATTAGAATTTGTCAAGGATGCATTTGGAAAATATTATATGGAAAATAATATCCAACTTCCAGATCGTTTTGGTCGAAGAGAATTTGCGTTTGTTTTATTTGGTGCGAGAGGAATGATTAGGCATCTTGGTTTTGAAAAAAAAAATCAATTTATAGATTTTTTAAGGGAAAAAATACCTGGAGACATCTATTATTCATCTGCATATTATCAAACACCTGATGCTCCTACTATGCAAGAAAAAAATTGGATGGGAGCAGAACTTATTTTTGATTTAGATTCAGATCATCTACCTAATGCTGAAAAATTAGATTATTCACAACAATTAGAAATGGTAAAAAAAGAATTTTACAAATTAGTTGATGATTTTTTATTAAATGATTTTGGATTTGATGAGAGATATATTGAACTTTATTTTAGTGGCGGCAGAGGTTATCATTGCCATGTGAAGGATCCGAAAATCTTAAATATTGATAGTGGTGAAAGAAGAGAAATTATAGATTATATAACAGGTAGAGATCTAAAGGATTCTTTGGTTTTTCACGAACAAGTAACTAATACAAGAAGCTATGGTTATAGAAATTTTCCAAGTGGAAAAACACTAAAAATGCCGAAACCTGATGAACCTGGATGGCGAGGGAGAGTAAGTAGAGGCATAATAGAGATAGTTAATGAGATTAAAAAAAGTAATAATCCAATTGAAAAATTAAAGGAATATGGAGTAAAAGAAAACGATGCCGAAAAACTTTTAGACGATCTATCAGAAGAGAGAATAAAAAGAATCAGAGAAGGAAGGCTAGACCAATCAAAAACAATAAGAAAGTTTTTTTTAAATAGCGCCTTAAGAAAAACTGCTGTATCAATGTCTGCTGGAGAAACAGATGAACCTGTAACCTGTGATGTAAAGCGCCTTATTAGACTTCCTGCATCTCTACATAGAAAAACTGGTTTTAAAGTTGAAAAAATATTGCTTGAAAGTTTAATGGAATTTGATCCATTAAAAGATGCAGTTGTTCTACCAGATGATCCAGTTAAAATTGAGTTAGATCAACCATTCAATATTACAATAAAAGATGAAGATTTTAAACTAAACCCAGAAATACAAGAAGTTCCAACATATTTGGCTGTTTTTTTGATTGGAAGGAAAAAGGCAAAAATTATTGAATAAAAGTTGTTTAATGGGTCTGAAAAAATGCATGAAGATGAGATTAATTATAGAACTTTAAGAGAAATTCAACAGAAAGAAAAAAATTCACCAGTACTAACAGAAATAAAATCCACTTTATATTCTGAAATATCTAAATATATAGAAGATCTTAAAAACAGACTTAAAAACGAATCTTCCTCACAAAAACAAACACTATTAAATGAGGAAAGTCAAAATATACAAAAAATCGCAATAAATATTTATGAATTAAGGGAAAAAAAAATATTATTTGCAGCAATTACAAAAGGTAGAGGGGGAAGTCCAGAAATTAAAAACATGATAGACATAGAGAAAAATCTTTTTGACTCAATAATAGACATATTAAAAACAACACGTAATATATTCTTAAAAAAGGATTCAACTGAAAAAAAACAAATCGAACCTGAAGAAGAACCGGTAAAACCTAAGAAATTAGAGGAAAAACTGAGCAATTCAAATCCTATTGTTAGAGTAATTGAGGATATACCTGAGTTCATTGGAACAAATGAAAAAAGGTATAATCTGAGAAAAAATGATATATTATCTGTACCAGAAGATATGTATGAAATGTTATCTAGAAGAGGAATTGTAAAGAAAATAAACAATTAGCTTACATTTTTATATTACCTGCTTATTACATTTCAACTCTAAAATCATATCAAGGGAGTTGCATATGGAAAAACCAAGAAAAATCAAGACATACTGTCCTTCATGTAAAAAACATACTATTCATAATGTTGAGAAAGTAAAAAAGAGGAAGGCTAGTGAACTCAAACAAGGTCAAAGAAGATTCCGTCGTGTAATGTCGGGTTATAGAGGATTTCCTAGACCAAAACCTGAAGGTAGAGAAAAAACCAGTAGAAGAATTGCTATGAAACTAACATGTTCAGAATGCAAAAAGAGTCATCAGCCGCCAACACAAAGGGCAAAAAAATTTGATATAGGTGAATAAATAATGAAAAAACCTGAAAGTAAATTTATAAAGGTAAGATGTAAAGACTGTGAAAATGAACAAGTCTTGTTTAATAAAGCAAGCACAATAGTATCTTGCCATATTTGTGGTAGTAAACTTGCAATACCTGCAGGTGGAAAAGCAAAAATAAAGGGAGAAATATTAGAAACAATTGAGTAAATAAAGGTTTTTTATAATGATTAAGAAAGAGTACCCGGAAGAAGGAGAACTTATAGTTGGTACTGTTGTTAAAGTTCAAAATTTTGGAGCTTTTATTTCACTTGATGAGTATCCCGGAAAAGAGGGTTTTATTCACATTGCTGAGATTGCAACAGGATGGGTTAAAAGAATCCGTAACCATATTAAGGAAAAACAAAAAGTTGTTTGTAAAGTAATGCATGTTGATAGTGCTAAAGATCATATTGATTTATCCTTAAAAAGAGTAAATGAACATCAAAAAAGAGATAAAATACAGTTATGGAAAAATTCTCAAAAATCAGAGAAACTTCTCGAGATGGTTGCAAAGCAAATTGGAAAAAATGTTGAACAATGTTACAAAGAATTTGCTGATGATTTAATAAAAAAATATGTCACTTTATATGCTGCATTCGAAGAAGCTGCATATGATATTGAAACATTGAAAAAGGATGGTTTTAAAGGAGAATGGTTAAAAGTTTTTGAGGGAGTTGCAAAAACAAATATTTCTATTCCATTCGTTGACATTAAGGGTTATATAAATGTAACTTCATGGCTTCCAGATGGTATTAATCATATAAAATCCATATTAAAAGATGCTGAAAATAGTAATTTTGAAGATGTTGAGATCAAGATTAAATATATTGGTGCACCTCAATATTTGATAACAGTTAAGGCTCCTGACTATAAAATTGCAGAAGATGAAATGAAGAAAGCTGTTGATAAAATTAAAGTATCAATAAAAAAGCACTACGGAGATTGCGAATTTCATCGAAAATTAGAGGAGTAAATGTCAAATTTACTTTATTGTAAGAATTGTAAAAATTATACATTAAATGAACTATGTGAAATATGTAAAATAAAAACAATATCTAAAAATCCTCCAAGATTTTCTCCACAAGACCATTATGGTGAGTATAGGAGGAAATTAAAAAAATTAAATAAAGGTGAATAAAATGGATTATGTAACTGTAAAATATGTATCAAAAAAACCTAAACTTAACAATCCAATACTGATAGAAGGTTTACCAGGAATTGGAAATGTAGGAAAACTTGCTGTAGAACATTTAATAGACAGCGTTAATGCCACAAAATTTGCAGAACTTTATAGTAAAGATTTTCCTCCACAGGTTTTTATAAACACAGATGGTACAATTGCCCTTGTCAATAATGAGTTTTATTTTTGGAAAGCAAAAAAGAGAGGGCAGAGAGATTTAATATTACTTACTGGTGATTATCAAGGTCTTTCTTCACAGGGACAATATGAGCTAGTTGAGAAAATTCTTGACATTGCAGAAGAATATGGCGTAAAAGAGATGTATACACTTGGTGGATATGGTCTTGGTCATGAGATAAGGGAACCAAAGGTTTTATGTGCAACAACTGAAAAATCCCTTGTCAAAACAATGAAAAAATATGGGGCTGTTTTTAAGAAAAATGAACCAGGTGGAGGAATTGTCGGAGCCAGTGGTTTACTTTTAGGTCTTGGAAAGATGAGAGGAATGCAAGGAACATGTTTTATGGGAGAAACACCAGGTTATCTGGTAGATCCAAAAAGCGCAAAAGCAGTTTTAAAGATTCTAATAAAAATAACAAAGATAGAGTTAAATCTAGCAGCACTTGAGAAAAAGGCAAAAGAAATAGAGCATATTGCCCATCAATTGAAAGAAATGGAAGGACTTTCAAAGGATAAATCAGAAGAATTAAAATATATTGGATAAAAAAAAAATTGATTTTATACCTTATTAATTTTATTCAAAACAAGAATAACATCAAATCCAGTAGGGGTATCTTGTTTTTTCAGTTCTCCTGTAAAGTCGTATTTTTCATCTTCAAATAAAAGATCAGTAGCATTTTCAATATTTGAATAATCAATTCTTAATTCAGTTCTACCTTCAGTTGTTGTCAATATTGAAACAATGACTGGAAAATCAGTTATTTCATAATAACCTCTAACAGTAATAATCTGATTCAAATAAGTATCTTTATTTGCCAAGACATCTTCAGGAGTTAAGTACTCTTCCTCAGGAGGAAGATTCGTAACAACAAGATATGCTCCCCCGATAATAACAATTACAATTAAAATGTAAAATAATGTTCGTGTTTCTAATAACTTTTTTTTTCGTTTCATTGATATCAACAACCTCAAATAAACTATTTATTTAAAACTCTATTTGTTTAAATTAATATCATAAGTTTTTTCTGGATTCTGCTTGTGTATAATATAAGCCTGTTTTTCAGATAGTAAACAATTATCAATAAGGTCTAATGTTTTTTTAGGAACAGTCTTTGGACTAAGTACTGCTCCGGGTCTTCGAAGATCGTCAATATAATCAGTTTCCATCATAAATCTTGTTCCTTTCTTAATTGACGCAATAACATTTTTTTTACTTGCTAAAACTGAAGGCATTATTCCAAAGTTTTCATTTTCTAAAATTAAAGGTGGAGAATAATGTTTAATAATTTTATGAGCAGGTAATCCAGCTTTTTTACCTAATTCTGCAAGTTCCTTACAATGATTAGGTGTGGTACTTTCAGAATGAATTATAACTGGAACATTTACATCTTTTGCTCTTTGCATCCCATAAAAAAGAATTTCATTTGAATCATCCAAAACTTGTCTATCTACTTTGAAATGTGGTCTACCGATTTCCCCAATCCCAATTGATTTTTTTTCTTCACATAATTTTGCAGCTTCATCTATTCCCTTTTTCATTATCGATATTGTATTTTTTCTTCCAAATTTTTCAACTAATCTTAAATAATCGACAGGATAAGGGCCAACAGTAACAAAAACACCGATTTCAATTTTTAATCTAATTTCTTCTGCCATTTTCAATGTTTCGTTATAACAATCCAAATAACCTTTTTCTTGGATTACCAAATTAGTCATTGGAAGCTGACATAAAACAAAATGAGTGCCTCCAGAATATTTAAATTCCTTAACAGCTTCTAAATACCGGCCATCTCGTCTAAGATGTAAATGATTATCAAATATTATCAGAAATTATCACCCTATATTATTTGAAATAATTAATTATTGTAATTATCAAATCAAATAAAAAAATTAGCCTAATATTTGTGTTTTTTGTATTTTCTAAAGTAATATGAAACATGATGATCTGTTTTATATGTTTTTCCTGTGATCATTTCTATTATTCCCTGTGCCAATAACCAACCAAAATAACCCATGAAAAATGTAAAGAATCCTGCTATACTATAACCAATAATTATCTGAAAATAGTTATCTCCACCTGTTAAAAATAAAACAAATATTCCAACTGTTATAAATAAAAATATCAATAGAAATACCCATCTTAATGCATGTATTGTAACTTTTATAGTTTTTAGAGGAATATCCTGAAATGGAATTTTTTTATCGATGAATCTTATCCTATTGTTAAGATGGTTTCTTCTGCGTGGCATATTTCTTCTCCGAGAAATAAAAATAACTAAGGCAAGTGATCCCAATGAATTGATATACTTGGTAGATATAAAAAAGGTAATTCGCAGATAAATATGCAGATATAAAACAGATGCATATGCACATTATAAAATTATTAAGAATCTATAAGTTTTCAAAAGATTTAATAGTATAATTTTAATTTAATCTTGGGTGCAGGAGAGGAAATGACTGAAGGAGAAGAGGATAAAACAGAAGAACCACAGAAACACGAAGAAAAAAAAAGTAATATTTCAAAAGAAAAAATTTTAGATGAATCATTCAAAAAAGCTGAATTATTAAAAAAAGGTCCAACTATAAAAAAGGAAGAGCCGGTAATTGCAAAAAAACCTATCATGAAAATAGGTTTAGTTATAACTTTTATTGCTATAATTGGTCTATTATTTATTAATTTTTTGCCTTTAATGTACATATATTATGAAACGGACCTTGGTTCAATTGAAGAATATTTTTCATATAATGATATTAGATTTGACTTAATAGAGCCTGAGGAAATAAATAATATTTTTGAATCCAGTTGTAATAATTGTAGCCATAATAGTGATTATTATTTTGGAGTTACAAAAAATGATTTAATAAATTCGCCAAGGATTACAATTTATATTTTTATTATATTAGCTTTAATTGGAATTATTTTTACAATTTACATTTTGATAGATAGAAAAAAGGACTTTTCTGACGAGACTAATACAATTGTTCAATCATTTTTTATAGTTTTTTTAATGATTCTAAGTATATACTTATTATCAATAAATTTAAAGTTTCTGGATTCACATTTATTTTTTGAATTAAATAAACCTTTCATTTTTGCTATGGGTTTTAATAGACTTAGAATTTTCTTTTTAATGCCTTATTTTTCAATCTTGATCTCATTTGTTTTGTTTTGTATTGGACTAGTTTTTATGAAAATATATCTAAATAGAGCAGTTAATCAATTTAACGTAAAAAAATCAAAAAGATCTGAAGTATCTTATAGATTTGGGAGTAATATATAATGGAAATTAAAACTGTTAAAAAAGCTAGGAATAGAATAATTTGGATTATATTATTAAGTATCTTATGTCTAATTTTAATTTCTTTTCTCCCATGGATTTCAATTGAGGAAAATGATTTTGTAAAAGGAAATTTACATTTAAACTATGAAATGATGAAAGGTAGTTCTAACACTGATATTTTTATTTTATCAAAAAGTCTAAGCAATATCAATATTTTATTTTGGATATTAGTTTTAATAACATTGATTTCATTTATTTTACTAATTAGTTATTTGTTAGTAAAAAAATTAAAAATTATTGAAATATTAAATTTAATAATTTCATTTTTAATATTTTCATTGTTAATTTTTATCATTTATTTTCAAATTATGTTTTCAAGATCTATTGATGAAATTGATTACATTACAGCTTCAATGATACATTATCCTTTTGCCTATCCTTATATAGAATTTATTTTTAGCATAATCTTATTAATTTTTTCTGGATTATATTCTTTAAATCTAACTACGGATTTTATAAAACAGTATAAAAAACAACCCTTACAAAAAAATGGTGATGTTAAAGAAATCGAAGAACAAAAACTACCAGATATAAATATTGAAGAAAAATTGAGAGATAAATTAAAAGAATCAGAAAATATTAAAACTACCATAAATTCTGATATGGACTTGAAAATTGCTGAAATAGATGAACTATTAGAAAAAAAGGAGATTGTAAAAAATAATGATAATTTTGATGAAAAACCTCCAGAGCAAGAAAGAGATATTGCTATAAAAATTGAACCTACCTCAGATAAAACTGATATTGAAGATAAAGTAGAAGAACGAGAAATAAATGATAAGAAAAATGAGAATGAACTAGAAGAAAAAGATATTTTAAAGGATCCTTTTCCCCATAAAGAAAAAAAGGAAAAAATAGAAGAATCTGATGAAATTCGACAATCAGAACATTTTGAAAAAGCTTTATCTTCTGCAATTGAGAGAAAACAATCTGATATGAAATTAAAAAAATCAGAAAAAAAGGATGAAAAAAATAATAATAAAGTAGAAGCTAATAATGGAAATTCAATAGTTGTTTTTCAAACTGAAAAAATTCAACTTGAAAAAAAAGGTAATAAGATAAATAAGATTTTTAGTTTAAAATGTCCTGGATGTAATCAAATTTTTCCATATAATAAGGAAAAAAATACTCAAAAAATAACATGTCCTAATTGTGGAAAAAAGGGAAAAACAGAAAAAGAAATCTAGGCATCAGAGACAATTCTTATTACATCTCCATCTTTTAGTTCATGATCAGCACCTATTACTCGATGAGTTCTTGCATCAATTGCTCTAATAAAATGATCACCTAGGTCTGTATGAACTTTATAAGCCAGATCTTTAGCTGTACTTCCTCGTTTCATGAAATAAGCATCAGGTAGAATTCTTCCTTCTTTATCTGTTAGATGTGTTTCATCTTCAACTGGGTAAACAACTATTAAATCCAGCATTTCTACTGCTTTTTCTACACAATTTTGTACACCAGTTGAACCGAATTTTTTTAAAACATTTGATTTAATAAAATCTAAAGCTTTCAATTGTTTTTCATTTAGATCTGTCTCATTTAAGATATTAAAATCATTGCTACCTGGTTTGTAATCTATTAGATTCTTTTTTGATGCATTTGTAAGTGCGAGTTCTGATTCAGCACTACATAAAACCACAATATAATTTTTTTTATTAAGTTCATCTGATTTAGCAAGAAATTCATCAGGTGCTGAATCACACTTATTGAATGCAATAAGCATTGGTTTGCTTATTTTTCTTACATGATCTGTTAGTTTTAGTAAATCTTCATCCGACCAACTTGACGGTTTACTACTATCAATCTGTAAAGTCCTTATTGCATTATAGATATGCTCCTCTTTAACTCCTAAACCCGTTAGTTTATCTCCAAGTAGTAATTCAATTTTCTTTCCTTCTAACTCGCATTGTCTTGCAACTGTTTCCCAGCTCTTTTTTATTATTCCCATCATCCAATAGTTGATTTCCTTTTCTAAGAATTCTACATCATTTATCGGATCATAAGAACCAACATTACAAGGATTTCCCTCTGCATCTGTACTACCGGAGGAATCAACTATGTGAATTAATGCATGTGCCTGTCTTAAATCATCTAGAAACTTATTTCCCAAGCCTCTCCCTTTGAATGCATCCGGGACAAGCCCTGCAACATCTATTGCCTCTATTGGAACAAATCGTGTACCATTTATACATTTGGAATTATGTGGAGTACATTTTACATTAAATTCTTTACAAGGGCAAGGTTTATTTACATACATAACGCCCCTATTTGCATCAATTGTTGTAAAAGGATAATTTGCAATTTCTGCATGAGCATCTGTTGCAGCATTAAAAAAAGTAGATTTACCAACATTTGGTTTCCCAACTATTCCTATCTGCATACTCATAATATTTTACTCCAACATATGCCCAACTTCTTCAACAATATCTGCATCTGCTTCAAATCTTTTAACCTTCTCTTCAGTTTTTAATTTTGAAGGAGCCATAAATGATATTCCGTTTTTAGCAAAAAGCTCACCGTTTACTGTCGATGTTTTTGCAAGATAAATCTTATTTCCAGATATATTTCCTGCAACAACTGCCTTATCCTCAATTTTTACATCACCATTTGAATTTATATTTCCCTGGATTGTTGTCTTTTTATCACAAAAGACATCTCCTAATGATTTTAATGTACCATGAATTATTGAATTATTTTCAATAAAAACATTTCCTTTTACATCGTAATTTCCTAAAAGACGTGATCTTTTACCAACTCGTAGGTTATAATCAATCCTAGATTTTTGAATTCCAATTATTGAATTATTAGGTATAAAAAGAAATGTCTCAGAAATCGGTATTGTATCTCCTTCATTTTCTTCGATTTCTTCAAGAATGCGATCAATTTCTTCACTATGACCCATTTTTAGAAGTTGTAAAAGATATATAAAGATATATATAACAATCGGTATTGGGCTACGTATATTAATCCAACCCTTTGCTTCAAAACCTTTTTCGATCTCAACACTGTCTCCAACATCAAGATCTCCATCTAGTGAAAGTTTACCTTTAACATTTACTTTTTCTCCAAAATAAACATTTCCACCACTTTTAACATCACCACCAACCGTTGAAAAGATATCTACTCTAATATCATTATTTGACTCAAGATTTCCATCAATAATTACATGTTCTCCAATAAAAATTCTTCCATTAGTTTTAATACCGAAATTTATCAAACATCGGTCACCAATCACAACATCTCCAGAGGTTACAATGGTGTGTTCTTCAAATTTAGTTTGATCTGGAATAACAAGAGTTTTTCTGTCAAAAGACATATAAAAAGCAATATACTTTAACTCATTATAAAGCCAACGGAATACCTAAAAAATATAACATTATTCAGTTAACCATTGCTCATCAATTTTTTTATAATTTGAAATTTCCTCTGGCTTAAACCATAGATTTATCTCAAACTCGGCAGTATCAGGACCATCAGAACCATGAACTATATTTCTACCTATAAATTGACCATAATCACCACGAATCGTCCCCATAGCTGCATCTTGGGGATTTGTTTTTCCCATCATGTTTCTAACCATATTTATAGCATCAATTCCTTCAAAAACAATAGCAACTACTGGTGAAGATGTTATATAATCCACAGTTGGTTGAAAAAAGGGTTTTCCTTTATGAATACCATAATGTCGTTCGGCAAGTTTTTTTGAAACAGAAACAAATTTCATTGCAACAATTTTTAATCCTTTTTTTTCAAAACGGTTAATTATTTCACCAATAAGTCCACGCTGTACTCCATCAGGTTTAATCATAACAAATGTTCTTTGGTTTTTCATATATTCACCATTACAATGTTGATATGGGATATAAATCAACTTTAAAGAATTAACGATGTCTCATTTAATAATTCCATACCTAAATAAGCAAGAGTAAAGCTAGAGACATTAAATACAATATGTGCAATTATTGCGGAATAGAGGTTTTTTGTTCTGTAAACTATAAAACCAAGAACTAAACCCATAATAATTATCATTATTACTGGAATCTCCTTGCCATAAGACATATGAGCTATTCCAAAAAGTATAGCAGTTATAATAACTGCAAAAGGACCTCCTGCATAATTTTCTAATTTGTCAAATAAAAAGCCTCTAAAATAAATCTCTTCACCTATTGGTTGAATTGCAATTAAAAAAAACATAACAGGCCATGAAAAAAGCTTTTGAAGTTCAGGAAAATTACTTAAATCTTGTTGTTCAAATCCTGATGAAATCAAAATTATTTCAATAATGAATATAACAACAAAAATTATAATTGCTGCTAATATTCCCCAAAGAAATGCTTTGTCAATATTTTGACTAACAAGTTTAATCCTAGATTTTATATCTTTAAAATTTGATTTATTTACAATATAATACCAAGCAAATGGCACCAAAATGAAAATTGCTATAACAAGTAATTGACTTTGAACCGCTACAATTTCAGGTATATCAATTGTATCTAGCAATTCATTTGTATCAATAGATATAATAAAAGTAAATATTGGAAGAATAAAAATTAATATAAAACTAATCAGTAATAGTATAAGAGCAAATATATGTGAAGGTTTATCGAATTTGAAATCCATTAAAAAAATAGAAACAATTAATCTTTCATAAAAGTTTTTAAATATTAGATTATGTTACCAAAAAAACATTTGGGCCTGTAGGGTAGCTTGGTCGATCCTTTTAGCTTTGGGAGCTAGAGACTCCAGTTCAAATCTGGGCAGGCCCACTAATTTCTTCTATTTAACCAAAATCTATTTTATAAATCTCAGCAGTCCTTCCAGCAATGGGAAATGTTCAAACAACCAATAAAGCAATGGGTTAAAATTTGTTCTTGTTCTTGGTATATTTACCTCAAAATGTGACCAGTTACTCTCATCACCAAAAGAATCTTTTGATTTAGCTTTTATAATATAGATTCCTTTTTCTTTCCATGTATGATTTACAATAACTTGCTCACCAGATGTAAATGGACCAGTAATAATTTGTTCACCAGTCCCATCACTCCAATTAATTATATATTCAGCAATTTTATCCCCATCGGAATCTATAGAATAAAAACTATAATCCAAGGATTTTTCTGGTTTTCCTTTTAATGGACCATCAATAACAGGCGTATTTGGTGGAGTATTATCTATAAATGCAAAAATAGTTCCAAAATAATTTGCTATATAAACCTTTTCATTAGCAATTGCTGCAGAAGAATCAACCATTGCTAATTCACCTATTGAATATCTCCAGAGAAGCGCACTTGAATTAATATCAAAACAATTTAAAAAACTTTTATATTCCAATAAATTCATACTACCAATGAACAGTTTTTCATCAGCAATTGATGGTGAAGAAACAGTAAAAAAATCATAATATAGTTTTTGATCCCAAATGATTTCTCCATCAGATATATTAAGACATGCAATTCCACCATACGCCCAATAATTTTCAACATATGAAAAATATACAACATCATCAGCTATTGCTGGCGAGGATAAAGAAATATCATTTTCTTTCATAACGTATTTCCATAAAACATCTCCATCCTCTGCATCTATACAAAAAAGTACACTATAAACTGTTTCGTTTGATAAATATGATTCCAAACTCATTACAAATATTCTATTTTCAACTATTACAGGAGATGATACAATCAAGCCTATTTCCATTTTTGTTAAAAAAATTGTCCATTGATCCTCACCCGTTATTGCATCAACACTATGCAGTTCAATATCAGAAGAATTAATTGAGACGTAGCAAACTCTATTATTATATGCAGCTGGAGCAGAGTACATTGCAAAATTATAATATCCAGTTGAATGGTTCCATTTTTCTGCCCCATCTGAAGGATCCAAACACAATAATTTCCCATAACCTGTATGTGGATCGGCTATTGTAACATATAAATTGTTATTATCAATTATTGGTGTAGTAATTAAATTTGTATAAGTAAAATTCCATTGTTTTAAACCAGTTTCTGCATCAATACAATATAGGTAACCCTCATATGTTTCAGAGCTTGACGTTAAAACATATACATATCCATTGTAAAAAACAGGTGTTGAAGATACCGCACCTTGTGTTACAAAGTCCCATAATTTCATACCTGTGATTGTATCAATACAAAAAATTCCTCCAGTTTCAGCAAAGGTCTTTTCACAATATTTATTATACATGCCAATTACAGGTTTATTTTTTATCTCATTAAAATCAAAGAGATACAATGATCCTATTTCACCAGTTCCAATATAAAGTTTATTTTCGACAACGATTGATGATGAAAATCTAATGTTTGAATCTGTGTCAAAGCTCCAATTTAATTTATTTACATCAGGAGCTCCTGATTTAGAAAAACCTGTATGTTGAGGATCATGACCTTGCATTGGCCACCAATCAATATCATTATTTAATTTTATGATCGGATCAAAATATTTTTTCTCATTGATATTTATAGCGACTACTGGTAATATTGTTGTAATTATAATTGTGCAAATAAAAATTACAAATAATTTCTTTAACATATTTTTTCCCCCTTATTAAAAATTATATAATCTAATAAAATAAACTAATATAAATATTTCCTTAACAATTGTTAATAAATATAACTATTAGAAAATAAAATTATTTTCAAAATAAAAAAAAATAAAATTGGAATTAAATTTCCAATACATATCTTATAATCGGTATTTTAGTTAAAAGATTTTTAATAATTATTAAAAGCGAGGTAAATTGATTTTCTCTTGACCGTGGTATGTTGACAGTAAAAGAATCAGACCACACACTTTCATTATCATTGATATCTTTTGCTTTTACTTTAACCTGATAAGTACCTTGAGAAGTCCATATATGACTTGCGCTACCAGTCTGACCAGAATTATAAGGTCCAACCCATCCACTGTTTGAACCATCTCCCCAATCAAACAAATAATAAATTTGTTCATTTTCAGGATCATTTGCAGATGATGAATATGTAAGTTTTACCAATATCTTTCCTGAAGGTGGTCCACTCGGAATTGCAGGTTTATCTGGGGGTTGATTTCCAGATACAATAGTAATCGTATCTGATCCAGGAGTTGAGTCGAAGTTTCCAACACTGTTGGTTGCTCGAGCTTCTATTGTGTGTGTTCCTTCAGATAAAGGAATTGTAGTAAAAGAAAAAGATTCTACTGCTTCGTCCCAATCTCCATCATCTGGAGTTACATCATAACTCCATGTTCCTCCATCCACCCTATATTGTACCAAGGCAATTGTATTTAAGGTAACATCATTTCCAGGCCCATTTGGATTATTATTTTGAGATGGAACTACAGTTGCCGATCCAGTATAAGTAGGTGTGGGATCAGATGTTGGATCTGGAGAATAAGGATTTAAAGTTGTATCCGGGTCTGTATCTAAAATGTCAGCTATACCATCAGAATCTGAATCCTTCCAACCAACCTGTTGTTTTGAACCACTTGAAATACAAAGGGCGAGATTATCCATTATACATCCTGAACCTTCAACATCTGCAGCATTCAAATATCCACTATAATCAGTATTACCATTATATTCATCAGTTGCATAAAATATATGACCTAATTCATGAGCAAATACTTCTCTTAAAGTAGGTCCAGGAGGACCACCAGGTCTTAGATGTGGACAAACTGTGAAAGGTCCACCAAGATAGGCATAGGCATGATAACCATCTGAAAAGTAACCATCTGCATCGTTACTGTTATCAATAATAAAAACAGTAAAAGCCCAATCAGTACCATAATAACCAGGTATAGTTTCAGTTGTGTTTCTAAGATAATTGTTATAATCTCTCACTCTTCTTATCCAATCACCACTCGTATATCCTATTTCTGCCATAGACTCATTTACCCATTGTTCCTCCCAATAACCATTAGTAAAAGGAGTAGGATGAATAATTGGTTCATAAGAAATATTAATGGTCTGAACCTCACCATAAAACATCAGATTGTGCTTGTACAAATTTTCAGAATTGAACCAACTATTCCACATAGCATTACCTCCACCAATACCTAAAGAACCTAATGCAGTATCCTTCTCATTTTGGGTCCAATCTTCAGTACTTGGATCACCTGTTCCATCACTCTCTAAAAAAATCATACCAATAGCAACAGTTCCAATCATATATTCACTTAAATCGTAATAACCAGGAGCAGGACTTCGATCAAAACCAGTACTTTTAATAATTGGTGGTATTAAAACATCATTTTGATATAGAAATTCATTACTTTTTTCATTTTCTTGCAAAATTTTTACAAATGTTGAACCTTGAGTTGGTAATACAGCTAAAATTAACAACGTACAAAACAAAATACATATTATCTTTTTTCTCATTTTCGTACCTCCCTTATATGTTAAATATAGATTGGTATATATAAATCTTCCATAAACCAAAAAGATAAAATCTATAATCTAATAAAAAATGACATATAATTACTGATATTATAGGAATATTTTTAATGTAATAATATATCCAGTATATGCAACTACATACGTAGGCCGATGGGATGAAATCTAAATCATTTGTTATACTATTGTTTATATTACTAATAGCAAATTGTTTATTTTCACAAAATAAAATTGAATATTACAGAGCAGGTATTTTACCAAAATTCTACGTAGATGACGATTATGATAATTCTACACCAGGATGGCAGATTGATCATTTTGATAGCATCCAGGATGCAATAGATGCATCATCTGCTGGTGATAGAATTGTAGTATATGCAGGAACCTATAATGAACACTTAACAATTACTCATCAACTAGATATTTTTGGTGAGGAGAAAAATACTACATTTATCGATGGTAAAGATAGTGGAGATGTAATAAATATTTCTGCAAAGTATGTAAATATAAGTCATTTTACCATAAGAGATTCAGGAAATATTGAAAATAATTCAATGATTTTAATAAACTCAGGAAATGCTATAATTACAGATAATAAGATTACAAGTGGAAAGCAAGGAATTCTGATTAAAAATTGTAATAATAATATTATTTATGATAATGTAATATCAGGGAATAGTGGAAATGGAGTTCAACTAAACAATTCAGATTATAACGAAATAACATACAATACAATTATAAGTAACTCAAATGGTTTATTTTTACATGATTCATCATATAATACAATTCAGAATAATAATCCAATAAAAAATAATAATATAAATGGGCTATTTTTAAATGAAACATGTAATTATAATACAATATTAGATAATAATATATCAAAAAACGATGAAAATGGAATATATCTAAATGATCATTGTGATCATAATACACTGAATAATAATGATATTTATAGCAATTCTGATAGTGGAATTCGATTAGAAAATTCAAGTACTAACAAAATAAATAGCAGCATAATCGTTAGTAACAGTAAATATGGAATTATGGTTGTTGGATCTAGTAATGAAATATTGAATAGTATTATTAAATCAAATGAAGAGCATGGTATATTTTTATTTGCAGATGACAACAATGTTATTTCACAAAATATAGTATACAAAAATTTAAAAGATGGAATAAGTCTATCAAATTCAACTCTAGATCAAATCTATAAAAACGAAATATCAAGTAATTCTGAATATGGTATAAGACTAGATTATTTTACATTACAAAACTTAATCTATAATAATTATTTCCACGATAATACAAAAAATGCTGTTGATAAGAGTATTGGAAGTAATAACTGGTACACAACAAAAACAAATGGAACAAATATTGTTGGCGGTCCTAATATAAATGGTAATTATTGGGATGATTTTGACGAAGTAAGTGAAGGTGCAATGGATAGTAATGGAGATGGTATTGCTGATAGCGCATATACAATTTATGCTGCAAACAAAGATAATGGACCTTTACTTGATGTAATAATTCCAAATATTGGTATACCACAAGTATCTCCAAATTATCAAACAATTGGAAAATATACCTACATATCAATAACAATTACAGATAATACAGAAATAAAAGAAGTTTATCTAAATTACACTGATCCTTATGGGGAAGCAAATAACATATCAATAACACAGAATAAAAATGGTAATACCTTTTTTTGTAATAAACAATTCTCACCAGTTGGATCATACTCATTTTATATTGCAGCAAAAGACCCAAGAAACTGGGTAATTTCTACAAATAATTCTTTTTATATAAATAAAGGAACACCTCCAAAATTAATAGATGAAACTCCTTCAACTGGATCTCCCTCGCAGAAATTTACTTTCAAAGCAATTATAACAGATAATCAAGAAAGCACTCAAGGTTTGACCGTAAAGGTACAATGGAGTCACAAAAACAAAGGTGGTAATAACACCCTTACAAATGTTTATCAAAACTATTTTGAAACCTCTGTAATACTTGATAGAAGCACTGATGATTTAGTATATGTTTTCCATGTAACTGACAAATGGGGAAATTCTCTTACAACATCTCAAAAAAGTGTAAATATTGTAGATAATGAGCCTCCAAAAATAGTTATTAAAAAATATGGAGCATCAACAGATAATATGCCAAATAAATTTACATTCAATGCAAAAATAACAGATAATTTGGAAGTTCAGGATGTAATAATACAATATTGGTATGGAAATAGTGACCAGATTACTGTCAAAATGGATAGTAAAGATGACGACATTTATGAAAAAAATATCCAACTAGTTGAATCATTTAACAGAGTGTACTGTATTATATATGCAACAGATACAATGGGAAATCAAAACGATACTAAAAATCCATTCGCAATAACAGATGGACCTTATTCTGGTGTTGTAGCAATGAAATATGACCTTTCAGCAGAAAAAAGCTTTGATTTAGATGGCGATATTACCAAATACAACTGGGATTTTGGTGATGGGACAACAGGTTCTGGTAAAACAACAAGTCATGTTTATACCAGTAGTGGAGATTATACAATTAAATTAACAGTAACTGACAACGATGGAAACACAGGTAGCACTACTACCCATGCAAAAGTAGAACAGGCTATCGTCAAAAAAACAAATATTGTAATAATACATAAAATTGAAGAATATTACAGTATTGAACTAACTGAGATTTTTTTTGGTTATGATACCGATGGAGATTCTATTGTTGACAAATTTATTGACCCAAATAACATTCTAATACCAGTTCAAGACGGTAGTGTTACTATTAACGGAAATACATACTTTTTGTTATCAATTGATGATGGAAAAATACCTGAATTTATGTGGTCAGCTACCTCAAATGAGATTGTTAATTTAACCTATAGTTACGTACCAATTAATGATTATGATATCGATTTAGATTTAGACCAAGAAATTGCAACAACAACTATAACTGTCAATAAAGCAGATTGGATATATATCGAAACAGATGATAAATATCCCCAGGCAAAAATTGCAATAAATACAGGACCAAGAACAATATCTGCAGATATGATTTGGAGGAAAAACAATAAAATATTTATTTTAGATGACCCTGCTACTGTTTACACCATTGTATTTTCAGATATATATCCAGATGTTGAATCTCCAATAATTTTCCCGAGTGACGGTGGTTTGATAAATGAGAATCAAACAACAATTTCAATTAATTATAATGTTCCAGTATCAATTGTTTATGCTTCATTTGGCAGTATTAATGCAAAGTCAAAAATTAAACAGATAGATAGTACAGAGTTTTCTTATACCCCTCCAGGATACCTAGAGGATGATATTTACGATTTTGAGATTACAGCAAGAGCTTTAAATGGAGACAGTCAGGAAACAACAATTGTAACATACTTCTACTTTGCATATACAACTCCACCACCGATACCAGAAAAAAGCTTTATTGAGCAAAATTTATTTCTAATAATACTAGGAATTATTGGTGGTTCTGGTGCTGTTTTATATATTCTATCAAGATTAAACTTTATAACATTTCAAAGTTTTATTTATTATAAGAATAGGAAAATTATACCTTTCTTTAAACCTCTTGTTTTTGGTCCTTTGAGAATTGATGTAAATACTGATAAGGTGAAAAAAGCAGAATTTTATGTTAATGGTATATTGAAAGATACAATAACAAATGCACCCTTTGTATGGAACTGGAACGAAACTTCTTTTATGAAAAAAAAGATAGAAACAAAGATATTTGACCAAGAAGGAAAAAGTACTTCAAGTGGCGAGATGACATTTTATGTTTTCAATTCACCAAGACTTTTCAGATAATACGATAGATTTATTTTAAAATAAATATTTTTGATTTTAAAATGACTAACCCAAGAGATATTCTGAATGAAATGAAATGGAAAAAAAATCTTAATTTAGATTTAGCTGAGGTGTGGTATGTTCATAGGGGTGCACCTAATGATACAAAAATTATTTCAGGAAAAGAAATAGTCAATCTTGAGAAATCATTTATGCAGACTACAACATCGATGATACCCTATCATCGAATATATAAGATTATATATAAGGATGAAATTATTTTTAAGCGTAAAAAAGAAAAATAAAAAATCAGTTGTAGTAATATCTGATAATAAAGATATTATAATATTTGAAAACTTTCGTAGAATATTTAGGTAAGGAAAATATAACCTTTAAAGTTCAAAGGAAAAAACTATGAGGTGTTAACATGGCTTTCCTAGACAGATTAGATAAAAATATATCAAAGCTAGAAAAACGTATTGAAAAAGAAGAAGAAAAAATCGCAAATCTAGAAGAAAAATATGCAGGTAAAAAAATCACAAAAGCAAAAATGAATATTGAAAAAAGAAAAATTCATGATAGAATAAAAGCAATGAGAGCACGTGTTCAGACACTGAAAGGTCTTACAGTTCGTGAAAAACAACATTTAGAGGAAAAAGCTGAAGAGAAAAAAAAGAAAGAAGAGGAAAAACAAAAAAAGAAGAAAAAGAAAGAAGAATAATGACAATTATTATTGAAAAGGGAGACCTTACTAAGATATCCTGTGATGCAATAGTAAATCCTGCAAATTCTTTTGGATACATGGGTGGGGGAGTTGCAGGTGCTATAAAACGAGTTGGTGGAGTTGAAATCGAAAAAGAGGCGATATCAAAAGCACCAATTGAATTAGGTAAAGCTATTGTAACAAAAAGTGGAACACTCCCTTGCAAGTTTGTTATTCATGCACCCACAATGAAACGTCCTGCTATGAGAATTGATGTTGAAAACGTTAGACTTGCTACAAAAGCATCTTTTGAAACAGGTGTAAAATTAAATATCAAATCCATTGCAATACCTGGTATGGGAACTGGTGTTGGAGGCGTTTCTTCAGAAAAAGCAGCTGAAACAATAATAGGTATTGTAAAAAAGTTTGAAAATAGATTTGAAAAAATTTTTTTAATTGATAGAAACGAAGAAATGATAGAATCATTCAAAAAATTTCTTTAATATTTTATAGAAAAACAATCGAATTCATTTATTTCATTTTGTTTTTTTACATCTACTTTCAAAACTTTTGCAAGAGATGGTCCCTTATAACACCATTTTATCATTTCATCAACGTTATTTTCTTCACCCTCAAAAACTGCTTCTACTCGTCCATCATCAGTATTTCTGACCCAACCTGTTAAACCAAGCATCTCTGCTTTCTGTTTTGTATTTGCCCTGAACCAAACTCCTTGAACCCTTCCAGAGATAAATACATGTACACTTGATTTCATAAAATCTATCACCTATGGTCTAAACCTTAAAACTGTTCTTGGAAATGGGATTGCATCCTTAATATTATCAATTCCACAAATCCAAGCAACAACTCTCTCAACACCAAGACCATAGCCAGAATGAGGAACCGAACCATATTTTCTAAGATCGAAATACCACTGATAATTATCAATGCTTTCTCCCATATCTTTTAATCTATTAGTCATATCCTCAATGTCAAGGCTTCTTTGCGAACCACCAACAATTTCGCCATAACCACCTGGAGCTATCATATCAAAACAAAGTGCAGTTTTTTGGTCCTTAGGATCCTTTGGTTTATAGAAAGCCATAATTTCAACTGGGTAATTTGTCACAACAACAGGCGTTTCAAATTGTTCCATAAGTTTATTTTCCTCAAGAGTTCTAAGATCCTTACCCCATTGAATTTTCATGTATTTATTTAAAATTTCTATTGCTT
>Ga0209536_100001886_pt1 | contig 34344 bp, 29 predicted proteins | sample DeeMarSeWOR28_12_FD_187461 | JGI IMG/M metagenome (GOLD analysis project Ga0209536, IMG submission 187461) | Marine sediment microbial communities from White Oak River estuary, North Carolina - WOR-2-8_12 (SPAdes) (version 2) | ecosystem: Environmental > Aquatic > Marine > Intertidal zone >...
TACGTCGGGACGGGATAACCGCTGAAAGCATCTAAGTGGGAAGCCCCTTCCAAGATGAATACTCCCAGACCTTCGGGTCTCTGAAGGGCCGTACGAGACGAGTACGTTGATAGGCAGCAGGTGGAAGCGTGGTAACACGTGAAGCCGAGCTGTACTAATCGCCCGTGAGGCTTGACCAGTTCCTCCCCCTCCGGTTTCTCATCAAGAGTGCTGCATCTCTTCGGAGATGAGCGGCCGTCATGGCAGGCTCTCTCTTCTCTCGACCTCTGTTCTCGTCTTTGTCGGTGACAATTGCGTAGAGGCTACACCCGTTCCCATCCCGAACACGGCCGTTAAGCTCTACAGCGCGGATGGTACTGCCGGGGCCGCCCGGTGGGAGAGTACGTCGTCGCCGACTTTACATTGAGAGCCCCCGTGACCCTGGGTCACGGGGGTTTTCTGCGTTCAGGTGGCCCGATCTGAAGGGTCGCCCGGTGGCGTGAGTAGGGTCGGGGAGCTCGAGGTGGGAACCGATCGGGCTCGGGCATGATTCCATGGTCATGATCCCGACGCCTCATCGCCCGGCCCTCCCGCTACGCCTCGCGCTGCCGCTCCTCCTGGGGGCCCTGGGGTGCGGGGACGACCCGGTGACGCCGGAGTCCATGTCGGGCGCGAGCGAGCCCGTGGCTCCCGTGATCCTCGAGGGCACGATCCGTCGCTTCACGACGGATCAGCTGATCGGCGGCGCGACCGTGCGGGCCGACCAGGAATCGGTCACGTCGTCGGAGAGGGGAGGTTACGTCTTCACGGACCTCGGCGAGGGCGAGGTGGAGATCCGGGCCAGCTATCCCGGCTTCTTCCCCTACTACGCCAAGCAGCGGCTGAGGGCCGGCCGGAACCGACACGACATCGAGCTCGTGCCCGAAGGCCAGAGGTGATCGGTCGTCCGGGCTATCCGGCGATCGCCCCCAGCGCCCCTTCGAACGTCTCGACCGTGCGGTCCACGTCCTTGAGCTTGTCGAGTCCGAAGAGTCCGATGCGGAAGGTCTGGAAGCCCTCGGGCTCTCCGCACTGAAGGGGGACGCCGGCCGCGATCTGCATCCCCTGGGCGGCGAACTTCGCTCCGGACTTGATCTCGGGATCCGACGTGTAGCTCACCACTACGCCCGGCGCCTGAAACCCCTCGGCGGCCACACTCGGAAAGCCGGCCCCTTCCAGGGCGGCCCGGACCCTCCGACCGAGCTCGAGCTGGTTCTGCTTCGCCCGGTCGAAGCCGAACGCCCTCGTTTCGGCGATCACGTCGGCGAAGGCCCGCAGTCCGTCGGTCGGCATCGTGGCGTGGTACGCGTGCCCCCCGTTCTCGTAGGCCTGCATGATCTGGTGCCACTTGGCCAGGTCGCAAGCGAAGCTGGTCGACTTCGTCTCCGCGAGCCGGGCAACACCCCGCGCCCCGAGCATGACCAGACCGCAGCACGGCGAGCCGCTCCACCCTTTCTGGGGAGCGCTGACCAGCACGTCGACGCCGGTCTGCTCCATGTCGACCCAGACGGTGCCGGACGCGATACAGTCGAGCACGAAGAGCCCTCCGACCCCGTGCACGGCGTCCGCGACGGCCCGCAGGTAGTCGTCGGGAAGCATCATTCCGGCGGAAGTCTCCACGTGGGGCGCGAAGACGACGTCGGGGCGCTCCCGCTCGATCGTCGCGACGACCTCATCGATGGGGGCGGGGGCGAAGGGCGCCTGCGGCCCGTCCTGCACCTGCCGAGCGGTGAGCACGATCTCGCGGGCCGGAATGTCGCCGGCCTCGAAGATCTGGCTCCACCGATAGCTGAACCAGCCGTTTCGGATCACCAGACACGTGCGGTCGGTGGCGAACTGCCGGGCAACGGCTTCCATCCCGAACGTTCCGGAGCCGGGCACGACCACGGCGGCGTCGGCGTGATACACGTCCTTCAGAGCCGACGAGATGTCGTTCATGACGGTCTGGAACGAGGCCGACATGTGGTTGAGCGCGCGGTCGGTGTAGACGACCGAGTATTCGAGCAGTCCGTCGGGATCGACGTCCGGAAGCAGGCCGGGCACGAGGCTCTCCTGAGTGCGGTGGCTGGACGGGCGGGAGCATGGCGAATGCGTACGGCCCGCGCAAACCCCCGCAGGGGCCGTTCGGGGGACATCGCGCCACTCCTGCTGCATTGGCGTCGGCCCCACTTCGTCGCATGTTCCCGGCGCCTGACGAACCCCGTCCCTCTCCCGAAAGCCCTTGTCGGAACCGACACCGGATACGGCCGCGACGCGCACCGGCTACGTCGCCCTCGTCGGCCGCCCCAATGCGGGCAAGTCCACCCTTCTCAATCGGTTCATCGGAGAGCACCTCTCCATCGTGACCCCCAAGGCCCAGACGACATGGCAGCGGGTGACGGGGGTGCTCACCGTCGACTCCGACCAGCTGATCTTCCTGGACACACCGGGAATCCTGGAGGCGAAGGACCTGCTCCAGCGATCCATGCTGGGCGCGGCGCTGGAGGCCCTCGAGGAAGCGGACGTGGTGCTCCTGGTGGTCGATGCCACCCGGGCTCCGACCGATCGCGATGCGGAGCGACTGCTCGCAGCGCTGGAGGGCGCGCGGGCGCCGCTGCTCGTGGCGATCAACAAGGTGGACGCCGCATCGAGCACGTCGATCGAGGCCTGGGAGGCGTGGATTCGGGACGGGCTGGGGGACGCGCGCTCGTTCCGGATCTCCGCGCGGGACGGGGCCGGCACGGACGCGCTCCTGGGGGCGCTCCGTGAGGAGCTTCCGCCCGGGCCGTTTCTCTATCCGGAAGACGAGATCGCGTCCGATCCCGTACGGTTCTTCGTGGCCGAGCTGGTTCGGGAGACCATCTTCGAGCAGTTCCGGCAGGAGATCCCCTACTCGGTCTTCTGCCAGGTCGAGGAGTTCCGCGAGTCTCAGGACCCGGTCTACATCCAGGTCGTGATCTACGTGGAGCGGAAATCCCAGAAGGGGATGGTCATCGGGCAAAAGGGGCGGGCGATCCGGGCGATCGGTGAGGCGGCGCGCCCGAAGATCGAGACCTTTCTCGGCAGGCGCGTGTATCTCGACCTGTGGGTGAAGCCGCTCCGATCGTGGCGGAAGAACCGCGCGCATCTTGGACAATTGGGATTCCGCCTTCCGCCCGAGGATGACTCTGAACGTCGTTGACGCTCTGCGACTCGCGCTTGTCGCGCTGCTGACCTTCGGCAGCGCCCCCGTGCTCGCACAGAGCTCCGAAGATCCGAACGAGGGAGCCCTCTTCCTGCTCCTCCCGGTTGGCGCGCAGGGCGTGTCGCTCGGCCGCGCGATGACGTGGGTCGAGGGGGTCGAGAGCACGTGGTGGAATCCGGCGGGGCTCGCCGGCCTCACGAGGAGTCAGGGGGTGGTGGTTCGGGGCGACCACACGGTGGGAACGGCCACGGCCGCCACCGCCATGTACGCTCGTCAGGGGCTCGGCACCTTCGGCCTGTCGTACTACCTGCTGGACGCCGGAGAATTCGATCAGACCGACGAGTTCGGGAACTACACGGGCACGCTCACGGTCCGAAACCACCTCGGTATCGTGTCGGCCGCCACGCGGATCACGGGGCGGGTCTCGGCCGGGCTGAACTTCAAGATCGTCCGATTCCAGTTCGCGTGCCGCGGGATCTGCACGAACGAGGGCAGCACGGCGACGACATACGCGGTCGACGCCGGAGTCCAGGTGGTGCCGATCGACAACCTTCGGGTGGGGGGCATGGTCGCGCACCTGGGGCCCAGCCTGCAGGTGCGGAACGCCGAGCAGGCGGACCCGCTGCCCGGACGGGTGCGCGTCGCGGCCGCGTACGACCTCGTCGCGGCCCTCACGCAACGGGACGACCTGCAGGGCTGGCTCGCCTTCGAGGTGGAGGATCGCCTCAGCAGCCTGGGGTACACCTCCTTCTACCTCGGCACGGAGCTGGCCGCGGGGCGCACGGACCTTCTTTCGCTGCGTGCCGGACACGCGTGGTCACAGGTGGCGCAGGAAGACGGCACACGGGTGGGGCTGGGCATCCGGTATCGCCGCTTCGACCTCGCGATCGCGAAGTCCCTCGCCGTATCGACCATCACGGGGGAGACCGAGCCCGTTCACGTGACGTTCTCGATCGGGTTCTGATGACCTCCGGCCGCGTCCCGTCGTCACGCTCGGTGGCGGGGCTCCTCTTCGGCCCGGGCCTCGTGGCCGTCGCCTCGTTCGTCTTGGTTCCAGGGCCTGTACGGGCTCAGGCTCGGCCAGCGGGGCCGTTCGAGGGGGCCACGGCGCCGCCTGCCAAGGTCGTCTCGGCCTGGAAGCCGTCGGAGCCACGCGCGGGTGTCGAGATCGCCGTCCGGCCCCTTCCCGCATCCCTCGGATTCGGAGGCGATCCCTTCGGATTCCGGAGGGTGGCGTCCTCCGCGAGCCTGGCCGGACCCCGACAGGCCGAGCCCGGCGGGGCGTCGCCCGCCCGCGCGACGCTCTTTTCCGCGGTCCTGCCCGGCGCGGGCCAGCACCTGCTCGGCCAGAACCGGAAGTGGGTGTATCTGGCACTGGAAGCGACCGGGTGGTTCTTTTACCTGGACCGCAGATCGAAGGGGAACGACCTGGCGGTCGCGTACCGGGACTTCGCGTGGGTCGAAGCCCGAATCCAGTCCGGGGAGCGCGTGGACGGCGACTTCGACTACTACGAAAAGCTCACCCAGTGGCAACGCTCCGGCCTCTTCGATGCCGACCCGAGCGCGGCAGGGGTGCAGCCGGAGACCGATCCGGACACCTACAACGGCTCGATCTGGGAGCTCGCGACCGGGATCTTCCTGCCCGACGGACCGGAGCCGCCGGCCTCCGATCCGCGGTATCAGCGGGCGCTGCAATACTACGCCGAGCGGGGGTACGGCACCGAGTTCCTCTGGGACTGGACGGGGACGGGAGAGGCGCAGGAGGAGTACGGGGACCTGATCTCCGCCAGTGACGAGCGGTATCGTCAGGCGACCAACGCGCTCGGCGCCATCATCGCGAACCACGTGGTGTCCGCCGTGGATGCCTACCTGAGCTCGAGGGGGGTCCCGACCCCCTCCGAGATCCGGGTCGCGCCGACCGTGGCGCCCTCCGGCGACGTGCGGTGGGTCACCCGCGTGCGGCTGGATCGACTACCGTGAGCCGGCGTAGAGGGCGGGGCGGCAAGCGCCCGCCATCCGGGAAGAAGGGCCGGTCGTCCGGCCGTGCGCGGGGTGGTCAGACCTCGCGAGACGCCTCTGCGGGCCCGCTCGAGGACCGGATCGTCGAGGCGCTGAACGCGTCCACCCGGGGGCCGCTCAAGACGAAGGAGCTTGCGCGGGCGGTCGGCGTGGACGCCTCGGAATACCGCGACTTCCGAGGATTGCTGGCTCGGATGGAGCGTGCCGGCAGGCTCTACCGCGTTCGCGGCCAGCGATACGCCGTCGCCAAGACCCTCGACCTCGTGACGGGTCGGATGTCGCTGACCCGGGACGGGCACGGCTTCCTCCGTCCCGATACGCCCGGAGAGGACGTCTACGTGCCGGCGCACAGGCTGAGCACGGCCATGGACGGCGACCACGTGGTCGTCCGCATCGAGGGCCGGCCACGCGGACGAAGTCGGGAGGGAAGCGTCCTTCGTATCCTCGAGCGGGCCCGGGAGTCGGTGGTGGGCACGTTCCACCGAGGGCGGAAGGTCAGCTATGTCGTTCCGCTCGACGTTCGCCTGCGCAGGGATGTGCTCGTGACGTCCGGCGGAGAAGGAGGCGCGGAGGACGGCACCGTGGTGGTCGTCCGGCTGACGTCGTACGGCGAAGGTCGGGTGGGTCCGACGGGTGAGGTCGAACGGGTCCTGGGCGCGCTGTCGGACCCGGGCGTCGATGTCCTGGCGGTGGCCTATGGATACGGACTGTCTCTCGAGTTCGCGCCGGACGTCGTGTCCGACGCGGCTCGGGCGGCCGAGCGCGGGGCCGCCGACCCCGGGCCGGATCGGGTCGACCGGACGGATCTCCTGACCTTCACGATCGATCCTGCGGACGCCAAGGACCACGACGACGCGCTTTCCGTGCAGGAGCTCGAAAACGGCGTCGTCGAAGTGGGCGTGCACATCGCCGACGTATCGCACTTCGTGCGGCCCGGCACTCCGGTGGACGTGGAGGCGGCGGCCCGCGGCACCAGCGTCTACCTCGTGGACCGCACGATCCCGATGCTTCCCCCCGTCCTGTCCACCGACGTCTGCTCGCTGAATGCCGAGCGCGACCGGCTGGCCGTCTCCGTCTTCATGTCGCTGGACGGAGAGGGTCGGGTGCTGGACCGGAGATACGAGCGTTCCGTGATCCGCTGTGGGTACGGGCTGTCGTACGAGGAGGCGCAGGAGGTACTGGACGGAAGGGCCCGGATCGCGGACGACGTGGACCACGCGCTTCGACTCCTGGACGACCGGGCGCGCCAGCTTCGGCTTCGACGGCGCGAGCGTGGTGCCCTCGATCTGGATCTTCCCGAGGCCAAGGTCATCCTCGACGCCGAAGGGCTCCCGGTGGACATCCGGCGGCGAGAGCGGCGCGAGAGCCACCGGCTCATCGAGGACTACATGATCCTCGCGAACGAAGTGGTGGCGGCCGATCTGGAGGCCCGCGATCTCACCACGATGTATCGGATCCACGAGCGTCCGTCGCCGGAGAAGATCGAGGCGCTGGCCGGAACCCTGTCTCACTACGGGATTGAGATCAAGGGGCGTAAGTCGATGAAGCCCAAGCACGTGCAGGCCGTGCTCGACTCGGTGCGGGGGCGTGAGGAGGAAGCCCTCGTGAGCAGCCTCGTCCTGCGATCGATGGCGAAGGCTCGGTATCACACGGAGAACCTCGGGCACTTCGGGCTCGCCTCCGACGGGTATCTCCACTTCACGTCACCGATCCGCCGCTACCCGGATCTCGTCGTGCACCGGGTGGTCACACAGGTGCTCGTTCACGGGGCGCCCGAGCCGTACGCGGATCGCGAGGAGCTCGCCCGCGAGGCGGAGATCTGCAGCTCCCGCGAGCAGGCGGCCGAGGAGGCGGAGCGGGCTTCGGTCGCCATGAAGAAGGTCGAGTTCATGGAGCGGCACCTCGGAGACACCTTCTTCGGCCGGATCTCGGGCGTTGCCGCCTTCGGCTTCTTCGTGACCCTCGACGACTTCTTCGTCGAGGGGCTGGTGCACGTCAGCGGTCTCCAGGACGACTACTACCATTTCCGCCAGAAGGAGCACCGTCTGGTCGGGGAGGGTGGCGAAAGGTCGTTCCGGCTGGGGGAGCGGGTGGAGGTTCAGGTGGCTCGCGTCGACAAGGAGGCGCGGCACGTCGACTTCGTCCTGCTACGCAAGGTCGAACATCGATTTGATTGACCTTGAATGAGGCGATCGGTAACGTCCGATTGTCGCTGTTCCACTTCTAGGATCCATGGCCTCCGACAAGACCATCCTGTACTTCGGTGCCGGTCGTGCGGAGTCGGCGGATCTGGTTTCCCGCTTCGCCGAGGCTGACGGCCTGGAGCTCGAGTCCGTCGACCGAGAGGACGACGTTCGCGCGCTCCTGAACCGGACGTTCCCGGGCTGCGTGATCCTCGACGGCAGTGGAAGCGCCGAGGCCACGGCGCAGCTGTGCAGCAGCCTCAAGGGCGACGCGTTCACCGGGATCGTGCCGGTGGTCGTGCTGCTCGGCTCCGGCGAGCCCGGTTCGGTCGCCGGGTTCCTGGCGGCGGGCGCCGACGAGGTGCTGCGGGGAGACCTCCCCGACGACGAGAAGCTTCTTCGCCTCGGGCAGGTTCTCCGGCGTGCAGACCGGGACGTGTCGGTGCATCCGACCACTCGACTCCCGGGGACCAACCACATCGCCCGCGACATGCAGCGACGGCTTTCGGACGGTCAGCGGTTCGCGGTGTGCTACGCCGACCTGGACCACTTCAAGGAATTCAACGATCGATACGGGTACGCATTCGGTGACGGTGTCATCCGGATGTTGTCTCGCATCCTGCGCGACCTCGTGCGGGGGCTCGCCCCGGGCGGTTTCGTGGGACACATCGGGGGGGACGACTTCATCTTCAACGTCCCGCTCGAGCACCTCGAGGTGACGTGTGACGCCATCATCGAGCTGTTCGACGAGCTGATTCCGTATCAGTACACCGAGGAGGACCGCAAGGCGGGGTACTTCCTCGGCAAAGACCGTCGCGGCAGCATCCACCGGATCCCCCTGATGGCTCTCTCCATCGGGGTCGTCACCAACCAGTTCCAGGAATTCGAGCACACCGGTCAGATCAGCGAGCTCGCGGCGCAGATGAAGACGTACGCCAAGACGCTTCCGGGCTCGAAATACGTCGTGGATCGCCGGCACCAGTCGCCCGCTCTGGCCACGGCGTCCGCAGAGGAAGAAGCCGCTCTGGTGGGGTCCGACGAAGGCGTCGGCCGACCGAGATGAACACCCAAACCCCTTCGAACATGGTCATCACCGTCACGTGTCCGTCCTGCTCGTCGTCCTTTCCGGTCGACCCGAACAAGGTTCCCGAGGGCGGCGTGAACGCGCGTTGCAGCGCGTGCGGCGACATCTTCCGCGTGGAGAAGCCCGCAGCCGCGCCACCGTTGCCCACGCTCGAGGACGTGGCCCCCGAACCTCCGCCGCCTGCGGCGGAACCGGACGTCCAGCCGTACGAGGACTCGGAGCCACACATTCCGGCGCTCATGGACGACGCTCCGGCGCCGGAAGCCGTTGCGCACGATGCGGGAGGTGGCATGACCCCTCCGCCGCTGCCCGAGGTGGTCCCCGAGGCGGAGGAGGCGCCGTCGGAGGCCCTTCCCACGCTCGCCGAGTCGCTTCCGCCGGTGGTCGACGAAGCCGTCGTGGCCGAGCCGGAGACCGGTTTCGAGGCCGCTCCGGCCCCCGTTGTGGAGGCTCCCGAGCCTCCGGCGCACGAGCCTCCGGCCCTGCCCGAGGCCGCGGCCCCGGTTGAGCACTCGTTCGGTGGACCGACGCCGATGGCCGAGCCGCTGCCGGCTCCGGCTGAGCCGGAGGGCGCGGCACCCTCTCCGGAGACCGAGCCGGTGCAGGGGTTCCGCTTCGGAAAACGGGACCCCACGGACAAGGCGAAGCGCCTGGCCCGAGTGCTGGTCTCGGACATGATCATGTACAACGCCGAGCGCCACCAGTCGGCGCTGGCCGCCGGCACCCTGGTGCAGGACTTCGAAGACGAGATCGAGAAGTCGTGGAAGGAGTTCGTCGAGCAGGTGGGGGCGGACCTCGCCAGCGGACCCGGACGGACCTTCTGGATCGAAGCCCTCAACGACATCCTCGCCAAGGGCCAGAAGGTCTTCTAGCCGGTCGGGGTCGTCCGTATATTTCCGGGCACGGAGCGGAGGGGCCGTCCACCTCGGGCGGCCCCTCTCGCTTTGGGGCGCTTCACGTCACCTCGCAGCAGGCCGCGGCCAATGACCAGAGAACAGAAGCAGCAGCTCGGGGAGCTTCGCGAGAAGCTCCGGGAGCTGAGGGGGTATCTTTGACCTCGATACCCGAGAAGAGCGCCTGAAGAACCTCGATCAGATCATGGCGTCCCCCGAGTTCTGGAACGACCAGGACCAGGCGCGGGCCGTGATCGACGAGGCCAATCGGATCAAGGGCTGGCTCGAGCCCTGGAAATCGCTGTCCGAACGAGCCGAGAACCTCGAGGCCCTGATCGAGCTCCTCGAGATGGAGGAGGATCCCGATCTGGCCGAGGAGCTCGAGAGCGGGCTCGAGACGATGCGCGCCGGCCTCGAGGAGCTGGAGCTGCGCACCATGCTCCAGGGTGAGGACGATCATCGAGAGGCGATCGTCACGATTCACCCCGGCGCCGGTGGGCTCGAATCCCAGGACTGGGCCGAGATGCTCATGCGGATGTACACGCGCTGGGCCGAGCGAAGAGGCTTCACGGTCAACGTGATGGACTACCAGCCGGCCGAGGAAGGGGGAATCAAGAACGCGACGCTCGAGATCAAGGGAGACAGCGCGTACGGGTACCTCAAGGCCGAAGGCGGCGTCCACCGCCTGGTCCGCATCTCGCCCTTCGACGCCCAGTCGAGGCGGCACACCTCGTTCGCGAGCGTCTTCGTGTATCCCCTCGTGGAAGACGATATCGAGGTCGACATCGACGAGTCCGATCTGCGGATCGACACCTATCGGGCCTCCGGGGCCGGGGGGCAGCACGTCAACAAGACGGACTCCGCCGTGCGGATCACGCACGAGCCGACCGGCATCGTCGTGGCGTGCCAGCAGGAACGCTCCCAGCACAAGAACCGGAGCACGGCGATGAAGATGCTGAGGGCCGCTCTCTACCAGCGCGAGCTGGCGGAGCGGGAGGCTGCACGTCAGGAGCTCGAGCAGGGCAAGAGCGCCATCGACTTCGGAAGCCAGATCCGTTCCTACGTGTTCCAGCCCTACACGATGGTCAACGACCACCGCACGGAGGTGAAGATCACCGACGTCCACGGCGTGATGGACGGTGATCTGGATCCGCTGATCGAGGCCTATCTGAAGCAGACGGGAACGGCGGCGAGCAATTGATGTCCGATACGAACGTGGAAGATCTCAGTCAGGTCCTGCGCCATCGCAGGGAGAAGCTTGCCGCCCTGCGTGAGCGCGGGATGGAGCCGTTCGCCTACAACTTCGAGCCGTCGGGTCGATCGACCGAGGCCGCGGCCGCGTTCGAGTCGGCGGAATCGGAGGGGGCGCTCACTCCGGAAGGGCAGGGACCCTCGTTTCGCCTCGGTGGTCGGATCGTCGGGTGGCGGGACATGGGGCGCAGCGTCTTCGGTCACGTCGAGGACGGCGCCGGGCGGATTCAGGTGTATTTCCGCAAGAACGTCGTCGGAGAGGAGGCCTTCGAGGCCCTCTCGCTCCTCGACCTCAGCGACTGGATCGGCGTGGAGGGGCCAACCTTCCGGACTCGCACGGGAGAAGTCACAGTACAGGTCGAGACTTGGACGCTCCTGACGAAGTCGCTCCGTCCGTTGCCGTTCGGAAAGGTCGAGACCGATCCGGAGACGGGCGAGCGGAGAGTCTATTCGGGATTCCAGGACCAGGAGACGCGGTATCGGCAGCGCTACGCCGACCTCGCCGTGAATCCGGAGGTTCGCGAGGTGTTCCGGGTCCGCAGCCGCGTGATCAGCGCGCTCCGGCGCTTCCTCGACGAAGAGGGGTTTCTCGAGGTGGAGACACCGGTGCTCCAGCCTCTCTACGGTGGAGCTTCGGCCAAGCCGTTCGTCACGAAGCACAACGCCCTCGACCAGACGATGTACCTCCGGATCGCCGACGAGCTCTATCTCAAGCGCTTGATCGTCGGCGGCCTCGATCGGGTCTACGAGATCTCCAAGGACTTCCGAAACGAAGGGCTGTCGCCGTTCCACAATCCCGAGTTCACCATGCTCGAGTGGTACCAGGCGTTCTCCGATTACGAGGACCAGATGGACCTCGTGGAACGAATGGTGCTGTACGTGCTCGACGAGGTGCTGGGGTCACGGACGCTGAGGGTCGGGGAGCACGAAATCCCGGTCGAGGCTCCCTTCCGCCGGGTGGCGCTGATGGAGGCACTTTCCGAAGCACTCGGAGAGGATGCGGTCGAGATGAGGGACGAGGAGCTCAGGGCCAGAGCGGAGGCGATGGAGCTGCCGGATCTGGACGGTGCAGGTCGCGGAAAGCTGATCGACAAGCTCTTCGGCGCGCTCGTCGAGCCCGACCTGATCCAGCCCACCTTCGTGATCGACCACCCCAAGGAGCTCAGCCCGCTGGCGAAGCGGAACCGGCGCGACGGCCGGCTCACGGAGCGCTTCGAGCTCTACATCGGGGGGGCGGAGATCTTCAACGCCTTCTCCGAGCTCAACGACCCGATCGACCAGAGAGAGCGCTTCGAGGCCCAGGTGGCGCTGCGCGCCGGAGGCGACGAGGAGGCTCAGCCGATCGACGAGGACTACATCCGGGCGCTCGAGTACGGGATGCCCCCGACCGGCGGCGTGGGCATGGGGGTCGACCGCTTCGTGATGATGCTCACGGGCCAGAGCAGCATCCGGGACGTCATCCTGTTCCCGATCCTCCGGGCCGAGGAGTAGGGGGTCGTGGGGGACCGCCTCAACTGGTTCATCGCTCGACACTACCTCCGTGCCGGGCGAGGCAAGGCGCTTCTCTCGCTGATCACGTGGATCGCGCTCGGCGGAATCACCCTGGGCGTGGCAGCGCTGATCACCGTCATCGCCGTCATGAGCGGTATGCAGACCGAGCTCCGGAGCAAGATCCTCGAGTCGACGCCCCACCTCTACGTGCTCGAATACTCGACCAGTCTGAGGCTCCAGGACTACGACCAGGTGATCGACACGATCCTCACCATGGACGGGATCGCCGGAGCCGCGCCCTTCGCCATGTCGAGCGTGACCCTCGTGATGGGCCAGGGCCAGTACGGGCAGCCGGCCTATCTCTTCGGGGTCGACATCGACACCACGCGGGTCGCGGCCACGGACATGGAGCGGAGCATCATCGAGGGGGCGCTCGATCTCGAGCCGCCGGCCTCCGGGCTTCCACCCCTGCTGATGGGTACGGTGCTCGCCGATCGGATGGGCGTCTTTCCGGGTGACACCATGGTCGTCATGTCCATGGAAAATCTGGGCGTGAACCCCATGGGTCTGCCGCAGCCGACGCTTCGCCAGTTCGAGGTGACGGGGACGTTCCGCACGGGCATGTACGAGTACGACTTGTCGAACATCTACACCCGGCTGGAGGACGCGCAGGAGCTGCTCGGGCTCGACCCGGCAGACGCCAGCGGGATCGGAGTCCGCACGGTGGACGCCGAGATGGCCACGGAGATCGGGGCGGAGCTCGGTGATCTTCTCGGGTATCCCTACGCCGTGGAGTCGTGGATCGTCCGCAATCGGGCTCTGTTCAGCGCCCTGCAGCTCGAGAAGATCGCGCTCGGGGTCATCGTCTTCCTGATCGTGCTGGTCGCCGCGTTCAACATCGTCAGCACGCTCGTGATGGTGGTTGCGGACCGGACGAAGGAGATCGGGATTCTGCGCACGATGGGCATGACCCAGAAGGGCATCATGCAGGTCTTCATCATCCAGGGTGTGTGGATCGGCGTGATCGGCACGACCGTGGGGACGGTGCTCGGGGTCGGGGTGTCGTGGGCGCTCGACCGATTCCAGCTGATCAGGATTCCGGGCGACGTCTACTTCGTGGACTACCTGCCTGCCCGCATGGACCCCTTCGACATCGCGCTCATCGTCGTGGCGAGCATCCTCGTCTCCTTCGGTGCCACCGTGTACCCGGCGCGTCAGGCCGCTCGACTCGAGCCGGTCGACGCGATTCGCCATGAGTAGCGAGACGCGCCCGATCGAGGCCCTGGGTATCCGCAAGGTGTTCACGGGGGGCGACGGCCGCTCGCTGACCATTCTGGATGGCGTCGACTTCGCCATCGAGAGGGGGGAGGCCGTCGCGGTCACCGGCGCGAGCGGAGCCGGGAAGTCGACGCTCCTGCACCTCCTGGGTGCCCTCGATCGACCCACGGAGGGCGAGATCCGGGTCGGCGGCCGACCCGTCGCCGGGCTCTCGGACGAAGAGCTGGCGGACGTCCGAAACCGTCGCATCGGCTTCGTCTTCCAGTTTCACCATCTGCTCCGAGAGTTCACCGCCCTCGAGAACGTGATGATGCCCGCCCTCATCGCCGGCAAGCCCTTCGCCGAGGCCGAACGTCGTGCCCAGGCGCTCCTCGCCGACGTCGGACTGGCCGAGCGCGTCACGCACAAGCCTAGGCAGCTCTCCGGCGGCGAGCAGCAGCGCGTCGCGGTCGCGCGAGCGCTCGTGAACGATCCGGTCATCCTCCTCGCAGACGAGCCCTCGGGCAACCTCGACACCGAGACCAGCGGCCTTCTTCACGACCTCCTCTTCGAGCTGCGCACGCGCAAGTCGCTGTCGATGGTCGTGGTGACCCACAATCCGGATCTCGCGCGCCGCGCCGACCGTCAGCTGGTGATGGCGGGAGGGCGGCTCCAACCGGTGGGCTCGGGGTAACGCTCCCTCCGCGTGCACGGCTGAAGGGCTCGCGAGCGAAGGCGGGCACTTGTCCGGGCCAGTGCGGTACTTTAAACGAGAAGGGTTCGAGGGAGCTCCGGAGCGACGATGTCGGACATGATCTGTGAGAATTGCGGCTCGACGGACGCCGTCGTGCATTTGACGCAGATCGTCGACAACCAGATGTCCACGCACCATCTGTGCGAGAAATGTGCTGCGGAGAAGGGGCTGGACTCGGGTCCGGACACCGCCGACATGCCCTTGATCGACATGATCGCGCAGATCGCGGAGGACCCCGCGGTCGACACGCACTGGGGAAGCGGGACCTGCCCCTTCTGCGGTCTCACGCACGCGGACTTCCGCAAGACCGGGCGGCTCGGGTGCCCGCAGTGCTACGAGGCCTTCGCGGCCGAGCTGCCCCGGCTCCTGCGGCGCGTGCACGGGGGCGCCAGGCATGTCGGGAAGGTCTATCTCCCACCGGACCCCACCGCCTCGGAGATGGAGAAACGGCTGGAGGGACTTCGCCGTCGCCTCGAGCGAGCCGTCCTGTCCGAGGACTTCGAGCGCGCTGCGGAGATCCGGGACCAGATCCGGGCGCTGGAGCCGGCCTCGCCGTGAACGACTTCGAAGCCATTCCGGACCACGGTCTCGGGTGGACCGAGGCGAGCGGCGAGCACGCCGACATCGTGCTGTCGACTCGGGTGCGAATCGCGCGAAATCTCCAGGGGCACGCGTTCGGGCCGCGGGCACGCGTCAACGACCGCGAGGCTGTCTTCAAGGAGTTCCAGGCGTCTTCGGAGCGGTCGGAGGTTCTGCGGGGCGGCGTCCTCCTGGAGATGCCGGCCGTGGCGGAGCGGACGCGCAGGATCCTCCTCGAGCGGCGTCTCGTGACCCGAGATCTCCTCGGACCGGAAGACGCGGAGCCCGAGAACGGAACGGCGGTGCATTTCTCGGCGCGCGAGCCCGTCAGCGTCATGGTCAACGAGGAGGATCACCTCCGGGTGCAGAGCCTCCTCTCCGGTCTCCGCATTCAGGAGGCCTGGCGCATCGTCGATCGCCTTGACGACGAGCTGGGGCGCGAGCTTCCCTTCGCCTACCACCACGAGTTCGGCTTCCTGACGAGCTGCCCGACCAACGTGGGCACCGGACTTCGGGCCTCCGTGTTCATGCACCTCCCGGGCCTCGTGCTCACCAAGGAGATCGGCAAGGCGCTGAGGGGGCTGGGAGAGCTCGGACTCACCTTCCGAGGGCTCTACGGAGAGGGCTCCGAGGTGGTCGGCCAGTTCTTCCAGGTGTCGAACCAGGTGACGCTCGGTCGGACCGAGGAAGACCTCGTCGACGGCCTGGAGCGGGCCGTCCGCACGGTGATCCAGAAGGAGCTCGAGGCCCGTCAGGTGCTCTTGCGGGAAGCGAGAGGCATCACGGAGGACAAGATCTGGCGCGCGTACGGGTTGCTCCGATACGCCCGGTCGTTGAGCTTCGACGAGTTGATGGCGCTCCTGTCCAGCGTCAGGCTTGGTAAAAGCCTGAAACTACTCCCTGGACTCCGTGTATATTCTTTGAACAAGATCATGGTGTTCACACAGCCGGCGCACCTCGAACAGGCGGCCGGCCGTGACCTGACCACAGAAGAGAGCGACGCACACCGCGCCTCGTACGTGCGTCGTGTTCTGGCCACCGAGGGCGACGTTTCCGCGATCGACGATCCGTCGACCGGGGATGCGTCCTCCGAGATGCCCTGACGGGTTATGAACTACAACTTCACCGACCGAGTTCGGAAAGTCCTGGCGATGGCCCGAGAAGAAGCCATCCGCCTGCAACATGACTACGTGGGCACGGAGCACATCCTCCTCGGGCTCATCCGCGAGGGTGAGGGCGTGGCGGCCGCCGTGCTCCAGAATCTCAGCGTGGATCTCGACCAGATTCACGAGCGCGTGGAGGAGTCGGTCCGCAAGGGCAAGGCGACGATCGCGCTCGGCGAGCTGCCCTACACGTCACGGGCGAAGAAGGTGCTCGAGTTCGCGATGGCCGAGGCACGCGACTTCAACCACTCCTACGTCGGCACGGAGCATCTCCTGCTCGGCCTTCTCCGCGAGGAGAAGGGGATCGCGGCGCAGGTGCTGAATTCGCTGGGTGTCACCCTCGACGAGGCTCGCGGGGAGACGCTGAAGGTTCTCGGGTCGGAGATGTCTCCTTCGGAGCCGGCCGGCATCGGCGGGTCGTCCGAGGCGACGCCGGGCTCCGGCTCGGGCAAGGCCGGCGACAAGAAGTCGAAGACGCCGGCCCTGGACCATTTCTGCCGCGACCTCACGGAGCTCGCGGCTCAGGACAAGCTCGATCCGACCATCGGACGCTCGGAGGAGATCGAGCGTGTGGTGGAGATCCTCTGCCGGCGCAAGAAGAACAACCCGGTGCTCATCGGCGAGCCCGGCGTGGGCAAGACCGCGATCGTCGAGGGCCTGGCGCAGATCATCGCCTCGCGCGAGGTCACCGAAGCGCTGAAGGATCATCGGGTCCTGGCCCTGGACATGGCCGCCGTGATCGCGGGCACGAAGTATCGGGGTCAGTTCGAAGAGCGCCTCAAGGCGGTCATGAACGAGATCCAGCAGAGCAAGACCGTCATCCTCTTCATCGACGAGCTGCACACGCTCGTCGGGGCAGGCGCCGCCGAGGGGGCGATCGACGCATCGAACATGCTGAAGCCGGCCCTCGCGCGGGGCGAGCTCCAGTGCATCGGTGCCTCGACGCTCAACGAGTATCGCAAGTACATCGAGAAGGACGGAGCGCTCGAGCGCCGCTTCCAGCCGGTCATCGTGGATCCGCCCGCGGTCGAGGAGACGGTGGAGATCCTCAAGGGGCTGAGGGGCCACTACGAGGATCACCACAAGATCGTGATCCCGGACGAGGCCCTCGAGCATGCGGCCAAGCTGGCCGACCGGTACATCACCGACCGCTTCCTGCCCGACAAGGCCATCGACGTCATCGACGAGGCGGGTGCGCGTGCGCGTATCGCCAGCCAGGTGCCGCCGGCCGACGTCGAGGAGCTCAAGCAGCAGCTCGCCGAGATCGCCGGACGGAAGGAGGAGGCGATCGGAGACCAGGACTTCGAGCGCGCGGCGGAGCTGCGCGACGAGGAGCGTGAGTTCAGTCAGCGCATCCGGGACCGCCAGGAGGCCTGGGAGGAGGAGCGCAAGCAGCACCGTCCTTCGATCACGCCCGAGGAGGTCGCCTTCATCGTCGGCCGCTGGACCGGGATCCCCGTGCAGCGGATCCGGCAGACGGAGTCGGAGCGGCTGGTCAACATGGAAGACGAGCTGCACAAGCGGATCGTCGGGCAGCACGACGCGATCGTGGCCATCAGCCGTGCGATCCGTCGCAGCCGCGCTGGACTCAAGGATCCCCGGCGACCGATCGGCTCGTTCATCTTCTCCGGTCCGACCGGCGTGGGTAAGACGGAGCTCGCCCGTGCGCTCGCGGAGTTCCTCTTCGACGATCGCGAGGCCCTGATCCGGGTCGACATGAGCGAGTACATGGAGAAGTTCTCCGTGTCCCGCCTGATCGGTGCCCCTCCCGGGTACGTGGGTTACGAAGACTCGGGAGCGCTGACGAAGGCGGTGCGGCGGCGCCCCTACTCGGTGGTGCTGCTCGACGAGATCGAGAAGGCGCACCCGGACGTCTTCAACATCCTCCTGCAGGTGCTCGACGAAGGACACCTGACGGACAACTACGGGCGCGTGATCGACTTCAAGAACACCGTCCTCATCATGACCTCGAACCTCGGCGCCCGGGACATCAGCAAGGGTGGCGGCCTCGGCTTCCAGACGGCCGATCCGCAGACGAGCTACGAGATCATGAAGGACAAGGTCGCGCAGGAGATCGAGCGTGCCTTCAACCCGGAGTTCCTGAACCGGGTCGACGACACGATCGTCTTCCATCCGCTCACGAAGGAAGAGATCGGCGAGATCATCCACATCCTCATGCAGGACGTTCGGGACCGCCTCGCGGAAGAGGAGATCACGCTCCGCTTCACGGACGCCGCGATCGGCTACCTGGTGGACGAAGGGTACGACGAGAAGTTCGGTGCCCGGCCGCTTAAGCGGGCCATCCAGCGTCATCTCGAAGATCCGCTCTCGGAGAAGATCCTGCAGGCGGAGTTCAGCAGCGGGGACGAGATCGAGGTCGACGTGAACCCGGACGGTCCGGGACTGACCCTCCGAGCGGAGTCGGCGACGAAGACGTGAGGCGAATCGTCAGGCAAATGTTCTGTCGACTGGGGAAGGCCACCGCTCTGGCGGGGGCCTTCTTCGGCGTAGTGGGTGCTCTGTCGACGACACCTGTGGACGCCCAGCAGCAGGCGCAGCAGACCGGCCTGGTGCGGGTCGACTCCATCCAGGTGTCTGGAAACCAGCGGATCCAGACCCAGTCCATCCTCGCCCTTTTCGCGGTTCAGCCGGGGCAGGAGGTCACGTACCGCGCCGTCCAGCGGGGCCTCAAGGAGCTGCTCAACACGGGCCAGTTCGACGACGTGGTGATCCGCGCGAGCGGGAATCCGCCGGCGACGCCCTACGTGCTGTCGATCGAGGTGCTGGAGGCCCCCCTCATTCGGAGCGTGGCCATCGAGGGCCTCCAGAACGTCTCCGCCCGTGAGGTTCGCGACACGACCGGCCTGAACTCCGGGTTCCCGCTCAGCCAGCAGCGCATCCTCGATGCGAAGGCCTACATCCGCTCGGAGCTCGCCGGCGAGGGCATCCCTTTCGCCGAGATCAACGAGCGCCTGGTGCCGATCGAGGGGGCGGAGAACGAGATCTCGCTCATCCTCGAAGTGTCCGAGGGGCAGCGCGTCACCGTGGCCGACGTGATCGTGACGGGCAACGAGGGCATCGTGGACTGGGACATCAAGAGTGCGATGTCCACCCGCCAGGAGGGTTTCTGGTGGTTCCGCGACGGCTCCTTCGATCAGACCGAATTCCAGGTCGATCTCCAGCAGAATCTTCCACGGCTCTACCGCTCGCAGGGCTATCTCGACTTCCAGGTCGTTCGCGACTCGCTGGTGGTCGATCCTCAGACCGGCAAGGCACGGGTCGAGGTCACGGTCGAAGAGGGCGAGCAGTATCGGCTCGGTTCGTTTTCGGTGGAGGGCAACACCGTTTTCGAGGACGACCAGCTCGAGGCGATGTTCCGGGAGCGTCGGGGCGGGGGCATCCTGGGCATGCTCGGCTTTTCGGGCGGAGGCATCGCCAATGCCGAGGGAGAGGTCTTCGACGCCGAGGCGTTCAACGAGGCGATCATCGCCGTCCAGGAGCTCTACCGGAACGAGGGATACCTGTACGTGCAGGTGAGCCCGATCGTGGACGTTCGGGAGGGCCAGGATGGCGCACCCCCGACGGTGGATGCCGGGTGGCAGATCATCGAGGGGACGCCGGCGGTCGTGAACCGGGTCAACATCGCCGGCAACGAGTACACCTACGAGTGGGTCATCCGGAATCAGCTGTTCATCGTTCCGGGTGACGTCTACAGTCAGGCACGCCTGATCCAGTCGTACCAGAACATCTCGGCGCTGGGCTTCTTCGAGGCGCCGCTGCCCTTCCCGGAGGTGGTCCCCCTCGACAACGGCGACGTGGACATCACGTTCCACGTGGTCGAGAAGCAGACGGGATCCGTCAACTTCGGCACGTCGGTCGGTGGCGGTGTCGGTCTGTCGGGCTTCATCGGGTACGAGCAGCCGAACCTGTTCGGGCAGGCCAAGGCGGGGTCCCTGCGATGGGACTTTGGCCGCTACATCAACGCGTTCGAGCTCACCTACACGGATCCGGCGATCTTCCAGTCGCGCACGTCGGCGACGATCTCCCTCTTCAACTCGCGCGACCGGTTCTTCCAGTTCTCGACGGGACGGCGCCGGCGGATCGGAACGAGCATCCGCTTCGGTTTCCCCTGGAGGGGGTCGCAGCGGACGCGGTTCTTCGTCGGATACTCGATCTCTCGCACCAAGTACGAGCTCTTCAACGACGTCGACGACACGTCGCTGTTCGGACGCCCGCCCGGAGTCCAGAGCCAGGTCTCGGTGGGGGTCACCCGGCAGACGCTCGATCACCCGATCTTCCCGACCGTGGGATCGCGGCAGAACATCACGGTCGAGCAGAACGGTGGCTACCTCGGCGGCGACGGCGACTTCCAGCGCGTCCTGGGCGACGGGACCTGGTGGGTCCCCGTCGGCAGCCTCGGAGGCGATGCCAACACGGGCGGGGGCATCCGGTTCGCCCTCGGCCTCACGCTCCGGGCCGGAGCGATCTTCGGAGACGCGTCCGCCTTCCCGTTCGACCGCTTCTGGATGGGCGGCGTGCAGTTCGGGCAGAACCTGAGGGGGTACGACGAGACCTCGATCACGCCCGGCGGTTACTTCCCCCAGGCCTCGAATCAGGTCAGCGACATCGATCGACTCGGTGACGCCTTCTTCAGTCTCACGGCCGAGTACGCGGTGCGGCTCGGCGGCCAGGTCGGCCTCCACGTGTTCTACGACGCGGGGCGGGTCTGGTCGGATCCCCGGCAGTTCGATCCGCAGACGCTGTACCGGGGCGCAGGCATCGGAGCCCAGCTCGTGACGCCGTTCGGGCCGCTGGGCCTCGACTACGCGTACGGATTCGACCGCACGTTCCCGGGCTGGCAGCTGCACTTCCGGATGGGACCGGGCTTCTAGCGTCACACCTGTACTTCCCGGGCCGTCGGTTAGAAATTCAACGGCTTGGCGCGCCAGGAAGTGTGCCGCGCCGGGAACACGGGAACACGCCGCTGCCACTCGGAATACGATTCGTCGGCGGTACGACACGAGACGGAGTAACAGGTATGCGACGCACCTCCTTTGCGCTCATGGCGCTGGCCTTCCTGCTCTCGGCGGGAGCCGTCGAGGCGCAGACGCTCAAGATCGCCTACATCAATTCCCAGGAGATCCTCCTTCAGGCTCCCGGTGCGGAGGAGGCGCAGCAGGCCTTCGACGCGGAGATGCAGGGGTACCAGAACGAGATCCAGCAGCTCGAGCAGGAGCTCCAGAACATGGAGGCCGCGCTGCAGCAGCAGCAGCTGACGCTCTCGCCCGAGGCCCGCGCCAACCGCGAGCAGCAGCTTCAGCAGAAATTCCAGGAGTACCAGCAGCGCGCGGGACAGCTCCAGGAGGTGGCGAACCAGCGCAGGGCGGCCCTCATCCAGCCCGTGATGGACGAGATCACCGCCGTGATCGAGACCATCCGGGAAGAGGGGGCCTACTCCCTGATTCTGGACGCAGCCGCGGGCTCGATCGTCTCCGCCGATCCGGCGCTCGACCTCACGCAGGAGGTCATCACCCGGCTGCAGTCGGCTACGGGCACGACCGGCAGCGACCGCTGACATCGAGCGCGACCGCGTTCGGATGTCGGGCTCGATGACTCTGGGGGCGATCGCCGACCTCGTCGGTGGTCGCCTTCAGGGTGATGGGGACATCGAGATCACCGGTGTGGCGCCGGTAGACGAGGCGAGCGACGGGCAGCTCGCGTTCCTCTCCTCGCCGCGCTACGTGCAGTATGCCGCCCCCTGCGGGGGCAGCGCGTTCCTCGTCTCCGTCGAGCTCGAGTCCGAGCTTCCGCCGGGCGCGGCCCGCGTCGTCGTATCCGAGCCTTACCCCGCGCTTCTGGCACTCCTCCGGTATTTCTTCCCGGAGCCGACGTGGGAGCCGTTCGTCCATCCGACGGCCGTTCTCGGGCCCGGCGTCCGACTCGGCTCCGGAGTCGAGATCGGACCGTACGCCGTGCTGGGCGAAGACGTCGAGATCGGTGACGGGTGCAGAATCGGCGCCCACTGTGTGCTCGGGGACCGGACGGTGCTCGGGGAGCGGTCGCGTCTGTTTCCGCACGTCGTCACCTACGAGGGCACGCGGATCGGGGCGGACGTGATCGTGCACAGCGGCGCCCGGCTCGGTGTGGACGGCTTCGGCTATACCTACCTGGACGGTCGACACGAGAAGATGCCGCAGGTCGGGCGGTGCGTGATCGAGGACGGCGTGGAGATCGGCGCGAACACGGCGATCGATCGGGGATCGCTCGGGGACACCCGGGTCGGGGCGGGAACCAAGATCGACAACCTCGTCCATCTGGCCCACAACGTGCGTATCGGGGCTCTGTCGCTTCTGGCCGCCATGGTCGGCATCGCGGGCTCGACCCGCGTCGGTAAGGGGGTCTGGCTCGGGGGGCAGGTGGGCGTCCGCAACCAGGTGGAGATCGGAGACGGCGCGCGCGTCGCCGTGCAGGCGGGTGTCTCCAAGGACGTACCGGCGGGTGAGACCGTGTCCGGTTACCCTGCGCGGCCTCACAGGGAGGCGCTTCGCCGAGATGCCAGCGTGGCGCGGATCCCGGCGCTCACGAAGCGTCTGGCCCGGGTCGAAAAGGAGATCGAGCGGCTCCGGGGGGACGGTTGACCCCCGTCCGAGTGGGGTTTGACCGGCGTTACGGTTACCTTTTCCCGTTCGATCCGACGCGGTTCTGCCCCGTGCATCCGGAGACCAGCCCATGAGTCGGCCGCTCCAGCGTACCATTGCCCGTGAGGTCGGTCTCGACGGGGTCGGTGTGCACTCGGGCGAGCAGGCACGTCTCACGTTCCGCCCCGCCGCCGCCGGCACGGGAGTGCGGTTTCGGCGGGTCGATCTGGAGGACTGTCCCGAGGTTCCCGCCACGATCGATCACGTCGTGGCGACCGAGCTGGGCACGACGGTCGGCGTGGGCGAGGCACGCGTCCTGACCGTCGAGCACGTGATGGCGTCGCTGGCCGGGCTCGAGATCGACAACGTGCTGGTGGATATCGACGGGCCGGAGCTGCCCATCCGGGACGGCTCGTTCCGCGACTACTGCGCCGCTCTCGAGACGGCGGGGGCCGTGGAGCAGGAAGAACCGGCCTCGGTGATCGCGCTCGGTGGCGTGGTCGAGGCTGCCGGGAGCCAGGGTGCGTCGTACGTCGCCACCCCGGCCCGAGGCCTGCGTGTGTCCGCCACGATCGACTTCGAGAACCCCGTTATCGGGAGGAGCTACGGCTCGTTCCTGCTCGATCCGGAGTCGTTCCGGCGCGAGGTCGCACCCGCCCGCACCTTCGGATTCATGGCGGACGCCGACGCGCTCCACGCCAGAGGGCTGGCGCTCGGGGCCTCGCTCGACAACGCGGTCGTGATCGGCGAGGAGGGGGTCATGAACGACGGCCTCCGGTTCGACGACGAGTTCCTGAGGCACAAGGTCGGTGACATCGTCGGCGACCTCGCGCTCCTCGGGGCGCGACTGGATGCGCACGTGGTGGCCGAGCGTCCGAGTCACGAAGGGAACCTCGAGCTCGCCCGGGCGATTCGAACCCATGACCGTCGCGCCGGCCCGCCCGTGGCCGACGTGACCAAGATCATGGAGTTCATGCCGCACCGGTACCCGATGCTCCTGGTGGACCGGATCATCGACTTCGTGCCGGGCGAGAGCATCGTCGGACTGAAGAACGTCACGATCAACGAGCCGTTCTTCCAGGGGCACTTCCCCGGGCATCCCATCATGCCGGGGGTGCTGATCGTCGAGGCGATGGCGCAGTGCGGAGGACTCCTCCTGATGGACCAGGTCGAGAGTCCCGAGAACAAGGTCGTCTACTTCATGACGATGGACAAAGTGAAGTTCCGGCACCCGGTCACGCCGGGTGACCAGTTAGTTTTCGAGCTTCACGTCGTACAGTTCCGCAGGCAGGTGTGCCGAATCGCCGGCCGTGGTGTAGTGGATGGGACGGTAGTCGCGGAGGCGGAGTTCATGGCCCGTATCATGGATCGATGAGATGGCTGACCCAGCAGTGTTGAACACGCGGGGGGAGACCTCGGTGCACCCGTCGGCGATCGTGGACGACGGAGCGAAGCTCGGCGCGGGTGTCACGGTCGGTCCGTGGGCGCTGATCGGCCCTGGTGTCGAGGTCGGTGACGGGACGCAGATCGGGCCCCGGGTGTACATCGAGAGGGACACCCGGCTCGGGGAGGATTGCTACGTGGCGAACGGAGCCGTCCTCGGGACCGACCCCCAGGATCTCAAGTTCAAGGGGGAAAAGGCGACGCTCGAGATCGGGGATCGAACCGTCATCCGCGAGTTCGCGACCCTGAATCGCGGAACGTCCGCGTCGGGGAGCACGGTCATCGGAAGCGACTGTCTTCTCATGGCCTACTCTCACGTGGCGCACGACTGCGAGATCGGCAACCACGTGATCCTCGCCAACGCGGTGAATCTGGCCGGGCACGTGATGATCGAGGACTGGGTGATCATCGGCGGTGTGACGCCGGTGCATCAGTTCGTTCGCATCGGGGCGCACGCCTTCGTGGGTGGCGGCTCTCGGATCCCGCAGGACGTTCCCCCGTACTGCCGCGTAGCCGGCAATCCGCCGAAGCTCTACGGCCTGAACAACGTGGGCCTGGAACGGCGAGGGCTGTCCGCCGAGGTTCGTCGTGCGCTCAAGAAGACCTACCGCACGCTCTTCCAGAGCGACGTGAACCTCTCCAAGGCGCTCGACCGGGTCGACGGCGAGATCGCCGGGGTTCCGGAGGTGCGCCACCTCATCGAATTCATCCGGGCGAGCGAGCGCGGCATCACGACCTGACGGATGCCCGTCTCCGTCGCCCCCGACCGAGGGAGCTGCTCATGTCCCTGATTCGAGCGCGAAAGCGGCGCAAGCAGAGCTGGATGGAGGCACGGAAGGGCATGCCCCGCGGCAAGCTCTTCGGGCTGTTGATCCTCGTACTGGTTGCGATCTGGTACCTCGGCTGGGCGTTCTGACCGACCCGTGACGCTGTCCGAAGGAGCGCGGGCGCCGCGCTCCGTGCTCATCCTCGCCGGGGAGCCTTCCGGCGATCATCATGCCGCTGCCTTCGCCCGCGAGCTTCGCGAGCGTCATCCCGAGCTGCGTCTGGTGGGGACGGGCGGTCCGCAAATGGAACGGACCGGTGTGGAGCTCCTGGCGGGCCTCGACACCCTCAGTGTCATGGGGTTCGCCGAAGTCGTTCCGCGCATCCCGTATTTCCGGCGCCTCGCGGCTCGGATCCACCGACTCATGGACGAGGAACGGCCGGACCTCGTCGTCCTGGTCGATTACCCGGGCTTCAACCTCCGGATTGCCCGGGCGGCCCACGAGCGCCGGATCCCGGTGCTCTACTACATCGCGCCGCAGGTCTGGGCTTGGAAGCAGCGCCGTGCACGCACGATGGCCCGGATCACCGACCGGGTCGCCGTGATTCTCCCGTTCGAGACCGATTTCCTGGGCGCCTTCGGCGTTCGGGCGACCTACGTGGGACATCCGCTGCTCGATCGGCCGGACGACGTTCCGGGCTCGAGGGAGTTTCGGGACCGCCACGGACTCGACCCGGAGCGTCCGATTCTTGCCCTGCTGCCGGGCTCGCGACCGCAGGAGCTCGCGAGACATCTCGAGCCGTTTCGCGCGATCGCGGAGCGTGTCGTCGCGTCCCGGCCCGACGTGCTGCCCGTCTTCTCCCGCGCGGCCTCCGTGTCTGCGAGCCGCTTCCACGAACTCGGATACCCGGTCGTGACCGATACCCGGGCCCTTCAGCGTCACGCTGCGGCCGCGCTCGTGAAGTCGGGCACGTCGACGCTCGAGACGGCTCTGGAGGGCACGCCGTTCGTGATCGGGTACCGCACGAGCCGTCTTACCGCCGCGCTGGCGAAGCGTCTGGTCAGGACTCCCCACATCGGGCTGCCGAATCTGGTCGCGGGGAGCCGGGTGGTGCCGGAGTTCGTGCAGGACCGGCTCACGCCGGGCGAGGTGGCGCCGGCGCTGGTCGAGCTGCTCGAAGAAGGCGGGGCGACCCGCCGCGCCCAGCTCGATGCCCTCGCCCGCGTTCGGCTGGCACTCGGGGCGCCCGGGGCCGCCGCCCGCGTCGCGGACATCGCCGACGAGCTGCTCGGCACGGTGGGAGCCGCCTCGGAATGAGCGAGATCCGGTTCGAGAGCGCCGGGGTGCTCGGCGCCGGACTCGTGGGGAGCCTGTTCCTCACGACCCGGATCCGTACGAAGGGGCGGGAGCCCGTGCGGAAGCTCCGGGACGAGGGGCAGCCCGTGCTGTTCCTGTTCTGGCACGGCCACCTGCTGACGCTTCTGCATCTGCACCGAAACGAGGGGGTCGTGGTGCTGGTGAGCGAGCACGATGACGGGGAATACGTGACCCGTGTCCTGCACCGGACGGGCTTCGGCACGGTTCGGGGCTCCAGCACGCGAGGTGGGCGAAAGGGGCTGAAGGGTCTGGTGCGGGCGGCCCGGGAGGGGCACGACGTCGCGATCACGCCCGACGGCCCCAAGGGGCCTCGGGGAGTCCTCAAGCCGGGAGCGCTCGCGGCGGCTCAGATGGCGGGCCTTCCGGTCGTGGGCGTCAGCGTGCGTCCGACGTCGGCCTGGCGGTTCCAGAGTTGGGACGGGTTCATGGTGCCGAAGCCCTTCACCTCGATCGAGGTCGAGTACCTGGAGCCCTTCTGGGTGCCGAGGAGCGCCGGGCGCGAGGAGATCGAGGTGATGGCGAAGAACCTCGGGGACGTGCTCAATCGGCGGGAACGGGGGGAGGCCGTACCAGGCACCGGGGCCCGCTCGTGAGCGGTGCCCTGACACGCTTCGCGCGCCGCTGGTGGAGCGGGGCGTACGGATGGGGAGGCTCGGTTCTCTCCGCCGCGCTCCTGCCGGCATCCGGCGCGTGGCGGATGGTCACTGCCATCAGGAACCGACGCTTCGACCGGCGGGGAGGGGAGCGGGTGGCCGGCGCGCGCGTCGTTTCGGTGGGGAATCTCGCCGTAGGGGGCACGGGCAAGACGCCTTTCGCCTCATGGGTGGCTCGGACGCTCGCCGAGAGCGGTGGTCGGCGTCCGGCGATCGTCCTCCGTGGCTACGGGATGGACGAGGTGCTCCTGCACGCTGCGTGGACCCCGGAGATCCCAGTCGTGGCGCGCGTGGACCGTGTGCAGGGAGCCCGGGAGGCCGCAGCGGCGGGGGCGACCGCCATCGTTCTCGACGACGGATTCCAGCACCGACGTCTGGGGCGAGACCTCGACGTGGTGCTGCTTTCCGTGGAAGACCCGTGGCCTCCACGGGTGCTTCCGCTGGGGCCCTACCGCGAGCCGGCGTCGTCGCTGGCCCGGGCCGACGCCATCGTGCTGACCCGCCGCTCGGCGCCTCTCGAGGAGGCCAGGCGTCGCTCGAGCATGGTCGAGTCGGTGCCGGGCGTTCGGCCGGGTGTCGTTCTGGGATCCGTGAGCATCGTCAACGAGGCGATCGTGCCGTTGACCGAAGGCGTTCTCCGCGAACGGGCCGGCAGGCATGGGCACGGCCCGGAGCTCACGGACGTTCTGGCGGTGACGGCCATCGCCCGTCCCGAGCCGTTCCGGGAGGCCGTGGCTCGCCTCACCGGCGGCTCGGTGGATCTGATGGCCTTCGCCGACCATCATCCGTTCTCGGCCGGTGACGCGCGCGCGGCCCGAAGGCGGGCCGGCACCCGCCCGCTGGTGGTGACGGAGAAGGACGCGGTGAAGCTCGAGGCCTTTGCCGAGGAGCTCGGAGAGGCCTGGGTGCTTCGGCAGCGCCTCTCGTGGGACTGGGGTGAGCAGGAGGTGCGCACGATCGTCATCGGGCTGGAGGAATCGGCCGAGGGCCCGACGCGGGTGTCGGAGACACCCCGGGTCTCCGATGGGGAGCGGGTGTGAGAGTCCTCGTGGTGGTGGTGGGTCGAGTCCGCGGAGAGCTCGCCGAGGCCGTGTCCGAATACGAGCGCCGGGCCGGCCGGTACTGGAAGCTTGACGTCGTCGAGGTAGCGGCGGGGGCCCGCGGTCGGGGCGCCGACCCCGACGCCGTGAAGGAGGCCGAGGCCGAGCGGTTGCTCGCCCGGATTCCGGATGGCCTGGAGATCGTGCCGCTGACCCGGGAAGGGAAGGGCATGGACTCCAGGGAGCTGTCGCGGTATCTCGATGAGCTTGCCGTTCGATCGGCGGCGGGCGTCGCGTTCGTGATCGGGGGGGCGTTCGGGCTCGGAAGCGCGGTTCTCTCCCGGAAGCGACGAACGTTGTCGCTTTCCCGCATGACCCTTCCGCACGAGATGGCGCGGCTCATTCTGGCGGAGCAGCTGTACCGGGCAGGGACGATCCTGCGCGGGGAACCGTATCACAAGGGATGACATGGAGCTGATCGTTTCACGGCCCGAAGGCGCGCAGGTCGTGCGGGACTACGTTGCGGGCGAGGGCGCGGCTCCGGCGTTCTTCGGCCGCCGCTTCGACGACCCTCGCGCGTTCGTCGAGAAGGCCCGGGAGGTCGACGGGCGGTTCGACCGGTCTGCCCGCGAGCGCGCTGCCGAGGCCCTGATCGTTCCGGAGCAGGGAGACCGGGAGCGGATCGAGCGCTTCGTCGAGGAGGGCGGCTACATGGTGACCACGGGCCAGCAGCCCGGTCTCTATGGCGGGCCTCTGTACAGCCTGTACAAGGGCCTCACGGTCGTCCGGCTCGCGGAGGCGCTCGAGACCGTCGTGGAGAAGCCGGTCATTCCTCTCTTCTGGGTCGGATCGGAGGATCACGACTGGGCCGAGGCCAATCATGCCGACGTCATCACGGTCGACAACGAGTTGCAGCGCTTCGAGCTGCCGGCGCCGGATCCGGAGCGTACGCCTCCGCTCCACGACATCGTGCTCGGGTCGGAGGCGGACGAGACCATGGCGGCCTTCCTGGCGACCCTTCCGGACAGCGAGTTCAGCAACACGTATCTGGACCTGGTCCGGGCGGGCTTCGGGGCCGGGGGCACCTTGTCCGGCGGCTTTCACACGCTCTTCCAGGCCCTGCTCGGGCGGTTCGGCCTGTTCTTCACCGATGCGGCGCATCCGGTCGTGAAGGAGCAGTCCGCCGGGGTCCTGCTGCAGGAGCTCGACCGGTCGACGGAGCTCGAGGCCGTGCTGCAGTCGACGGCAGATGCGCTCCTGGGGGCCGGCTACGATCTCCAGGTTCCGCTCATGGACGGAGGGGTCAACCTCTTCCTCGACGGCCCCGCCGGCCGCGAGCGGGTGTACCGCGAGGACGGGGCGTTCCGACTGCGCTCTTCGGGCGAAGTGCTCGATCGGGCCGCGATCGAAGCGCGCCGGGCGGCGGATCCGCGCTCGCTGAGCCCGAACGTCATGCTGCGTCCGGTGGTCGAGAGCGCGGTCTTTCCGACCCTTTCGTACGTCGGCGGACCCGGTGAGATGGCCTATTTCGCGCAGCTCCGCGCGTACTTCGAAGCCCACGGCATCGAAATGCCGATCATCTTCCCGCGGTGGGGGGTGACCGTCGTGGAGAGCAAGGTCCGCAAGGTGCTGACCAAGTTCGGCGTCGACGTCGGAGACATGAGCCGCCCGTTTCACGAGCTGTCGTCGGAGATCGCGCGCGATGACGTCCCGGACGAGGTACGGGCCGCGATCGGCAAGTTGCGGGGGGCGCTGGGGTCCGGCGTCAGCGAGCTGCAGAAAAGCGCGAGCCGGATCGATCCGACCCTCAAGGGCACGGTAGCGCATTTCCGGAGTCAGGCGTTCGACGCGCTCTCGGACGTGGAGAAGAAGATCACGGCCGCCGTGAAGCGGGAGAGCGAGATCACCCTCTCCCAGCTGGAGAAGGCGCAGCTCCATCTCTTCCCCTACGGCAAGCCCGCGGAGCGAGTCCAGGGGCCGCTGTACTTCCTGACGCGCTACGGCGACGACTTCGTCGATCGTGTCTACGACGCCTTCGCGGTGAACTTCGAATGACGCGGATTCGTATGGTAGGGAGAAGGGTGTCAGAGCCCCGTTTCGGCCTCTAACTTGGATCATGTTCTTGCAGCTCATCCTCGTGCTCGTCGTTCTCATTCCTCTCCTGGCGATCGTGCTCGATTCGCAGGTCGGGCGGGCGCTCGCTTCCCGGCTCGAGCGGCGCGGCCTCGACGCGCCCGCGGATCTCACGGCGGAGCGCATCGCATTCCTGGAGGGCGAAGTCGAACGGCTGTCGAGCGAAGTGATGCGGTTGGACGAGGAGGGTCAGTTCCTCCAGAAGCTCCTCACCGAGCGAGTCGAGAGCGGGAAGGGCGAACTCCCGCCGGGTGACCCCCAGGGCTGAGGACGGGGCGGTCGGCCGTCCCGCGGAAACCAGCTCGGTGGGGCCGCAGGTTGCCGACTCCTCCGGAAAGGAGGTGCGCAGCCCGGGAGCGGGCGGCGGGGGACGAGCGGCAGCGCGGGTAGGGGCGGGGATCTTCCTCAGCAAGATCTTCGGATTCGTCCGCGAGCGGGTCTTCGCGCACTACTTCGGCTCGAGCGGCTTCGCGGACGCGTGGTGGGCCGCGCTGCGCATGCCGAACGTCGTCCGGAACCTGCTGGGAGAGGGCACGCTGTCCGCGTCCCTGATCCCCGTGTACGCAGAGTTCCTCGAGGAGGGCCGGGACGAGGACGCGGCGCGATTCGCGGGGGCAGCGCTGGGGATCCTGATCGTCGTCGCGGCCTCGGTGACCCTGGTCGGGATGGCCGTGGCGCCGCTTCTGGTCGCGCTCTTCTTCCCGCGCTGGTCACCGGAGATCCAAGAGCTGACGGTCCTGCTCGTACGCATTCTCTTCCCGATGACGGGCCTGTTCGTGATCTCGGCCTGGGCCCTCGGGATCCTGAACAGCCACCGGAAGTTCTTCGTCTCGTTCGTCGCGCCGGTCTTCTGGAACATCGCGATGATCACCGCGATGATCGGTGGCGCCCTGGCCTTCGGCCTGGAGGGTCGTCCGCTGGTCGTGGCGCTCGCGTGGGGAGCGCTGATCGGCGGCGGCCTGACGCTCCTCGTCCAGCTCCCTTTCCTCGCAGCTCATGCGCGGGGGATGCGGGTGTCGCTGGGGCGCGGGGTCGCAGGCGTGCGCGAAGCGATCGGCAACTTCGTCCCCGTCGTGGCGGCGCGTGGTGTCGTGAATCTGAGCGGTTGGATCGACATGATCCTGGCGGGACGGCTCATGCCGGGTGCGGTCGCCGTCATGGGGTACGCGCAGACCTTCTCGAACCTGCCCATCGCTCTCTTCGGGACGGGCGTGGCGGCGGCCGAGCTTCCGGAGATGTCACGCATGCGTGGCGAGGCAGCTCGGGTGCTCGCGGAGCGCGTGGCGCGGTCGCTGGAACGTGCGCTCTGGTTCCTCATCCCTTCGGCGGTCGGCTACCTCGCCCTCGGCGACGTCGTCGTGGCGGCCCTCTACCAGACCGGTCGCTTCGGCGAGGTGCAGACGCTGGTCACCTGGGGGGTGCTGAGCGCCTACGCGCTCGGCCTCCCTGCATCGGCGAGCTCCCGGGTGCTCTCCTCGGCCTTCTACGCGCTTCGGGATACGCGGACGCCGGCGCGCCTGGCGTACGTTCGTGTCGGGACTGCCGTCGTGATCGGGCTGTCCCTCATGTTTCCCGCCGATCGGATCGGCTTCTCGACGCTCCGTCTCGGTGCTGCCGGTCTCGCCCTGGGCTCCACCGTAGGGGCGTGGCTCGAGTACGGGCTGCTCAGGAGGGCTCTCGTGCGGCGCATCGGTCGCCACGGGGCGCCCACGAGGACGGTGCTGGAGCTGGTCCTCTGCGCGTCGGTCGCCGGCCTGACCGGCGTTCTCCTCCAGACGGTGCTGCCCACGGCACATCCGATCATCGTGGCGCTGGAAACGCTTCTTCCGTTCGGGGTAGTCTATCTGGGCGCGACGTCCGCGCTCGGCCATGGCCTGCCGCTCCGACGGAGAAGTCGCGCGTGAGCGTAGATCGCGACCGCCTCGCCAAGCTCCCGAACCGCCCCGGCGTCTACCTGTTTCGGGATCGCCGGAACCAGGTGCTGTACGTCGGCAAAGCGAAGTCTCTCCGTCCGCGGGTGAGGAGCTACTTCCAGCGCGAGGCCGACCTCTCCGCCAAGAACCGCGAGCTGATGAAGCTCGTAGTCGACCTCGAGACGATCGTCGTCGGAAGCGAGGGCGAGGCGCTCATACTCGAGGCCAACCTCATCAAGGAGCACAGGCCGCGGTTCAACATCCTCCTGCGCGACGACAAGAAGTACCCGTACATAAAGGTCACCGTGCGCGAGCCGTTTCCCAGGGTCTTCGTCACCCGCCGCGTGACGAACGACGGGAGCCGGTACTTCGGGCCCTACACCTCCGTGGGTCCCATGCGGCAGGCGCTCGAGCTCATCAAGCGCCTGCACACCGTCCGCTCCTGCCGCTACGACCTCCCGAGGGAGGGGCCGGAGCGCCCGTGCCTGGATCACCACATCGGTCGCTGCAAGGCACCGTGCGTCGGGCTGCAGAGCGAGGGCGACTATCGAGCCATGATCGACGAGATCCTCCGCATCCTCGAGGGGGACACCGAAGCGCTCAGGGCCGACGTCGAGCAGAGGATGCGGGAAGCGTCGGATTCACTCGATTTCGAGCGCGCCGCGAACATGCGGGACGTGCTCGCCGGTCTCGACTCGCTGTCCCGACAGCAGCGGGTCCACAAGGCGCAGGGGGGGAGCTTCGACGTCGTGGGCATCGCCCGGGACGGGGAGCTCGGAGCCGGAGTCGTGCTCAAGGTTCGAGCGGGCCTCCTGCTCGGGCGGGCGTCACAGCGCTTCTCCGGCATTCGCGACGAGGGGGACGAAGATCTGATCGCCTCGCTCGTCTCCCGGCACTATCTGAGCGCGGGTGAGAGCGTGAGCGCGGACCTTCCCCGCCAGGTGCTGCTTCCGGGAGACTTCGAGGATCGAGCGCTCCTCGAGGAGATTCTCGCCGAGCAGGCCGGCAGGGGCGTTCAGGTAACGGTTCCCCAGCGGGGCGAGAAGCGGCGGCTCGTCGATCTCGCCGCGCAGAACGCGCGGCACGTCCTCGAAGACCGGGTGACGGCGCTCGCGTACGCGTCCGACCGCGCCGAGGAAGCGCTGTTCAGCCTCCAGGACGAGCTCGACCTCAAGGTGGTCCCGCGGCTCATGGTCTGCTTCGACATCTCGCACATCCAGGGGGCCGAGACCGTCGGCAGTGCCGTGGTCTTCGAGAACGGAGAGCCTCGCCGTGCGGCGTATCGCCACATGCGGGTGAAGGGCGACTGGGGCAACGACGATTTCCGCTCGATGGCAGAGGTTGTGGGACGATACTTCCGGCGGTGCGAGAAGGAGCGCCGCCCGATTCCCGACCTCGCCGTGATCGATGGCGGAAAGGGGCAGCTCTCCGCGGCGGCCGAGGCCCTGGAGGCCCTGGGAATGGCCGACGTAGCCGTCATCGCACTCGCCAAGAAGGAGGAGGAGGTCTTCCTTCCCGGCCGCTCCGACCCCGTCCGCCTCGATCGGCGCAACCGCGCCCTTCACCTCCTTCAGCGCATCCGCGACGAAGCACATCGGTTCGCCGTCCGGTACAATCGCAAGCTCCGGAGCAAGCGCACGATCCGGAGCGATCTCGGGGACATCCCCGGCGTCGGACCCAAGCGTCAGACCGTGCTGCTCCGACGGTTCGGGTCGCTCAAGGGGGTCAAGGAGGCCACGCGCGACGACATCGCACGCATCCCCGGGTTCTCCGAGGCTCTGGCCAGTCGGATCCTGACCTACCTCGGACGCTGAGGCCCACGCTCCGGAGCGCCACGGGGGATCGACGAGTTCCATGGTGTCCGAGCGGTCCGGCAGCCTGCAATCCCGCCCTCGCCGGCTCGTACCAATTCGTGCGAGGGGCTTGGCTCCGTTTTTGCACGTTTCTAGCTTTACCCGTCTGTCCAGCATACTGACCCCAATGGAGGAACTCCGGATGAAGATCCGTAATGGACTCGTCCTGGTCATGTCGATCGGTCTGGCGCTCACCGGCTGTGCGTCCGGTGGCGGCGGAGGTGGCGGCAGCACGAGTGACATCCTCGCGGCGGCCGGGGGCGCGGGCGTCAGCCCCCGCGACACCGACAACACCCGCGCCGCGGAGGACGCGCTCGAAGCTGCGGAGGAGGCCTCCAGCGAAGCCGAGGCGCGCGGGCACTACCAGGCGGCGGCGTCCGCAGCCGACCTGGCGATCGCCGAGGACGCGCAGAACCCTCTCGCCTACCGTCTTGCCGCGATGGCGGCGCTCGGGCTCGAGGACTACGAGACTGCATCGATGCGCTTCGACGAGGCCCAGGAGCTCCGCCCCCTCTACGAGTTCGACTTCGTCGGAATTCGCGAGGCGACCTGGATCGACCTGTACCAGCAGGCCACGCCCTTCGTCCAGTCGGGTGACTACGAGGCGGCGGCCCAGTACTTCGAGAAGGCCAATGCCATCTACCGGCAGCGCCCCGAGGCGATGGTCACACT
>Ga0209536_100001887_pt1 | contig 34338 bp, 42 predicted proteins | sample DeeMarSeWOR28_12_FD_187461 | JGI IMG/M metagenome (GOLD analysis project Ga0209536, IMG submission 187461) | Marine sediment microbial communities from White Oak River estuary, North Carolina - WOR-2-8_12 (SPAdes) (version 2) | ecosystem: Environmental > Aquatic > Marine > Intertidal zone >...
CGAGCCGCCCGCCTGCTGGCGGCATTCATCCGAAGGCTGGAAGCCGACACGGATTTCACGCCTCTGTAGGGGTGGAGGGGAAGTGGGGGAAGTCCGAGCCGAAGACGCTGATGGAAGTTTTCGCGGACGAGGAGAAAAAGAAGACGTGAAGATGATCGACGAAAAACGCGGGAAGCGCGGACGCGGAAAGGACTTCGAGAGTGAGATCCTCGAAGTCGCGATGGCGGAAGGCCGGAATCGGATGCTTCTCCGGAAGCTCGATCCTCCGACGAGGACGATCGTGAAGGGAGGGAGACCGATCACGATCCAACTCGACGGGGACTTTCTCGACTTCCTCGGGAGCGTTATCGTCTTGGATCGGGACAGTGTCTTTCGTTATCCGGTTATGATTGAGGCAAAGGCCACGAAGAAGCCTCGCCTCGAGCTCGGGGACCGCGGGTTGAAGAAAGCTCAATCGGACGCGATCTTCCTCTGGCACTCGGCCGGATACGTGACCGGCGTCCTCGTAAAGCTCGAGGGAGATCCTCCCCGCTACTTCTTCGCGTCCTGTAGCCTCGTGACCGCGTTCGTCGCGGCCGGAGCGAAGTCGATCCCTCTCGATCGGATGGACGAGCTACAGAGGCACCGGGAAGCCCGGGGACCGGACTTCTTTCCGCGGCTCGTCCGGTCCGCGGCCGACTGGGGTTGAGATTCTGCTCGAAATCTCTGGCAGTTGGTCCGGGACCGGCTTATGCGTGGGCTGACGGTAAAACTTAAGCTCGGAACGAAAGAAAGAACATGACGACGATCAACATCTCTCAAGACGGAAAACCGCTCGCCTGCGGTCGAATCTCCCCGAAGAACGCGCTCCCCGAAGTCTGGACTCCGACGACCGGATGGAGAGTGGTTCGGGAGGAGTTCTTCAAAACCTTCGTCTCCCTCGCGCAGAAGGCGAAGAACGCGAAAGTCTCTTGGACGAATTGCCCCTGGTGCGGGACGGCCGAAGGCTCCTCGAGCTCCCACGGGATTTGCCTCGCCTGCCACGCCGACGTCCTCCGCGCGGCCGGGATCTCTCCGGAGACTCCGTCGACGTTCAACGACTCGTGGAAGCCGACGGCCGTCGAGCCCGTCGCGGCGAGGAACTGAGAAAATCTTTCTCCGAAGCGAAAATTCCCCTGGACTGTTCCGGGGGATTTTCGTATTGTCCGGATGACGGTAGAAATAAGAACGAACGAACGAAAGAACGAACCATGCAGACTCCTCGAGTAAACGATCTCCCGGCCGAAACAGTCGTCGACGTCCGGCTCGCCCACACTCTCGAATCCTTCACCCTCACCGCTCGCGATATCGAAGAGGCGGGATTCGGGGCTCTCCGGCTCCACCTCAACGTCCCGGTCGTTATCGTCGACCTTCGGACCTTCAACGCTCTCGACGAACACGACGCGCAGTAACCTCGAACCTCCGAACGAAAGAAAGAACGATGAAGAAAGTAACCACCTCCCAAGCCGCGCGAGCGGTTGTCCTCTCGATCAAAGCGAACATCCCCGTGGCCGTCTGGTCCGAGCCTGGAGCGGGTAAATCCTCGATCATGGCGCAGATCGCGAAGAAGCTCGGATGGCGATTGTGGGACGTCCGGCTCTCCGACAAGGAGCCGTCGGACTTCGCGCTCCCGTTCCCGAAGGACGGACGCCTGACGTATCTCATGTCCGATCTTCTCCCGTTCGACACGGACGAGCCCGGGATCCTCTTCCTCGACGAGTTCGACCGCGCGTCGATGGCCGTCCAGAACATGGCTCTTCAACTAATCCTCGACCGGAGCGTCTTCGGCCGGAAGCTCGGGAAGAATATCCGGGTGGTTCTCGCCGGGAACCAAGCCTCCGACATCGGGACGAACCAGCTCTCCGAAGCGGCCGCGACTCGGATGGTTCACCTTTACCTCGACACGACGTCCGACGGAGCTCTCGAGTCCTGGGCGAAGTGGGCGGAGGACGAGGAAGTCTCTCCGGCTCTCCTCTCGTTCGCGCGGTTCCGGAAGGATATCTGGGCGGGTGAGGAGCGGACGGATCTCGTCGAATACGCGAAAGCGACCAAGCGGACTTGGGTCATGGCGGACGAGCTTTACCGGCTCTCGAAGACGGTGAACTTCGACGTCGACGATATCCTGGGCCCAATCGTCGAGGGGTGCGTCGGATCCGCGGCCGCTGCCGAGTTCCTCGGGTGGATCCGGCTTTCGGAGCAGGCTCCCTCGCCGGAGGAGATCCGGAAGGATCCCGCGAAGGCTCCGCTCCCGAGCTCCCCGGACGTCACTTACGCGCTCTCCGAGCTCCTCGTCCGCGAAGCGAACACGGACGGATCCGCGCTCGGACCGTTCCTCACCTACGCGAACCGCTGGGGCGAAGAGCAAAAAGCCTACTTCTTCCGACGCGTCGCGAAGCTCTTCCCGGCCGTCCAGTCGACCGCGATCTTCCAGAAGTGGGAGAAGGCGAGACTCGCCCCATAAAAAACTGCTCCGAAGCGAAAATTCCCTCTGGACTGTCCGGAGGGAATTTCGTATGGTGCCCACGACGGTAGAACGAACGAACGACGAACGAAAGAAAGACGATGAAAGCCACCTCGACGAACACCTTCCGCGCGGACGAAGCCGGACGCCGTTTCCTGGCGGACGCGAGCGAGATCGGGATCCGCGTCGGATCTCTCCCCGACTACATCCCCACGGATCTCGGCAACGGCCGGGACTTCGAGATCCTCGCGATCGACGAAGACGTCCTGAGCTACCAGCAGCCCGGGACCGGACTCTCCCTTAACGTTCTGAACGACTAAACCGAAACCTCCCTCCGAAAGAAAGACCATGAAGAAAGAAACCTCCCCGACGGCCGCGAAAGCGGATATCTCCTCGAACTCGATCCTCGTGAAGCTCTCGATCCCGACTTACAAGGGGCAATCGAACTGGCGGGAAGGAGCCGAAGAGCTCGCCACCGCGCACGAAGCCGACTCCGAGAGCGTCTCGACCACGCTCAAGGCTCTGAAGCCCGAAACCCGTCGCAGGGTGATGGGGATCCGCGCGAAGGCTCGGACGGTTTGGCAGAACGCGACGCTCCCCTGGCTCGACGACGGTTCCCGGCTCTGCCCCATCGCGAACTATCGCCGGTTGCGCGACGAGCTCGAGAAGCTCAAGGCGGAGTTCGAGGACGCGGTCTCCGAGCTCGTCCGGAATTACGACGAGATCCGGAAGGACGCGGAGACTCGCCTGAACGGGCTCTTTGCGAAAGTCGGCTTCCCGTCGAAGGAGTCCTTCGCGTCGCGGTTCTCGTTCAACGTCGGGATCGGGGTGATCGCCACCGGGAGCGACGTCCGAGTCCGGACTCTGACGGCGGACGCGGTCGAGGAGATCCGGAAGGAAGTCGACCGGACGAATCGGGAGCAGATCGCCGAATCCCAGCGGGACGCGCTCCGTCGCGTCGCGGAGAAGGTCACGCACCTCGTCAACAAGATGCTCGAGGAGCCGGAGAAGGGGAAGGATTCGCCCCACTTCAAGAACTCGATCGTCTCGAACGTCGTCGAAGTCGCGGCCGAAATGCGGAGCTTCAACGTCCTCGAGAGCGCGGAGTTCGACAAGTTCCTCGCGCGGATCGAGCGCGTCGCGGGACGGATTGATCCGGACGCCTGCCGGGAGAAGAAGGACGCGCGGAAAGCCGCGGCGACGACCGGCAAGGCGATCTTGAAGGAGATCGACAATTTCTCGTTCTGATCGTTCGGGACGAGCCGTCACGATCCCCGGAGGGAATTTTCTCTCCGGGGAAAGTTTTTTCTGGACTGTTCCCGGGGACTTCGATATCTTGAGCCCGACGGTAGAAAGAACGAACGAACGAAAGAGCGAAAATGAAAATCCAAGATCTCCAAAACCTCCTCGTCGAAGCGGTCCTCGATCACGACTCCTCGATCCGCGAATCCTACGGTCTCGAAGACAACGAGGGACCGATCCGCAGCCTCGTCCGCGAGAGCGACGACACCTTCACGGTCAAGGACGACGAGGGGAACACCTACCGAATCGCGATCCTCTAAGGAGCCCGGGATGACCACGAAAGCCGAAACCAAGATCCGACGGGCTCTCGATCGCACGATCGACGAGTTCCCTTTCTTCGCCGCGCTCGCCGCTCGTTGGACGATCCGGGAAGCCCGGAAGGGAGAGCCGGTCGAAACCTTCGCGACGAACGGTCCGGAGCTCGTCTTCTCCCGCGCGTTCGCGGACGAGCTCACGAACGAGGAAGTCGCCTGGGTGATCCTCCACGAGCTCGGACACCTTTTCCTCGGACACCATGTCCGGCTCGCCGATATCGACGCGGATCCGAAGACGAAGAACGTCGGAGCGGATCTCGCGCTCAACTCAATTATCCGCGGCCGCACGCCGGAACGGATGCTTCGCTTCGCCTGCTTCCCGGGACGCGGGACGTTCGAGGGGATGCCGGACGGCAAGGACATGGAGTTTTACGTCTCGGCTCTCCGACGGAACGAGGGGCAGGACGAGCGGGACGGGGGCGAGGACGAGCCGGAGCAGGGGGGATCGGACGAGGAGACCGGCGAGACCGGAAAAGCCGCTCAGAACGAATCCTCGAGCGATTCCGCCTCCGAGAATAGCGAATCCGCCTCCGAAGGGAGCGAAAGCCAAGCCGAATCGAGCGAAAGCGGCTCCGAAGGGAGCGAAAGCGGCTCGGAAGGCTCCGGAACGCCTGCGAAGTCGCTCGACGAGCTCGGAACCGGAGAGATCGGGGAAGTCCTTCCCGCTCCCGAACCGGCCGAAGGCGAGAAGAGCGAGGAGCAACGGTGGACGGAAGCCGTCGCGGACGGAGTCAACGCCGCTCGCGCGGCCGGACGGCTCCCCGGGTGGATCTCCGAAGCGGCCGGGAAGATCCTCTCCTCGAAGCGGACGATCTCGTGGAAGGAGCTCCTTCGCCGGTTCATGCAGGACGTCTCGAAGAACCAGCTCACCTTCGCGCGGCCGAACCGTCGGAGCGCGTGGCGATCGGACGTCGTCCTTCCCTCTCGCTTCTCCCGGGACTCCGGGAAGGGAGCGATCCTCGTCGACACCTCCGGGAGCATGAGCCTCGAGGGGATGAACATCGCGATCGAAGAGATCGAGAAGATCCTCTCGACCTTCGCGGACGCGAAAGTGACGCTCTTCCAAGCGGATACGAGGATGATCGACGAAGCCGAGCGGACCTTCTCGAAGACGGACTTCCCGATCCGGATCCCGGTCGAGTGGCGCGGACGAGGCGGGACGGACATGAATCCTCCTCTCCGGAAGATCGCGCTCCGTCGCTCCGAGTTCTCCTGGCTCGTCGTCCTGACGGACGGTTACTGGGACATGGCGGGAGCGGTCGACGCGGGGATCCCGACGCTTTACGTCATCACTCCGAACGGTTCAACCTCCTCGAAGCCTCGCTTCGGAAAACTCCTCCCGATCGAATGAAAACCCGAAAATCCTTCCCGCAAGTCGCGAAGACCGAGATCGCTCGGAACTTCGCGCACGAATACCTCGACCGTCGCGACGAGCGATGGGCCGAGCTCGAATCCGACAACGCTCCGTTCTGGTGGGGGCTCCACGAGCTCTTCCTCCTCGATCAGGCGATCCGACTCGTCTTCACGGGGGAATTCTACCACGAGCGGCTCGCGACGCGCGTGAGGGAGAACCTCGAGCGGTGTATCGCCTACGTGCCCGGGTGTCTCCACGAGGACGTCCCGGGAGCGGTCCGCCTCGCGAAGCTCCTCCTCGCGAAGATCCGAAACATCCAGAAAAACGCCGAACGAAAGAACCGAAAATGACCGAAGCCCAAATCCTTATTCGAGCATCCCACACGCTCGAGAACGCTCGAGACCGGATCCTTCGCCAGAAGTGGCGGGACCGGGAGACTCGCGAACAAGCGACGATCCACCTCGAGGACGCACGCCGGAGCCTCGAACGCGCGATCGAATATCTCTCGGAGGACGTGTCGTGAAGACGATCGGAGTCCTCCGAACCTCGAAGTCCGGAAACCTCAAGGTGTCCGGGGAAGTCGTCCGCGTCACGAAAGAGCAACTTGGACCGGGATTCGGTCCGGATCGGGAGCGTCGGCTCGTCGTCCGGCTCGAGAACGGGGACGTCCTCCGGCTCCGGCCGCTCGGGTGCCGGAAAGGCGAAGTGGTCCTCTCCCTCCGGGGTGTCTATCGTTGGGCCCTGCTCCAAGAGGCGAACCGTCGGAACCTCGAGAAAGCCCGAAGCCGGAAAGCGCGGAAGTCGGAGCTCCGCACCCGTCGCGCGATCACCCGAGCCGAGAAGCGGCTCTTCCCGAAATGACGAACCTCGAACTCACGGAGGATCCTCTCGATCGCGTCGAAGTTATTCGACCGGATCCCACCGGACTATCGAACGGCAGGGAAGCCTACGCTCTTCCTTGGGAGCGCGTTCGGTGGGAGGTGTTCGTTTCCGAAATGCGAGAGATGAGGGAGACGTTCGGCGGAGCGATTCCGAACGTTTCGGACTACGTCAAGATGGGGGCGAAGATGAATTCGAACCAACTCGAGAAGCTCCGAAGGACGCTCGCGCGGAAAAGAAAAGCGTTGACCGAAGGGGATCCGGATGCGTAAGTCCTTGAGAAGACGAACGAAAGGACGGAAAGTGATCGCGGAGTGCGGAGTTCATTATGTGCATTGTTCGATTTGCGGAAATCCGACGAGGCTCGACCGAACCGAAAAGTGCGAGCGTTGTTGGGCTCTCGAAATGCGCCTCCGGCAGTCTCCGGCTCTCGCGATAAAACTCCTGGCCGAAATCGAGCGGAAGGAGCTTCACTCCGACGGGCTCCCTCACCCGATTTCGAGCGGATAAGTCTGGACGGGACAAGGGTTTTCAGGCACTCTCGAGCCTAACGATGAAAGGCTCGAAAGCGCGAAAGAAAGCCGACGGAATCCGGATCGAGTGCTCCTTTACCTCCCTCGAGGAAATCGCCTCCCTCGTCCCGAATCCCCGAAACCCGAACACCCATCCTCCCGGGCAAGTCCGGATCCTAGCGGAAGCGATCCGACTCCGCGGGTGGCGTCTCCCGATCGTCGTCTCGAAGCGGTCCGGCTTCATCACAAAGGGGCACGGACGCCTCCTCGCCGCGAAGGCTCTCGGAGTCTCCCACGCTCCGGTCGACTTCCAGGCTTACCTATCCGAAGCGGAGGAGTGGGCGGACATGATCGCGGACAACCAGATCGCGGAGCTCGCGGAGATGGACGAGAACGAGCTCACCCGACTCGTCGAAGAGCTCGAGCAGCGCGCGGACGAGCTCGCGCTCCCGGAGGGGATGACCATCGAGCAATACCTCGAGACGTTGGGCCCGATCCCGGACCTTTCCGTTGTCTCGGAGAAACTCGGAAAAGCCGATTCGCTCCGGGAACGCTTTATCGTTCCACCCTTCACGGTCCTCGACGCTCGCCAAGGATGGTGGAGAGCGAGGAAACAGGCGTGGATCGCGCTCGGGATCGAGTCCGAGCTCGGCCGGAAAGGCGATATGGTCTTCCGGGGATCCGCGCAGCCGTTCTCGATAACGCGGGTGAAGAACGAGATCGAGAAGCGGGAAGGCCGCTCGATCTCCTGGGAGGAGTTCCGGACGCTCCATCCCGAACTCATGGTTGGCGGGACGTCGATCTTCGATCCGGTCCTCTGCGAAGTCCTTCTCCGGTGGTTCTGTCCTCCCGGGGGCTCCGTCCTCGATCCGTTCGCCGGGGGCTCCGTCCGGGGGATCGTGGCCGCGCGGCTCGGCTTCCATTATGACGGGATCGAGCTCCGCTCCGAACAGGTTCGGGCGAACCGTCGCCAAGCGAAGGCGATCCTCGGACGGCCGAAGAAGAAGACCGTCACCGTCCGGATCTCCTCGAAGATGGCGAACCTCCGCTTCCACGGGTGTAAGCCGGACTTCGTCCGGGAAGTCTGCCACGCGAAATGCTGCTTCTCCGGAGATAAAAAGAAAGGAGCGGTCGTCTCCGTCCTCCCGACGGAGGAAGCCGTCCTCGAGCGACTCGGGGAAACGCGAGTAAAAGACGGGCTCCTCGTCCCGAAGGAGGGGAAGTGTCCGTTTATCGACGTGAACGGCGCGTGCGGTCTCCACGGCTCCCCACACAAGCCTTTCGGGTGTATCGCCTCTCCCTTTACCCTGAACCGCTCCGGGACGCTCATCGTCCGGCACCGTTACCTTCAACTCCCCTGCTACAAAACGGAGGAGAGCGTTCCGGCATACGAAGCCTTCGGAGCCTCCCTCGAGCTCCTCTTCGGAAAACTCGAAGCCGGTCGAATCGCCGCGAAGCTCGCCTCCGGATCCGGGGACTTCGACGCGGAGATGCCGATCGAGACATGGCGGGACGTCCGATATCTCGACGGAGTGAAGAAAGGGAAATCCTCTCCGGAGAACTCGAAAGAAGCGAAGCCCGGAACCGCTCGGTGGATCGTCGGAGACGCCGCGACGGAGCTCCCGAAGGCGAAGGGGCTCGTGGACTACGTGTTCACATGCCCACCGTATTTCGATCTCGAGAAATACTCCTCCGACGTCCGGGATATCTCGAACGCTCAGACTTACGAGAAATTCCTCGCCTCTTATCGGACCATCCTCGAGAGAGCGGCCGCTCGCCTCGCGGAGAACCGCTTCTTCTCGATCGTCGTCGGAGATATCCGCAACAAAGGCGGGATTTACCGCAATTTCGTGGGCGATACCGTCGGAATCATGCAATCCGCGGGACTCGGACTCTACAACGAAGCGATCCTCGCGATCGCGCTCACCTCCGCTCCGATCCGCGCGGGACGGCTCTTCGCAACCTCCCGCAAACTCTGCAAGGTTCATCAGAATGTGCTCGTCTTCGTCAAAGGGGATCCGAAGAAAGCCGTCGAGGAAGTCGGACTCCCGGAATTCGGGGAGACGGAACCGATCGAGGAGCCGGAGGACTAAAGGAGAACCTCCGGAAGCGGCTCCCTCCGCTCGGGAGCGATCCGCATAATCCGCCATCGCCTCGTCGCGGCGACACGCTCTCTCGCTCGTCTTCCCTCGAAGATCGTCCGGAACTGACGCTGGACGAGATCCATCCTCCCGAAGATCCCTCTCGCTCCCTCCTCCGTCGGAAAAGCCTTCTGGATATCCCTCCACGCTCCGGGCATCGGATCGTAAAACTGCGCCTTGAAGTAAGCCTCGAACCGGCAGGATCCTTTCGTTCTCATCGTTGCCTGCCAATACTCCGCGGTGCCGACTTCGTCCAGAAACTTGTTCCGGAATCTCCTTGCGTCTCCGGAAACCGTTCGAGAACAATCGACTCGGACGCCGCGGAGCGGCTCCCGAACACCCGCGGGACGCGGGACGACGCAGAACTCGAAAGGACGGAACGATGTCGAGAATGAAACGGAGCGGTGCTCCGAATCGGAAACGCGCGGAACGGACGCACGACCAGAAACGAATCGCCGCGCTTTATCTCGAACGGCATACGATCACGGAGATCGCCGAAACGCTTAACCTCTCCCGGACGACGGTTCATCGGGACATCATGGCTCTCGAGGACGCGTGGCGGAGGGACGGGCTCCTCGATATGCACCGCGCGAAGATGCGGCAGCTTATGGAGCTCCGGAGAGTCCGGAACGAGGCTCTCCACGCCTGGGAGGAGTCGAAGAAAGGGGAGACGGAGATCACGCAGCACCGTCCGACTCCGTCGAAGCGGAGCCCGAAGCCGAAGGCGACGCGGGAGATCATCAAACGGAAAACCTCGACGGGTGATCCGGCTTACCTCGCCGCGTTCCTCCGGGCGATCGAGGACGAAGGGGACTTGCTCGGGACGAAGATCCGGAAGCTCGAGATCGACACTCCGGAAGAAGGCGGGATCGGTGGCGGACTCATAATCCTTCCGACTCCGAGTCTCGAGGATCTCCGATGAGAAACGGCCGAAGACTCTCCGAGATCCACAAGATCGCGGCGAAAGTCTGCTGGGAGCCGAATCCCGGACCGCAACTCCGGTTCCTCACGTCCCTTGCTCGGGAGATCCTTTACGGGGGAGCGGCCGGAGGAGGGAAGACGGACGCGCTCCTGATCGACGCCGTCCGGGACCGGGAGTCCGAATACATGCGGTCGATCATCTTCCGGAAGACCTTCCCGGAAATGAAGGATCTCATCCGTCGCTCGATGGAGCTTTACCCTGCTCTCGACGCTCGATATCGCTCGTCGACCCGGGAGTGGTTCTTCCCGAAAGGAGGGATCGTCGAGTTCGGATACCTCGACCAGCATAAGGACAAATTCAAATACTCGGGACGCGCGTTCACCTACATCGGATGGGACGAGCTAACCCGCTGGAAGGACGACACCCACTATAAATTCCTTTACTCCCGGCTCCGGACTTCGGCGAAGGCTCTCTCGGAGAAGATCCCGGGGACGGATCTCCCGAAGCTCACTCTCCGGATCCGAGCGACGACGAATCCCGGGGGAGACGGGCACTTTTGGGTAAAGAGCCATTTCGGGATCGAGGACGACGGAGCGGAGACGGAGCACGAAACGAAGCACGGGCTCGTCCGGTTCATTCCCGCGAAGATCTCGGACAACCCGATCCTCGCGGAGACCGATTATGAGGACACCTTGGACATGCTCCCGGACCATCTTCGCCGGATGCTCAAGGAAGGCCGCTGGGATATCCTCGAGGGAATGGCGTTCTCGGAGTGGGATCGCCGGATCCACGTCGTCGAGCCGTTCGCGCTCCCGGCGACGGCGAAATGGTGGCGCGGGTGCGACGACGGATACAACGCTCCGGCTTGCGTCCTCTGGTTCGCTCTCTTCGATCGCCGCGTTTACGTCGTCGCTGAGCTTTACCGGAACCAGCTCGTCGCGGAGGAGCTCGCGGAGATCGTTATGAAGCGAGACCGCTCGATCCCGGTCGACTACGGGGACGAGGACGTCCGGCCGCTCGATCGCGAGCTCGACGGGATAATCGACTCGGCCGCGTTCGCGGACCACGGGATCCGAAGAATGCGAGGAGGCTCCCGGGCGAAGATAATGAACGAGATCGGCTGCGAGTGGAAACCGAGCCACAAAGGAGCGAACTCTCGAGTCCAAGGAGCGTCGCTCGTTCACTCGTTACTGAGGGGGAAGCTCGCGGACGGGCTCCCGAAGATTCAGATCTTCTCGAACTGTAAGAACCTCATCCGGACGCTTCCCGCTCTCCCGATCGACGAGCTCGATCCGGAGGACGTCGACACGACGGCGGAAGACCACGCATACGACGCGCTTCGATACGGCTTGCAAGGAGTGCCCGAACTCGTTAAGACGAGGAAGTTGAAAGGAACCTGATCTTATGCCGGTCAACTCGACTCATCCCGAATACGACGAGGCTTATCCGCGGTGGGAGCGTTGCCGCGACTTCATCAAAGGCTCGGACTCCGTAAAAGACGCCGGGGAGAAATACCTCGGACGGCTCTCTCTCCAAGACGACGAGGAGTATGAGAAATATAAGGAGCTCGCCGTTTACACCAATTATTCCGCGCGGACGCTCGAGGGGCTCATGGGTATGCTATTCCGGAAGCCTCCGATCGTTACGCTTCCCGAAGTTCGATCCGGCGAACTCGGGGACGCGCTCGACGGGATCGAGGAGGACTGCGATCTCATGGGGAGCTCGATCGAGTCTTACTCGCGCGAAGTCGCTTCGGAGATCCTCGCCGTCGGACGCGGGGGGACTCTGATCGACTTCTCGAAGGAGGAAAATCGGGCTTACCTCGCGTGGTATTCCGCGGAGTCGATCCTCAACTGGCGAGTCGAGCGGATAAACGGGCGAATGATGGTGACGCTCGTCGTTCTCGAGGAAACCGAGACGACGGCCGTCGACGCCGTCCTCACTCTCGGAGCTCGATCGGATAAGGAAGTCGATCCCTACTCGGAGACGGCTTCGGACCGGCTTCGAGTCCTCCGGCTCGTCCCGAACGAAAACGATCCGGAAGGTGATCGCGTTTATCGCGTCGAGATTTGGGAGAAGATCACCGAAGGGGAAGGTTCGAAGCAAAAGACTTATTGGCAGATGGTCGAGCTTTACGAACCGAACCGGAAGGGAGCCTTCCTCACGCGGATCCCGTTCATCTTCCACAATCCAGAGACCGAAGAGCCGACGATCGACAAGCCTCCGCTCCTCGACGTCGTCGATCTGAACTGTTCGCACTATCGCGTTTCGGCCGACTTCGCTCACGGGCTTCACTTCGTTGCGCTCCCGACGGCTTGGGCGAGCGGCGTCCCGAAGACGGCGGAGCTCCGGATCGGATCCTCGCAGGCGTGGACGTTCGACAATCCGGAGGCTCGAGCCGGTTATCTCGAATTCACCGGGAAGGGGCTCTCGGAATACACGAACGAGCGGGACCGGCTCGAACGGCAGATGGCCGTTCTCGGAGCCCGGATGCTCGAGGAGCAAAAACGCGCGGCCGAAACGGCGGAGACTCAACGGCTCCGGCAGGGAGGAGAGATCTCCGTCCTCCAACACATCTCGGAAGTCGTCTCGGAACAAATCACTCTCGCGATGCGGTGGATCGGGTGGTGGTCATCGACGATCGACAACCCGGAGGAGTTCAAGGACGACGCGATCCGGATCGCCTTGAACCGCGACTTCGTCGATACGAAGCTCCCGAGCCAGGACGTCGTGAACCTCACGAGCGTTTACATCCAAGGCGGGATCTCTCGGGACACCTACCTCTGGAACCTCGCCCAAGGCGAAGTCCTTCCTCCGGGACGGACGCCGGAAGAAGAGATGGAGCTCATCGAGACCGAAGGACCGCGGCCGGGAGCGACTCCTCCGGGAGCCGGGGAAGGACAGGTTCCTCCGGCCGATGAAGACGAGGAAGACGACGCCGGAGCAACGAATCAGGAGTAAGCCTCGATGGCGATCTCCGACGATCTTCACGAGAAGCTCACCGATCGAGCGATCGTCCTCGATCGGGTGAAAGGCTCGATGCGTCAGGACGCTTACTCCGTCCTCCGCGATCTCGAGAGGAACCTCGTCGAAGAGCTTTACGGGAATTCCCCGACGGAAGTCCGGACCGCTTATCAGCGTGCGCGACTTGAGAAGCTCTTGAAGCAAACCCGGGCGACGATCGCCGCGTCTTACGGGAAGATCCGAGTCGGGCACGCGCGGAGTCTCCGGGATCTCGCGAAGAACCAATCCGAATACGTCCTCAACGAGCTAAACGCCCAAGTCGGAGTCGATATCGCGACGACCGCGATCTCGAAGGAGCAGATCGCCGCGATCGCTTCGAACACCCTTATCCAGTCGGCTCCCTCGAAAGACTGGTGGTCCCGACAATCCGGAGATCTCCAGGCGAACTTCTCGGACGCCGTCCGGCAAGGGATGCTCCGCGGGGAGACGACGGACCAGATAATCCGACGCGTCCGCGGGACGGCGAAGAACGGATTCACGGACGGGATCATTCACGCCAGGAAGCGGCACATCGACGCGATCGTCCGGACTTCGGTCCAGACGGTAGCGAACGAAGCCGGACTCGCCTCGTTCGAAGCTAACCAAGACGTGATCAAGGGGCTCCAGTGGACGGCGACGCTCGACGGCCGGACGACGAAGATTTGCATGGCTCTTCACGGGCTCGTCTGGCACTACGCTCCGGACGGGAGCCTGAAACCCGTCGGCCACGATAAGAGCTTCCCCGGTCCGACGGCTCATTGGAACTGCCGCTCGACGCAAGTCCCGGTCCTTAAATCCTTCGACGAGCTCGCCGGGAAGAAGGTCGTGAAGACCGGGGGAAGGCCGACGGATATCGACACGGCTTTCGAGACGGAGCTCGCGAACATGGGGATGGCTCCGGAGAAGATCGCTCTCGCGAAGCAAGGGGCTCGAGCCTCGATGGACGGTTACGCCGCGCGGGATCTCTCGTTCGACTCCTGGCTCGGGAAGAAGGGGATCGCGATGCAAAACCGGATGCTCGGGAAGAAACGCGCGGACCTTTGGCGGAAGAAGAAGATCTCGACGCGGGATCTTATCGACCAGACGGGACGGCCGCTCAAGGTGTCCGAGCTCTCGAGCGTCCCGGGCACTCCTCAAGTTGCTAAGATCGCCTCCCTCGTCGCGGAAGGGGAGAAGGCTCTCGCGAAGACGATCGTCCCGGCTCCTCCGCCTCCGAAGCCGGTCGTCGCTGGGACGACGGCGACTCCGACGGCTGCGAACGCGGTCCGGACGGATCTCGAGGCTTACAAGCCGGTGCACCGGAAATGGGCGGAACTCGTCCCGGCGAAGACGGCTCAGAAGATCGCGCCTCCGTCGACGGAATACACGAAGCGTGTCACCGCCTCGTATTCTCCCGGAGCGGCTCGTCTGAACCTCCGGAAGATCAAGGACGGGACTCCGGAAGGGAAGATCACGTTCCTCCACGAGTGGGGGCATCACGCGCATTTCCGGACGGAGACCGTGACGTTCACGAAGGTCGAGTCCGAGTTCGCGGCCGCGTTCGCGAGAGCGAAGAAGGCGATCCCGAAGGAGATTCGGGATCTCTACAAGGAGAAGAAGTTCGTCGGGTGGTATTCCGGGAAAGACGTCCTCGTCGGAATTCTTAAGAAGGCGAATCCGGACGCTTACCGGCGATGGAAGGCGATCTCCTCGACGGCGGAAAAGGAGAAGCTCTTCTCGGCCGTTTGGGATACGTTCGCCGCGCTCACCCGCGGCCGGATGGGAGGGGGACACGCGAAACGCTATTGGAAAGGGAACTTCCCGGAGATGGAAGCGGCCGCGCACGCCTTCTCGACGATCGCGAACGACAACGGGAATCCTATGTGGGAGCACTTCTTCGAGGACATGCTCGAAGTTATTCGGAGGAAGACGACATGAGCGAAAAGACGCGAAGACGGTTCACGAAACTCGAGGTGAAATACGCGGAGAAGTTCGGCGAGGCTTGGCCTTACGAATACGGAACCGGCCGCGAAGCGGAAGCCATGATGCGGCGGTGCCTCAAGCTGGAAAAGCCGGTCGACGACCTTTACGAGATCCCGGACGGGACCATCGTATGAAGCGGATCGTCGATCTCCTCCGGATCGAGCCTCTTCCGGTGGATTGGATGGTCACGAAACCGAAGACTCCCGACGAGGCGATCTTCCTCCTTACGATGCACGCCTTTCTCGGAGTCGAGGAGGAGATGGAGTTCCTCGAGGCTCACACTCGGCTCTCGTTCGTTCGAAAGCTCATGCCAACCGTCGGGATGTGGATCCTCGAGTGCTGGATCGAGGAGGAGCTCGCCGCTCGATTCCGCGAGCTCGGGATTCTCTTGCTCGACGACGCCGCGGAGCTTATTCTTCGTGGGACATACGACAACGCCGTCCGGGGCGACTACAACCTCGAAGAGCTCGTCGAAGAGACGAAATGCTACTGGCGGGGGCTGGGTTGTCCGGACGGAGTTCCCGAAATAGCATGAGCCGAAAGATCCTCCTCCCGAAACTTCCAAGCGGAAAGAGCACACCTCTCATACGCGGATCCGAAGTCGTCGATCGCGGAACCTCCCTCGAAGGCCAACTCCGGGAAATGGCCAGGACTCGGGGAGGGATGGTCGTCCACATTCTTCGAACGATGCGGACGATGAGGCTCGTAAAGACGGAGCCGACATGGTCGAACCTGATCTCTTCCGAATGGGGAGGCGAAGTCCGTCGGGCTCTCCCGGTCGAGGAGTTCCGGATTTATCGCTCCCTCTGGTCGTTGATCGAGTCGATCACGACGGAGAAGGAGGAGCGGAACCGGATCGAGTTCGCGATCGCCGTGATGAAGGAGCGACTCGACGCGAAGCGATACGGAACGGCGAAAAGACCAGAGCCGTCGGTGTTCGGGATCACGGATCCGAAGCTCGAGGACCATGTCCGGAAGGAAGCTCTCGCTCGAACGGCGGAGATCTTCCCCGGGAAATAGGCTTGCGGCGGTGCCGGACAAGCGTTAAGAAACGAAGAGAGACCGATCTCGGAGAGATCCAAAATGAGCCTAAGATACCAAGTCGATACGCTGGACGAAGTCCCGGAGGGACTCCGTGACCACTACGAAGAAGTTCATCGGAACGGAAAGACGGTTTTCGTTCTTCAAGTCGAAGGAGCCGTCGGGAAAGATAAGGTCGACGAGTTCCGGACGAACAATATCGCGTTGAAGAAGCAACTCGAGGACTTCCAGACGCGGTTCGACGGGATCTCCCTCTCGCGGGAGGAGCTCGAGGATCTCATCGCCAAGCGGGAGTCTTACCAGAACTTCCAGGCGAAGGGGAAAGATCAGGTCGAAGAGCTCGTGACGAAACGGATGGAAGCGGCGAAGGCCGAACACGAGCGACAGATTTCCGGTCTCCGAGAGGAGAACGATACGATGCGGAAACGTCTTTCGGACGTTACGATCGACCAAACGGCCGTCGCAGTCGCGACGAAACGCGGACTCCGGCCGTCGGCGATTCCGGACCTTACGAATCGTGCGAGGACTATTTTCCGCCTAAAGGACGGCGTCCCAACCGCTTTCGAATCCGACGGCAAGACGGTTCGATTCGGGAAAGACGCGAATCCTTTGGGGATCGAAGAGTGGGTCGAAGGCTTAACCGCCGAAGCTCCCCATCTCTTTCAGGAATCGAGCGGGAGCGGTGCTTCCGGTGATGGCTCCGGTGGAGCGAACGATTCCCGGGTGACTCGGAACCCGTGGAGCAAATCGTCGTTTAACCTAACCGAGCAAATGAAAATCACGAAGAGGGATCCGAAGCTCGCGGCACGCCTCCGAGCGCAAGCCGAGAAGTAAACGATCCCTCGAGGAAGGAATACCGTTATGGCCAAAACACTCGTTTCCGACGTGATCGTGCCCGAGATCTTCGAGGGATACGTGATCGAACGGACCGCGGAACTCGCCGCGTTCGCGCAGGCGGGAATCATCGCGATGGATCCCGACTTCGACGCTCGCGCTCAAGGCGGGGGACGAACCGTCAACATGCCGTTCTGGCAGGACATCTCCGGGGCTCGCCAAATCCTATCGGATGCGGCTTCGCTTACCGTCAACAAGATCGCCGCGTCCCAGGACGCTGCCGCGATCCATAACGACGGCAACGCCTGGTCCGTGAACGTCCTCGCGAAGTGGCTCTCCGGGGACGACCCGATGGGAGCGATCGGAACTCTCGTGGGCGAATACTGGGCTCGAACCGACGAGACCATGTTGATCGCCTCGATCAACGGTCTCCTGCTCGAGTTCGACTCGATCGCCGGGGATCCGAACATCCTCAAGATCGCGAGCGAGACGATCGCAGGGACCACGGACGCGAACCGCTTGAACGGTTCGACCTTCATCGACGCTCTTCAGGTTCTCGGGGACCGCTCCGCTCGCCTGACGGCCGTCGCGATGCACTCCGCCACGGAGGCGTATCTGAAGAAGGCGGATCTGATCGACTACGTGCCCGACTCGGAAGGGAAACCTTCGATCGCCACGTTCCAGGGTCGACGCGTGGTCGTCGACGACGATCTCCCGACTCGCGCGGGAACCACGGACGGCGTCGTTTACACGACCGTTCTCTTCGGCGACGGAGCCTTCGCGAAAGGCGCGGCTCCTCTGGCGGGTGATCCTCTCGAGGGAGGCTTCGGTTCCGAAGCCGTCGAGATGGCTCGCGTTCCTCTGGACTCCGATTCGGTTCTCATTAACCGACGTCGGCACCTTCTCCACCCGCGCGGCGTGCGCTGGGTCGAAGGATCGGTGGCGGGAGAGTCTCCGACTGACGCGGAGCTCGCGCTCGCCGCGAACTGGACGAAGGTTTACGAGTCGAAGAACATTCGCCTCGTGATCGTCGAGCACAATAACGAGAACGCTTAATCTCCTCGAGCCGGGGTGAGTCAGCTCCTCTAACCTCGGCTCCTCTCCCGGAGAAACGGCGGGAGGGGCTCGTTCCTCGCGAGCCTCTCCCTTTCTCGAAGAAGATCTCGAAACGAAAGGCGATAAGATGCCCAAAGGACTTCCCAAATCTATCGGCAAGGATTCGGCCGGAGCGTTCTTTTACGCGAAGCCGTTCACCGTTGCCACCGCTCCTCCCGCCACCGCGTATCCCGCGGGGACCATCATCTTCGTCTCGGACGGCGTGGCCGGTTCTCCCGGTCTCGCTTTCTCGGACGGGACGAATTGGAAACGGGCGGACACTCCGGCGACGACGATCGCCGAGACGTAAGCGGTTTTCGGTAAAGTCACAGAACTACACCGATGGTCCGGACCTTAGCGAAACACGAAGGGAGAGAGTCCGGCTCGCCCCTTCGCTAACCACGAAAGAAAGAAGAGCGATGCCGATAAGCCAACTGCCGTATCCGATCTTGAATCGGAAGAGGAACTCGAGGCTCCCGGAGAAGAACGCGGAGGAACTCGAGAAGGAAGCCGCGGAGCGAAAGCGGATTATGAAGCGGCTCCAAGACCAGAAGAAGCTCCTCGAGGAGAGCGAACCGAAGCAACTAAAGAAGGTTGCCCGGGAGCTCATCTCGAAGAAGACTCGAACCACCGGAGACGTATCGGAGGAGGACGAAGGGGACGGGATGCCGTCGCTCGGGAAGACCGGGAGAAGTGAAGGAAATCAAGTGCTCGGAGACTACGTGAAAAAGAAGCGGTCGAAGGCCGCGGCGTAACGCCCGACGAAAGATCCGAAAGACGGGACGTCGCGAACCGGCGTCCCGTTTGTCTTTATGAAGAAGACTCCAAACCCGAAATTCGAACTGAAGCCTCGACGGAAGATGGCGACGACGAAGACGCGGCAGGGGCTCGCGTTCTATACGATCCAGCATCAAGAGAACCGTCGGGAGCGGCAGGCACCTTAAGGAAACTCTATGGCTCTCGTTGTAGTCGTCGAAGACGGAAGCGGTCTCTCGGACGCGAATTCCTACATCTCCGCGGCGGACGCGGACGCGTATTTCGAGGGGCACGTTTACAACTCCACTTGGCTCGAGAAGGCGGAATCCGAGAAGGAAGCCGCTCTCGTTCACGCGACTCGAATGCTCGATCAACAAGTTCAGTGGAAGGGGCACCGATCGAATCCGTCTCAGGCTCTTATGTGGCCGCGGCAGAACGTGAAGGATCCGGACGACGCGGACGGATACTATCTCGCGAGCGACGAGATCCCGAAGTGGCTCGAAGACGCGACATGCGAGCTCGCGCAGGAAATCTTCGCGGCGAATCCGAACGTCCGTCCGGAAGGGGAAGGGATCGCGGACTTCAAGCTCGACGGCGTCCTCGCGGTCACGTTCAACGCGGCGACGGCGAAGCAACCGATCCCGGGATGGCTCGCGACGATCTTCGCGAAGTTCGGATCCCCGATCGCCTCGAGCTTCTCCGCTAAACTTGTCAGGGTGTAAAATGGCTCTCGATATCAAAGGACTCGCCGGGGGACTCGTCGATCTCGGCTTCTCGCTCGCCGGTCAAATCCTCGTGACGTGCGTTTACTCGCACCGGACGGCCGCGGTTTACGATCCGACGGCCGGGACGACGGCGGAGACGACCGAAGAGGCGACGGTGAAGGCGATCCTTCAACCCTATTCGGAGAGGGAGATCGACGGGGACCGAATCCGGATCGGGGACCGTCGCGCGATCATCAAACGGTCCGAGCTAAAGGGGATTTCCGAGTTCTCGCAGCAGGACACGCTAACGATCGGGACGGAGCGGTGGCAGTTTATCGACCCGGGATACGATCCCGCGGACGCCGTCCTCAAGGGTCAGATCCGGAAGATCGCGTAACGATGGCCCAGCCGAAGTTCAAGCGACAAGTCGCGAAATGGATAAAGACGACCGGGATCCAGAGGCAGCAAATCCTTAAGTCCGTCGCCTTCTTCCTATACGGCCGCGTTGTCGAGCTCACGCCGGTCGACACGGGGCGAGCGCGAGCCTCGTGGACTCTGGTTAGCGGGGAGGTTGCCGATACGACCGTGGCTCCCGAGAGGACGTCCGAGAGGGATAAGCCTTTGTCGAATCCTCCGAGCGTCACCGAATATCCGGGAGGGAAGATCGGTTTCGTCGAGCTCGCGAACGTTTACACGATAGCGAACGCGCTTCCGTATATCGTTGCGCTCGAGGAGGGGCACTCGGGACAGGCTCCGGCCGGGATGGCGAAGATCGCCGCGGCGGAGACGAAACTCTGGCTCAGGGCCCAACTAGGTTGACGCTTGCTCCCGAGAGTCGGAGCGCGTAAAAGGAAAGAGCGATGGCCGACGAAGTTTTCGATCCGATCCGGAAGTTGATCGAGTCCCGATTCAAAACGTGGTGGGACGCGAACGGCGGAGGGATCCCCGTCGAGTGGGACGGAGTTCCGTTCGAACAGCCGGAAGGGAAGGTATGGGTGAGGCTCGTTCTCCTCCCGGGGCAAGGGATTCAGGCTTCTATCGGATCGAAGAAGCTCGAGAAGCAACCGGGGGTTGCGGTGGTTTCGATCTTCACAGAGAAGAACTCGGGGACGAAGACGGCTTTCGATCTCGCCGATAAAGCGGCCGAAGCCTTCCGATTCCAGCAGTTGACGGACGGAACGGTGGTGGTAGCGATGGAGGCTCCTTACGTTACGCGGGGGAATCCCGCGGACGAGTTCTTCACGATCAACCTCAACGCCCCTTACGAGGCTCAACACTTAACTCTCTAACGCTATGAGCGACGCAAATCTGACCAAAGTCCTATACGCTCCGGAGACGGCTTTCGCGGAAACGCCGGATCTCGGATCCACCCTTCAAGAGCTCCGGTTCACTTCGGAGAGTCTTGCCCACGTCAAGGAGACGGTCGTCTCGGAAGAGATCCGAGCGGATCGCGCTCGAGCCGACTTGATCCAAGTCGGGCTTTCGGCCGAAGGTTCGGTCGACGTCGAGTCGATCCTCACGGCTTACAACGACCTGATCCTCGCCGCGCTCCTCGCTTCGGCATGGACGACCGGACAGGATACGGGGCTCACGCTCACGAGCGATATCGCGACGAACACGATCACCGCGACGGCGGGGACGTTCTCGACCGCGACGCAGGCGGCGAAGCTCGTGAAGATCGCCGGAATGACGGATCCGGCTCTCAACCGCGTTTACACGATCGTGTCCGCTACTTCGACCGTCCTTACCGTGGTTCCCGGGCAGATAACGGTCGACGAAGTCGCGACGGCTTCGTGCACGGCGGACTACAAATACGCTCGGAACGGAACGACTCTCTCGAGCTTCCTGATCGAGAAGCAATTCTCGGGGATTACTCCGGCCCACTACGTGGCGATGATCGGAGCGGTCGTGAACGAGTTCTCGATGAGTCTCGAGGCTCGAGCCGTCGCTCAGATGAGCTTCGGATTCATGGGAGCCCGACTGATCGAGTCGACCGCGACGCACGGAGACGGCTCTCCGACGGGACCGTCGACGAATCCGATCCTCAACACCACGGCGAACGTCGCGACGCTCTTTTACGACGGAGCGGCTCTCGGAGCGAACGTGATGTCCTTCGAGATGGCTCTGAACAACAATCTCCGCGAACGACCGGCGATCGCGAAGCTCTTCACCTTGGAGCACGGGAAAGGGACGATCGACCTTACCGGCACCTTGAACACTTACTTCGAGGACGCGACGCTCCTTCAAGCGTTCCTCGATCACGATTCCGCGGCTCTGCTCGTGCCGTTATTCGACGCGAACGGAAACGGGATGACGGTCTTCTTGCCGGAGATCAAATTCCCCGCAGGATCCCCGGTGGCGGAGGGGATAAATACGGACGTCATGTTGCCGATCGAGTTCCAGGCGTTACTCGACGCCGCTCTCGGCTACGTGATTCAAATCGACCAACTCGACGCGTAACGGCGGAGCCGGTGACGCTCGAACGAAAGGAAAACCGATGGAACTGGACAAGCTAAATGTATCTCCGGAGGAGATCGAAGGCGTGTGGTGTGAATATCCCGGAAGCGATCTCCGTTTACGGATCGCCTCCATGCACTCTCCCCGATATCAGAAAGCCATGAGAAGGGGCTTCTCGAAGGCTCGGCGGAGTTCTCACGGGAAGAGCGAAGAGGATATCGAAGACGAAGTGCAACGCCGCGCGTTCGGCGAAGCGATCCTCGTCGGGTGGGAAAACCTCACCGAGAAAGGGAAGCCGGTCGAGTATTCGACGGAAAAGTCCGTCGAGCTCCTCCTCTCGCTTCCGAAGCTATACGCTTTCGTGCTTGGAAAGACCACGCGGGAATTCGCCGAACTCTCGGACGAAGAAGCGGAGAAGATTGAAAACTTGGGAAAAGGCTAAAATGGGAACTCGAATGGGGAGAACATCGAAGAGCGTTGGAGGGACTCGCTTCCGAAGGGAAGAACGTTCCCGCTCTCGATCGAATCCCCTCGTTGTTCCCGGACGTGGCGCACATCTGGCAAGCCTTTTGGGAATTGAATCGCTCCCGGGCGATCGGATTCGGGATCGGTCCCATCCCGTTTTCGGAGATCGCCGCTTACGTTCGACTGTTCGATGTGGAGAATGCCTCGCTCTTCGTTCGGGCGATCATGTCGCTCGACGCGATCTGGCTCGAGCACGAGGCGAAAAAGAGTAAAGCGAAGTCGAAATCATCCTCGCCACGGTCTGCGGTGCCGTCCGGGCGAAAGCCTAGAAGACGATATGGAAGTCGCAGAACTTGAGATGAGGGTGCGGTCTCTCGAGGCGGAACGCGCGGCGAAGCGCGTCCGCGGAGAGATGGACAAGACGGCGCGGAAAGCCGACACGGCGACCGCGCGAATGTCGGCCGGATTCAAGAGGGTGGGAGCCGCGATCACTTCGATGCGCGGACTCCTCGTCGGATTCGGAGCCTTTATGGCTCTCCGGTCCGGAATTCGAACGATCGCCCAGTTCGAGCAAGCGATGGCGAACGCTCGAGCGGCGATGGGGGATCTTTCCGAAGAAGGCTTCAAACAGCTCCGGGCGGAAGCTCGGAAGCTCGGCTCCGAGACGGTCTTCTCCGCCCAACAAGCGGCCGAAGCGATCGAGTCTCTCGGCAAGGCCGGTTTCTCCACGAACGAGATCCTCGGATCCCTCCGCGGAACTCTCGATCTCGCGGCCGCGGGAACGCTGGAGATGGGTGAAGCGGCTTCGATCACCGCGAAGGTGATCGGAGGGATGGGGCTTCAAGCCGAAGACGCGGGACGAGTCGCGAACGTCCTCGCCAAAGCGGCGACGATGGCGGATCAGGACGTCCGGACGCTCGGGGACGCGATGAAGTTCGCCGGTCCTCAAGGCCGGTTACTCGGGGCGAGCCTCGAGGAAACCGTCGCAGCGGTCTCCACGTTCGCCAAGGCCGGTATTGAAGCCGGGGAGGCGGGAACCTACTTCCGAAGCGCGATGGCGAGCCTAATGAAGCTCACGCCTCGAGCGACGAAGATCCTCGCGGAGCACGGGATCGCGGCGTCCGAAGTCAATCCGGAGATCCAGGGGATGTCGAAAGCCTTCGCTCGACTCGCGGAGGCTCAACTCACCGCTACGGAAATGGCTCAAATGTTCGAACGCCGGTCCGTCGGCGCGGTCGATATCCTTTCGAAGAACGTCGACTTCCTGAACAAGGTCGAGGACGCGACGAAGAAGGCGACGACCGCGGCTCGGGACATGGCGGGAATCAAGCTCGATACGATCCTCGGGGAATGGGAGCTCCTAAAGTCGGCCGTCGTCGAGTTCACGTTGCAGACCGGCGACGAAGGAGCTTCGGGGGCTCTCCGCAAGTTGCTCACGACGATTCGGAAAATCGTCCAGTCCGCGAACGAGAATTGGGAGCTTTTGAAGAACGCGTTCGCCGCTTCCTTCCTTCAAATGCGTGCGCTCGGATGGGACTTCGTCGGCGCGTGGAATTATATCGTCGCGGACATAAAGAACGTCTTCCTCAAGGCTTTGATGAAAATGCTCGAGTGGCTTCGGGAATTCGTCCGCGAAGTCGGAGACGCGTTCCGTTCTCTCCCGAAGGGGATCGGGGAAGCTACGGGAAGGATGCTCATCGACGCTCAGATCGGGATCGAGAAGGCTCGAGCCGCGCTCGGGGGAGGGGTGGTCGATCCGAAAGCGGAAGCCGCGGGAGCGGGAGAGCAAGCGGCGATGTATCGGCAAGCCGCGGACGAGCTTCTCAATCCTCCTCCGCAGCCTCCTCCTGGGCCCAGCCCTGAGGAGACGAAGGAGAACCTCGACAACGTCCGCGCGGCGAACGAGGAGATCGTCGAGGATACGGACGCCACGACGGGCAAGGTTCGGTATTCGTGGAGGGGTGCGATGGACGACGTAACGAACGGGTGGAAGCTCGCCGCGGAACGTTACGGAGACTTCCAGCAGCGCGTTCAGAGCATCGGGGAAGAGCTCTCCTATTCGATGGACGCGAATATCACGGACGGGCTCATGTCGATTATCGACGGAACGAAGAGCGTCGGGGAAGCCTTCCGGGATATGGCGAACCAGATAATCATGGACCTTATCCGAGTGATGATCCAACAGCTTATCGTTCGGACGGCTCTCTCCGCGTTCGGAGGAGGAGTCGGGATGGCCGCGGGAGCGGCGATGCACGACGGAGGGATCGTCGGACTCGGGATGGGCGGGGAGTCTTATTCCGGAGCGAGGAAGTTCGCTCAAGGCGGACTCGCCGGGGACGAAGTTCCGGTGATCGCTCACCAGGGCGAGGTGATCTTCAACGAGGATCAGATCGGAGCTCTCGGAGCGGCGATGGGTAAAGGCGGGAAGTCGAACGCGGTCGAGATCGTGAACGTTCAGGATCCTCGCATGGTCGACGAACGGCTCGCGTCGAATCCCGACGCGATCCTCAACGTGATGAACGCGCACCGGAATCAGTTCCGGCGAGTTCTCGGGATAAACTAATGGCGTGGCCGGATTCAACGAACCAGAGTCATGTATTCGTCGACGATCCTCCGGATTGGGCGAAGGACGTTCGCGTTTATATGAAGTTCCGGACGGACGTCGCGATGGCGTTCTCGGGAGCGGAGCAACGCGCTCGAAGGAGGAACGAGCCGCTTTACGAGCAGGCTTTCGAGACGGAGGAGCTCGCGCAACCTTTCACGGTTCTACGGAAGAGGATCCTCGAAGAAGTCTCGGCTCCGATCGTCGTTCCTTTGTGGAGCCGGTGGCAGACCTTCGTTTCGTTGATCTCCGACGTCCTCACGCTCGATATCGACTTGACGAAGTCTCCGTTCCGGGTGGGCTCTTACGCTTACTTCGTCGAATCGGGGAAGACGTCCGTCTTCCGGTCTATCACGGCGAAGTCGGGAACGACGATCACGCTCACGACCGGCAACGCCGCTTATCCGGACATCTCGCCTCCGACTTACACGACGGCTTGCTCCGTGTATCCTTGCATCGTCGGGATTAGGGAAGAGAACGTCGGAGAGTTCACTCCCGTTCGGCCGGACGTCTCTCGGCTCCTTTACCATGTGATCGAACTATGACGCTCGAAGGCTTAGAAGTGCTCGATCTCGAGCCGGATTTCGCGAGTCTGCCGACGATTCGCGGGACTCGATATACGGATCGAGTGTTCCTCTCCGAAGCGAATCAAGTCATCTCGTATCGCGGGAAGCATCCGATTCACTCTCTTTACTTCCGGTGGAACATGAGGAATCGAGTCGATCTCCGCGCTCTCGAGGACTTCTTCTTCGATCGGAAAGGTAAGTGGGGAACGTTCTGGACGCCGTCCTGGCACGGAGAGCTTTATCAACGAGCGAGTCTCCTGAACACCGGGACGACGCTCTCGATCGAGCCGGTCGAATACGCGACGTTGTTCCTCGTCGATACCACGAACGTCTTCCGTCTCGGGAATTACATCTTCCTTTTACATCAGGACGGAACGCTCTGGACTCCTAAAGTGACCGGCGTAAGCGGGACGGATCCGGAGATCCTCCAACTCGGAGAGGCGGCGACGAAAGACTGGAACGTCGGAGAGTGCATGATCGGATTCATGTATTGCGTCCGGTTCCTCGACGACGAGCTTCAACTCGAGATGCAAGGACCGAACGCGGCGACGGTCTCTCTCGCCATGCAGGAAGTGACGAACGTCGACTCGGAAGCGGACAACGCCGGGGATCCTCCGATCGAAGGGATCGCTTTTTACGACGAGTTCGAGTCTTACGACGTCGCGCAGACGGAGAACCTAAACCGCGGCTGGGGATGGCTCGCGGCTTGGGAAACTGAAGTCCGTTACGACTTCGACAACATCTTCGTCGACGATCTTTCGACGTATTCCGGAACGGTAAACGGAACGACGGTCGTCGGGAACGGCGGAACCGGAACCTTCGTTGCGAGCTAATTATGAGCGGACCTTGGAGCAATCTAGTGGAGATCGACGAGGAGACCTTCGCCGGTCCTTCGGTCGAGCAATTCGCGAAGGGATGCGGGAGTTTTCACCGGCTCCTTAACCTTAACGAAGTCGGAAGCTGGAACACCCTTTGGATCGTCTTCCTCGTCTCCTTCGAAATCCCTTATCCGGGATGGGGAAATAAGGGAGCCGGAGTCGAGAGCACTTGGCCGAAAGGCCCGTGTCTATTCTTCGGGATCGGATCGAGTGCCGCTGGGCTTCCCTACGTCGACAGGACCGGAGAGTTCGAAGCGGATTGCGGCAATCAATGGATGGCCGGTTTTACTCAGCTCTCCGCAACACATGAACTCGCGCTCGATTCGGGCGGGGTAAACTACGGATTCCGGACCGCGACCTGGGGAGGGGCTCGTAAGAACGGGGTGAACTATACCCTTTCCGGTGGGCAATACACGGTCCACATGACGCAAGCCGCTCCTTCCGTTCGCCGTCCGGTCTCCCTTACGATTACTCGAGACGCGGCCGCGTGGAAGCTAGGCGTGAGCGTTCCCTCGGTTTGGTCGACGATGGCGGACGTTACGAAGCAGGACTGTAAGGACTGGCTTCTCGGCTACTCGAACACGACGCTTTTCAACGCTGGGCGTCCGTCCGGGAATTCTTATCCCGGGAGCGGAGGAGCGACGACGAACATGGAGCCCGGGACTTACGGCGAACTCGATACGATCTTTTGCATGACGGGGAAGTTCCCGCTCCTCTATAAATTGCACGGGGTTTGGGGAAGGGTGTTCCCGACTATCGTCTGAATTATGGCCGTCTCATTCTCAACGAAAACGGTTCCGGCTCCGGACAACTCGCTCCCGATGATCGACGTCGGATCCGGGGAATACGTCGGATGGAAACTCGACGCCGGTCCTATGCTCGCGACGGCTCCGAAAGGCTTCCGAGACATCGCGCTCGGAATGTGGGTGAGTCTCGCGGGGGGACCGTCGACCGGGAATTACACGATGCTGTCGACCGATTATCTCGCGATCTGGTTCGCGGCGGGGACGGACTATTCTCCGGCGAGCTCGTCCTTCTTCGGAGTTGGAATCCAGATGATCGGAACTTGGACGGGATACGATCCCGGGGGCGGAAACATTCGATTCAATTGTTCGGGACGTTCCGCCTATCGGAAGAACGGGAGCGACACGCTCGGAGGCTTTTCTTCGCCGAACTATGTCGCGCGAGACGAGACCGGATCAATTTACCCGAATCTCAACGCTTTCGTTCTCTCGGAGTATGTCCAGGACCACCTTTTTCTTCAAAATTGGCCGTGCTACGGAGTCGAAGCCTATACTCCGAAGAAGGTTCGGGACATGCACAATTTCGGAGGACAATGGACTCCTCGAGACTTTGTGAACGAATACTTCAATCTCGAACTCGGGATCGGAGCGAGAGCCTCGAATCCTAGCACCGCCAACATTTACCCGGACGATCAGGACTACAAATATCTTGACTCGATCTTTATCGAAAACTCGATGACTTCGGGAGCGAAGTTCCGATTCGCGCACCCGATCGTTTCTCGATCGCGTCGGCCGAGCCTAGCGGCATGAAGACTCATCCTGTAAACCTAAGAACCGGCGAACGGTCCGAAACGACTCGGCCGGTTTACGCTTACATCATCGAACACGGGACGGAGCTCTTCCACCTAACGAACCTCGACGAAGACGTCGTGATCTCCGGGCTCCCGGCGACGCACGGCTCGAATCCGGAGACGTTCGTTCCGGCGTCCGTCGGGCATTCGGCCGTCGCTCAAAGAAGCGAGATAAACGCTCCGAACATAACGCTCACGATCTCGCTTCAAGACAACGCCTTCTCGGAGGAGCTTCGGGCGATGATCCTCACGGCCGTTCCGAAGAAGACGACGGTCATTATCGCTCGACTGAATCCGAGCTCTCTCTCCGGCTTAACCTGGGCGAGCGACGCTTACGTCGTATTCAAGGGAATCGCCGTGAGCCTCTCCTTCCAACGCGCGACGATCTCGATCTCGCTCGTCTCGATCATCATGCAGAACGAGGGGAAGGTTCCCCGCTACTTCTGGCAAAAAACGTGTCAGCACATGCTTTACGGGGACGCCTGCGGGGTGAATCCGGAGGCGGCGAACAACAAGCTCTCGACGACGATCGCCGCGGTCTCGGCTCGAGCGCGGTTCGTCGACGTAGCGGACACGACGATCAACGGGAATACGATCGTCAACACGACCTTCCAGGGAGGGAAGGTAAAGATCGGGACCGAAGAGATCTCGATCGTATCCTCGACCATCCTCGGAGGAGGCGGAGGCACGAGGTTATACCTCGCGTGGTGGTCGACGGCTCTCGTCGCGTCCGCCTCGATCTCCGTTTACCGGGGATGCCTCCGGACGGTCGACGCCTGCGAGAATACTTTCTCGAACCTTTCCGCTTTCGGGGGCTTTCCCTACATTCCGGACGTAAATCCCACGACTCATGGAATCCGCACTGGCAAAAACAACTAAAGAGGCTCCAGAAGCCTCGCTCCCCGCTCCCGTTCGCTCGGAGAGCGGCTTTTCCGTCTCGGGGGAGGACTTATCCCTCTGGACGCCGTCGGCTCGTCAGAAGGCGATTCTGGAGCTCCGATCCTGGGAAGGAGTCCGTCACGTCAACCGGATCGCCGTCCCTGGAGTCGGGATCGACTGCATTCATCTGGTCTTCCGAGCGTATATCGCCGCGGGAATCCTCCCGGTCCGATCGCTCGGGAGATACGACGTCAACGCCGGTCTTTTCACTCGGAGCGACATGATGGAGCGCGTTCTTCTCGGATCGCTTCACTCGAAGAGCCTCAACCCGGAAGCTCCGGAGTTCGGGGATATCGTCGTTTTTCAGACCGGCGACCGATCCGCGCATTGCGGCTTTTACGAGGACGTGCACGTGTGGCACTCTCTCTCCCGGCAATGCGTTATCCGGAGCCCGTGGCGGACGTGGAGACGTCGAGCGGAGAAGATCGTTCGAGTCTATCGTCCGGGATTCCGAGTCGAGCCTGAAACGAGCGTGAGGCTTTATGGGAGCTAAAGGAATTGGAATCGGAGCGATCGTCCTCGGCGCGATCCTGATCGTGACCGGCATCGGAGCCGCGGCCGGAGTGATGCTGATCGCCGCGGGAGCGATGTCGCTCGCGTTCGCTCCGAAGACTCCGGACCAAGAAGCGGCCGTCGCTCAAGAGCTCAACGTCGCTCCGGCTTCCGTCGGACACCCGATCCCGGTCGTCTTCGGGATCGTTCGAGTGATGCCGAACTTCATCAACTATTCGCTCGACCACTTCGAAGCGGTCGAAGTCTTCTCGGAGCCTCAAGGCGGGAAAGGCGGAGGGGACGCTCCCGCGCAGTCCGTCGGATTCGATTACTTCCTGAAATGGGAATACGGGCTTTGCATGGGCGAAGTCGACGCGATCGGGCAGATCTACTCGATGCCCGGGGAAGTAAAGATGAGGGAAGACGACGACTTCGATCCGTTCGTCGGAGACTACCTCGATCTGACTCTCGACGCCGAAGCTCACGGAGGCTCGATCCGAATTTACAAAGGCTCCGCGACGCAAGCTCGCGTCTCGAGCGCGGACGCTTACTTCTCGCAGGGGATGCACTATCGGAACGTTTGCTTCGTCCTTATGGGGCTCGGAGCGGCCGGGACTCAGGGGTTTAAGATGGGGCAAATGCCTCAACCGAATTCCTACCAGTTCATGGTCCGGCGTCTCCCGAAGTGCGTCCGGGACGATCTCTCGACGGTGGCGATCCCGACTCGCGGATCCCTTAACTCCGGAGACTATCAGTATTGGGAGGCGAATCCGGCCGCGATTATTTACGAGATCCTCACGAACAAGGTTTGGGGACGCGGTCTCTCGAGCGACGTCATCGACGAGGCGAGCTTCATCGCCACCGGGGAATACTTCGCGACTCACAAGCTCGGAATGTCGTTTAAGATCGACGCGCAAGAAGCGATCGGAGACGTCCTCGAGGGGATCCGGAAACACCTAAAGACGATCCTCACTTGGGACGGCGAGACGTATAAACTAAAGACGCTCCTCGACGTCGACACGACGCACGAGTTCATCCAGACGCTTAAGTCGGACGAGATCTCGGATCTTACGGTCACTCGTCCGCTTTGGGACAACACGGTCAACGAGATCCGCGCGGAATTTACCTCGAAGGACCGCTCGTTCCGGACGGACATGGTTCACGTTCAGAATATCGCGGCGAAGGAGATTATGGGCGGGTGGATCACGACGGAGCAACTCCAGCTCTCCGCGTTCTCGGATCCGGTCGTCATCGGGACTCAACTCCTCCGGCTCCTAACGGAAATGAGCTATCCGTTTATGAGCGCGACCTGGGAGATGAACCGCTTTAAGAGCCAGATCGAAGTCGGGGACGTCGTCCGGCTCGTCTGGTCCGAATTCAACGACGGACCGATCACCGCTTACTTCCTCGTGATCACGATCGAGGACGGATCGTCGGACGACGAGAATATCAAGGTGACGGCCGTCGAGGACACGCTTCTCGCTCCGGTAACGGGCGAAGAGCTTACGGTCACGCTTCCGGACGCTTACGCCTGGGAATATCTTAATCCTCCGACGGGGACGGACATCGGTCTGCATGTTCCTCCGTCCGGGATCACGGAAAAGATCTCCCCGATCGTCGCGTTCGAATATCCTCCGATTGCCACGGGAGGCGATCAGGCGATGATTCTCGTCGTCGGCGAAAAGACGAACACGCAGATGGTTGGAGTCCAAGGAATGTGGTCGAAGGACGGGACCGGCTTTACGATCTTCGGAGTCTCGACGACGTTCGGCGTGACGGGGACTCTCGACGAAGATATCACGGAGCTCTCGGCTTACGACCGCTCCGACGGTTACTCGATCACGATGACGGACTCTGGGAAGCTCGCCGTCCTTCTCGGCGTGAACACGGTCGTCTCGCCGGAGGACGATCTCGAGACGATCGCGCAGACGTTCGAGCACTACGTTCTCGTTGGCGAGGAGATCATGCAGGTTGGGACGTTCGAGGATCTCGGAGGAGGACAAGTTCGGATGAAGAACCTCCTTCGCGGCATGTTCGGAAGCCCGATCACGAGCCACCTAACGAACGACGTCGTCGTGTATCTCTCCGCGAAGTCGCTCGGCTTTCCGTCGAACGATCTCCCGGAGAATCTCGGACTCTATTTCAAGGGATATCCCGTCGGGCTCTGGAACACGACCTTCGCGCTCGGGGACAACATTCAGACGGCGGACGGGACATACTACGGGCGAGGACGCCGTCCTCTCCCTCCGGAGTATATCGACCACAGCGTCGACGGTTCGACGCTCACGGTCAACGTCCGGCCGCGATGGTCGACCGTCGGAGTCGGAGTCTCTCCGTTTTACGAAGTGATGAGGACGCCGATTGGGGCGAACTCGGAGGGGATCTCTCTCGGATATCAGGAAGTGGACGCGACGGGGGCTCTCTCTCCGAGTTGGATCGCTCCGATCCCGACGACCTTCTTCCCGGACGAACTGAACGACTCGGAGAATCCGGTCTCCTATAGCGGGAGGCTTCGCGGTCTTGTGGGCTTGTCCGCGACGGCAAAAGTCGTAAGAATCTATCAAATGCGAAAGGGGCGGAGTTCTCCCGACTGGCTCGAGATCCCGCTCTAACCGAAGGAACCGATCATGCAACTCGTAAGCGCAGGACTCGAGAATCACCCGGACGGCTCGGGGAATATCAACAACATCGTAAACGGGAACTGGAACAACATCGAGGCGTGGTTCAATCCGGCCGCGGGATACACGGCGAGCCAGAGCGGAACGACGGTGACGGCTTCGAGCGCGGTCTTCGGGACTTGGGACGTCGGATCGACGATCCGGTTCGCGGACGGGACGACGGATACGATCGCGACGGTAACGGACTCGACGCACGCCGAAGTCGGAGTCTCGAGGACGGTTTCCTCCCAGGCTTTCTACCTTTACGAGACCGGCGAAGCTCTCCGCGGGACGCTCCTTCGCGGCTTGCTCGGGGTGACTCAGATCGACGCGACGGCTCACAACGATAAATTCCTCGTGGTCAACTCGACGACGGAGAAGCTCGAAGCGGTCGACGGACTCTCTTTCGACGGAACGGACTTCCTCTTCACGGAGCCGGTCGTGATCGACGACGACGCCGGAGCGGTTTCGACTGAGGCGATGCTAACGATTCGCCGGAACATGGTGGCGACGAGCGGATCGAACTGGGCTTTCGTCTCCGCGGCGACGGTCGAACCGGCCGGAGCTTCGACGGCGAAGAGCACGGCCGGATATTTCACGATCAACACTTCGAACGCGGCCGGGAATATCACGACGGGTGGAACTGGGATCGGAGTCAACGGGCTTTACGTCAACCCGGGGCACTCAAATACGACTTACACGCTCGATCTTCTGACCGGGCTTTACGTCCTTTGCACGCACGGATCCGGAGCGGCGAACCTCGCTCAGATGGACGGGATCACGATTTACATGGACGCCGCTGCCGCGTCGACGACGGATCTCCTTCGCGCTCTATACATCCCAACGATTCAACGGAGCGGAGGGGCGGACTCGTGGTTTGCGATTTATCAATCCGGAACCGCCGATCGAAACTATTTCGCCGGGACGACGCAGTTCGACGGGATCCGCGGCTCGATGTATCAGACGAACACCTCGACGTCCGTCACGGTCTCCGTTACGGATACGTGGTATGAGATAACGACGGGCTGGACTGACGGAGGGAACGGAAACGACACGACCTTCCAGAACTCGCACGAGATCCTCGTCGCGACGGCCGGAGTTTATTGGATCTCCTGGCACATAGCGGTAACGGTGGGGACGGCCGCTCAGAATATCGAAGCGACGATCACGGTCAACGGGACCGCGGACACGAACCTCTCGAATCACGTTTACGTCGGGAACACGACGCAGGACTATCCGTTTTCCGGGCAAGGGCTCGTCGCGCTCTCGGCTTCGGACGTCGTCGCTCTCGCGGTTCGGAACCGAACGGGAACGAACAACATCACGGTCGAGCACGCCGGTCTCTCTCTCTTCTGCGTCGGAACCTAACAGCCCTCGCGATCTCGTAAGAGCTTGAATCTGCCCGGGTGATCCGGTAAGCCTAATCCCGATGAAAACATCTCTTGACCTTCGGGGAAGGCCGGTCGACTTGCAGGGCGAGTTCGTTGGACCGGAAGAAAACACACTCGGAAAGATCGCGGCGACGTCACTTACGAACGCGACGGAGGGACCGGCAGTCAAGCTCTTCTCGATCTCCCAAGATCTTTGGCAGAGGGGGACGACGGAGCTCGATCTCGAAGACCTTCGAATGGTCCGAAAACAGATCGACTCGAATCGGAACCTCATGGTGATTGCGAAAGCTCAGATCCTTATGAAGATCGACGCCGCGATCGACAAGGCGACGAAGAAGGCGGAAGAGAATGGCGGTAAAGCAAGCTGATCTCGCGAAACTTGGTGTCATCTTCGAGAGCTCGTTCCTCGGATCGACGACGGGCTCTCTCTTTCTTTTTCCGGGAGCGGTCTCGCTCGAATGGCAGACGGAATTCGCGAGACGAGATTTCCGGACTTCGGTTTGGCGGCAGCAGTCGGAGCAGTCGTTCTGCGGAAACTGGTTCGAAGGCTCGATCGAGCTCGAGCTCCACGCCTGCGAAGGTATCGCCGCGGTTCTCCGAACCTTTTTCACGACCAAGTCGATCGGAGTCGTCCCGGGAACGGAAGAAGCGGTTCTTCGCCCTTGGAGAAACGATCCTCCGACTTTTGAGAGCTTCCGGATCCGCGCGGAGTTCGACGGACATTGGATGGAGTTCTCCGGAGCCGTGGCCGACCGAATTCGAATCACGGCAAGATCTCGCTCGATCGTCCGAATGACGGTCGAATGGAAAGCGGCTCGTCTTACCGAATACACGACGACTCCCGGGTGGACTTGGCTCGAGGCTCCTCGAAAGCTCGCGACGGCGGACGTCGCATCGGTCAAGGTCGATATCTCACCGGGCGAACTGATCGACAAGATCACCATCCTGGAGATCAAGTCCGAGCGCATCGCAGAAGCGACGAAACGCGCCAATGTCCAA
>Ga0209536_100001888_pt1 | contig 34337 bp, 23 predicted proteins | sample DeeMarSeWOR28_12_FD_187461 | JGI IMG/M metagenome (GOLD analysis project Ga0209536, IMG submission 187461) | Marine sediment microbial communities from White Oak River estuary, North Carolina - WOR-2-8_12 (SPAdes) (version 2) | ecosystem: Environmental > Aquatic > Marine > Intertidal zone >...
GACCATTCGAGGAGCGGATCCTGGCTGCCGACGAACACCCTGCTTTGGCGGTTCAGCTGCCGGGGAACACCGCCCGAGCTGTGGCTCGCCACCCAGGCTTCGATGTCCCGACGAGGGAACAGCAACTTTCCGGTGGCGCGGGAGCAGGGCACTTCCCCGGAGGCGGCCAGGTCATAGACCTTGCGCTCCTTGATGTGCAACAACTCCGCCAGCTCCCGCGTGGTCAGAAATTCGGTAGAAAGATCCGCCATATGCGCTCCCAAATCCCGTCGGCCGGCTGCCGTGGGATTTAGAAATATTTGCAGCATTCTGCAGGGAAATCAAAACAGGGAACCATCGAGCCGTGGTGAGGCAATGGCAGCAGGTCTCGAGCCGGCGGGTTGGTGACCCGGCAATTCAACGGGGGGGCAGGGACGCAATGTTTCCAACAGGACCACTGCGTCCCGGATCACGCTCTTCCCATGGCCGGGTGCGTGCCGGACCGGCCCGGACGTCAGGCTCAGTGGTCGATGGCGACCATCACGTTAGAGGCCTTGACCACAGCATAGACCTTGCTGCCCTCTTTGAGCTTCAGGTCGTCGCCACTGGCCTTCGTGATGATAGAGACGATCTCGGTGCCGCCCACGTCAATAACGACTTCCGTGTTGACGGCGCCGACGTTGATGCGCTTGACGCGGCCCTTGAGTACATTGCGTGCGCTCATTCGCATGGTTCATTCCTTCTCGTCTGCCCATCATGACGCCAGTATTGGGGGCGCCGGGAGGGAAATCAACGGCCAGAGGCCGGCCGCTGGGCGACAACTCGACGAATCAAACGCAGACATCCTTTTGCTCGTCGGCAAGGCAGACCGCAGGTACACTGCCGGCCATGCATCCATTCCTCGAGGAACTCAAACGTCGTCACGTGATCCGGGTCGCGGCCATTTACATTGCCGTGGGCTGGGTGCTGGCCGAGGTGGCGGGCTTTGCCGGCGACACGTTCAACGCGCCCCCCTGGGTCGTGCAGATGTTTACGATCTTTATCCTGCTCGGCTTCCCGTTGGTCGTGATTGGTGCCTGGGCCTTCGAGATGACGCCGGAGGGATTGAAGCGGGACACGGGGCCGGCAACCGAGACAGCACCAAAGCCCGAGTCCAAAGCGGCGACGGCACCGGCCGCTGTGGCCGACGGGGCGCCGGCAGGAGCGGGAGCGGCTCCCTCGGAACAGTCCATCGCCGTGCTGCCCTTCGTTAATATGAGCTCCGATCCGGAGCAGGAGTATTTCTCCGACGGTTTGTCGGAAGAGCTGCTCAACCTGTTGGCGCAAATACCGTCGCTGCACGTCGCGGCACGCACCTCGTCGTTCTCCTTCAAGGGGGAGAAAATCGATATTCCGGCCGTGGCCGCGAAGCTCAGGGTCGCCAACGTGCTGGAAGGCAGCGTGCGCAAGGCCGGCAACCAGGTACGGGTGACGGCCCAGCTGATCAAGGCGGCGGACGGCTATCACCTGTGGTCCGGAACGTTCGACCGGACCCTCGAGGACATTTTCGCGGTCCAGGACGAGATTGCCGAGTCGGTGGTCAGTGCACTCAAGGTCAGCCTGCTGGGTGAGGTGCCCAGGGCCCGCGAAACCAATCCCGAAGCGTATGCCCACTATCTGCACGGGATGCATTTTCATGATCTCGCCGACAGTGAAAATCTGGAAAAGGCGCATTCAGCGTTCAAGAAAGCGTTGGAACTGGATCCGGACTACGCGCCCGCATGGGACGGCCTGGCGGGGACCTATATGCAGCAGATCAACACCGGCCAGCTCGGCATGCAGGAGGGATTGGCCCTGGCCCGTGAAGCGGGCGCCCGGGCACTGGAACTGGATGAAACGCTGGCCGAGGCGCATGCGGGCAACGCATTCATCAAGATGGCATACGAATGGGACTGGCCGGGTGCCCAGGCGGCGATCGACAGGGCCTTGCAGCTCGCCCCGAGCAACGCGAAATGCGTGCGTCGAGCCGGTCTTCTGGCCGCAAATCAGGGACGCTTCGACGAAGCCCTGGCGCTCGTGCGGAAGTCTATCGAACTCGATCCCCTGGTGACCGCGGGCTACAACAACCTGGCACACGTGCTGACGGCAGTGGGCAAGTTCGAGGAAGCAAAGGCAGCGGCTCGCCATATTCTGAGCCTGAGTCCTGTCCAGCCGGCTGCACACAGCACCATCGCCCGCTGCCTGTTGCTGCAAGGCGAACCCGACGCGGCACTCGCTGAAGCAGAGCAGGAGCGGGACCCGACCTGGCGCGGGTACGTCACGGCCCTGGCGCTGGATGCGCTGGGACGCCGCCAGGAGGCAGAGCAGGTACTGGAAAAATACATCGAAGATTACCGGGATCTTATGGCCGTGCAGATCGCCGGGATCTACGCCCGTCGCGGCAATGCGGATGAGGCATTTTCCTGGCTGGAGCACGCCTACGAAGTGCGCGATGGCGGTCTGTCGGAGATGCTCGGCGAACCGCTGTTCGCCGGCTTGCACGACGATCCGCGCTGGCCAAAGTTCCTGGAAAAGATGGGTCTGCCGAGTGCGTCGCATTCGATTATCGGGGTCTGAGCCCTGTCTTTCCCTGGCTGGAAAGGGCGGGTTCTCTGACTCTTTGATCCTAAAAAAACAGGGGCCACGAAGTGACCCCTGCGATTGAGAGCCCCGTTCTCCGCGTGTGTCTGTTCTGGACACGGCCGTCAGGAACGGCTTGATCTGCTCCCGCTACCGGATCAGGTTTCGAACTCCACCCAGGTCAGCACGACAGTCTCGTCCACCGAGCCGTTGCCGTCGTAATCCATCTCCAGCTGAAGCTGGGTGGCTGACTGCACGGTCAGCGTGATGCTGGCGTTGTTCGCACCCCGAATGAACAACACGCCCGCGTCCGGGTCGCTGTCGCCAAAACCAGTGAACGGCGCACGCACCGTGTAGGTCACGGCGCCGCCCTGGGCGGGCAGATCGACCCGTCCGCTGGAGGTCAGCGAGAACGCCGGTGGCTGGGAGCTTTCGTCCACCGTCACCGTCGTATCGTAGTTCGACAGGGTCGCGGTCTGCCCACCGCTGGTCACCGACAGAGACGGGCTGGACAGGCTGGCCACCGTCACCGGGTAATCGGTGCTGTCCACCAGCATGGAGACGCTGCCGTTGACGAGGGTGGTCTCGCCGAGTTCCAACACAGATAGCGACTGGAATCTGAGCGTCACGCCCAAGGCGAAGAACTGCGTGTTCAGGTCCCCCGAAACGGTGTCGATCGTCATGGTCAGGCTGCCGTTAACGACCTGGCCATCGCCGTCATCGCAATTGTTGAAACGCAGGGTGATCGTGTCGCCGGAGCTGAGCGTTTGGGGATCCTGGATATCCCCCGAGACGGTCACCGAGCCGCTCACCGCGCACGGGCTCTGTTCCGGACCGAACACTGCGGCGATCAGGGAGCCGGTCTCCGCGGAGCCCGTTATCCCCGACTTGGTGGCGAGAGTCGCCGCCGACTTGGACAGGGTGGGGCTGGCGGGGCCAGCGGCTCCGATCAGGCCGCCCGCGCCGAAGTCGCCCAGGCTCGCCGCGTCTCCGATTGAGATGTAAACGTCGCTGGCGACGGCGACCGCGTTGGCCGAGGTGATGGTCACGTCTTCGCTGGGGGGCGGAGTCACGACAGGGTCGCCGCCACCACCGCCACCGCCCCCACCGCACCCGGCGAAAGCGAGCAGGGCGATTCCGAAACCGAGAATCCTGAGTCGAGTAATCATGAGGGAGGTCTCCCGAGACGGCGGCGAAAGAGCTCGCCACGCCGGCTCCAGATAATTGGATTGATGCAGAATCAGTCTAGGGGCCGGGATGGCCGGCCAATGTGACGAGCGTCACAGATTATGTTGAAGTAAACATATGATCTTCAGGACGGAAACACAGCTGCGTGCTCCCGCCCCGCAGCAGCATGCAATATAGCGCAACTTCCTGAAAAAAATGAAGCAATTTCATTGGCAGCGTGTCCATCATCGGGATCAGCGGCGACCCCTCGGCCACCCATCCTGACGGCATTGGCAGGAAAGCCAATGTAAAGCGCGCCAGGCCGCCACCGGCACCCGTGTCCTCGCCGGCCGGTTCGGGCCCCGACGCCCACCCACCCGGCCAGCCGACCCCGAAACTGTTGTAATGTGCCGGACGTCACAGCCGACAGAAAAAGAGGGCGCTCAACATGGGTTACAGCATCCGGGGCAAAGTGGTCCTCGTCACCGGCGCCAATCGAGGCATCGGTCGGGCGCTGGTCGAAGCGTTCATCGAACACGGCGCGGCGAAGCTGTATGCAGCCGTCCGCGATATGGACAGCGCCGCGCCCCTTATCGAAAAATACGGCGACAAGGTTGTTCCGATACGCCTCGACCTGGACGAGCCAGGGACCATCTCGGCGGCCGCCAGGACCGCCTTCGATGCAGAGGTGGTCGTCAGTAACGCTGGCGTCCTGACGAAATCCTCGGTTCTGGACGAGGATGCTGTCCGCGCGCTGGAATACGAAATGAACGTCAACGTTTACGGCCTCGTCCGGATGGCGCAGGCTTTTGCCCCGGTGTTGAAGACGAACGGCGGCGGCGTATTCGTCCAGCTCAACTCTGTCGCTTCCATGAAGTGCGTCCCGGAATTCGCCACCTACTGCGCCTCCAAGGCCGCTGCCTACTCCATCACCCAGGGTCTCAGGGAAAAACTCAGGCCCCAGCGCACCCAGGTCATCAGCATTCATCCCGGTCCCATCGACACAGACATGGCGGTAAAGGCCGGTATCGCGGAAAGGGCGGAGCCGCCATCGCTGGTTGCCGAGGCCGTCCTCGCAGCCATTGAGAGTGGCCAGTTCCACGTGTTTCCGGACACCTTGGCGAGGCAGTTGGGGGAAGCCTACAGGGGCTTTGCTGAGACTGTCGTGGAGGCCGATCTGTGGGCCCGGTGAGACGAAGCCCGAGGGGCTCGTGCAGGGATGCTCTTTCCTGCTCACAGTTATTCCTCGTCGGTGGCTACCCTCCGCTGTACCCCATCACAATGTTCGCCGCCTCCGATGGCACGCCGAGCCGTTTGGCCAGCTCAGTCTCCAGTTCGGCGAACTCCTCCTGAATCCGGTTTAGCGCATACCACTTGGCCGTCGCCGCTGCTGCCTCCCCACGAGCCAGCCGCAGAAGGCGCTCCCGCTCCTGCTGGATCATCGCGACAGCCTCTGTCGCACTGATGTCGATGGCGATCTCCGGCGCTTGCTCCAACGAGTAGCCACTCAGGGTGCTGAGTTCGGCCTGATAACTGGCCGGTATGAACTCCATCGCGACGACCGGGAAGCTTCCCTGGATGGCGTCGACCTGGTTAAGGAGGACCTGCGGTGCCTGGTAGGTGGATGAAATGTTGTCGGCCAGGTCCTGGTCGTCCAGCAACCGCAGGGCACCCGAGTTTTTCAGGGCCTCGAACCGGGCGTATGTAAACCAGGGCGTGGCTGTAAGGGCACTGACGGCGAAGTTCCGGATAAACCCCTCGGAATCGTCTACCGACGTATCGCCGGACTCCATGTGGGCGATGAAGGTTTCCAGGGCGGTTATCTTGTGGGCGCTCAGGCCCACCCGGATGTTCTGGATCGTTCCCAGGTTGTCTCGAACTTCGTCGAGCAGGCCCACCAGGTAGCTGTTCAGCTCTCGAAATTCCTCGCGCTCCTGACGCCACTCGTCGGCAGCGAGGGCGGCCAGCACACCGGCGACGATCACCACGAACTCCAATACGGCGCGGCGGATTGACTCACTGCCGATCTCGCTTCTCAATCTGAACACCCCGCGTCCTCATGAATATTTCTGCCGGCGCGTAGTGTTCCACATAAACATACAATTTGCTCTTCGGCCGGGAAGTCGGGTCCGGGTACATCTCTGCCGGCTTTGAACAGCTTTGTTGTCCCGGCCCGGTGTCTGAGCCGCCGTTGCTCAAGAATTTCACTTATCATCGGCGCGGAATGATTGATCAACATGCCGCCAGCGCCACGTTACGCAAGGTATTCGGACTCAAAGAGTTCCGGCCATTGCAGTGGGATATCATCGAGGCGCTCATGGCTGGGCGGGACGCGTTCGTGCTGATGCCCACCGGGGGCGGCAAGTCGCTGTGCTATCAGCTCCCCGCGCTGTTGATGCCCGGCGTGGCCATCGTGGTCTCGCCGTTGATTTCCCTGATGAAGGACCAGGTCGATGCGCTGAAGGAAAACGGCGTGGCGGCGGAGTTCTACAACTCCGCCTTGGGCGCGGACGCCGCCCGGCGGGTTCTGGCGAAACTGTACGCCGACGAGCTTGATCTGCTGTACGTCGCCCCGGAACGGCTGATGGCGGACGACTTCCTGCGGCGGATCGGTGGCGTGCCGGTGGCCCTGATCGCGGTGGACGAAGCCCACTGCGTTTCCCAGTGGGGACATGACTTCCGGCCGGAATACGCCGCCCTGGGCGGGCTCCGGTCTCATTTCCCCGACGCCCCGATGATTGCCCTGACCGCCACTGCGGACCCCCACACTCGCGAGGACATCGTCCGCGTGCTGGGCCTCGGCGAGGCCGGACGTTACATCAGCAGCTTCGACCGGCCCAACATTCGTTATACGGTGCTGGAGAAACACCGGCCCCGTGAGCAGCTCTCCAAATTCGTAGCGACCCAGGGCCACGAGTCCGGCATCGTCTATGCACTGTCACGCAAGCGCACCGAGGAGGTCGCCGGGCACCTGCAGCAGGAAGGCCGTTCCGCGGCCGCCTATCATGCCGGTCTGCCGGCTGCCGTCCGGCAAGATGTGCAGGAGCGGTTTCTCAGGGACGACCTGCAGATCGTGGTCGCCACCGTTGCGTTCGGCATGGGGATCGACAAGCCCAACGTCCGCTTCGTGGTTCACTACGACATGCCCAGGCACATCGAGGGCTACTACCAGGAGACAGGACGGGCCGGTCGCGATGGTCTGCCTTCCGAAGCGGTCCTGCTCTATGGCGCCCAGGACGTGGTCATGGCCCGGCGGCTGGTGGAGAGCACGGAGAACCCGGAGCAACGCCGGATCGAAGCCCACAAGCTGCAGGCGATGATTGCGCTGGCGGAGAGCCTCACCTGCCGTCGCCGGGTGCTGCTCGGTTATTTCGGGGAGGTGCTGGATTCCGATTGCGGCAACTGCGATGTCTGCCTGAATCCGCCGGAGACTTTTAACGCCAGCGTCGAGGCCCAGAAGGTGCTGTCCTGTGTGTACCGGGTCGGCGAGCGCTTCGGTATCAAGCACGTGGTGGACGTGCTGCGGGGCGCGGACACCGAGCGAATCCGAAAACTGGGGCACGACCGGCTGTCCACCTATGGCATCGGAACGGAGATGGGCGACGACGAGTGGACCTCCATCGTGAGACAGCTCATTCATCGCGGACTGCTGGTCCAGGATATCGCCCATTACTCGGTGCTCCGGCTGACGCCGAAGGCGCGTTCGGTGCTGCGCGGGGAGGAGACCGTGGTGCTCGCGCGACCGCGCATCAAGACCCGGGCGCCGAAGGCAAAAAAGAAAGCCAAGGTACCCGAGAGTCTGGCGACGGCGGACGTGGACCTGTTCGAAGCTCTGCGGGCGCTGCGCAAAAAACTTGCCGACGAACAGGGGGTCCCGCCCTATGTGATCTTCGGCGACGCGGCTCTGATACAGATGAGCCAGGAAAAGCCGTCAAACGACGAGGAGTTCCTCGCCATCACCGGCGTCGGCCTCAAAAAGCTCGAGAGATATGGTGCCGCGTTCCTGGAAGCGATCTCCGACGCCCGGTCCTACAGGCGCGCTGTTCCGGACTCATAGAGGGCCCTTGACGGAAACCGATCACCGGCCAGACTCGGCGGACCCCATACTTTGAACTCAGAATGAAGAAAGGACGCCCGCCCCCTGATCTATTGGGGCTTCACACTATGTTCGTCGAGGACGGGATCATGATCGGACATCACAAAACGGCGCTGATCGCTCTCGCCGGCGCGCTTCTTGCTGCGCTGGCTTTTGTCGCGTGGGCCAATACCGGACCGGAGATCACTGTTAAGCAGGACGAGGGCGTGAGCTTCGCGGGTTTTAAAACCTTCGGTGTCGTCGAGCCCGGGGCGCCGGTCAGCGCGGGTGCCGCGCCGCGCGGTCAGGGACGTTCCCAGTCCAACGACGCCCGCCGGCTCGATCAGGGAGAGGAGGCCATCCAGCGGACCATCATGGCGTCACTGAAAGCACGCGGTTTCGAGCCGAACACCGACGGTAATCCCGATTTCTACATCGGTTACGACGCGCTGGTGATCCGCTTCGACGATCCGCTGACGCGACCGTCTGATCTCATTCGGCCAACGTGGGGCAACACGGTCTCGGTTCAGCGCAGCTACTCGGTTTTCGATTCGGGCGCAGCCTACGAGGGTCGGTTGACAATTTTCGTGGTCGACGCCGTCACGAGGCAGATCATCTGGAGCGCGACGGCCGAGGGCACCGTCAGCAGCCTGCGAAACATCGTCAATAACACTCATCAGCTGGTATCCGAAATGATGGACCGCCTGCCCGAGGCCTGAGCCCCTGCGATAACGGGATCGTTCAGTTCGTCAGGAACGGCCGGGGATCGACACGGCATAGCAGGGGCGAGGTGTCGATCAGATCCCAGAGAATACGGTTGTGGCCGGCACCTATCAGGAGCAGCACGCGCTCGTCATCGTCTCCCGTGGAACGGTGGATATTCGTGAGGATCCGAAGGTTGCGCTTGTACCAGCTCGTCAGCAGGTCGGCGCCGGCGTACTGGTCGTACTGGGCGTAACGGATGCTGGTCTGCAGCGCATAGCGGTTGTCCAGGTCGAATGCCCACCAGTCCACGCTGTTGAGATGGCCCAGGTATTCCGCGACGGTGCTGGATCGCAGGCGTTCCGTGTCGGCCTCCGCCGCCGCCTGCCACCTCGCCCGGATTTCGGCGCCGTCGTCTTTCGATGCTGGGTGATGGGCCTGGTAGAACTCCAGTGCCGTACCGTCCTGGAACATCGGGTAGTCCACGGGATACACCTCTGAGTGGCCCAGCCGGCGGGCGAGCCGGTAGCCGATCTGGTCGATCTCGTTGCGCGTCAGTTCCCGATCCCCGTTCAGATAGGCGGTATAGCGTTCCTGGACGGTCGAGCTGCCGAAGGCGGATTCCAGCATCACCTTGTTCGGCGCGAACCGGGCCAGCCGATCGACAAGGTCCGCTATCTCGGTCTGGCGCCGCGCAGAGAGCACGTCGTCGGCCTCCATGTTCACGGCATCCATGCCCGGATCAGCCATGTGGTAAGTGCCGAGCACCATCACCTGCAGCTGGCCCGGTTCGCACGGCGCCGGGTCGAAACGCCCGACATCGTGGGCCAGGCCAGGCGTGGCGGTGATCAGAAGGCAAAGTGCGGGCGAGCCCAGGCGACGGATCATGGTTTTCCCCATTTTGTCGTGAAATCTTAAATCCGGCGGATCACTTTATACCGCAAGGACGACGAATGGCGCTCGAGGCCGGCGCGCGGGGGTCGCCTCCCCACGTCGTCGGTGGCCCTGCGCCGGTAATCGGCGGGCAGCAGGTGCATACTCACCGTGCGATAATTACTGTCTTTTTCCCTATCGGAATTTCACGGGCTCTCCCATGTTGAATAGGTTGTCTGGACGCATACTGGGGCTGCTCCTGGCCAGCGTCTTGCTGGCCGCATGCGGCGCTTCGTCGGATACATCCAAGCCTGCCGTTCGGCATGATTCCACCGCCGCCACCGGCATCATCACAGTGACGCCACCCCCATCGGCGAAGATCGAGGTCGTGGAGGATGTCTACCATGGCGTGACTGTCGCGGACCCCTATCGCTGGCTGGAAGACTGGCAGGATCCGGAGGTCCGGGCCTGGTCCGATGCGCAAAACGCCTATACCCGCCAGGTGCTGGCAAGACTTCCGGAACGACCGGCGGTCCATGCCCGCATCAGCGAGATCCTCAGGTCGCCCCAGAGTGCCGTTTACACTGCGCTCCGCAGGGCGGGGCCCGACGGCTTGCTCGCCATCAAGCAGGATCCCGCCAAACAGCAGGCCCTCCTGGTGCTCATGGGAGCGGACGGAAATCCTGCCGGCGAGCGCGCCCTGGTGGATCCGAACGCACTCGACCCGACCCACGGCACGTCCATCGACTGGTACGAGCCTTCTCACGACGGGTCCATGGTGGCCGTCTCCCTCTCGGCCAGGGGCTCCGAATCCGGCGACGTGCATGTCTTCAGGGTGCCGACCGGTGAGCGGATGGACGTGATCACAGAGCGGGTCAATGGCGGGACCGCCGGAGGCGATCTGGCCTGGTTCCCCGATGACTCGGGCTTTTACTACACCCGCTATCCACGGCCGGGCGAACGCGCCGACGAGGATCTGCCGTTCTACCAGCAGGTCTGGCGCCACGTCCTGGGCACCCCGACCAGCGAGGACGCCTATGTGTTGGGCGATTACTTTCCGCGGGTCGCGGAGATTCGCCTCCGGGTGGATCCCGTCACCGGCCGTCTGCTGGTTTGGGTCCAGGACGGCGATTCCGGCCGTTTCGAGCTCTACCTGCGACAGCCAGAGGGACAGTGGAACCGGTTCGCCGGTTTCAACGATGGCGCCGTCGAGGCTGTCTTCGGTCCGGACGACGCCCTGTACGTCATATCCCGGAACGATGCACCCCGTGGCCGCCTGCTGCGGCTGGATGCTTCCGACCCGGATCTGGCCGCGGCGGAAGTCGTCGTCCCGGAGAGCGACGGCGCCATAGCCCACAGTTTTCCTTACAGGCACTCACCGGGCCTGGTGGTGACCGGCGAGCGCATCTACCTCGTGCTGCAGGTCGGCGGTCCCAGCGAGCTCCGCGTGTACTCCCTCGACGGCGAGCCGCTGGACGCGCCGGAGCAGCTGCCTGTCGCCGCCGTGGACGGGTTGGCGCCGGCCGGCGGTTCGGACCTGTATTTCAGCAGCCAATCTTACGTGGCGATGACCCAGTGGTACCGGTTCGACGCGACCGAGGGCAACACCACCCGGCTCGGGATTTCTTCCGAGTCCCCGGTGGATTACTCGGACGTGGGGGTATTACGGGAGTTCGCCACGTCCAGGGACGGCACACGGGTTCCCGTCAACATCCTCGTGCCCGAGGGTTTCAAGAAGGACGGCACCCATGCCATCTTGGTCACGGGATACGGCGCCTACGGCATCAGCAGTCCACCGTCCCCGTCCATGACGCGGCACATCCTGTTCGAGCACGGCATGCTGTTCGCCGAGGCCAATATACGGGGCGGGGGGGAGTACGGTGAGACCTGGCATCGGCAGGGAAATCTGACCAACAAGCAGAACGTCTTCGACGATTTCGCCGCAGTGATCAGGTACCTGGTCGAGGAAGGCTACGCGTCACCGGATCGGGTGGCCATTATCGGTGGCAGCAATGGCGGCCTGCTCATGGGCGCCACCCTGGTTCAGAACCCGGATTTGGTGACCGCAGTGGTCTCCGCCGTCGGCATATACGACATGTTGCGATTTGAAGTGGATCCCAACGGGGAGTTCAACATCCCTGAATTCGGCACGGTGAAAGACCCCGAACAGTTCCGGGTCCTGTATGCGTACTCGCCGTACCATAACGCCACGGACGGCGCGAACTATCCGCCAATCCTGATGACCACCGGCGCCAACGACCCCCGGGTCAACCCGGCTCACAGCCGAAAGTTCGCCGCCCGCTTGCAGGCGGCCCAGACAGGCGAGGGTGTGGTCCTTCTCCGCACCAGCGCCGAGACCGGCCACGGCGGTGGGACACCCCTGGACGAGATCGTGGAACTGCTGACCGACATCTACGCCTTTATCTTCCATTACCTCGAGGTGCCGGTCGCAGAATAGTCAGCCGGGATCACGGAACAGGATCGTGCCCGACCGCGCCGGCCTCCACAAAGACATAGTCGTCCGGATCGAGAACGTCCCGGATGACGCGATTGACTTCATCCAGGGTGGCGGCGCCAACCACCGCCGTCAGTTGCTCGCGGCGATGGGCATCGAAACCATCGACCCACCAGCCCGCATGCCGCTGTGATCGCCGCGCCAAGGTTCGATCCACCCGGTTCAGGTTCGCAAGATACGAGACCTTGACTCGATCGAGCTCGTCCTGAGTGAGACCTGTTTGAAGCCGGTCGATCTCGCGATGGATGGCGGCCAATGCATCGGTACGCTTCTCGTCCGCGGTGGCCATGTAGATCATGGTGAGCGGCTGATCCTTGTGGGTCGTGCCAAACATCCAGATGGCGTACGCCAGCCCTTCGTTCTGCCGCAATTTCCAGAGCCTGCCTGCAAGATCACCGCCGATAGCCCGTTCCGCCAGCTGCCACAAGATCCAGTCGTCACTGCTGATGGCGGGCGCGTGCCAGGCAATGTAGAGATTGGTTTGTGTTTTGCCCGCCATTGCCTGCGGCACATGTACGACGCCCTCGGTCGCCGGAAGGCGGATCGCGGACTGTTGCGGCGGCTTGCCATCCAGCTTCGCCAGCGGAGCCAGGCCGTTCTGCAGCTCGGCACTCGGAGCGGGGCCCGAGTAGGCCACTGCGATGGCATCGGCCTTGTAATATTGCTCCCAAAACGATTTCAGATCCCCGGCCGACATGGCCTTGAGCGCTGCAAGTTCATCCGCATCGGATCGGCCGTAATCCGTACCCGCATAGACCGTCTTGATCAGCAAGTCGCCCGCCACGGGCTGCGGCTGGTCCCGGGCGCTTTCAAGGGCCGCCAGCATTTCAGCACGGGTGTCCTCCCACTCGGAGGGTGAGAACGCCGGGTGGGTCAGGACTTCGACCAGCAGCGCCATGGCGTCCTTCGACGAGCCCGTCGGGGCCTGCAGGCTGATGTAGGCTGCATCGCTCCCGACGGAGGCCTCCAATGAGAACCCCTTCTGATCCAGGTAGTTCTGCAATTCATCCTTTGGAAAGCGCCCGGTTTCCCGCACCAGCATGTTGGCCACCGCTTCACCGAGCCCTGCGGCATGGCCGTGCCGTTTCCCGGCGCGGATCGCGGCGGTGTAGCTTTCCATCGATGCACCCGGCCGGCTTTCGTGAAGCAGGGTCGCTCCGGACGGCAGCTTGACGCTCTCTATCGATCCGGTTGCTCCGCTGATCTGTGCCGCATTGGTTTTGATGTCGGCGGCAAAATTCTCCGGAATCTGCCCCGGCGGAAACAATGCCATGATGAAAAAATTGTCGGGCGTGAGATATTTGCGAGCGACGACCTGCAGGTCGGCCGCGGTCACCGTCTTGAGGCGATCTTCGAAGTCGGCGAACAGGCGATAGTCGCCGTGCGCGTCGGCAATCGCCAGGGACTCTGCAACCTCGTTCAGATCGTCCAGTTTCTGCCAGTGTCTTTTCAGCAGCCGCTGTCGTGCGAACGCCACATCTTTCTCCGGGACGCCGGACTGCCTGACACTCTGCAACTGGCGCCAGAGGGCATCGACAGCCGGCGTGACCTTCTCCGGTGCCGTGTTCCCGGCAATGCCCTGCCAGCCTCCGGGGTATCGCCGTGGCATGTCGCTCATCTCGACGTCCTCCAGCAGCTTCTGCTCCGTCACCAGTTCGGAATACAGGATTGATGTCTTCCCCCCGGCCAGGTACTCGGTCAGCAGCACGTAAGGAAACCATTCGGGGGTGTTGGCGCGGGGGCCTTCTATCGCGACCAGGAAATACGCCTTGCCGACTTCGCGTTCCTCGGCCACCACGTTGACGCCCGGTTTCATCGAGGCGGGCTGGTACAGCGTCTCGGGGACCTCGGCGCCCGCATAGGCGCCGAAGCGCTGCTCGATACGCCGCATCAGGTCATCGGTGTCGAAGTCGCCGACCACGCTCAGGGTCATGTTGTTCGGTACGTAATATCTTTTGTAGTACTCACGCACCCGCTCCACCGTAGCCGCCTGCACTGTTTCGATCGTGCCAATGGTGTCGCGGGAATAGAACGTTTCGTCCGGGTACATGTGATAAGGACTGGCTCGCCAGAGATAGCCATCCGGCCTGTCCTGACCGGATCGCAGTTCCTCGAAAACGGCCTGTTTCTCTGTCTCGAAGTCCGGCCCCGAGAAGCTGCCATGAAACATCATCTGCTCGTGCCGATCGAGGATGTCTTCGAGGTCGCCCGATGACGCGGTCAGCACGAACGCGGTGTAGTCGTACCAGGTGTAGCCGTTGAAATAGCCGCCGCGGCCGGCCGCCCATTCGCCGATCTGATTTTTCGGATACTTTTCCGTGCCGCGAAACAGCAACAGGTGCTCCAGGTAATGCGAGTTACCGGCAAAGTCCGGCGGTTCCGCACTGTCGCCGACGTGTGCGGTCCAGACAGCACTCACGAGCGGTGTGCTGTGATCCTCTACCGTAATGACCCGCAGGCCGTTATCGAGCGTGTGCAGGCGTGGCTCGCGCACGTTTTGGGCGGACGCATTCACTGTTGCCAGCAAAGCGAGCAACGAAAGCAGAATTTTCATGACTTGCGGTTCCGTGGACAAAAGCCGGAAAGGATTTTACAGCACGTGGCAGGGGGCAAAGCCCCGCCCCGGGTCATGTTGAAGATGAGACCTTTTTCAGGACAAAAGGTTTTCCGGTACCTTCAATTCGATGCTGGCCAGTTGGGCGTCGGCTAGCCCGACCCGGGCCAGGGTCGGTTCCCATCGAGGATCGTCGTGGAGGTTCCGGAACAACACTTCTGACTTCAGCATGTCGATGTTCTGGCGTTCTCCGATGGCCCGGTCCAGCCACTCGAAGGCCCGGTCATTGTCGCGCCGCCAGGCATAGGCCATCGCGATGTTATAAGCATGCTGGTCGCCATAGCGCTCGGTGTAGGACGCCAGCACCTCGTCCGACCCGTCGATATCGCCGAGCTCATACAGCGCGATGGCTTTTACCACGGCATCCAGCATCTCGAACTTCAGGTCCTTCGTGAGTTCCAGCGCCCTTTCCGGATTGCCCCGCAGCAGGCTGGTGATGGCCAGTTGGGACGGGGCGACGTAAATCTCAGGATTGAGCTCGACCGCTTTGCGGGCAGCGGTTTCGGCTTCATCGAGCTGGCCGAGCGCGTTGTACCACTGCGCCAGGTTGATGTAGAGGATCGCTTCCGTTGGCTGGAGTCTGATGGCCCGCTTCACGAGGGCGATGGCCTGCTGATGACGACCGATGACGTTGGCGAAACAGGCCGAGTTGTTCATGATGGCCAGGTCGTTGGGCTGGAGCTCGATCGCCCGGTGATAATGGTGCGCAGCCGTGACATAGTCATGATCGTAAGACCACGCGATCCAAGCACGGTGTCCATGTATCGCAGCACTGTCCGGATCCAGGCTCAAGGCCTTCTCGCCGGCTTCGCGGGCCACCGAATAGCCTTCTTTCCAGGGCTCGAAGCCCATGTCGGCCATGATAATGTAGGTTTTGGCGAGCATAAGCCACGCGGGCGCGTACTCAGGATCGTAGTCGATCGCCTTCCGGAAGTATTCGATCGCCTTCCGGAAACCAGCCTCCGTCCGCCTGTTGAAGAAATGCACCCCCTGGAGATAGAGATCATGGACCTCGGAGCCGGTGACCGGCGCCGTCGGTGCACTGCCGACCAGCGTCAGTTTCAGCGCCGAGCTCACTGATGCCGCGATCTCGTCCTGGACCGCGAATATGTCTTCCAGCGTCCGGTCGAAGGTCTCCGACCAGACATGCGTGTCGGCCCGTGCGTCGATCAGCTGGGCCGTGATCCGGACGCGGTTACCAGCCTTGCGCACCGAGCCTTCCAATACGTGGGCCACGTTGAGCTTGGTGGCGACGTCAGGCACGTGGATCTCCTTGCCCTTCCAGGCGAACGCGGAGGAGCGTGAGACGACGCGCAGCTCAGGGATCTTGGCCAGCAGGTTGAGGATCTCCTCGGTGATGCCGTCGGAGAAATACTCGTTGGCTGCATCCTCACTCATATTGTCAAAGGGCAGCACGGCGATCGACGCCTCGATCGGCGACGCCTCCGGCGACACCGGGTCGCCGGCAGGCTTCGTCACCTCAATGCCCCGGGGGGTCACGTCCAGGGTCCAGGCGAGGACCACGGCGATGGGGAAGCCCAGGGCGATCAGCCAGATAACCAGGGTCCCGGCCCAGTCCGGCAGGTATAGTGGCTCCAGGGTGGCGTCAGCGACCTGGATCAGGCCCCAGCCAACCAGGATATAGGCAAGCACGACCCGCACCACCTTGCGGCGCTTGATCTCTTCCCACAGTCCGGCGGCGCCGACCGCTTTGTCTGTCATCTCAAATCATCCGCTGTTGGGCCCAGCCCCGGCGAGACCGATCATGACGCAACAGGCCTAGTCCGACAACGCCACGTCGAACTCGATCTCACTCACCTGCGAGTCGGCGAGGCCTACCCGCGTCAGCGTCTCCTCCCAGCGCGGGTCGTCGTAGAGATTGCGGAACAACGGTTCTGTCTTTAGCGCGTCGATGTTCTGGTTCTCGTCTATGGCGCGATCCAGCCACTCGAATGCCTGGTCATTGTCAGGCCGCCATGCGTATACCATGGCGATGTAGTACGCACGGGTATCTGCGTAATCGGCGATCAGCGTCTCGAGTTCCCGATTCGATTCGTCGACTTGGCCCAGGTCGTACCGCGCGATGGCGCGGATCAGACGAGCGAACGATTCCCGCTGAATGCCCTCGGCCCGTTGCAGCGCCTGTTCCGGATCGCCCCGGAATAAGCTGACACTGGCCAGCTCAACGGGTGCGGAATAGATGTGGGGATTGAGCTCAAGCGCTTTCATGGCCGCGGCCTCCGCCTCATCCAGCATGCCGAGACTCGTATACCGGGAAGCCAGGTTCACGTAAGGGATCGGATCTGTCGGCGACAGCTTGATGGCGCGCTCCAGGAAGGTAATGCTGTCCTCCCGGCGACCGATGATCTGCGTCAGCACAGCCGCATTGTTCAGAGCACCGACGCTATTTGGCTGCAGTTCCAGGGCGCGACGGCAGTGTCGGGCGGCGCCGACGTAGTCGTGCTCGTACATCATGGCGATCCAGCATCGGATCGCGTGCGGGGAGTCCGGATCCCGTTTCGCCGCCTCGTCGACGGCTTCGATTGACAGGCCGTAGCCCTCGTCATAGGGCATGAACTCGCTGTTGGCCAGGATGGCGTAGGTCGAACTCAACGTGATCCATGCCGGCACGTAGTCGGGATCCTCTGCGAGGGTCTTCTCCAGATACTCGAGCGCTTTCTTGTAGTCCGCGCTGCTCCGCCGGTTATAGAAATATACGGCCTGCAGGTAATACTCGTGGGCCTGGGTATCGGTTACCGCCGCGGACGGGGGACCGTCGACCAGTTCCAGCTTGAGCGCCTCACTCACGGCCGCCGCGATCTCGTCCTGGACCGCGAAGACATCCTCCAGCGTCCGGTCATAGGTCTCCGACCAGAGGTGCGTATCGGACCGGGCGTCGATGAGCTGGGCGGTGATCCGTACCCGGTTGCCGGCCTTGCGCACCGATCCCTCCAGAATATTGGCCACATTGAGCGTGGCGGCGACCTCCGGCACGTGGATCTCCTTGTCCTTGTAGGCGAACGCGGACGAGCGGGACACGACCCGCAGCTCCGGGATCTTGGCCAGCAGGTTGAGGATCTCCTCGGTAATGCCATCGGAGAAGTACTCGTTGGACGGGTCGTCGCTGATATTGTCGAAGGGCAGAACGGCGATCGACGCGTCGCCGAAGGATTCGACCAGGGCCTCGCTGCGGCCAACCCGACGCGCCGTCTCGGCGATAGACGCTTCCCGGGATGCGGACAGCACGAACTTGTCGAAGGCGAAGTAGGCCAGCCCCAGGGCCAGCATCACCATGATAATGCGATCCAGCTTCCGACCGGCCTCGGGCGTGACAGACCGGCTGCGGTCTACATCCTGTTCCCGCTTGAGGCCGTCCGGGGTGAGCTCGAAGGCCCAGGCAAAGACCAGCACCGGCAGGAAGCCGATGGCCAGCACGATGACCGCGATACGCACGGCGGCATCGCTGAAACCGAAAGCGGGGAAGACGGTTTCGACCACCTGAACAATCAGCCAGCTCGCCACGATGTAGGCGGCGGCTACGCGCAGGACATTGCGTCGCTTGAGCTCGTTGAATAAGGACACCAGCGGCTCACCCGTGGCGGTCAGATGGGACCAAGGGTACTCGTTAGCCGCACGGGCGCCAAAGAAATCCGAGTCGGAGGCGGCGATTTCTGGACCAGGAAAGACACGTATCCAGGCGCGGTAGCAGATGATCAGGTAATCTCGGTGACGTCGAACGTTCCAGAGATTGCCCCAAGTGAAAAAAATTCTCGCCGCCATCGGCGTGATCATGATCGCCCTGGCATCGGGGTTTGCCGGAGTCGTGTGGTGGATGCTGCAGCCCCATCCGGATCCCCAGCCGCTGCCCGCCGAACTGGTGTCGCTTGAAACCGCCGAAGGCCGGGCGCTTCTCGAACAGGCAGAGGCCCGGTCGGATTACGACCGGCTTTCCGGGACTTTCGTGAGCCAGGATCTTGTCAGTTACTGCGGCGTGGCGAGCAGCGTGAGCGTTCTCAACGCGCTGGGCCTGGATACCGATCAGGACGAATTTTTCACGCCCCAGGCCAGCCGCGTTCGGTCCCGTTACCGCGTGACTTTCGGCGGCATGTCGCTGATCGACCTGGGCGGGTTGCTGGCAGCCCACGGCGTCAACGCCGAGGTGGAGCATGCGGACGACGGAAGCGTCGACGGATTCCGGGAGGTGGTTCAGCGCAACCTGGCCGACCCGGATGATTTTTTGCTGGTGAACTACGAGCGGGGCGTGCTGGGTCAGGGGTCGGTGGGTCACATATCGCCGCTGGCTGCCTACGACCTGGAGACGGATCGAGTACTGATCATGGATACGGCGAGCTACAAGTACCCGCCGACCTGGGTGCCGTTACCCATGCTATACGAGGCTATGAAGACCACGGATACCGCGACAGGCAGGCTGAGGGGCTATGTGGCGGTCTCGGCCGACTGAGCTCTTCACGGAATATGCGGACCTGAAGACAGGCTTCCCGCCGGCCTCGACGAGAATCCATAGTATCCCTGGCGATCGAACACCAGGGCCATCATTGCGCTCCCCGGATGGCCAAGCGAAACTGGCGCCCAATATGAAACTGTCACCAACAGCCATTGCAACGACTGTGCTCCTCGGGATCGCTGCGATCCCGACCGCGTCCCGTGCAGCGCCCGTCGGCGTCGAGCGGTCTGCGCAGCGGCCGGTCGTTCAGATCATCCAGGTCAGCGGCACAGTCACTTCGCCGCAGTCGGCGGTATTGTCGACATCGGTGGGTGGTCTGATCGAACGCATCGATGTCGATGCGGGTGACCAGGTCGAGGCCGGCGCCATCCTGGTGGCGCTGGATCGTGAGCTTGGGAATCTGGACCTGGAGCGGGTGCGGGCGGAAGAGGCTCAGGCCCGTTCCGAGCTGGAGGATTCACGGCGGCGCCTGAGGGAGGCGGAAAGGATCGGTCCGGAGCGCGGTATTCCCGAGAGCCAGATCAAGTCTTTACGCGCCGAAGTTGTCCGCGACGAGGCCGCACTGGCGGCCGCTACCGCGGCGGCCCGGCAGCAGGCGGCCGTGGTCCGGCGCCACGACGTGCGCGCACCGTTTTCCGGCGTCATCAGCGAGCGCTTCGCCGACGTCGGTGAGTGGGTCGACCCGGGCGACGGACTGGTCGAGCTCGTCGCCACCGACAAGCTGCGCTTCGACTTCCGTGTCCCGCAGACCCATTACACCCGCATCGACATGAGCACCGTGGTGGAGCTGTCGCTCGATGCTTTACCCGAAAGCACCCTATCCGGCCGGATCCAGGCGATCGTGCCGGTGAAGGACCCGGGCGCGAGGACTTTCCTGCTGCGGGTGGTGGCCAATGCGGACACTCCGGTCATGGTCACTCCCGGGATGTCGGCCCGGGCGAAGATCCGTGTCGATACCGGCCGTGAGGCCGTCGTCGTCCCGCGCGACGCACTGCTGCTTTACCCGGACGGACGCAAGACCGTATGGATAGCGGATCAGGGCGCGGGCGAGACCACTGTCCACGAGCAACGGGTGGAGACGGGTCTGGAGTTCGACGGACTGGTCGAGATCCGCGAAGGCCTGGAGGCCGGCGTGGTGGTGGTCACCCGCGGCAACGAAGCGCTGCAGAACGGCCAGGTCGTGCAGGTCCGCTGAAGCGGGCCGCGAGGGGAAACGCTCCATGTTCGAGGGCATCATCAGAAACGGGCTGCTGATGACCGTAGCCGCACTGATCCTGACAGTGCTGGGTGTGCTCGCCGCCTCGCGTATCCCGGTGCAGATGATCCCGGATCTCGAGGTCCGCACGGTCACCGTGCAGACATCCTGGCCGGGGGCGACGCCACAGGATATCGAGAAGGAGATCCTGATCGAGCAGGAGGAGTACCTGCGGACGGTGCCCAACCTGCAGCGACTCGAGGCATCGGCCTCCAGCGGCCGCGCGACCATCGAGCTCGATTTCCCTTTCGGCATCGACATCACCGAAACCCTGATCCGGGTGAACAACGCGCTGACCCAGGTGCCTTCCTATCCGATCAATGTCGACGAGCCGCGTGTTTACGCGAGCTCGTTTTCCGCCAACTCCTTCATGTTCTTCAACGTCTCGCCGCTGCCGGACAACCCGCGCGGGCTCGACATGGACATGATGCGCGACTTCATCGAGGACAACGTTCGCACCCGCATGTCCAACGTGCCTGGCGTATCCGACGTCCAGGTGTGGGGCGGCGCCGAACGGCAGATCCGGGTGATCCTCGATCCGATCCGCCTGGCCGACCGCGGCATCTCCATCACCGATGTTCGCGACGCTATTCGCCGGCGTAATCAGGATGTCTCGGGCGGCGAGATCGACACCGGTAAGCGACGCTACCTGCTGCGCACCGTCGGTCGTTTCGACGACGTGCAGCAACTGGAGAATTTGATCGTCGACCGGCGCGGCGACACTCTGATCCGGCTCGCCGACATCGCCGAGGTGGAGTTCGACCACTTCGAGATCCGAGGCCTGAACTTCGTCGACGGCGACCCGGTCATCAACCTGGCGGTACGCCGCGAGACCGGCTCCAACGTCATCGACATAAAATACGCAATGCTCGACGCGGTTGATCGCATCGGTCGCGAAGTGCTCGAGCCGGCCGGCATGGAGATCAAGCTGATCGCCGAGGACGTCGGCTACGTCGAGGCGTCGGTGCGCAATGTCTGGACCAATCTCGCGCTCGGTGCGCTGCTCGCGACACTGGTCATGTACCTCTTTCTGCGCTCTGCCCGGGCGACGGCGGTGGGCGTCATCGGCATCCCCATCTGTACCATCGCCGCCTTCATCGGACTGCTGGCTACCGGTCGCACGATCAACGTTATCTCGCTGGCCGGCGTCGCGTTCTCGATCGGCATGACGTTGGACAACAGCATTGTGGTGATTGAGAGCATCGAGCTGGCGCGTCGCCGGGGGCTTGACCGTTTTCGTTCGGCGGTAGAGGGCGTCCGCAACGTGTGGCCGGCGGTGCTCGCGTCGACGCTGACCACGATCCTTGTGTTCGCGCCGGTGCTGTTCATCAAGGAGGAGGCCGGGCAGCTCTATTCGGATATCGCCATCGCCATTTCCGCCGCCATCCTTGCCTCGATGCTGGTGGCGATCACCCTCATCCCTACCGCCGCTGCCCGCCTCGCGTTCGGCACAGAAGCCCGTCACGGTCCCACAGCCGACGCCGGCGGACCGCTCATGAACATGGTGGACTGGCTGATCGGCGATCCCCGACGTCGCCTCGTCACCATCGTCTCGACGATCGCACTGAGCGTCGGGATCATCCTGATGCTGACGCCCGCGGCCGAGTATCTGCCGGAAGGCGAGGAACCCAAGACCTTCGCGTCCCTGAACGCGCCGCCCGGTTACAACCTGGAGACCATGGCCGAGATCGGTCTGGAGATCCAGGAGCACTTCCTGCAGTTCGTCGGCGACGATCCGGCCCGATTTGAGCGTGGCGAGACCGACGTGCCGGCGATCAAGTACCTGAACGTGCGCATCACTCCGGACGGCATGCGCATTATCTCCGAGGCCGTCGATCCCGCCCGCATCAACGATCTCATGGATGCCATCACGCGCAAGTATCGGGAGTACCCGGGCATGCGGGCGTTCGCTGCGCGCGGCTCGATCATCACCAGCAACGACGGCGGCACGCGCAGTATCAACCTGGACCTCTCGGGATCGGACTTGGCGGTCATCTACGACGCCGCGCTCGCTGTGTACCGGCGGGCGCAGGAGGTTTTCGACAATCCTCGCATCCAGTCACAGCCTTCGTCCCTGTCCCTGGCGCAGCCACTGGTCGAGGTGCGTCCGGATTGGGACCGCGCCGCCGAACTTGGCATGGATGCTGGCAGCGTCGGCTACACTGTGGCGGCGCTGACCGATGGCGCCTACGTCGACGAGTTCTTCCTCGCCGACGACAAGATCGATATCTACCTATATGGGAGCGACAACGGCCAGTCGAATCTGGATACGCTCGGTCAGCTGCCGGTCTTCACACCTCAGGGTACTGTCCTGCCGCTTTCGGCCATCGCGACCATCACCGAGACTGTCGACACCAGCACTGTCCGCCGGATCAACGGCCAGCGGACCGTGACTCTGAATGTCATCCCGCCGCCAAACATCCCCCTGGAGACAGGTGTGGAAACCGTGCGCGAGCAAATTATCGCGGCACTACGCGCCAGTGGCGAGATACCGGCCGAGGTTGCCGTCGACATCTCCGGCGCCAGCGACCAGCTGGACGCCACCAAGGCGGCACTGGCCGCCAACTATCCCGTGGCGTTAATCATCGTTTACCTGTTGCTGGTGGCGATCTTCAAGCACTGGGGCTATCCGCTGCTGATCATGACCACCATCCCGCTGGGTATCGCCGGCGGCATCGTCGGGCTCGCACTGATGAATGTCATCGGCGCAGCGCTGCCGCTGATAGGGCTCAACGGCCTCCATCAGCCCTTCGACATGATCTCCATGCTGGGTTTCCTGATCCTGATGGGCACCGTCGTCAACAACCCGATCCTGATTGTCGATCGGGCCATGCGGCTGATGAGTGAGGGCGCGGTCAGCGCGCAGGACGCAGTCCGCGAGGCGGTGCACGTGCGATTCCGGCCGATCGCCATGTCCACGTTGACCACGATCTGCGGTCTGTCGCCACTGGTGTTCATCCCCGGTGCCGGCACCGAACTCTACCGGGGCGTCGGCGCCATCGTGCTGTTCGGTATCCTCGGCGCGGCCGTCGTGTCGCTGACTATGCTGCCGGCGTTGACCGTCACGGCGCTGGAGTGGGGCAAGGCCGGACCGCGCTCGGGCGACGCGCCCGATGCCGGGTTGGGCGCCGGGAAGTTGCCGGTGGATACCGGAAAATACTAGCGCTGCCGTCGACCGTTCCGAATCCGGCATAAGGATGTCATCTGTTTGGGCACCTGTTCGACGGTGGCTTCAATAAACACCTGAATACTGCGCTGCCCGGCAACACGTCACCACCCGCAGGCCTCGATCTGGGCCGCATCCCGGGCCGGAAGCCGTTGGAGAATCCGCCATTGCCTTCCTAAGTGACTGAATATACTGCATTTTTAATGATAGCGTAGGCCTATCGTAATCATAGAAATAATTTGCTTTAACTATGATCGCCTATCGCGAACAATAGACACCTGATCCTTAACCATCACCCCAGGGGAACGACTGACATGGCACTGATTGGCAAGCACATTCCTGAATTCAAGGCGGAGGCCTTCCACAACAACGAGTTCAAGACGATTACGACGGAGGACGTCAAGGGCAAGTGGGCGATCTTCCTGTTCTACCCGGCTGACTTCACCTTTGTCTGCCCGACCGAACTGGAGGACATGGCGGCTCACTATCCCGAGCTGCAGGAGCTGGGCGTCGAGGTGTACGCCGTCTCCACCGACACGCACTTCGTTCACAAGGCGTGGCACGAAAGCAGCGAAGCGATCGGCAAGGTCACTTACCCGATGATCGGCGACCCGACCGGCGCGATTACGCGTGGCTTCGACATCATGATCGAAGAGGTAGGCCAGGCGCTCCGTGGCACGTTCCTGGTCGATCCGGACGGCATCATCCAGGTCTACGAGGTCCACACCCTCGGCGTGGGTCGTTCTGCCAAGGACATGGTGCGCAAAGTGAAGGCCGCCCAGTACGTGCGCGACAACGACGGCGAGGTCTGCCCGGCTGCCTGGGAAAGGGGCCAGCAGACGCTGACGCCTTCACTCGACCTGGTCGGCAAGATCTGATCGCTGCAAGCCAGACCGTAACACTGCAAGCGGGGCGGCCCGGCCGCCCCGCTTAACACCGAGAGGAACACGCTCATGCTGAACCCGGAACTGCTGACCGCGGTAAAAGACTACACTGCAAATCTGACCCGCGACATCACTTTCGTGGTGCAGGCCGGGGAGCATGAGCAGCGCGCCGAACTCCTCGAGTTCCTAAACGCCTTCGCAAGCGTGTCCGAGCGTCTGCATGTCGAGGAGCGTGATATCCGCCCGTCGCTGAGGGGTGGTTTGAGTTTCCTGCTCGAGGCCGACGGTGAGCCCACTGGCATCGTGTTTTCCGGTATCCCGGGTGGACACGAATTCAGCTCACTGATGCTGGCCGTGTTGAACAACGCGGGTACCCCAATCAAACTCGACAACTCGCTGAAGGCGATAGTCGAGCAGGTCGATGAAGAGCTGCGTTTCGAGACGGTGGTTAGCCTGAGCTGCCATAACTGTCCCGACGTGGTGCAGACGCTGAACCAGTTCGCCACCATCAACAGCAACATCTCCGCCGAGATGATCGACGGGGGTGCCTATACCGAGGTGGCAGACTCACGGAACGTCCAGGGCGTGCCTGCCGTGTTCCTGAACGGTGAGCCGTTCGCCAACGGCAAGATCGATACAGCGACGATCATCGAGAAATTGCTCGCCAGATATCCCGGTTTGGCGAAAACGGCAGCCCCGTCGGATCCTGCGCTGCCGCTGCAGGACGTGGCCATCATCGGCGGCGGTCCGGCCGGTGTGTCGGCAGCGATCTACGCCGCGCGCAAGGGATTCTCGGTGACGCTGATCGCCGAGCGCTTCGGCGGGCAGGTCAAGGACACGATGGGCATCGAGAACCTGGTGTCCGTGCCGTCAACCACCGGACCCGAGGTCGTCAACGGCCTGGGAACGCATCTTAGAAACTACGACATCACCCTGAAGGAGCATTTGCGCGTTGAGTCTGTCGAGTCGGGCCACATCAAGACGCTGACCTTGTCCTCCGGCGAGGTCATCAGGGCCCGGGCCCTGATCGTCGCTACGGGCGCCTACTGGCGTGAGCTTGGCATCCCCGGTGAAAAGGAAAACATCGGCAACGGCGTCGCCTACTGCCCTCACTGCGACGGGCCTTTCTTCAAAGGCAAGGACGTGGCGGTGGTCGGTGGCGGCAATTCCGGCATCGAAGCGGCGCTGGACCTGTCTGGTATCGTCCGGCATGTCACCGTCCTCGAGTTCCTGCCGGAACTCAAGGCGGACAAGGTGCTCGTCGAGAAAGCTCTGGAGCGTGACAACATCACCATCGTCACCAACGCGGCTTCGCAGGAGATCAGGGCCGCCGACGGCAAGGTCACGAGCCTCGTATACGAGGACCGCGTCACCGGCGAGATGCAGGCGCTCGACCTGTCGGCCGTGTTCGTGCAGATCGGCCTGGTGCCGAACAGCAGCTTCCTGAAAGGCGTCGTCGACCTGACCGAATATGGAGAGGTGATCATCAATGACAGGGCGGAGACCAGCGAGCCGGGCATCTTCGCCTGCGGCGACGTCACCACCGTGCCCTACAAGCAGATCGTCGTCGCGCTCGGCGAGGGATCGAAAGCCGCCCTGACGGCGTTCGAGTACCTGATCATGCACGCACCTGAGATCGATCGGCCGGAATCGAAGGCCGCCTGACGCCAAGTCGGATCCGTATCACCGTCAGACCGCACGCGGCGTCGAGCGCTACCGAACGACCACGTCTCCGAGGGTGGTGTCGATGGCCTGTAGCGTGTCATCGCTCAGACGGACCCCCGATGCGCCGACATTGTCGTCGAGCTGACCCGGCCGCGTCGCGCCGACGATGGCGCAGGCAACATTCTGCTGCCGCAGGACCCACGCCAGCGCCAGCTGCGCCATCGACAGACCGGCCTCCGCGGCCACGGACTGTAACCGCGCCACCGCTTCCAGAACCGGCCGGGCGAGAACCCTGTCCATGAAACCGTTCATAACGTCGCTGCTGGCCCGTGAGTCGGCCGGCAACGGCGTGTCGGGTGGGTACTTCCCGGTGAGGACGCCCTGGGCCAGCGGCGACCAGACGATCTGTCCTATTCCGTTGGCCTCGCAGAGCGGGAGCACCGCCGGCTCTATCGTCCGCCACAGCATGGAGTACTGGGGCTGGCTCGACACGAAACGGACGACATCCGGAATCTCGAGCGCGGCCCGGATCTGCTCATCCGTCCATTCACTGAAACCGACGTAGCGGACTTTGCCCGACTCTACGGCCCGGGTCAGCCCATCCATGGTTTCTTCCAGCGGCGTGTCGGGATCGTAGCGGTGGCACTGGTACAGATCGACATAGTCTGTCCTTAAACGTCGCAAGGAATCATCGAGTTGCTTTTCGATCTGTTTCCGGGACAGTCCCCGGTCGGCCGCCGTCATTGGAAAGAAAAGTTTCGTGGCCAGCACATAGCTGTCCCGGGGCCTGCCCTCGAGAACCTCTCCGAGAAAGGTCTCGGCGCCGCCGCGATTGTAGATGTTGGCCGTGTCTATAAAGTTGATGCCAAGCTCGAACGCATGGTTGATGCAGGCCGCGGCCGCATCGCGCTCCACGCCCATGCCGTATGTCAGCCAAGATCCCAGCGAAATCTCCGAGATCCGTAGGTCGCTGTCCCCCAACCGGCGATAGTTCATGCGTTGCCCTGCTTTTGCGTTGAAGTAGAACGGGCGGATTATTCCACAGTCAAAGGGTAAAAAGCTGTCGGGCAGCGCTCGGTCACTTGCCCATACCCCCCGGCCTCGGGGTCAGTGTGACGACTCGAGGGCGGCCAGAGGGGGGCGATTATTGTTCGGTGCCCGATTCCTCGTGTTTGAGGCGGTTTATCACCTCGCGGAAGCGGGGCAGGGCATGCAGCGACTGCAGGTCCGAATCGTTCTCCGCCCACTCGGCAATGGCCATGCCGTGCATGCTGGCGCGCTCCAGGCACTCCAGCGATCTCTCCGGCTCCCCAATCAGCGCAAAACCACAGGCGACGTTGTAAAGGGTGTCAGGGTTCTCGCCGTCGATCGCCAGTGAGCGTTCGGCGAATTGAATGGTTTTCTGCGTGTCGCCGAGTGCGGCGAAGCCGCCCAGGCCGAGATTCAGTGCCCGCGTGTCGTCCGGGTTGAGCTCGAGACTCCGTTCGGCCCGCTCGACACCCCGACGGGCAGCCTCGATCGCGTCTTCATGCCGCCCCTGGCTGCGATAAATCTGGCGCAGCAAGATCGGGGCCTGGTAATCATCCTCGTCGATTTTTTCAGCCTTCTCGAATAACTCGGCTGCGCGCTCCAATTCACCCTGCTGGAACCGCACCCGGCCATAGAAATAGTAGGCGTCAAACAGGGTCGGATCGAGGCGCAGCGCGGTCTCGAACTCCGCGATCGCCTCGGCGCTCTGACGGCGGGCAAAGTGGCTGAGACCCCTGGATACGCGAGCCTCCGCCAGGCCGGGCATCAACTCAACGGCTCTTGCGCTCGCGCGCTCGGCGGCCTCGAGGTTCTCCTCACTGGCGTTCCAGTACATACAGATCATTGCGTAACTGTCGGCCAGGGCGGCCCAGGCTCGCGCATACCCGGGGTCCGTCGCCACGGCTTTCTCGAACATCTGGACGGCGAACGACATGTTCCTCGTGCCCCAACGATGGAAGTAGTGCTGACCTTTCAGGTAGTACTCGTATGCCTTGGCATTGGATGTGGTGCAGCACTCGTTCTCGGGCCGGGTACCCAGTTTCACTTCCAGGGCATTGGCCACATGCGTAGCAATCTCGGTCTCGATCTCGAAGATATGTTCGAGCTCCCGATCATAGCTGCTCGACCAGAGGTGGAAGTCGTCCCTGACGTTGATCAGCTGGGTGGTGATACGCAGGTGATTGCCGGCCTTCCGGACGCTGCCCTCGAGCACCGCCGCGACGTTGAGCTCCCTGCCGATCGCGCCGGCCCCGACCGGTACGCCCCTGAACCGGAACGATGAGGTGCGCGAGGCCACACGCAGGTTGTCGATCTGAGCCAGCCGGTTCAGTATCTCTTCGGCGATCCCGTCACACAGATACGCCTGGTCGTGTTCCGGACTCATATCCTCGAAGGGGAGTACCGCGATGGAGGGCGCAGCAGGGACGCTGGTGGAGGTCGCATCTTCCGGCGCTTCATCGGTGACCTGGGCCTGGTCATCGCCTGTGTCTTTCCTGAAGCCCTTGAGCGTCAGGTCGAAGAACCAGGACACGGCCATGGCGACCGGGAAGCATGCGATGACCAGCACGATAAGCACCGTCAGACCCCAGCCGGGGATGCCCAGCGGTTCGAAGGTCACCTCGGCGACCTGCAGCAGTACCCAGGCCACGACCGCATAGCCGGTCGCGGCCTGAAGCACTTTGCGTCGCTTCAGCTCTTCGAAAAAACCACCCATTCTGGATCGCGGACTGGCCAAATGCCCGATCCTCCGGTGACAGGCAACGGTGCCGTAGACAGGTTATAGCTGATTCGCGCCGATGGCCCCGCCCCGGGGCATCCAGGCAAACCGGCTCGAACCATGTCAACTTATTGAACTGCACTGAGAATACTACCTCAACGCCGGGCCCCTGGGTCGCCAGCATCCGTCGTCGCCAGGGGCGCTTCACAACGCTTGAAACCAGGCTCGTCGCGTTGCCGCTCCGGATATTCGATCCCCATCATGGCAGTGATCACGTCTGCCTGATTCCCGGGGGCTCGGCATCGACCCTGGCGAATGCGGAACCGTCTCGACAAGGCGACAAGAAATCGCGGTCAGGGCGCATGCACCGGGTCACCCAGCGGTTCCGGCATCCGTATACTTTTCCCATGCAACGATATCCTCGTTCACGCTGCGCCCACGCCCGGGCCACACCCCGGCCATGGCATTCCCGTCACAGACAAGATCGACAACACCCCATGAAAACGCATCCACGGATGGCTGATGCCACAAGTTTTCGCCTGCAGACCGCCGTTTTTATCGCGGCGGTCTTTGCCGGGGCTGCGGTGGCCGCGCCGTCGGCGGATTCAGCGGCCGCCGGCGAGCGGATGTTTGTACGGGTGGACGCGCCGCCGCTGACGACTGACCGGGCGAGTACCGGTGGCGTCTCGTTTATCGACTATGACCGGGACGGCGACGCGGATCTCCTGGTGACCAACGGCTATGACGTTTCGTCCGAGGAACCCGCTCCGCAGGAAAATGTTTTCTACGAAAACGCCGGCGGCCGCTTTGAGACCCGGGAGATCGGCGGCCTGACCGACCTGGACGGGTTTTCATCGGGGAGCGCGTGGGCCGACTTCGACAACGATGGTGACCTCGACACCTTCATTGCCAACCAGCGAGACCAGGAGAATTTCCTGCTGCTGCAGGAGACCTCGGAAGAGGGGGCCAGGCGCTTTCGCCGTCACGGGGACGGACCCGTTGCCGGGGATCACGGCTGGTCTTACTCCGTGTCCGCGGCGGATGCCGACAATGACGGATTTGTGGATCTATATGTCTCAAACGGCGGTCTGTCACACAGTGGTGTCAACTTCCTTTATCGCAATGTGGACGGCACCCGGTTCGAGTCGGTGACGGACATCGGACCCGTGACCGACGACCAGGCCAGCGGCGGGGCATCGTGGGCAGATTTCGATGGCGACGGGGACCAGGACCTCGTGGTCGCCAACCGCTCGGCCCCGGAGTCCGGCGGATACAAGCTCGCGCTCTACCGCAATGACGGCGGCATGCAATTCACTCGCATGGACGCCGCGGCCCTGCCGGAGGACGCGGCGTATCCCATGTCAGTCGCCTGGGGCGATGTGGACAACGACGGCGACCCGGATCTTTATGCAGCCAGCCTGTATGGGCTCGCGAATGAACTCTATGAGAACCTGGGGGACGGCACGTTCCGCAAGCGTGACGGCGGCCGGGCCACGACGGACGCCGGTTCCAGCTACGCCGCCACCTTCGGTGACCTGGACAATGACGGTGACCTGGACCTGGTCGTTGCCAACTGGGGCGGGTCGAGCGAAATCTACCTGAACGACGGCGCCGGCTATTTCGATCAGGTCGGCTCCGGCGCCTTCCGTCGGACGATCCATTATGGATCGAGCCTGGCGCTGGGCGACTACGATCTTGATGGCGATCTCGACGTGCTGATCGGGAACTGGCCCAACAGGCCGGGCAAGGGGCTGGAGGAGAACGTGCTGCTGGAGAATCGCTACGCCGAGGGTAACTGGTTGCGGGTATCGCTGGAAGGCGTGGCCTCCAACCGGTCCGCTGTCGGCGCAAAAATTGAGCTGTACCTCCGGCAGGACGGGCAGGTGAAACGCCAGGTAAGGGAGGTCAGCACTCACGCGGGCTGGCGTAGCCAGGGAGAACTCGCCCAGCATTTCGGTCTCGGTGATGCGACCGGGGTTGAGAAGCTGGTGGTCCACTGGCCTTCCGGGGCCGAGCAGACCGTCTCCGTCGGGTCCGTCAATCAGACTCTCTCGATCCGGGAAGAGAACTGACCGGCATCCACCGGGCGGTGTCCTCCGGAGATCGATTTCCTCCTCGGGGGTTCTGAGTCAACGGCTCACGCGCCGCCGCATGAGATCATAATGTACCTCCTGGGCAGCCCACGCGGATTCATCGATACCGTGGACCTCTCCTAGTTGACGCCGACACGACTTTGTTGCCCCGTCTGCACCGCCCACAGCGCTGCATAAATTCCGCCGCGTTCCAGCAGCTCCCCGTGCCTGCCGCTCTCGACGATGCATCCCTTGTCCATGACATAGATGCGATCGGCATTGACGATGGTTGACAAGCGGTGGGCGATGACCAGCGTCGTGCAGGAATGGGAGATCCGCTCCAGTGATCTCTGAATAGCGGCCTCGGTGTCATTGTCGACCGCCGATGTAGCCTCGTCGAGTATCAGGATCGGCGGGTTCTTCATGAGGGCCCGGGCGATGGACAGGCGCTGGCGCTGGCCGCCGGAGAGTTTCTGGCCGCGCTCGCCGACGACGGTCTCATAGCGCTTCGGCAGACGGTCGATGAACTCGGTGGCCTCCGCCGCCTCGGCCACGGCCCTGACCTTTTCCGGCGTTGCATCGGGGCTGCCGTAGGCGATGTTCTCGGCGATGGTGCCCTGAAACAGAAACACGTCCTGGCTGACGAGCCCGATCTTGCGGCGCAGGCTGTCGAGGCTGACCCCGTCGATCGGCTGAGCGTCGATCAGGATCCGGCCTGAATCCGGCGTATAGAAGCGCAGCAAAAGCTTGATCAGCGTGCTCTTGCCGGACCCGGTCTGACCGACGAAGGCAATGGTGCTGCCGGCCTCGACGGTCACGTTGATGTCGTGCAGGACCCGTTCGCCGTCACCGTAGGCGAAATTCACGTGCTGGAATTCGATCCTGCCGCGGACCTGGTTCAACGGCCGGGCGTCGGCGGTATCCCGGATCGAGACCGGTGTCTCGATGAGGTCGAGGATACGTCTCGAGGAAGCCATCGCGCGCTCGTAGAGATCCACTGTTTCGGCGATCCGGGTCAGCGGCCACAGGAGGCGCTGGGTGAGAAACACCAGTACGCCGTAGGCACCCACGTTGAGCGTGCCCTCCAGGGTCATCCAGCCGCCGAGCAGGAAGGTCGCGACGAAGCCTGCCAGTATGGCCATGCGGATGATGGGGATAAAGGCCGAGCTGATGGCGATAGCCTTGCGATTCGCATCCACATAGGACGCGCTGTCCTGGCGGATCCTTTCCGCCTCGAAACGCTCCGTAGCGAAACTCTTGATGGTAGTGATGCCGGACACGTTGGCCGCCAGCCTCGCCCCCAGGTTGCCGACACGCTCGCGGACGTCGGCATAGAGCGGCTGGGCGCGGCGCTGGAAGTAGAATGCGCCGAGCACAATCAGGGGGATGGGTGTAAAGGCGATTCCCGCGATGAGGGGGGAGATGGCGAAGAAGACGGCGCCGACTGCGATCACCGTGGTGGCCACCTGGATCAGGTCGTTGGCCCCGCCGTTGAGGAACCGTTCGAGCTGGTTCACGTCGTCGTTGAGGATGGTGACCAGGTTGCCCGTGCTCCGGTCCTCGAAATAGGCCAGGTCGAGCCTCTGGATGTGTTCATAGGCATCCAGGCGCATGGCATGCTGCAGGTCCTGAGCCAGATTGCGCCACAGGACCAGGTGCAGGTACTCGAACAGAGATTCGAACATCCAGACCAGCAGCGTCAGCCCACCCAGGAAGCCGAGCTGCCATTTCGGATCCGCGATACCCAGAGCGGCTACGAAGGAATCCTGCCGGCGCACGACCACGTCGATGGCGATGCCGATCAGGATCTCCGGCATCACGTCGAACAGCTTGTTCATGACCGAGCAGATGGATGCCAGGACGATCCGCCGCCGGAAGCCGCGAGCGTAGCGCAGCAGCCGGCGCAGGGCGACAAAGGAGGTCTGGGCAGCGGTCGTCATCGTGTGTCCGGGATTCGATGCCGAGGCGAACTCGGTGCCAACTATGTGTTTATGTATATCTGATTACCACGGCTTAGTCGCCTACTGGGCCGCCATGGCCTCCTCCAGCATCTTGGTCAGCTCCTCGAGACTGTAGCTATAGGGCTGGTCGGCGTTGAGTTGGGCCACCCGCGTCAGCACGGTGCGAATGGTCTCCTTAGCCTCCTCCTGGTTGGGCGCCACCATGTAGCGTGGCCTGGGCTTGTCGGCAAACAACGCGTGCAGGGTGGCCTCGGCCACTTCGTCGGGCTCCTTGAGGGCGGTGTTGTATTCCCTGGCGCGCTCCAGCCGCGCTTTCTCCTCCGCCGTCAGGTCGCTGACGGTGTCAGGCGTCCTGCCCATGGCGTGCAGGACCACCTTCTCCCGGATCTCCGACTTGAAGCCGCCGGGCTCGATCACGCTGACGTGAACGCCGGCCTCGGCCATCTCCTCGGCCAGGGCATCAGTGTAGGCCTCGACGGCGAACTTGCTCATGCTGTAGGTCCCGCTCCGCGCCCCCGAGATGAAGCCGGAGATCGAGCCGATAATGGTGGTACGGCCCTTGTTCGCGATGAGCAGCGGGGCGAAGGCCTTGTTGATCCGGTAGGGACCGTAGACATTGACGTCGAAAACGAAGTCGATGTCCTTCTCCGGCGTCTCGTTCATGGGCGTGAACACGGCGACGCCGGCGTTGTTGACGACGCCGTGCAGGCCCCGGCCGGCCTCGGTGATATGGACGACGGCGGCGTCGATGTCTTCCTGCACGGTCACGTCGAGACGGATGGCTTCGACATTGTCGATGGCGTTGAGCTCGGCAAGGTCTTTGTCTTTGCGGGCGCCGGCGTAGACGAAATAGCCCTTCTCAGCCAGCACCTCCGCGATCTTGCGACCGATGCCGGTGCTCGCGCCGGTGACGAGGACGGCCTTCTGGCCGTGTGCCTGTTCAGCCGCGACGGCGTCCGGGACCGCGGCGAACGAACCGACGAAGACGCCTATGAGAATCATGATCTGGAGGAGCTTGTGCATGAGTCAGTCCTTAAATCTTGAAAATCAGCCTGGAAACGGGAGAACAGTTTACTTGTCCGTACGCCTGTCGGGGGTACGGCAGTTTGGCAATTTTGCCCCCAAGGGGCATAGTCGGATGGCAATAACGGAGGAGGGGCAGTATGAAAATTGGATCTCTGGGGCATGTGGTCCTCAAGGTGACGGACCTGGAGCGGGCAGAGCAGTTCTACACCGGGACACTCGGAATGCCGGTGTGCGCGCGGTTCGATGAGCAAGGCATGAAGATGACATTTTTCAGCCTTGGCAACCATCACGACCTGGCATTGATGGAAGTGTCCGGCGGAGACGCTGCCGGCGGGGACCAGGCGATCGGTCTGCATCATGTGGCTTTCTGTATCGGCACCTCCCTGGATCAACTGAAGGAAGCCAAAAGTCACCTGGAGGCGGCCGGCATCGCGATGGATCCGACGGATCACGAGGTGACGAAGTCGCTGTACTTCAGAGATCCGGACGGCAACCTCATCGAGGTGTATGTCGACGTGTCGGATGCCTGGCGCACCGATCCGCAGCGGATCGCCACGGTGAAGCCGCTGGCGCT
>Ga0209536_100001889_pt1 | contig 34334 bp, 37 predicted proteins | sample DeeMarSeWOR28_12_FD_187461 | JGI IMG/M metagenome (GOLD analysis project Ga0209536, IMG submission 187461) | Marine sediment microbial communities from White Oak River estuary, North Carolina - WOR-2-8_12 (SPAdes) (version 2) | ecosystem: Environmental > Aquatic > Marine > Intertidal zone >...
AGCTGCATGGTTCACCAATGCCGGTTGCAGTTCAATATGACCGTCACCATCGAAATCCGGAAAATTGGATGTCTCCAGTGTCAGTGGTTTATAATGGTATTGATTCCCTCTGGTACGGATCTGAATGATATCAGAAATATCATATCCTGGCAGCCCATTCAGGGATAGGGAACGATCATCCAGGTATATGAGTCCGGCACCAATAGCTGCATAATATTGGGACCATTCCGGTACCTCAACGGTGGTCTCCAGCAGCCACTCCAGGTGCCGGCGAACCGCTGAGTTGTTTGATACGCCTCCGATAAATATGAGAGGTTTGGGAACCTCATGTTTTTCAAAGAGTGTGTCTACAATATTTTTTGCAAGCCCCCGGCATAAGCTATCACAAATGGATTCTAGTGAATAACCGGCCTGCTGCGCATGGATCAGGTCGGTTTTTGCAAATACAGAACATCTGGACGCAATTTCCGGGAGCGGTTTGGTATTGCTGTTTGCCAGTTCACATAATCGAATGGGACCGGACAAGTTAAGTCGATCGGCCTGCTGATCAAGAAAACTTCCGGTCCCGGCCGCACAGGATGTATTGGTCGCAGAAAAGCGGAATTGTCCGTCCCTGTCAAAATTCAATAACTGAAACCGGCCGGCTCCAACTGCCAGCACGGCCCCTGGCCGTTCATAATAATGTAGAGCTGCTCTGACGACAGATGATTGGGAGTCATAACATACCACCTGGTCGGATAACCATCCATTCCTGCCAGGACTGACGACGGCACCCACACGGGATAAATGAAATTTGTTTTCGATCGCTTCCAGGGAGCCCCTGACATCTCCGGAATGATAGGAATACATGGAATTAACTACCGATCCGCAACCATCCAGCTCAATAACAGAAGTGGTTACGGAGCCAATATCGATGCTCAAAATGGTGGCATGAACCTCTGTCATTAATAATGATGAAATCGGTAACACATATCCACAATGGGGTATTTATTCAAGCAGTCCTGGGTCCCGGATCAGTAATAAAATGGCCGAATGACTCAGGATGACGTATTTCTCATGGTTGAAAAAGATCTCATACCCATTCGATTGCAGGTAGATGGCCAGGTCCCCTTCATGGGCCTGCAATGGAACATACTTTACTTCCTCGGACTTGTCTTTCCAGGGCTCATCCACTTCCGATATAGCCGGGATGGGATATCCAGGACCCACTTTCACTATGTATCCACTATGGATGTTTTCCTTTTCCTGAACTCCGGGCGGCAGGTATAATCCGGACTTGGTTTTCGATTGGGCTGATTTTGGCTTAATGAGTATGCGATCACCTACCGCAATCAATTTATCCAGACCTTTATCATCTATATTTAGTGTCATACGGTGTAACTGTCATATATACAAATATAACATTTTTGCCTGCCAGGATTCAGGTATGACAGCATTAAAACCTAATTTTACGATGGCTTTTTCCTAATTTTGAGTGAATCTGGTTAAATTGTGTACTATGGACATTTATTTCATCCTGGTAGAACCGGCCGTTCCTGAAAATATCGGTGCAAGTGCACGTGCCATCAATACCATGGGTTTTCAGAATCTTCGTCTCGTGAATCCTGCTAATTTCCCACATGAGAAGGCCAGCTGGGTTGCTCATGGATCTGCTGATATCCTGGACCAAGCTGGCCTATACAGCACTCTGGAAAACGCTATTGAGGACCTTGATTTTGTCATTGCTACCAGTGCCAAGAAACGTATGGTGAAGTGGGATAGCTACCCTCTTGAAGCGGTTCCTGAATTGATCCGTAGCAAAGGAACATTTGTGAATACCTTGGGCGTGGTATTTGGGCGTGAGGAATATGGTCTTAAGAACCAGGAAATCAATCTCTGTGATATGGTCAGTTATATCCCATTACATCGGCCATACCCATCGCTGAACCTGGCGCAGGCAGTCATGCTGTATGCGTATCATCTGAGCGGTTACCGGGGAAAAACAAGGCCATACAGTGTGCCAGGGCATTCCGAGCGATATCGTAAAGTGAAGGAAAAAACCCAACAGATACTCCATCATATCGGGATACTGGAAAGTGACGCCAAGCACGGCAGGATATTGGAACGGTTATCCGTACTATCTGAATCGGACCTTCATTTGCTGCTTTCCGTAACCCGTGCCCTGGATCAACGCCTTAAATAAAGAGAAGATCCCGCACAATGCAGGATCTTCATACCCAATTAACCTAAACTTAAACTATGAAGAATGAAAAAAATCTCCAGATAAATTATTTTGTATTGATATAGCTCAGGAATTCATTTTTCAAACCCGATTCCTGGAACCGTCCTGAAAAATATGAGGTAAATGTGGTGCTTTCCTGATCCTGAACACCCCTCATGCTGATACACATATGTGCTGAATCTATGACCACGGCCACATCATTAGTACCCAACATCATTTTCAGCTCTTCTGCGATCTGATTGGTAAGCCGCTCCTGAACCTGGGGTCTTTTTGCGTAATACTGGACGATACGGTTCAGTTTTGATAAACCCACCACTTTATCACCAGGAATATAAGCCACATGCGCTTTGCCTATTATCGGAACAAAATGATGCTCACAATAGGAGTGCAGATTGATATTCTTCTCAACCACCATACCGCGATATTTGTAGGCATTCTCAAAAAGCGTTATGGCCGGCTTATTTTTTGGATCGAGTCCATAAAAAAGTTCATTGACAAACATTTTTGCAACTCGTTTGGGTGTACCTTTCAGACTATCGTCCTGTAAATCCAGACCCAGGGTTTCCATGATGCTCTTGAAATGCCGGGAAATGATACTGATCTTTTCATGAGCATCCATATCAAACGCGTTTTTCCTGATCGGGGTTTCTGTATTATAAAAGGCGTGGTTGTCCCCTATTTGATCAACGATTTCATCAAAACCCGCCATGGCGGTTTTCAAATTATTGATATGCGTACCGTTCGTTTTCATGATCAGTTCTTTAGATCATTCAATGTATCCATCAGCAGTTGCCGGGCTGTAAAAATGCGACTTTTTACCGTTCCGATTTTTAATTCAAGCGCCTCTGCAATTTCTTTATACTTATATCCTTTCAGATGCATTTTGAATGGTTGCCTGTATTCATCATCCAATTGTTGAATGGCCGCCATGATTTCACACTCGGTATATCTGGAGTCTGGTGCAGACCGACCACCGTCATCATAACTATTCATAATATACATCTGGGTTTCTTCATCCATGGAAGAATGCTTCCGTGAGGCCCGGTGGTAATTATTTATGAATGTGTTTTTCATGATGGACAGCATCCAGCTTTTGAGGTTGCTATAATCGCTCATTCGATCCCTGTAAGCAATGGCTTTCAGGTAGGTTTCCTGAACGAGGTCATGCGCATCTTCCTGATTGGCGGTCAGACTCATTGCAAACCGACGTAAGTTTTCTTCGTAACTTAAAACGATATGATTGAATTCTATGGCAGTCATGATGTAAGGTTTTTGATTAATATTGTTTAACAAACATATGTATTTATTAAACATTATGCAAATCTTTTCACGTTCACAACACCCCCATCCACCTTTATTCTAAATAGCAATAATGGCCATATAGCCCTTTTTATTATGGATATAGAAGAAAAACAAACGGACGGTCTAAATTAAATAAAATGTTTAATTATTATATTTATATGTTAAACATTCTGTTGAATCAAATCATCCAGGAAATGTATGAACTTACGCACGTCTCTGAATGATCGGATATTGGCGTACTTTTTATCGGGGAGATCGAGCGATTGTTGACCGGTAAACAGGATGGTTTTATCCGGGAAGGCAGTGGCAACCTGTGAGGCAAATGAATCCAGATCCAGGCCGGTCATCGATGTCACCAATGAAATAACCAGGACATCGGTCGGCCAGATCTGTTCCGCTTCAACCACTGAATTCAATGGTGTAAACTGACCAAAGTATAGCACATCGTGCCCCCGTTTTTTAATCAGGTAAGCTGAAAACAAGAGGCTCAATTCATGCAATTCACCCTCGGGCAGGAAGAGCATGAAACGTTTCCTGTCTTTATGTTTGGCCGGATTGAGTGCTTCGATGCTGGCCACCAGTTTTTGCCGCACCAGGTTGGAAATGAAATGCTCCTGTGCTGGATTGATGGTCCCGGTAAGCCATAACATTCCTACCCGATCCAGGGTTTTCATAACAATACTGGTAAAGGCCTCTTCAAATCCACTCACCATGATCACCTTGTTGAGTATTTCATGAAATTTAGGCTCATCGAGGTTGATCATGGCCATCAGCAACGATTCGATCTGGGTCTTGCTATCCGTCGGATCCTGGGACACGAACATGACTTTTTCCTGGATTTCCAGGTCAGACAGATTTGCCAGGTGTGATATCTTAATACCATGATGGTTTAGAATGGAAATGTTAAGTAGTCGCCTGAGGTCCTGATCGGAATAGGTGCGGATATTGGTGTTGGTCCGGCATGGTTTCACAATCCCATACCGTTTTTCCCAAATCCGGATCGTGTGGGCCTTGATACCCGTTAAGTGTTCGAGATCCCTGATGCTGTAATGTCCCATGCTATAATAGGTTGATGCTATAAAATTAATACGATATATAACGATGCGAATCGTTTTGTTGTTATTTTTTTAAAATATCTTCAACAAAAAAAGGCCTGCCCGTTGGGGCAAGCCTTTCATTTGTTTGGAAATATTATTTAGAAGGAAGCAATACTTTGTCAATAACATGAACAACGCCATTGGTTCCCTGTACATCGGTTGCAATAATTTGGGCGTCTCCATTGATTGTTGGAGGCTCATTCAATGCAATGGTGATATCACCATTAAGAGTTGCAACGATACCGTTTGTAAGATCGGAAGAACGTACATTACCGCTGACCACATGATATTGCAGAATGGGTGCTAATTGTTCAGCCGTGAGATCTTCAATACCATTCACACCCAGATCCGTGAACAACTGATCGAAAGCAGCATCGGTTGGTGCAAAAACGGTAAACGGACCATTGCCATTCAATGTTTCAACCAATCCGGCCTTAACAACGGCATCTACCAGCTTGGAAAAGGTGCTGTTGTTGATGGCAATGTCGACTACAGTGGTCGGGGTTAAAACGGCATCCACCACGTGAATAACACCGTTACTGGCATCCACATCGGGCGTGGTCACTGAAATGCTGCCATTTAATGTGACTCCACCATCAACTTCTACCAGCATGGATACCGGGAATCCTTCAATAGCCTCATAAATAGTACTGATATAACCGGTTGCGAGAGTGTTTGAAAAGGCTTCAGCACCCACGACATGATACTTCAATATAGGTGTCAGAGCTTCAGCGGTCAAATCGTCAAATGAGACTCCCAGGGACGTCAGGAAAGCTGCAAATGCTTCATTGGTAGGCGCAAATACTGTGTATTCACCATCCATCATGAACGTGCTGGCCAGATTGGCTTTTGCCAAAGCTGCCACCAGAGAACTAAAATCAGCCAAACCCATTGCGGCGTCCAGGATGCTGCCATTGTTGATCGGTAAGATCACCTCATCAATCACATGGATCACACCATTCGTGCCAACAATATCGGTCGCCACCACTTTGGCTGATCCGTTCAGCATCACGCCCATATCGGTGGCTTCGACAATGATCTCAGGATCAGCATCGTTCAGCGATTGTATGATGCTGCTGGAAATTTCATCAGAAAATACGGGGCTTCCCAGAACGTGATATAGTAATATGGGGGTCAGATCGGCAGGTACATTGTCACCGAGCGCAGCCAATGCATCGTCCGTTGGAGCAAACACCGTAAATGTACCATTGGCATCGGATAATGTCCCGGCCAGATTGGCACCAATAACAGCGGACACCAGTGTTTCGAAATTGGCATTCTGGGCGGCAATATCAACAATAGTCGGAGGCAGAATGACCGCATCGATCGCATGGATCACACCATTGGCCACCTCGATGTCGGCCTGGGTTACATTGGCTGATCCATTTATTGAAACACCCATGTCCGCTTCTATATACATCGAAACGGTCCGTCCCTGAGCCGGACTCAGTGAGGAATAATATCCTGACATGATCATGCTGGACGTTTTGCCTTCACCCAATACATGATACAGCAAAATGGGTTTCAAATCATCGGCAGACAGATCTTCAACACCGTTGACTCCGAGTGCTGTAAATAGTGCATTAAATGCATCGTTATCCGGTGCGAATACGGTAAAATCACCCGATCCGTTTAAGGTATTCACCAGATCAGCTTTAGCAAGAGCATCAACCAAAATGCTGAAATCTTCATTATCTGAAGCAAATTCTGCAATGGTCATTTCAGAAGGATTCTTAGGTTGTTTTTCAGGCTGATCATCTTTTTCACACGATGAGAATACGAACAGGCCTGTTACAAGAGTAAGTGTTAGGAGATAATGTAACTTTTTCATGACATTTGTTTTAATGGTTAAACTGGGAGGTAAACAGACCATTTTCAATTTTGTTCAATGTTTTTATATATATCTTAAACATTATTTTATTGGAAAACAGAAAATATTAAATAAATGCCTATAAATAAATCACTTGCGGGAATGAGAAAAATCCAAACTATGGAACATTTTTTTTAGTTCATTCATATCATCCATGTAAATGATATTCGAATGTGGGATTTTATTCAAGTGGTTGACCTCGGGTCCGGAAATAATTACGGTCTTGTTTTTAAAAGCGGTAGCTATTCCTCTGATAAAATCTTCAGGGTCCTCACATGTTGACAAGGTGGACGTAAGAGAGGTCAGCAACACATCGGCTGGCCAAATATCCAATGAGGCCACGACCGATTCGACCGGGGTCATTGTTCCCAGGTATAATACATGATGTCCCCATTGTTTCAGAAGATATGTGGTGAACAAAATACCCAACTCATGCAATTCACCCTCCGGCAAGAATACAACGATACGTTTGCCCTGGGTTTTGGGATTTGGGTTAAGATGGGCTATACCGGAGATTAATTTTTGGCGAATCAGGTTGGTCATAAAATGTTCCTGGGCCGGGTTAATGGAGCCGGTCTGCCAGAGAATGCCAATGCGCCGCATAAAAGGAAAAATTAGTTGCATAAACGTGGATTCCATTCCCAGGGTCAGAATGGATTTCGAAAGGATCCGGTTGAAATGGTCCTCATCGAATTCCATCAGTGAAACCATCAAGGCTTCAATGCGGGCAGAAGAAACGAATGGATCGGGGTTCATTGATATAACCCGCTGTTGGATTTCACGATTTGACAGGTTGACAATGTGCGAGATTTTTAGTCCGTTCCGGTTAAGAATGGATATGTTGAGTACTTTCTTGAGGTCCTCGTCTGAAAAGGATCGGATATTGGCTGGTGATCGTTCCGGACGGAACAAGCCATACCGTTTTTCCCATATCCTGAGAGTATGGGCTTTAATACCTGATAACTGTTCGAGGTCACGTATGGAAAACTGGCTCAGATTCATTTTTATTTCGTGAAGTCCAATTCATAAACCCCGTTTGAGATAAATTGTTCGATTTGCCACATGAGGTCGGTTCATGGCATTTCGCATAACATGATGTCAAAATAATTATTGGCCATGGCATGCAGGAAAAAGTGAGAATATGGACTTTTTCAATTTTACTGCCAGGCCCGGCAAGGTCTGCAGGAATATACCTGACCGATCATAACATCACCGTATTCTTACACCATACATTTGTCTGGAGATTATCCGGGAAGGCGAGATAAACAGAACCCTCAACCAAACTCAGATCATATCAAAAGAAGAGATGTATGTGGGGCGTTCAAAATATATCTGCCGTTCCGCATCGGTTATATCAAAAAATTTCATACGGATATTCACGGGCATGGTCTTTTTTGCCAAACGCATGAATCCCCCGGCACCCATTCGCGTCAGGTCTCCGAATATGGGACTGCTTTTATCCAGCCATGTAATGGCGGTAAATATCCCCATATCGTTCATCACCGACTCGATCATATTCAGCAGAATTTTTTCACATCCGGGTTTGTAGTAGATCCCTTCCATAGCCAGAAACCGGAACAGTCCCGGTGAAAACACCCTGGACAGTATGGGCAGGTGGGGAATGATCTTCGTGATGATCCACCCTCCCAAGCCCGGTATCTGGATGATTTCCCAAGTCACCGGATTGACCTGAAATCCGGCCAGGATCTCGCCGTTCTGCTTATAAACAAAATAACGATCCTTGTAAAACAGGTGATCTGTGAAAAATAAGGTGTGGTCCGCATATTGCAGTTTCAATCCGTCCAGAATTTCTTTTTTCTCCGCTTCTCCTATTTTCACAACATGCGGATCATTTTTCGGAAAAAACCTGCTAAATAATAAGGTTTCCAATTGCCCAACGGTTTCATATCCCATCAGACTGCTAAAATCCATCGACCGGAAGTTGGTATTTTCAATGTAGGCATACGAAAGTGTCCTGTATTCAGATGGCCATTCAGGATCATTCAGCTGATCCATTTTCATAAAGAATTCCAACACCTTCTCTTTGATCACACTATGTTTTGAGAACAGGTCCTTTTCCCTGGTCTGCTTTTTCAACTGGCGTCTTCGCGTGGCTTTGAAAGGAGCAAAAATGGAAAAATACCGGATATAATAGGCACTCTGGATGGTTTCACCTGATTGGACTTCCCGGTGAGCAAGGCACACCGAACCAAGCAGTCGCTTGCCTTTCCTGAGTGTGATAAAAAAGGGACGCTTCAATTCTCCCAGGCGTTCAACGGAGTCAACCAGTTTATATAACATGCCCCCGGGCACCCCCAGTACCGTTCTCTCAATATGATTCTTGATATCCTGGTCTGGCTTTGAGATCACCTCCACCATCAGGTCATGATGTTTTACCTGGGTTTGCCGGTCGCTCATAACGCTTTACAATTTATACGTAAAATACGTGAATTTATTAAATATCTCCAGAAAGTGGTTGTTGGGTACACCATTTTTAATCCAGAATTCCATGTCGTAAGATTTACGATGCACAAATGACGTTCAGGATAAAAAACGTTAAACCTGGTTCTGTCATGTCATTTAATTTTAATACTGTCTTGATTTCCATCTGTTCACATTCCCGGGATCCGGCATAATTTCAGTACATTAGCGAATGAAACAATTCTGTTATCAGCATGAAACGAAAATCATCATACCTGGGATGGAGCATTTTGCTCAGCATCCTGGTGCTGTTGCTGATCATAGGTGATTTTATGGCGTATCACGATATTGCCAATGATTATGTCAGCCAGGAGGTAATGGATGCATACCAGGTCACTGTGCCCGATAATTGGCCGGAATGGGCCTCCACGAAGGGCGAATGGGCATTGATCCAGATCAGCATGGTCCTCAAAACCATTTTTATGATCCTGATCGTCTTTTTCCTTTCAAAATCTGTTAAAAACGCCCCACCCATCAGGTAAACTGGTTTGTATCCTTGAATTCTTATGTTGCCAGAATCGAAGCCCCACCTTTATGAATCCATTATCAGGAATTTTATCCTTGCATATAATCGGTTCGATGTGGAAGGCATGCTGAAAGATGTGCACAATGATGTCGTATTTAAACATATTTCCGGAGGAGAGACCCTCCATACCACCCGGGGGAGGGAAGCCTTGCGGAAACAGGCTCAGGAGGCCATCACGTACTTTTCGAAACGAGAACAACAGATCACATCCATCAAGATTGAAGGAAACAGGGTCACTGCGGACATTGAATTTTCTGGTCTCCTGGCGAATGATATGCCGGATGAAAATAGGGTGAATGAAGCCATCACATCAGCGGGCCAATCAATATATACATTTAAACATGATAAAATCATAGAGATTAACGATATCAGTCAGTATGGAGGTGCCGGGACACCCTCATCTCGGACAGGAACCAATCAATCAACCGAACCATAAATGCTACTTTATGAAACAAAAAAAAGAAGCCACCACCCATTCTGTTAAAGGGCATCCATTGACGTGTCCGATATGCGGGAATACCACTTTCTGGACCAGAAAAACCCTGATGAACACTGCCGGCATGACCCTGGCAGGGATAGAATGGGCCAACAAATCAGCCATCAACTATGTGTGTGATCAGTGCGGGCACATACTCTGGTTCCTGGAAGGCTGATCACCGTGCATTTCAATTAAACCATTTTGCATTACTGGTACTGGTGTTTATTCACTTAAATACAAATGGCAACGATTAACAACCGTACGAAAGCAAAAAACCTGAGAGCCATAATGGGATTCTTAATAGTTGCAGCAGGTCTCTGTCTGTTCCTTTTTTTTATTGATGAAGGGCACTATTCTTTTCAGGGCATGATGCATCCGTCCAACCTGCTGGGACTGGGTCTGTATTTTGCTCTCTTCCTGGGCATCCAATTGCTGGTCTATTGGTTTGTGAGCCGTAAATTACAGTTTGGACTGTCCATATTTCTGCCCATTCTCGTATTGGCTGTTGTGATGCTGGCTTTTTGGCTTCTGATTATTTGATGGGTCCGTTTTCATTTTCATAAAGAACTTAAGGCACTGTATTTCGATCTCTTTTTTCAGGATGGAGTCAGTCAGAGCCGCGAAAATATCAAACCATGGCCTGATCCGGTTGGCCTGTTTGATCCCAGCTTTGAAAAAGCGATGAGACTGATAATGACATGAAAACATAAAGGCATTTTTTCTTGATCTTTATCATGGCGGGAGTCTAAAATTCTTACTAAATTAATGAGCCCCTTAGAAAGTTTTGGTCAAATACCTTTTGGCCTGAATACAGCACGCCATGGAAAGATTAAAAAACATCTGAAAGATGCAGTAAGATAGCCAATCCTGTCAGACACCTATTACAACCATGTATTGCAATCTGGGGCCATAATTGAACGATGATCTTACATTCCAATCAAAAAGAAACATGATCTCCCCCCTATTCAATCAACTGCTCATCCCATTCCTGCTGGCCATGTTCCTGGCATTGAATATGGGTGGAAGTGGAACGGGTCCCTCTTTTTCTGCAGCTTATGGTGCCAATGTTATTCGAAAAAATCTGATTCCCGGACTATTCGGGATCATGGTCTTCATGGGTGCGATCATCGCAGGAAAAGGAACAGCCACAACTGTGGGAAGGAATATACTTTCCCCCGAATACCTTAATTTCACATTGGTATCCATCATCCTTTTCTCTGTTTCAATAGCACTCCTGATTGCCAACCTCTTCGGCATTCCACAATCCACCAGTCAGGCCACCATCCTGGCCGTGACGGCTCCGGCATTATATTTTCACGATTTGAATACGGATACCCTTTTATTCAGCATCGTTCCGACCTGGTTTATCTTACCTGTCATTTCTTTTATATTGAGTTTCCTGGCAGGTAAATATATTTATAAACCCATACGGAAAAGAGGGTATACCATATCGCGAAAGGTCAACGAAAACCCAATTCTGAAAGCGGTTCTGGTAATCATGTCTCTATATGTAGCGTTTGCAATAGGGTCGAATAACGTTGCCAATGCCGCCGGTCCGATTGCCTCCATGACAGCAAATGAACTGAACCTGGACCTGAACAAGAACTTCGTCTTCATCATGATCGTATCCACTCTGATCGTGGCCCCTGTATTTGGTATTGGAAGCTCCATATTTGGTCAAAAAATATTGAACCGGACCGGTAAAGAAATTGTACTGTTCGGGAAAATTGAGGCCATTATTATTGCTTTTATTTCGGCCAGTCTTTTACTAATGGCCTCACTGGCAAAAGGGATTCCAACATCACTGGTGCAGTTGAATGTTGCTTCCATTATAGGCATTGGGGTAGCCAAATTGGGTTTCAGAAACATTTTTCGGAAAACCGAAGTCAATGGTTTTTTTCTGATGTGGCTGATCGCACCCCTCATTGCTTTTGCATTATCCTTGTTCTTTACCTGGCTATCGGATAGATTGGGTTTCCTTTCATAAGCCTGCAATGAAAATGTATCCCTTAAAATTTACATTATAAGGGAAATTCATGAGAATAGCGTCACATTGGATCCCAAAGTCATATTAAATGCCTTTCACTGTCTCATCAAATACGGTATCTTTATTATTGTAATAGATCTAAATCCAATAATATACATATGAATTACGAACCTTTTTACAGAATATCATATGGTCTGTACATTATTGCATCCGCCCTGCAAGAGAAAAAAAACGGATACATCGCCAATACGGTATTCCAGGTTACTGCGGATCCCCCTCAACTGGCCGTGAGCTGCAATAAGAATAATCTCACTTCGATCATAATCTCACAAAGCGGTGCTTTCTCCGTATCGATCCTCCATAAAGATGTTGATCCAAAACTATTCGGCACATTTGGGTTCCGCACAGGAAAAGACATTGATAAATTTGCCGGGGTGGCATACGAGATGGGTTCTACCGGGGCTCCCATAGTAACGGAAAGTACTGTGGCCTGGTTGGAATGCAGGGTCACACACACCGTGGACCTGGGATCCCATATCTTGTTTGTGGGAAAGGTTGAGGCCCAGGCATTGTTGGACGCAGATTCAGAACCCCTCACCTACGAGCATTACAGGAAAGTAAAAAAAGGAAAAGCCCCAAAAAATGCACCCACATATGTTCCGCAGGGATGAATGCAGAATAAGAAATATTGCGCCAGATGGTGTGGGTCACTATTTTTTTTGTCTCAGCTGGACGTAATGCAGAGGTCATGAATCCCTTCAGTCGTGCCTGTCTGCCGCAGCATTCTTTGATCGCCGTGGTATAACGAAGGCGATAGCGGAGGCGGGAGATCGCTCACTCCGTTCACTAAGGTTAAATGGAAGCTCGATGGAAATTAGATGACATTATTTAATTTATAAATATTCCCCAAACTTCGGTTCATACAAGTAGCTGGATACCCATTGAGCTTCCTAATTCTTTTACTTACGGACCAATCTAACACGAAGCTCACAAAGAAAATTGGAGGATAATAGCATACAGGTACATAAATTCTCCGCGATCATAAGACTTTTATGGTGTTCGTTTTAGCAAATCTCATCCTCTACTCCTGGTCCATTTGATCCAACTGCCTTTCCGGCGTTCTCAGCAAATTACAAAATGATCTGCGTTTACATCTGAACCATTTCATTATCAAAAGGTTTTTAATTTATGCTATTGTAATAAATTTGGTTATTTTTATAGATTCTAAATTATGGCCCGAACAAATAAAATATTGGTACTGTTTGTGCATCCAGCGATCCATAAATCAAGGATCAACTACCGGATGGTCAAGGCCATAGAGGATGTGGATAGCATCACGCTGGTAAAATTGTATGATGAATATCCCGATTTTCATATCAATGTAAAACGTGAACAAGAACGATTACTGGATCATGATATCATCATTTGGCATCATCCGTTCTACTGGTATAGTGCCCCATCCATACTAAAGGAATGGATCGATCTGGTATTGGAACACGGATTTGCCTATGGGCGCAAGGGTACAGCATTAAAAGGCAAAAAAGTAATGTCGGCCATTTCCACTGGTGGACGTTTTGAGGCATATAAACAGGGTGGATATAACAATTTTTCAATTGATCAGTTTCTGGCCCCGTTTAAACAAACTGTTCAGCTTTGTCATATGGAATACCTCCCTCCATTTGTCATACATGGCACACATCTTCTCAGCGATGAGGAAATAACCGCTCAGGCCGAAAACTACAAAAATATACTGGTATCGCTTCGAGATGGACTGTTCAATTTTGATGATATGCATTCATACGGATACATGAATGATCTTTTAAAATGATGAATGAATGAACGAACAAAACTTCTTTTTTCAGGCATTGGTATATCTTACAGCAGCTGTCATATCCGTTCCCATAGCCAAGCGATTGGGCCTGGGTTCCGTTCTGGGCTACCTCCTTGCCGGAATTATCATAGGCCCTTTCGTATTGGGTTTTATTGGTGGTGAAGGTGAAGATGTCATGCATTTTGCAGAATTTGGGGTGGTTATGATGTTATTTCTGATCGGATTGGAACTGCGCCCCAACCTGTTGTGGAGAATGAAACAGTCCATTTTTGGACTGGGTGGCTTGCAGGTGGTTTTTACAGCCATGATCATTGCTTTTGTGGCCATGATCTTCAAGCAAGATGTTAACCAGGCATTAACCATCGGGTTGATCCTGGCACTCTCCTCCACAGCCATCGTGGTTCAATCCCTTTCAGAAAAGGGTCAGTTGAAAAGCCAGGCAGGACAATCGTCCTTTTCTGTTCTGTTATTCCAGGATATTGCCTTTATTCCAATCCTTGCCCTGCTTCCATTATTGGTTTCAGAAGCCAGTTCACAAACCGGATCAACCGGAACAGGGCATGATGCAGCCGGACATGCCGTTTCAGGATTGGGCGGGGGGCTTCAGGTATTGCTTATCCTCGGTTTGATGGCGACCATAATCCTGGTGGGACGGTTCCTGGCCCGTCACATTTTCAGGATTATCGCACGAACCAGACTCCGTGAAATTTTTACCGCTACGGCTTTATTATTGGTGATCGCCATTGCAGTCGCCATGGAACAGGTTGGACTGTCACCTGCGCTGGGTGCTTTCCTTGCCGGGGTGGTCCTGGCTGATAACGAATACCGTCATGAGCTTGAATCGGATATTGAGCCATTTAAGGGCTTATTACTTGGCTTGTTTTTTATTGCCGTCGGTGCCAGTATCAATTTTTCATTGTTAATTGAGAAGCCCGGCATCATTCTGGGATTCCTCGGAATACTGTTGGCTGTAAAATTCTCCGTTCTCTTTCTCCTGGGGCGTTTATTTAAACTGAAATCAGGACAGGAATTATTATTCGCATTTGCATTGGCTCAGGGCGGAGAGTTTGCCTTTGTCCTGATTTCATTCAGTCAACAAAATGGCATTCTGGCCGGCGAGGTATCCAGTCTGTTGTTGATCATAGTGGCCCTTTCCATGGCGTTAACACCCCTGTTCCTTTTGATCAATGATAAGATCATCCAGCCATTTTTCAGTCATGCCGAGAACGAGCAGGAAAAGATTGAAATAAAAGAAAAAGACAATCCGGTGATCATTGCAGGCTTTGGACGATTTGGTGTGGTTATCGGACGGTTTTTAATCGCCCATGGATTCAAAGCCACCATACTGGATAATAACCCGGACAATATCGATGTGTTACGAAAATTTGGATTTAAAGTGTATTATGGTGATGCATCCAGGCCTGATCTGTTGCACGCGGCCGGAGTGGAACGTGCAAAAATATTGGTACTGGCCATTGACGACCGGGAAAAATCATTACGAATAGTAGATTTTGTAAAACGCGAGCATCCACATCTTACAATTATAGGTAGAGCCGTCGATATGAAACATTCCTACGAATACCTGAAACGCGGCATTCTTGATTTTAACAGGGATACCTTTGACAGTTCACTGGAGTTGGGTGCCAAAGCGCTTCAATATCTGGGATTCAACCGATATCAGGCAGCCAGGGCAGCCAGGACGTTTAAGCATCACGACACGGAAGTTCTTCACGAATTATTTAAACACTACGAGCAAGATGAAAAACAATACCTGAACGAAGCCCGTCGTTTCTCAAAAGAACTTGAGGAATTGCTCCAAACAGAGCAGAATCAATCCATCCACGAATCAGACACAGCATGGGATGTCACAACGTTGCGTGAAGAAGTACGTGAAATTTATGCGGAGATTGAAAAAAACCAGAATGACACGGATGCCAATTAGGATTTTATACCATATGCCCGGGATTGAAGAACGCGCGATCCTATTAACTTTGCTGGGGTGATGTAAAATCACAAATAAGTCTGCTTCACTGGCGCATTAAACGCTCCCAAAAAACCTGATCTCTAAACAGATAAACAAATAAACCTTCTCACTATTTCCCGTTGTATAAAATCCCCTTTTCAATCCATTCAGCAGCGGGTTTTCCTTTCAGGTAATGATCGAGGTACGCTTTCATTTTCAGCGTATAGTCAACTTTATTGGGGTACTTCTGCAGGTGATGTGGTTCTCCGCGATATTGAAGAAAGACACAATCCTTTTCAAGCCGTCTCATGGCCAGGTACAGTTCGATTCCCTGATACCAGGGTACTGCCCCATCTTCATCCCCAAACATGATAAGAAGCGGTGTGTGTATACGGTCGGCAAAAAATACCGGAGAATTTTCAATGTACCGTTCCGGATATTCCCAAAGGCTGCCACCAATCCGGCTCTGGGACTGTTCATACTGGAACTGGCGGGCCAATCCTGTTTGCCAGCGAATACCGCTGTATGCGCTGGTCATGTTAGAGACCGGAGCCCCTGCAATAGCACAGGCAAACATATTGGTCTGGGTGATGACAAAAGCAGTCTGGTATCCACTCCAGGAATGACCATGCAGACCAATGGCATCTGGATCCGCAATACCCATATCGATCAGTTTCTGGACACCAGGAACCAGGCACTTTGTAGCGGCATATCCTGGATTTCCAATATCAAAACGGATATCCGGTAAGAAGATGGCATAACCATGACTGGCATAAAAAGGGAATGAGGGCCGGTGATTTACAACCACTTCATTGAAATCATACAGGCGTTGTGAGAAAAAACGGTAATAATAGACCAGTACGGGGTATTGTTTACCCTCTTCATAGTTGCCGGGTTTGATCAGAACCCCCTGCATGGGAGTTCCGTCCATATTCGACCACTCCACCAATTCCGCCTCACCCCAGGCAAAATCTTCAATTTGCGGATTGACATCGGTAATCTGGACCGGTTTTCTGAATCGCAAATCAGTAACCCACAGATCCGGAAATTGCGTATATGTCTCCCTGGTGAATAATAGTCTATCAGCATTCCTGGCCACTCCCAGGAGTGTATACTTAGCAGGATCTTCTGCCAACCGAGTAACGCCTTCCTTCCCTGCTTCCATAGCGTACACAGCTGTGTGCTTACGAAGGTCGTGATGGGTCGTAATAAATACCCTTTCACCCGATTTAAAATATGTTTTATCACGATCCAGTTGCCGTACTCTGAATATGTATTTATTACTTCGCCCCGATCCCTGGGTCAAACAGACTGGTTCATCTCCATTGGTCGGAAATTGCCATATATCATATTTGTCATAGATCCACACAGCCTCAGAGCCATCGAGCCATCCTCCAACACCATAACCCGGGACTGGCTCCGGATAATCGTGATCTTCATCATAGAAGGGCACACCCATATCCCGGGTTAAATTTCTTTCCATTTTCCCCATCCGATCCTTCATGAACCAATCACCATCTTTATAATAAACAATCCATTTACCATCCGGGGAAAGTTCGACCTGGTTACGATGTGCTTCGAGTATTTTTTCCCTTTTTCCTGTATTTAAATCGACCAGGTAGTAATCATTGACACGGCCCACCCAGGTCATTTCCTTCAAGTACGGTACGTTTGAAGATCCCAGAACCACTTCAGTATTCCCGGAAATCCAGATATCTGGCATATACTCATCGGTCAGGGGAACAAATGTCCTCTGACCAATGTGGAAAACACCCGTATAGGTTCGGTTTTTTATCCGATTCCACATCTTCTTTTGATTTGGATTGATCAACGGATCATTCCAATGCCATACATCAACCTCCCGATCACTTAGAATGGATTCCACATCATACAGGTCTTTTAGGGTATCCCCTTCCTCCAATGTATTCACTTCTATTTCCGTTTCGGGTTTGATCCCGAGGAATAGCCGCTGGCCATCTTTGGTCCATTCCAGCCGGTTATTATGGTAAATACGCCAGCCATCAGGTAGATCTGAATTACGCAGGATTACTTCCGCATAATCTACCCCTGGTGACCAGAGATACAGGTCGACCAGATCGGCACTTTCTTTTTCATCCATCACCCCAGCCAGGAAGGCCAACTGGTTGGTTTTATTATTCCATGACAAGTCCATGGCCAGAGCATCTTTGAAGGCCATGGCCGTAATGGGCCCAACATGTTGGGAAACCAGATCGTGGACAAACACGCCATTCCCATCCCCTGTTGTATCTGCACGTGTATAAGCCAGAAATGTGGAATTACTATCCAGGCTATACGACTGAACAAAATCAATAGTCTGATCGGTCCCTTCAATCAAATTATAAAGATGCATCGGGGAGCCTGTTTTTTTCTTTTTCTGAGGCAGCTTCAATCCGGGTTCCTGGGTGAGGTTATCCGCATTTTCAGGATCCCGGTTCCGGTTGTTCTCTTCCTCCTTAAAACTGTGATACACCAACCATTTGCTGTTATTTGAAAGAGTGAAATTCTGAACATTTTCAAATGTTATTAGATCTCCGGAGCCGGTATTCAAAAGAACCATACCCGTCCTGGATTGTGATCCCATCTTGTCAGATTTAAGTTGTTCCTCTGCCGGGACCACCTTCCGTGCAACCACCCATCTGGCATCATTGGAGATTTGTGGTTGTTCCGCCAGATCGATCCGGTATCTTTTTTTTTCGTCTGTGGCATATACCATCACCTCCGGATCACCCCGGTCGGGTTTTGATGTATGCAAAACCCACAGGCCATCATCTGAAATGACTGGTGATTCAATATGTTTAAACGTCATCATATCGGTAATGGTAAGTGGCCTTTTTTCCTGGGCATAAGTGGAGGCTGCCAATCCCATAAAAATCAGGTTTAGCAGTAGGATGCGTCTGAACATCTTCATAAATAAATGGATTTGGATTTGGACAATAGAAAAAATTACCTTTTAGAGTGACTAAAGGTAATAAAATAAGAAATTGTGATCGGATTTTAGGTACTAGAGGTGCCGAGACTTCATGTATTGCACCGACTCTTGGATCAATTTCTTAAAAACATCCCGATCAATATCGTCCAGCCTTTTGATATAGAGGCAGGACACGCCGGTTTTAAATTGGCCCAGGTCTTGAAGCAGGGAATCATACTTTTCAAATCCGGACATGATATATATGGTCAGATTTTGTTTTCGGGGTGAGAAACCGGTCAGCATCCAATCGCCTTCCCGGCCACTGGCATATTGATAATGGTAGGTTCCAAAACCGATAATACTGGATCCCCACAACACGGGGGGCTCACCAGTTATCTCCTTCATGAGATCCAAAACCGCATAAGAATCCTGCTTGCGCTTTTCATCCTGAATGGCATTCAAAAAATGGGTAACGCTGTTTCCTGTTGGCCTGGTTTTCAAATCACCCATGATTTATCCTTTGTAAGCTTTCCACGCACCAAGCAATACACCGCCAACCATCAATCCAACAGTGGTAAATCCTGCAGTTATCCACGCCAGGCCATATGGCATCTTACCAAACATATTGCTGGTCATGGTAGACAGCAATACAAAAGAAAACCCGATCAGAAAACCATACCACGCGCCGGTTAACCACGATTCTACTTTAAGTTTTTTGAATAACAATGCCAGTGCATACATGGATATGATGGCGGAGATGATATTGGTGATCCACTCTTCAGCACCTGCCGGATCTGCTTTAATTGTTGCCATATCAAGACCGGTTGCATTCATCCAGGCATTTCCGAATAGGGGTCCGTACCACAGAAATCCAATGACAAATTGCAATGCGATAGCGACCCATACCGCATAATGATTAATTTTTAGCTCCTTCATGGTCAATAAATTAGTTTATAATAGGGTACTTTCCGGCCAAATATAAATCAATTTAGAATGATTACAAATAAAATCTAAAAATAAAGGAGATAAACACGTGGTGTATTTCCTTGGTATTGGTTGTGGATTGCATCCTGAATGAAACTTCTGACAGAATGACAAATATTCTGTGGCTGATGGATATTTGTTTTTCAATTTTTTATTCATTCTTGTGCCCGAAGATATGTACATTTTGTCAGTATCAGGATGAAAAAAATGCTTGAATTCATGTCATTTTTTCATTATAACCGGCTGGCACATAGATTGTTGGTTTAATATTTGAAAGCTTTTAATGCCGTTATTAATCATCACATTGTTTAACCATCCTGAACACAGGATTAAAAGAATGGAGGATGTTATTATGAATAATTTAAAACGATCAGACCATTATTTCCCATCCCTTATTGACAACTTTTTATCACGGGATCTGTTCGATTGGGGGACTTCCAATTTTTCCACCACAAATACAACCTTGCCCGCTGTTAATATCCACGAAAGTGATGAATCATACGAGATCGAGGTGGCCGCACCGGGCATGAGCAAAGAAGATTTCCAGGTTCAATTGGAGCATAATATGCTGACCATTTCCTCTGAGAAAAAAGATGAAAGAAAGGAAAAGAAAAAGGGTCAATATACCCGCCGTGAATTCAGCTACCAGTCATTTCAGCGTTCATTTACGGTACCTGAAATGGAGGTTGAAGGCGACAAAATCTCAGCGAAATATTGCGATGGGGTGCTGTGTATTACCCTTCCAAAGCGTGAGGAAGTCAAACCCAAGCCGGCCAGAGAAATCAAGATCTCGTAATGAATCGACCATGAAACATCATTTGTTTCATGAAGTCGTTGAGAAGATAAAAAAAAGGCACAGAGTCCGCCAGTCGTTATCATACAGGTAGCAGGCTTGATGGGCTTTATGCCTTCTTTTTTGTATGGCGGTCTTTTTCAACCACCCATAGTTCCCTCCAGTTCATTTTACCGGGTACTATCACGTTCAAGACCAGATAATATTCTCAACGCTTCTTCCCTGCTGGTACCGCAAAATGTCACGTCTGCCAAGAACTTGCGGCAGACTTCCGGTCGTTGTGCATATATTCTGCAGCGATAATCATCTGCCAGATGAATGCATGGTGTGCCGGCCGGCTTTCCCCCGGGCATACCAGGAATTGGGGAACTAATCGAAGGCGCAATACAACAGGCACCGCAAATGGATCGGCAATCCATATAATAATGATTTCATGAATGAATGACAAAGTTAGGGAATGAATTTTTCTTGTGAATTTGCTCTCCCTTATTCCAACTCTTCTTCAATACTGTCAAATTCTGGTCCTGACGGATTTTCTTTTTTGCATCTACAGAATGGCAGGAGGCACATTAATAAAACCAATATATGCCGTGCCTGGAAGTTCATGGGCTCCTCACTTGGATTTTTTGCCTTCAGAATCGCCTTTGAACAATGCAACCACCTCCTTAACAAGAAATTCTATAAAATGAAATTTCAGCAACTTCAACTCGGTCATAAATTTTTCTCTGTCCACTCTCTTTTTATATTGAAGGCGTTCGGTTTCCATCCTTAAACTATGCAGACTATTGATCTTCATCATCAGGGATATTGAATATTGAAATCAGTGACTTTACAAATATATTGGTGAGTAAGGGTGTTTTTCGCTTCACCATCCAAATAAACATCAATACCATAACGATCAGATAGGCCCCGGTCACAAGCAGGTATCCAATGAAGCCACTGGCTAATTTCGCATTCAGAAAGTTGGCCAGGGCAATGGAACCAAAGATCAGGACCAGGAGGCAAAATACCGAGATAATTACAATGGTGCCAAGGAGTCCCAATAACAGAGACGCTTTCTCCACCCCTTTCAAAGTGTAGAAGCGCACTTCATCTTTATAAAGGGCCACCAGGCTTTTCCAGATATCGTTAAGACTTTCCATCTTCCATTCCTTTCTCTACACTTTTTATTATCCTTGATATCCTGTCTTTCAGATCTTTAGCCTCTTTTGCATCCACCTGTTCCAATTCTTCAACAATGTTGCTTAGAGTAGAAAGGTGTTTCGATAATTTTCCCTTTTTTTCTTCCGGCCCCCACAGGTATAAACCCAAGAGTAATCCTCCTACAGCACCAAGGGCAGCAGCTACCATTAATTTGGTGTTGTGATTTTCCATGGATAATGATTTATGAATATATTTTGGACGTATTAAATATAAGAAAAACAGAAGGAAATCATCTGATTAAGAGGAATGAATCAGCAGTGATTCAAGTTGGGCCATATCTATTGAATTCTCATAAAACCCATCCGTCCAGCGAATACACCGGTTTGCATTCAGCGGGATCCCGATCACCGGAATGCGGGATTTCATGCACAACCGCATGCCCATAACCAGCTCCACGATACATGCGATGCCCATTACGCCCAGGCTCCCGTGTTTCTTTATCAACTCCTTAAAAAGGGTTTTTAATCGCGACTGTCTCCAAATATAAGGAAGGATATTTTGTTTTCTCAAATGGCTGCTGACTGTGTTGATGTAGCAATTCTTCCGGCACCCTTTGCAGACATAATCCACTGCATCTGTTTCAGCTTTGCAATGCGACTGTGTTTCCCGAAGGCAATATGGTAAAAGTGCAATCTTATAATTCGATGTCATAAAATCTTCTTTGTTGAGACGATTCACCAGTTCAAACTCCATCAGGAATAAGTAATACTGTATACGGTTCGTAAGCAAACCACGATCTGTTACAAATTTGTAAACAGGCACGGATTTGAGATGGTCCTCAACACCGGGAGTGAATACCGAAAGCCCTTTATGCAGGATCTCGATGAGATCATAAAACTTTGGATTGCTAGTTTTCAGCCAGTCAGGATCCAGTTTAATCCTTTTCTTACTTTTTAATTGAATGTATGCCAGAAATTCAGATGGCGTCCAAAAGAAATGATTCAGAATGGTATCCGTTAAGGTTGAAACTGTATTAAAAAATTCCCTGGTGGATTCTCCATCACCAAAGAGTGTATATGTTTTTCCGATAACGGGTGTATATTTTATCACAGCAATCACTAGATAAGAAGGGTTCAACTAAATTACATAAAATCTCCCGATCAAAGGAATGATCCATCATTGTTCGTGATTCTTCAGTCGCGGTCTGAGAAATTTTCCAATACACGGTTATGTTGTTTCAGATCAATTACCTAACTTGTATGCACTTCAATTTTTGAATGCTGTCCACATAACCAAACCAAATCAGCCATGCAGAAAAAATTTATGCTCATTATCGGAATTACATTTTTCCTTTTTAATGTCTCCCATACTCAAACAGATACCACAAAAAAACTGAAGCTTGAGGATTATTTTGAAATGGAATCCGTCTCTTCACCACAGATCTCTCCTTCAGGTGACCAGATCATTTATGCCCGAAGGTGGATCAATAAATATGAAGACCGCTCAGAAACCGACCTGTGGATCATGACAGCAGATGGGCAAAATAACCGGTTCTTAATGAAAGGAGGAAGTCCGGTATGGTCACCCGATGGCAGCCGGATTGCCTTCACCAACCAGGGGGAACCCCAGGGTTCGCAGATCTTCGTAAAATTCTTTGGACTGGAAGGTCCGGCCACGCAAATCACCCGTTTGGATAAGAGTCCTTCCAACATTCAGTGGTCACCAGATGGTCAATTCATTTCATTTGTTATGTTGGTACCGGAATCGACGAAATGGCCCATTAAAATGCCCAACAAACCAGAAGGTGCAAAGTGGACTGCGGAACCCAGGATTGTGGAGGACCTGGAATACCGGCGCGACCGGGTCGGGTTTGTTGAAGATGGTTATTACCAGATCTTTGTGGTTCCCTCTTCGGGAGGTTCGGCACGTCAATTGACCCATGGAAATTGGGATCATGGCCGCAGTGGATACTCCTGGTCGAAGGATGGAAAAGAAATATTGTTTTCCGGACTCAGAGTCCCCGATGCAGATTATGTGTATCGTGAATCGGAAATATATGCGGTTAGTTTAATTAATGGTGACATCAGAACGCTGACCACCAGGAAAGGCCCCGATTTTGGTCCGGAAATATCCCCGAATAATAAGCTCATCGCATACCAGGGATACGATTGGACGGATGATTCCTATATCAACTCAAAATTCTATGTCATGGACCTGGATGGAAAAAATGTGCGGCTCATATCAGGCGATTTTGACAGAAGTGCCAGTATTTTAAAATGGTCTGAAGACAATTCGGGGATTTACATTAACGTCAGGGAAAAAGGAACCCAGAATCTCTATTTTGTACCACTGAAAGGAAATGTCCGACAGGTGACCTCAGGCAACCACATGCTCTCCGTATCATCTATCAGCAAAAACGGAATTGCAGCCGGTGTACTTTCAGATTCATACCAGCCTGGCGATGTGGTTAAATTCAGTATTCAAAACCCTGATATTCAAAAAATAACCCATGTCAATAAAGATGTGCTGTCTGCCATCAATCTGGGTAAGACTGAAGAAATCTGGTATAAATCGACGGACGATCTCGACATACAGGGATGGGTCATCACACCTCCTGATTTCGATCCTGAAAAAAAATACCCTTTGATCCTGGTTATACATGGGGGGCCACATGCCATGTATGGTGTGGGATTTAACTTCAGATACCAGATACATGCCTCAGCAGGTTATGTGGTATTATATACCAATCCCAGGGGGTCTACCGGATACGGGAGTGCATTTGCCAACCTCATTAAGAATGATTACCCGAATAAGGATTTTGATGATCTGATGAATGGGGTCGATGCGGTTGTTGACAAAGGGTTTATCGATGAGGAGAACCTCTTCGTGTATGGGGGCAGTGGAGGTGGTGTCTTAACCTCATGGATCGTGGGACATACGGATCGTTTTGCTGCGGCATCGGTTAATTACCCGGTGATTGACTGGATCTCGTTTGTTGGCACCACCGATGGCGTATACTGGTATCGTAATTTCCAGAACCTGCCATGGGAGGATCCGTCTGAGCATCTGAGAAGGTCGCCTCTGATGTATGTTGGGAATGTTCAGACCCCCACCCTGCTGATGACCGGTGTCAAGGATCTGAGAACCCCCATTTCTCAAACCGAGGAGTTTTACCAGGCATTGAAATTTTTAAAAGTACCGACGGCCATGATCCGTTTCAACGAGGAATTTCATGGAACCTCATCCAAACCTTCGAATTATATGAGAACCACGTTGTACCTGCATTATTGGTTTGATAAATACAAGTCTGGAGAAGAAGAAAAATAAGAATCCAGTGGGTGGGGATTTGGGATTATTTTTTCTCACGATCCTTCTATAAAAATGAGTATTCTGAAGGATTTCGTATATTAATAAGCATAAAAATTAAACCGGGTTATTCCGTGCGGACATGTATTGATCAAAACCAGTCTGAATTTGGAGCTTGAAGCACAACACACGGACAGGAATCTTAAAAATGTTCGACTTTCTTAACATATCCTACCGTTTCGATATTAACCTGAGATACGGGTTGAAAGTTGGTTTATGGAACGGGCTTGGAATTTTCCTGTTCATTTTGTTCTTTCAGCCTTTTGATATCCAAAAACCTGATTTCAATACATATATTCTGCTTATTGCGGGTTTTGGCGGTATCACCTTTGTCCTGTTAGGCATTGTCCAACAGATCCTTCATTGGATATTTGATCGTGTATTTAAACTGGTGGAGTGGAACCTGATGAATTTGCTTGTCCTGCAATTTTTAATTTGGATCCTTCACGCTGTGTCATTTACATTTTATTTGCATTATGTCGGACGGGTACCATTATCCATATTCCTCGTTTTTAAAGTGGCATTATTAAGCCTTTTTCCACCCGCACTCAACGTGCTTATTAGTGAAATTCAACATTTAAGAAGCCAGGTCATTGAACTGTTCCAGAAAAATAAAAAGCTAATCGAATTTAACAATGGTCTGAAAGATGCGGAGCATCATAATGTAGAATTGATCTCCGAAAACCGGTCTGAAAAATTAAAGCTGGAATTGAATACCTTGATCATGGTAAAATCGGCAGAAAATTATGTCGAGATTATTTTCAGGGAAAATGATGCCATCCAGAGGAAACTGCTGCGAGCTACGCTGAAAAACATCGAAGATCAATTAAGTAACTTCTCCTCTATGGTACGCTGTCACCGTACCTGTATAATAAACACCTTTCATGTCAGGAAATTACATCGAACCCACAAAGGGTATCATTTAATAATGACTGATTCCAGCGAATTCATTCCTGTTTCCCGACAACATCTTCTGGGTGTAAAAAGTGCCCTTAATCTTGCATGAGTGACGAATGTCATTGATCACAGATAAAATTCATTTACCACAAAACTGATCGTATTGTCTCTTTTCCGGGGGCATTCATCCCTATTATTTTTACTGAAATTTTACCTGCTATATTTTTGTAGTAAATACAAAATAAATGAAAATACTGCTCACCAGTCCTGAATATCCGGATACCTATTGGAGTTTTAAGCATGCGCTCAAGTTCATTAATAAAAAAGCCTCCAATCCACCTCTCGGTCTATTAACCGTTGCCTCGATGCTCCCGGAATCCTGGGAAAAAAAACTCGTCGATCTGAATGTCAGGGAATTGCATGATCGGGATATTTTATGGGCCGATTATGTTTTCATTGGTGCCATGTCCATTCAGTCTGCATCAGTCCACCAGATCATCAAAAAATGTCAGAAAAATGGTGCCAGGATCGTAGCTGGAGGACCTTTATTTACTGGCAATCCGGAAAAATACACACATGTAGATCACATGATTTTGAATGAAGCGGAAATCACCCTGCCCATGTTCCTTAATGATCTCCAAACACATCGTCCCAGGAGAATCTACCGGACGTCCAATTTTGCCGATATAAAACAAACACCGCCCCCTGACTATTCACTGATCGATGCCAAAGAATACGCTCAATTAAGCCTCCAATATTCAAGAGGTTGTCCGTTTAACTGCGAATTTTGTGAAATCACAACCTTGCTTGGTCGAAAGTTCCGGACCAAATCCACCTGGCAGATATTAAATGAACTTCAAAACATATATTTAACCGGATTTCGTGGCAATGTATTTTTTGTAGACGATAATTTTATCGGAAATCGCAAGAGGTTGAAAACCGACCTCCTGCCGGCGGTTATCAACTGGAATGAAAAACATTCATTTCCCTTCACATTCACGACCGAAGCGTCCATCAATCTGGCCGATGATCCTGAGCTCATGGACCAGATGGTAAGAGCCGGATTTGTAAAGGTTTTTGTTGGTATTGAAAGTCCCGATGAAGCCAGCCTTCAGGAATGCAATAAACATCTGAATAGTGAGAGGAATATGATGGAATGTGTCAACCGCATGCAATCGGCCGGTCTGGAAGTGACAGCCGGTTTTATTGTCGGATTCGATAATGATACGCCGCAAATTTTTCAACGCCAGATAGATTTCATTCAGAAAAGCGGTATCATAACGGCGATGGTTGGTTTATTGAATGCTCCCAGTAATACAAGACTTTATAAACGCCTTTTGAAGGAAGGTCGAATTACAAAAAAAAGCAGTGGTGATAATACCGACTACTCCTTAAATTTTATTCCTAAGATGGATAAGGAACTACTGCTGAATGGTTACCAGAATATCGTCAGCAGCATTTATTCCAGTAAAGCCTACTATGAAAGGGTGGTCCGTTTTCTGAAACTTTATGAGCCCCGGCTGCGGGAAAGAACATCATTAACATTTGATAAAATCATGGCACTGATCCGTTCCATTATTCTCCTGGGTGTACTGAGTAAAAACAGGATCTACTATTGGAAATTATTTTTCTGGAGCCTGTTCAGGCGTCCAAAGTTGTTTCCTCTGGCCATAACCTATAGCATATATGGATACCACTTCCAGAAAGTATTTAATGATATTCCTTAATGAAATCATCACACCGGATGACGGCTATTCCTGGATACATTATTCGTATTATTATTAAGATCTGCTTGTAGAACGCATTCATTTCCATATTTTTGATTATCTGTTATCAGGGGTCTTATGCCATTTGATACCATCGCATTGTATCAAGGATCATGATACCTCCATATAAATATGCAGGGTCAAAATTTCAATATACAAAATACCCATATGGACCTGATCCCTGTCAAGGTGGAATGTCATTCCGGTTATAAAACTGATGAATATCCCAAACGGTTCTATTGGAACCAAAATGTTTTTGAGATCCAGGAAATCATCGACCGCTGGTACCAGTCTGACAACCATCCGGAATATGCCGTTTCAAATTATTTTAAGGTGAGGACCAAAGAAGGCCATGAATATCTCCTTCAGCATGTCATTGAAAAGGAAATATGGTTTTTGTGTCGGGCTCATCCGAAGGCATGAAATCTATATGACTTATCAGGAATATTTTTTCACTGTTCATTTTGACATCCCTGACATTCTTTCTGATCGCTTGGATATTTATTTGAGAAAACATTCACCACGAGGCATATCGCAGTTTGATATCATATGCTGATTCCTTCGTGTCATGAACCAATATATTTCATTTTTTAGGTATATTGTCTGACCTAATTAATCTTAATTATTCATTTAACACCCAATCATCATGCTCAACGAATTCAAGAAATTTATCAGCCGGGGCAATGTCATGGAAATGGCAGTCGGTCTCATCATGGCGGTCTATTTTGGAGCCATCGTAAAATCCCTCGTAGACCATATTATTATGCCGCCCATCGGAATATTGCTTGGGAATGTCGACTTCTCAAATTTAAAAATCGTCCTGCAGAAAGCAACCATGGAGGGTGGTGCTGAAGTTCCCGAGGTGGCCATTAGCTATGGCTTGTTCTTAAATACCATCATCACCTTCCTGATAGTGGCTTTTGCTGTTTTTATGGTTGTAAAAGGTTATAACAGGATGAAGGCAAACATGGAGAAGAAGGAACAGGAAGCGCCTGCAGCGCCCCCAGCTCCAACAAAAGAGGAAGTTCTATTAACAGAAATCAGGGACCTGCTCAAGAAATAAGTGCAGCACTCACAAGACTTTTACTATTATAGCGGGCTTTGGCTATTACAATGATAGGATCGTCTTATTGGAGAAAGCCTTTTCGACAAAACAAAAAATAATGCATCATGGACTCCGTATCACCAAACATATTCGTTAATGACATCAATAAGACCATTGAGTTTTATAAAGAACTGGGATTTTCTGTTGTTACCACTGTTCCCGAGCAGGGAGAGCTTATTTTTGCATTGATGACATGTGAAAAAGTTACGTTTATGTTTCAGACATTTGAAAGCCTTGGGTACGAACTTCCTGAAATAAAAAGACAGGACGGAGGTTCACTGCTGCTATATATTAAAATTAAAAGAATCAGAGACTTCCATGACCAGATAGCAAGCAAAGTGAATATCATCAAAGGACTTGAAAAAACGTTTTATGGCGCAACCGAATTTTCAATTCAAGATATCAATGGATATATCCTGACATTTGCTGAAGAGGAATAAAAATAGAATGTGCAATATAAAAGGCGGCCGCCAACATGCCGTATGTTCAAGCCGTTGATCTGCAAGTTAGGAATTAACGATTTGAAAACCTGCCTGCCAGTGTAAGGACCAAAAGAAAGGGCACAACCGATATTATATGAAGTCAATTTCAATGTTCTTATCCAATACTATTATATCTCCCTTCATTTCTATATCAATTTTAAACTCTTCGCCTGTAATTTGAATACTATGAAATTCCTTTTCAAAATTTCCCGGCAGATCCAGTTGACTTCCATGTATTCTAAATTCTGAAATATTGTTGACAAAAAAAGTTACAGTCTTGTATCGATTGTTCCAATCACTTTCGTCCAATATGTATGTCATCAAACCAATCTGAACTTTTAGGGACAAAGAAATAAGTTGTGGTTTTTCTAAAATTAAACAATTTATGGATATGGGGTGCTGAAAAAAATTATAGCTATTTAATAAAGAAAAGCCCATATATCTGGGCTTTCTGATTCGATTATATTATGTCGGATTCTCAATAAGTAGTAAAAGCATATTTCTTTAATTTGGCTTTATGCTTATTGTACTTAATAATATCGCCATTAATATTAGTAGGTAAGGAAACATGAATCGCTCCAACTATAGTGCCAATGATCGCTCCTGGAATTGCCATGACAACACCACCCATCCAGGGTGCAAAGGTTAGTGATATTCCCCAGCCACTGTCGGATGAACTACCTGCTTCATTGTTGCTTGCTTCCATTAATAAACAGCCTAAAGCAAATCCTGCCGCAGCGCCAATTAGAGCTCCTATTAGCACAGATCCTTTCCGACTTGCTGTTAATGATTCAATATTTACAATTGGGATGTTGAATAAATTATGATTTTCTGAAAATAAACTTTTCTTGGAATTAGCATTTGAAATTGTAATTGAAGTATCACTCAATGAAAAGAGAATTCCATGCCCCTTTGCAGGGACATAAGCATTTTCGTATGTAAGTTTTACCCGCGTGAAATAGATTTTTTTTAAGCTGAACGTATCCTTAAAGAAATTCAAGTTTTCTTTTCTAACTAAAGTATCCTGGGCATATGCATCAAACTGAGTCAAGCCAAAACAAAGAAAAATTACTATTAAAAATAAAGCATTTGTTTTCATGGCAGGTAATTTTTGAATTCAACATTTGATTGATTTTCTGAATTCAAGTTACACAGGAAGGTGTTAACGGACTAATTGAATTTCAAAATAGGATTTAGCGAATTGGTAAATACTGCAAATCATTGTACTTGAATACATATAAAATTTCATTTTTTGCCAGGTCATCACCTCAAGAATTAAATAGAAGTGTTAAATGAATAAAATGAATTATAATACCCTTATAATTTTGCGTGGAAAGCAAATTTTAAATCCTTTGGTTCAGTTGACTGTCCTGTATGGCCTCCAAGAATTAATAGAAGTTTGGTTATTTTAGGTGCAGATTGATGAAGTGAATTGTTGCACCTATGTTGCATCGCAGAAAAGAAATTGGCTTTCAGATTTCTCCAAAAGCCTTACTATTATTGGTCGGGGTGGCAGGATTATTTTATGATCCTTGGGAATTAATCCATACACAAAAAGGCCTCCTTTCAGTCGATATTAATTGACAGTCAATCGGTTTTGAAAATTGGTCTTCAACCCTCTCTCCTGCCAATAAAAAACCCTGACGAAAAACGTCAGGGTCTTTTTGTGTTTGTCGGGGTGGCAGGATTCGAACCTGCGACCCCCTGCTCCCAAAGCAGGTGCGCTAACCGGACTGCGCTACACCCCGAGTATTGTTCTCCATATACTTTTCCAGTGCCTCTCTCTTCTTTAAAGCTTTCAATTTACGCTCTAAAAGTAAAGCTTTTTGCCTGCTATCCAGTTCTTCGGAGTATTTCAACTTCCATGGTCTTCCATTTCTGGTTGAAACAACTCTTCCAGAATTATGCCGGACAATTCTTTTTTGAAGATCTGAAGTCTGACCCGTATAGTATTGTCCTGTCTTTTTCGATTCTATGATGTATACGTAATACATCTACATTTTATGCGCTAATCCCGAAAAACATGAAATCTTCGATTTCATCCGTTTTTCGAGGACCCTCGATTTTTATCAAAGCAGAGCTTTGTCAAAATCGGGGCCGGACTGCGCTACACCCCGTAATTATGTTTTTTCCCTCTCAGCTTAACAAAACCACCTCACTTTCCTTATGTTATCCAAACGTAATCAACCTGGGAACCGTAGGGTGAATACCCAAAAAAAGGCCCGTGATTTTTATTTCGTAATCAGTTTCCTTCTTAAGGGTCTGCAAATGTAGGGATTTTATTAAATCCCGCAAAACAAAAACAGCCATATATGGTCGCTGAACACAACGAGTTTATAACGTGCTTTTCGGGACCAGTTTTTTCCAGTCGTGATCCATGTCCTTCAACCACTTATCAAACCAGGCCATGATGACATTATGCCATTCAATCCGCTTTGAATAGGTCAGAATATGGTGGTTCTCGCCTTCAACCTGGATCATCTCCACCGGTTTTCCCAGGATCTTCAAACCAACCCAAAGTTGCAGCGATTCACCCAGAGGTACATTGGTATCCACCGATCCGTGCAAAAGCAGCAATGGTGTGTTGATTTTGTCAGCACTAAAAAGTGGACTCTGATCTATATAAATATCCCGTCGGTTCCAGGGATAGGCATCTCCAGTGGCCTCCGATGAATAGGCATATCCCCAGTATCCCTCTCCCCAATATGAACTAATGGAACTGATACCAGCATGCGATATGGCACAGGTGAACATGTCTGTTTGGGTTTGAAGATACATGGTCATAAAGCCTCCGTAAGAGGCGCCAATACATCCGACTTTCTTTGCATCTACAAACGGATGAGCATCAATGAATTTCTGAGTACCCTCAATGATTTCATCCGATACGGTCTTTCCCCAGTTGTTCTGGTGGCGGGCTGAGAACTCCTGCCCGAAACCAATCGCTCCACTGGGTTGTGGCACATACACTATATAACCCTCTCCGGACCAGATATCCATGGGATAACGGCCACCAAAACTCTTTGAAATGGGCATGGTGCCTCCATAATAATTGACGATTAATGGATACGTCTTTGATGGATCAAAGTGTCTGGGGTATAAGAAAAAACCTCGAATTTTGGTACCATCGCTGGTGGTAAAATCCCATTCTTCAGAATTTCCAAAAACGACATTCTTGTATGTATTGGCTTCCGGATCCTCCAGTAAATGGCTCTCATGAGTCTCCAGGTTAACCATCCATAATTTGTTATATACACCGAGACTGGTGCCTGTATAAACAGCATCCAGGGACTCTGTTGCGACGCTAAATGAACCAACAACTTCGGGAACGGTTGGTAAAATGTTGAATTTCCTGGATTGCTCATCCCATATAAATAGCCTTTGATACATTTCGTCAACTGCTGTGATGTATATATGATGATCGACCGGGTGCCACGTGGCTGCAGACACTGATGGACCAAAATTCTCAGTGATTGGATCCACACTTCCAGTTTCCAGATTATAAATGTAAAGTTGATTATCGTAATTATTGGCAATGGGCTGATCACCCAGATTCCTGCCTATATCCCCAAAACAATCCGGCCCAGCCTGTACGAGCAAACGTTTCCCATCAGGAGAAAAACTGGCCGATCCGCCCCATCGAAAACCAATCCATAACGTATCTACATGCTGAGAATTCAGGTCCATCAGATACATGGACTGAAGTGAAAAGGGTCGTTGTGTCGGACTGTACGTACTGGTGCTAAAAACAATATACTGCCCATCCATACTGATATCGTGAAGCTGAGTCCCCGATTCACCAAATGTCAGCCGAGTACTGACACCACTGGCAATATGATGTTTAAATAAATAGGTTTCTCTTTCAGGTTGGAACGTACGGTTTCCCAGTTCATCCATATACTTCAGGGAGGATGTCGCATCTTTGTCTTCTTTTTCCGATATACCGTAGACCAGGAATTGTTCATCAGGAGATAATTCAAAACCTGAAAGATTTTCAATACCTTCCAGAATGGTATATTCTTTTCCCGTTTCAAAATCAAACACCCACATATTGGATCCAAATTCATCTTTAACGGTGTAATATAATTTCTTCCCCTGTGGGGCCCATCGGTATCCGGATCCTCCATCTTTCCTGAAACTCTGCTCGATACGTCCTGTGGCGCTATTTTTCACTTCCGCCCATGATCTGTTTTCTCCATTCTTAGTATTCACTTCACTATATGTCACCACCAGCAAAGTGCCATCGGGTGATAAGGAAACCGGGCCCAACTTGATGCCTTCAAGGAGGTGATGGATATTCATGCCGGACTCAGGTGAAGTGCTCACCGAAAGTGGAAAAGAAGCATCCGACTGGAAACTGCCCTTCAACTTCCAGGATGGACTATTTCCCGGTATATATAGAGATTTTACTAAAACAAAAGATTTTCCATGTTTGAGATTCAATATGGCCGATTTTTTATGGCTCCCCCCGTTCTCGGAATGGGTATAATCAGATGTTACCAATTGGCCATCCAAATAGACCTCAAACATTTGAGGACTTTCTATATCAAGGGAGTAACTGGCCAATACTTCTGATTCAACATAAAAACCAGAATACAAAACCTGATAGGTAGTGTTTTCATTCGAATGAAATACAACAAATCCTTCATCCGATACCGAGTATGTACTCCAGTTTTTTTCATCACCAATCCAATTAAATGCATCACCTTCCCTTGGCTGAATAGTTCTGATATTAAAATGTTGCTGAGACAAAATGAACTGGTCCTTGAACGCTTCACCTTGAATATTTTTCCCTTTTATAAATCCCGGCTTTTTAACCTGGAATGGACCGGCAATGAGCCATTCATCAACACCCTGACCCATTGTATGGAATGGTAATAATGATGTAATGATCAATGTAAGTATGAGACCTGTGGCTTTCATAATGTGCTGTTTTTGGTTTTTGAAGAATAAAAATAGTAATATATTCCTGGAGTCTCTGTCAAAAATATATGGGATTACGAAATATTTCTTAATGGAGTGGTGTTGGCCCAGAAATCCAATAAAAACGCTGGGATTATCCGACACTCCGTGTCGAATGATCCATTCTTGTCGGCCCTGAAATCCAATAAAAACG